>Ga0272443_10006333_pt1 | contig 11777 bp, 11 predicted proteins | sample SSMAcet12_FD_193581 | JGI IMG/M metagenome (GOLD analysis project Ga0272443, IMG submission 193581) | Marine sediment archaeal communities from Little Sippewissett salt marsh, Falmouth, MA, United States - SSM-Acet-12 | ecosystem: Environmental > Aquatic > Marine > Wetlands > Sediment ... | reverse complement strand
CGCCGGCTTCAGGGCTTATATTGGATACGGAATTCGGTGTACGGATCACCCTTCATGAGGGAGCGGGTGATATCCACATTGACGTCCTTGCATCCGTTCATCTCCAGGCCCCGCTGCATCCATCCGCCGATGCGGTATTCGATGGTTTTGTCGATTTCCGGAAACTCGTCAATCCGCAATACAGCGTGCCCCCGCTCATTGACATGCACCTTGATCCCCGAGGGGCGATAATAGCCCACGATGAATTGCGGCCCCTTACTGACCAGGAACTCGGGCTTGCCCACCTTCAGGAACATTCGCAAAATGCCTCTAAACGCCTGCTCGGCGGAAAAGCGCCCCATCTGCCAGCCCGTCTCTTGAAGATTCCAGTTGTAGAACAACTGCGCCACAAAGGCCACGGGTTCAAGCATGTAGGTTTTCATGTCGTACCAATCGCTTTCCCTGATCTTGAAGGCGTAGAGCAACCGGGCTTCCCCGGAAATGGCATCCAGCCATTTTTCCAATCCCTCCGGGCCGAATTTTTTCCTGACGAATTGCTGGATTGAGGCCACCAAACGGCCCTTGACTTCCATCATGTGTAGCTCCTTGCGCCCCCGGGACGGGACGATGATGCCGGGGATTCACCATTCATATACTCAATTGATTAATTACAGTCAAATCCTAGACAATCCGGCAATTTTTCCCCTACATAGACGCGACATCCCTGAATCAGGTGTAGGGGCACGGCCCGCCCGCGCCAAGGATTCGGCGGATGAACCGTGCCCCTACGAAAATTTCCGCCCGTAACAATCTCAGGCAGTCCCCCTCCTTTTGGTGTAGGGGCACGGCGCGCCGTGCCCCTACCTGTCACATGAACCTCTCCTGCAACCCCCGCGCCCGCTCGATCCCTTTGGCTGTTATCACCACGGATTTCCGGTTGGGCAATTGTTCAATCATTTCAAGTTCTTCCAATGCATCCAGTACCTCGAACAGATAACCCTTCCATGCGCGGAAGATCTTCTCACCCGGACTGCGACGGGAATCCTCCTCCCATCCTGAAAGGTACAGCAGTAGCAGGTTCAAGTCCTTCACTTTCTCATTCACCGGCTTGTTCATGACGTTTTCTCCGCCTCAGATAGTGATGCGGTCCTTCATCCGCAGAAACGTTTTTTCACCGATTCCCTTTACCTTGAGAAGCCCTTCAATCCGCTTGAAAGGTCCGTTCTTTTTGCGGAAATCAATGATCCGTTGCGCCACTTTCACACCGATTCGCGGCAGGGAGCACAATTGCTCCACTCCCGCCGTGTTGATGTTGATCTTGGCCTCACCAACGGGAGCGGCGTCAAGATAAGGCAGCCCGGCAGCCAGGGTGATTCCCATAACCAGGAATACCGCGATAGCCTGTTTCTTTCTGGATTTCATGATTCACCTCCTGCCTTTCGCATTCAATAAACATGCCAAAATGCGAAGAGATCATGAAGAAGTCCGATAACCAAGACTCTTCATCCATATACGAACCCGCACTGGTTTCGCTCACGGCAATTTTTTGGTTCACTTCATTTAACGAATTTCTCTCTTCCAATCAACAAACCTGAACATCTGATTCCCAACGATTTCCCCGAAAGGCAGCGTTGAACCGATTTGCAATTCGACCACAAATTGGCATGCAAATTGTTTGACTCCATGGGGAGGTTCTGATGAAAAGAAGTCAATCACTGAAAGGATTCCTGTTGATGGAGACCTTGGTGGGCCTGGCATTGGTATTGATCGCCGCCGTGGCTCTGGGACGTACGCTACACCAAACAGTCCGTTGTGGAAAAACAGGCATCCTGAGACTGCAACACGACCAGGAAGCCGTCTCCTGGCGCAACCGTTTGCTTTCCAGTGAATTCAATAACGCCGATTTGTCTAACGGAATTCACGAGGGGAAAGCAGGTAAATGGCACCTGCAATGGCAAGTGGACGGGATTTCCTCCGGACTAAAAAGGATCCGACTGACTGTCGCCAGTGGCCCATTCACCACCAGGCGGATCTTCCACAAGTCAATCTACATACACGATTCGGCTGGGGCCAGCATGTTGCCCTCCGTTTCAGGGAGAAGACAATGAACCAGGGTTTTACATTGCTGGAATTGTTGGTGGCATCGGCCATCGGAATCGGTATCTTATCCATTGTCATCGTCAATATGGCTCATTCGTCCTCACTGTCAAGCCGGGTGGTATCTCAGCAGCAAAACCTTGAAGCCCTTTTCCACACCGTGGATACCATAAAGTCGGATCTGTCCAGATGCGGAATGCGCATGCAGGAAGCCGCTGCCGAATTCCCCATTGAATCTTTTCAGCCCCAAGACAATGGATTCGCCTTGCGATATGGCGTGTCCAGTTGCGCGCTGACCACAGCTACCCATAAAGGCGACACCTCTGTAGAAATCAACGGCGACGACTTCGCCCGCAAACGCAAATGCATATTGATTTATTCAATCACCCTGGGCGCTTTCGAATTCAACGAGATCCAATCCGTATCCGGGAACCGGCTGCAGGTAAAAAAACCCTTGGAGCACGCCTATCCCGCATCGAGTCCGGTGATAATCCTCAAAGAGATCTGGCTGCGATTCTATGCGCGCACCGGTCAGTTGAAACGCCGTCTCGATAAAGGCCATTTTCAACCCCTGATCGACAACGTGACGGATTTCGCATCCAGTTATTTCCCTGAATCACGTTCAGTTCTCTATCGCCTCGAAATCAACCACCGGGAGCAGGTCCGGGGCTACATTTTTCTAAACAACATGGTGGATCCATGAAAAAGCGAAGACGCCCGGCAAAACCCAAGCATTGCGGGAGCATACTTGCCGCCTTGTTGTTTACGTTACTTTGTGGTGCATTGTGCCTGACCCTATTGACCCACTCCATCGGGCATCAGCGCATTATGGCAATCCGCAGGGGGCATGCTGCCGCCCTTCTCGGATTGGAAGATCACCTCGGCCTGGAAATCCACCACATCTTTGATACCTTGAACCTGGCGGATCTGAACTCCTTTGATGACCCTGTGCAAGAGTTGTTTTCAAAAGATACGTTTCCAGATCGTACCTCAGGCCCCGCGCGACTGCGTCATGACTTCCGCATCTTCCGTTCGACAACGGGCGGCTTGGAGCGCATTAAAGCTTTTGCGAGAATCTTCGCTACCCAAATTCGCGGTCCCTACACCATGGAGGCGGAGATTCAAGGTACGTTTTTGGCGGGATCGATCCCTACACAGATCATTCCTTTCTTACTGAAGGCCGAAGTGACGGCCGGAATTTCCTCACGGGATTGGCTACATTCCCAAGGGGTCCAGGTGGCAAGCACCGTGGTCCCCCTTGTCAAGCCCGAAGATTTCAATCTTGATCTGAAACGCCTGACCCAAAGATCCCTGGATCTGGGAGACCTGGAATTGACTTGGTCGGAGATCCGCCGCAAGTTGGGACTTCCCGCCTTGGAAGCCCCGCCCCCGGATGGAATCTACTTGGTTCGGGACCCGGAATGTGTTCACGCCATCCTGGTGCAGGGAGATTTGGACCAGCTCGAATTTTCCAGTTACCCGGCATACCAGTGCATCCGCCTCACCCGGGGAAACACGACTTTGCATATGGAATACGAGCCCAAGGGTACGATCATAGATTGCTGGATACCAGACCCCCTATCCACAACGGTTTTCGCGGAATGTATCGTTATCAACGGCAACTGCCGTTCAGTGGCCACCTGTCGGGATCAGGATGAAAACGCAAAAGCTTTCCATCCGGACAGCCACATCCTTTTGTTGGCCAGCGGCCGGGTGACCGTCACCTCATCCCTGGAACGCGAAGGCCTGGGGATCCGCAGGATCCCGGCTCCAGGCATTTCCATTGTCTGCGGCAAGTCCGGTGCCTTGAACGCAGGCGGCGAGGGAATCCAATTGTCCGGGCCGGATGGGATCGCCCTGGATGCTTCGTTGATCACCACGGGAGTACTGAGCAATGGGGATGGCGCGGTACAAGTCAACGGCAGCATATGCGCGGGCGGTCTGGACAACACGGGGGAGATTAAATTTACTTTTGTTCCCGGTGGACAACCTTTGCTGCAAAACCTGACCGTTCACAACCTACGCATGATCCAAGGCATTCAGGTGTTGCGTATCGAGGAGGTCCGCCAAGATGATAACGAATAAACGCTTCAGCAGGCGAATGCGGTCTGAGGATATTGCCGACAGGGGAATCACCGTGGTTGAGTTGATGGCCGTTATGGCCATCCTGGGAATTGTCTTGTGCATGGCAGTTCTGGGTCTGCGGGCCTACCATCGCCGCGCCGATGCGGTCAACGGGGTTCGCTGCGTGACCGCGGCCATGCAGGCCGCCCGCTACCGGGCCATCAGCGACAACCGCAGGGTCAGACTGTCCCGGAATGACCAGGGCAATCTGGAATTGGAGGTGCGCGAAAACGGTCAGTGGCAACTTCTGAAGCGAATTGCGCTACCCCAGGGAGTGATGCTGAGCATAAACGCCCAGCCGGTGTTTTACCCCGAGGGGCACGTGGTGCCCCTCTGCTCTGCAAACATCCGCATCGGCCCTTACCGGCGTAAAATATCCATCTCCATGGCCGGGCGCATCAAGGTCACCCCCCTGCCCTGAAGAGGGGGACGGTTAATCGCCCGCGAATGCAATGCCCGGGGTCAGCCCTCAGCCCCTTTTTTATTCCTGCCTGATCACGTTGAATGCTTTGGCATGTTTCAAAAAGAACAATGCTCACGGCCGGGTCGCCTACAAAAACCGGAGGTTCTCCATAACCCGCAAAAACTGAGATTTGGGCAAAGACCGCAATCGGATCAAAGAGATGGATGGGAACCTGAAACACGAACTGCCGATGCTGAAGAAGATCAAATCACCTGGGTGTTTATTTGGTTCAGTTTCGGAGGCTGCCAAATGGGCAGTCCTTCGCTGTCTAAACAAAGATGCGCCACTTTTGCATTTTAATGCTATATTTAATATGTAATTTCTGGGAACCCGGCCGGAGTGCTTATTTTTCTGTTTTTATTTATACTCAGAGATATGAGAAAAACGTACATCATGGTTCTTCTGGGCCTCGTGCTTTTTTCAGGCTTCTTTTTATACCCCCATGAAAATTCCGTGATCTTTCTCAGAAGCGTGGATTCAACCACCCTGGAACCCAGCAAGTCCGAAGAATTCTATTCCAGCGAGGTCATTGCCAATATCTTTGAGGGGTTGGTCAGGTTTAAAAGAGGCACCCATGAAATTGAGCCCTGTCTGGCCACCAGGTGGGAATCAAGAAACAACCACAAAGAATGGCTGTTCTATCTTAGACAGGGCGTTCGCTTCCACAACAACAGGCTATTGGATTCCAGCTCAGTGGCAGCGGTTTTCAGAAAAAAACTGGGTAAGGAAAACCCGGGGAGCAAACGGCAGTGGTTCTTCTTCCCATACATCGATCATGTCGAGGCCCTGGAAAAATATGTTTTCAAGATAACCCTCAAAAGGCCGTATGCGCCTCTTCTTCCAGCACTCACCGACTCCGCCGCCCTGATCGTGGCTCCGGAGTCCTACCGAAAAGATGGGTCTTTCTATCCCCTCGGAACCGGTCCTTTTAAATTCAAAAGCTGGGATAAGGGAAGATCCTTGATCATCGAACGCAACCCCGAGTATTGGGACGAAAAAGCGAGTTTATCCAAGGTTGTATTCAAAATTGTTAAAAATCCGGCCTCCAGAACACTGAATCTGCGGAATGGCAACGCGCATATTCTGCGGATTAGTACAGCCGCTGAATATGCGGAGTTGCTCAGCAGAAAGGATATCAATATTATCAAGGATCTGACTCCCGACATTCATTACTTGGCGTTTAACACGCGAAAATACCCGCTTTCAAATGTCGATGTCCGCAAAGCCTTTGCTCATTTAATCAACAAGCGGGGCCTGATCAAACATATCTTTCAGCAAATGGCCGTGCCGGCCGTCACTCCGCTCCCACCTTCACTTTTTGGATTCAACAAGTCCATCAAGGACTATCGATATGACATACCAAGAGCCAGGGAGTTGATGAAGAAAGCCGGATTGGAATCAGGTTTCACTGTGAATTTTTATTTTGCTGAAAAAAATGTCGGGCATCAAAAAATCGCCCACATCATCACCAATAACGCCAAGTATCTGAATGTGCGGATAAAACAAATCGAATTGCCCTTTAGCGAACTGGTTAAAAGATGCGACAAAGGTGAGCACGACATTGTTTTGCTGGGCTGGGTGGGACCGCCTGATCCCGACTTTTTCCTATACCCCTTGTTCACCATGAAGCCGGGAAACAAGAACCGGGCGTTTTACCAAAACAAGCAATTGTCCGCGTTGCTGGAAAAAGCCAAGATTACCCTTAGCCATGAGAAGCGCCGGCAATACTATCTGAAGGCACAGGAGATTCTCCACGAGGATCTTCCCTGGATCCCGCTTTTTCACCAGGAGTCACTGGTGGCTTACCGCAGCAATCTTGAGAACCTTGTGATCAATCCCAACACTTACATAGAATTCAAATACCTCAGCATAAAGAAATAACCCAAAAATAAAGGAACCCTTGGCCAAGAGATGAGCATGCTGAAAGGCTTTCGGCTGATAATCATAAGATTGTTCTCAAACAATGACGCATGCGTGCCGGATCACCGGGATAAAAAAGCCACCGGCCCGGCACGCCCGGAATTATTTCAAGAGGAACAGAAAATGACAAAAAAACATAGCATTATGTTGATATTCTTGGTTATTCCTTTAGTGACGCTTTTCGTTGGGTTGGGGGCCGCTTCCCAAAAAACAATAACCTGGGGGAGTTTGAGCGAACCCGAAACCCTGGACCCGGGACAAGCTTGGGACAATGTATCGGTATTTTTTACCTCCAACCTTTTCGATACCCTGGTCGTATTGGATCCAAAGACGTTGGAAATCACGCCGTCACTGGCCGTGTCATGGGAAACTAAGAACAATGGGATCGACTGGGAATTCAAACTGCGAAAGGGCGTCCGTTTTCATGATGGTTCGGAGTTCAATGCAGACGCAGTGGTGTTTTCATTTCAGAGACAGATGGATAAGAATTTCCCCTACCGGTACTATGATTTTCCCCTTTTTGATGAGATTTTCAAAAACATCGTGTCTGTAGAGTCGGTGGGCACACATACCGTGGTGTTTCATCTCAATCAACCGTTCCACCCGTTTCTCTCCACGTTAACCGCTTCACCCGCGGCCATTGTATCCCCCACCGCTGTAAAAAAACACAAAAAGGCCTTCGCCCGAAATCCCGTTGGAACCGGCCCATTCACCTTTACACTTTGGGAAGAATCCAAGCAAATCGCTTTGGAAGCCAATCACCTTTACTGGAAAGGGAAACCCCGGTTTGATCATTTCGTCTATGTTGTCACGGACAAACACGACAAGTTGCATAGATTGTTTCGCGAGCAAAAATTAGACGTCATTGACAGTATTTCGATTTCCCGGGCAACCGGATTAAAGAACGTTCGGTGGGCCACCGTCAGACACATTCCCGTGCTTTCAGTAACCTATATCGCTATTAACCTGAAGAACCGTTATTTGAAAAACATCGATATCCGCAGGGCCCTGCGTTCCGCTTGGGATCCTCGGATCCTGAGATACGTTTTTCAGGGTTTCGTAACCCCCCTGGATTCGATTATCCCCAAAGGCATGCCGGGCCACAAAACGACATCAACCCGATCAAGATTCAACTTAACCAAAGCCCGCGGTTGGCTGGAAAAAGCCAAGGTCAACGAACCCATCAAGCTGAAATTTTTGTTGAGCGGTGATTCCGACCTGTCACGCCAACTGGTATCCTTGTATACCAAGAACCTCAAGCGGTTGGGCATTGAACTCAAAACTGTTTATCTCCCGTTGGAGGAATACGAAAAACAGATCGCCAAGGGCGATTTTGACCTCACCATCAATGGCTGGACCGCCGATTTCCCCGATCCCTGTAGTATAATATCTCCCTTGTTCAATGCGCAGCTCATGGAAAAGGGGTTCCCCAACCTGTCACAATACCAGAACGCTTCCATGAAGGCCCAGATTGACAGCCTGGCCAAAGAGATGGATAGATCCAAAAGAACTCAGAAAGTAAGCGATATCATTCATCAGATTGATGCCCTTTCGCTATGCATACCTATTTATCAGGACACAGCGATAGTCATTTACAACAACAAAAAGATCAAGAGCATCAGTGTAACGCCTACTGACACCATTCTGCTGAATAACATCGAGAAAAAGTGAAAATTAAAACCAAATTGTTTTTAGCCCTGGCCATAACAGCCTTTGTTTCCGTCCTTTTGGCGACTTTTTTCTCCATCTACTCGGTATCCGAGAACTACGAGGAAATCGCCAGGGACGCCACCGTCAATAGCCGCAAGAAAGCGGAAAACATATATTATGAATACCTGGGAGATTTAACCAGAAAGGCGGCGTTCATTTCCGAATTAAAAGAAGTCATTGAAAACATGGATAACGCTGATGCACTTTCATTCTCTCTGGAGAACAAGGGCTTCTTCCTTTTCAACATCAACACCAAAATTCTCAATCCGGACATGGATATCGTTGTTTGCTATGCAAATTCTTCCACCGATACTTTGTCCAAGGACGAACTGAAAAAGCTGCCCTTTTTCCAACCGGGCCGGGATGCACTGCTAAGGGATATCGGGATATTCAAGACTGATGACCAGATCTGCATTCTCGCTGTATCACCCATTGTGGATCAAGCCGATTTCAGTTTTAAAGGCTATGTGGTATTCGAGCATTTTCTCAATGCTGAATTCGCCGATCAATTAAAGGACAAAGCGGGTTGCGACATCATCATCCTTTCAAAAGGAAAAGAACTGGCCACCTCTTTCCAAAACGATGAAGGCCGGCGTTTCTTTCCCAAGTTTTCCCAGGATCTTGTCCGCAACAAGCAGAAAAAGAAGATCTTGAACGAAAACTACCTGATCGATGAATTTCCCATTTTTAATTACCAAAAGCAACAAATCGGATCCATATTCGTGGCGGTCAATGTAAAGAACATCCTGATTGCCAAATCCCAGGGGATTCGAAATATTCTGATTGTTCTCGTTATCACATCATTGCTGGTCATCGCGACCTCGCTGGTTGTGGGACGCAAACTCAGCCAACCCGTGCTGGCCCTCTCCAACAGCGCCCAGGCAATCGCCAAGGGAGATTTCGATGTTCAGATTGAGCCGACGTCAAAAGATGAAATCGGGGACCTTTCAAAAACCTTCGCCAATATGGCGAAATCACTTAGAATCCAGCGTGAGGAGATACTCGACCTGAAAGCGTTTTTCGAAAAAATCATCAACAACTCCCCCTCCGCCCTGATCATTTGCGATGAATCCGGGGAGGTCATCTCTTTCAATCCGGCGGCCGAGAAGATTCTTGACACCCGATTCAGCAATATCAAAGGGAAAAATATTTTCGACACCTTTCAATTCTCCTCATCCATCAAAGCGGATTTTTACAATGTCATGCTCAGCGGTCATCCGACTTATCATGATCCCTATCCCCAGTATCTGCCATCAGAGGAAGAAAAAATATTTCGACTCACACTGTATAAAATAGTTTTAAAAAAAGGCAATTCGGTGGCCATTCAGATCGAGGATATCACCGAACGGCTGCAAATGGAGGAGGATCTGACCCATGCCCAGAAATTGGGAACCATCGGCGAAGTCCTAAGCCGATTCACGCATGAGTTCAACAACTTGATGACCGGAATCATGGGACATATAAGCCTGTTAAAGCAAAAGACCGATAAAGACAGCCCCAGCTTGTCCAGGATCATGTATATCGAAGAACTGGCAACCAAGGCGACTCAACTGGGAAGTAATATTCTGGATTTCTCCAGAAAGAAAAAACCCGAAACCAAACGAATCAGTGTCACTGAACTGGCCGACTCGGTATTGAACCTAATCGGCAAAACAGTGTTAAAGGGATTGATCGTTGAAAAGAATTACAAAGAGGATTGCCTTTTTGTCATTGGGAACAAGGAAAAGCTGTCAATGGTGTTGTTCAACCTGTTGATCAATGCCAAAGACGCCATTGCCGAAGCCAAAGTGCCGCAGGGAAAAATCACGGTTGAAGTGGATTCCCATGATACACCGGGTCGAAAATACGTGAAGTTGAATATCCGTGACAATGGAATCGGTATCGACAAGAAAAACCTTGACAAGGTTTTCCTGCCCTTTTTCTCTACCAAGGGCAAGAAAGGCACCGGGATCGGTTTGTCTACTGTAAAAAAAGTCATCGAAAGTTACAACGGAGATATTTCCATATCCAGTCAGGCCGGAGTGGGAACCACCTTTACCATTCTGCTTCCGGAAGCCAATGATGAAGTGGATTAAGGTGACGGGTATTCACAATGGGTGACCCGGCCCTTTTCCAGGCGTAGGATCACCGGCAGTGAGCGACACTCCACGTGACCGAGAAATGCCTCGCGGGAAATCACGAATATGGGCCGGAAAGATTCATGCGCCACCCAGCCCTGCACATCCTTTAACCGTGAATGAATCGCTACGGCCAAGCAATGCTGCCCCCGTTTCTGCCTCAATACCAAGTCCGCCAGGCCCCGGGCCACGCAGGAGTAGCAATGGTTTAGCCCGAAAAACATGAGCCATGAGGCCCCCCGGGGAGCAAGCCGATCCGAAAGATTGATCCGTTGTCCTTCCAGGCTCCTCATCCCCACTTCTCCTATCGCCCGTATGGTCACCCCCGGCTCGCGGGCCGCCGTGTTCACCAAGCGAACAACCAGGGCGGTCATGATGGCTCCGACAAGAAATGCCGCTATGACGCTGAAACCGCGTTTCATATGGATTCACTCCAAGACGCACACCTTGATTCGGCATTGGTCCGCCGCATCTTCATACCGGGGGTCGCCGTTGGCATAGAAGTAGAAACGCCCATCCCGAACACCCAGCAAACGGTCGTCCGTAAGTATGCGGTCCCCGGCCCGGAAGGTTTCCCCGTCATAAAACAAAACCATGAAATTGGCCTTGCGGGAATTCGGCATGCGTATCTGCAATACCAGCCTGCCCCGATCGAATCCCGCCCACACCATGCGGGAATAACCGGTCTTCCAGGTATCCATGTCCCGCATCATGCCCGCGGCCGGATCATCGTAACGTTTGAACACGTAATAGTCTTTCGGCATGGGGCGATAACCCTCCGGCGCCTTGAGGTCCACCACCTCCTTAACGCCGAGTCGCTCCCGGGAAATCACGGTTACCCGCAGTTGGTCTTCGGTCAGGTACAGGATATTGCCTCCCCCTTCCACCAGGTAGTAATCCATGAGGTGACGCTGGTCCGGCTGGTAATCGGTCCGGCGGATCAGGCCCTGGATATACTTGCCCCGGTTATCGTATACCTTCACGAATACTTTCTTGTACACGTATTTTCGGGAGAAGTTCTCCAAAAAGTATCCCGCCAGGAACCACTTTCCCCGGGAAAAAAGCACGGAGGACACCACAGTGTAAAAGCGGCTTCTCTCGAGCCAAAGCGTACGCTTGCAATGGAACCGGTCCCGGGATCGCGCAAAAACCTTGATGCGAAAGGGCAGCTCCACCAGGGCAATCCCTTCCGGGTGCTCGCACAACCCGAATAAGTCCTGGATTTCATCCGGGCCCTGGCCGCGCCGACAAATCAAGTGAGCCCCTTTTTTGGACAACCACACCGGCCCTATCTTGAAGAAAGTAGCCGCCACATCGCCGTTGGCTCCCACCATTGAACTGCCTATATTCCCAGCAATCATCATGTC
>Ga0272443_10006332_pt1 | contig 11779 bp, 8 predicted proteins | sample SSMAcet12_FD_193581 | JGI IMG/M metagenome (GOLD analysis project Ga0272443, IMG submission 193581) | Marine sediment archaeal communities from Little Sippewissett salt marsh, Falmouth, MA, United States - SSM-Acet-12 | ecosystem: Environmental > Aquatic > Marine > Wetlands > Sediment ... | reverse complement strand
AGCGCCATAGTTGGCGCATATATCAAAGCCGCCATCCATCCAATCCGCAATAATATATACATTACAGCCGCCAGTGTACGGATATGAGGCCCTAGATTGTTTTCAATAATATCGTAAGGGTATTTTATTCCTGTAGCGAGCAAACGGGGTAGAAACCAGAATTTCAAGACCAATAAGGCAATTGGAAAACTAATTATGCTGATAAGTACAGCCATCCCGTATGAATAACCCAAACTCGGATAGGCCATAAAACTGATTCCACTGAACAACGTAGCCACTATACTCAAGCCCAACAGAATCGACTGAAAAGTGGACCTCATTTGACCGCCGGCCAAAAAATAATCCTCAGTATTCTTTTGTCGGCCCCGACAGGCTATCCCTATTGTAACAGTACCTGTTAAGTAGATAGCAATAATAATAAAATCAATTTTATCTGACACTAAGCTTTTACCCTATCCACTCATTAAAACTGTTAACATAATTCTTTTCATGACTATGGTTATCTATTAACGCGCCTATCATGTTTTTAGTCCAAATATGTGCCATAACAATAACTAGATATTCATTGTTTACCATGTGCGATATCGCATTTTCATTGATAGTGTTATTATTTCTTGAGCCCGTTGATTAATAGTTCTATAAGCTTCTCTGCATCTTTTTGTCGCAGAGCCGATACCATTTGGCTATGCTCATTAGCTGTGCGAATCAGATTTTCCTTGGTATTAGTTGTATCCGCAGTAATCAAGCCCGGTAGGAGGGGAATATTCGCAAGGTTATATATCTGTGACAGTTTAGTATTGTGGGCGGCATTCACAAGTTGTTTATGAAAACGCAAATCCGCTTCATAAACTCCCAGGTAATAACTATTTTGGGCCATTAGTGTCATGTGTTCACAGGTTTGTTCCAAATCAGCAATGTCATTTTCCTGAGCCCTTTCAATTGCCAGGCGGGCTGCACCTATTTCAAGTAAAAGACGCGCTTCGTTAATCTCATCAACATCCTGCGGAGAATAGGTACGAGCAAAAAATCCGCCTTTTTCCCCATTTTCTAACAATCCTTCTGCAAAAAGACGGGCAAGCGCTTGGCGGATGTCGGCACGATTAACCTCCAGCTTTCTAGCCCATTGCTGCTCGGTCAACCTTTCCCCACAAGGTATTTCTTGTGTAATTAGTTGGTGCCTGATTTGCTTATACGCCTTTTCATATTGATTTTTTATAGCCATTTGGTTCCTTTGAGGCATCAGACAATTTAATGTAGATTATATAGTTTTGCCTTATTTTGTCAACAATAACAAGCCATTATTGTTGACATTTATGCCAGATTTCAGATAACTTTATGTCAATTATATGGTTATATATAATTTCTCAACTTTCATAGTTTTACGTTTCGCTTATAGTTGTTAAAGGGCCTTCTGGCGGCCTTTTATTATTTTACCACTCATCACCTGTTCTCCTATTCTCTTGCTCCAAGCTCCGTGCAAGAAGTTTTACATAGTGATTTGGCCCTTTTCTGACAATTATGTCAGAATATTCAGTTGAAGTAGCTTAAACAGTTGCCCGTTAACATAACATAGATAATATATACCACATTTGTGTTGACTTTAAGCATTTCCGCTTATAAAATTACTCTTAACTTTCACAGTTTTATTGTAAGCTTCTTGGTATTAAAGGGCCTCCTGACAGCCGTTTATATTGTTTACAGTCTTCGGGCAAACCCCCGAAAATTATAAATCAGCCATCGTATTCAATAGGACTTTCTGACAATTATGTCAGAATATTCAACTGCCAAAAATGCAAATTCGCACTGTGTTTTCTGGACATATTTAAGGGATTTTTGCTATGAATCAGCAGGCAAGACAAAAGTTGATAGTCGATTATTTAAAGCAGAATAAAGCCGCTACTTACAGCGAAATTGAGAACATTCTTAAAGTTTCGAATATGACGGTTCGGCGGGACATTGTCAGCTTGGCCGCTGCAGGAAAAGTAATAAAAACACTGGGCGGTGCCCAAATATTTGATGCACCGGCAGATATGTTTGAGTCGCAGGTTCTCAGCAGATTGTCGGTTCACAGCCGGGAAAAAAAGGCCATAGCCCTGCAAGCGGTTAGTTTAATCGATACACAGGATATTATTTATCTGGACGGCAGTTCCACCTGCCTGGAATTGGCAAAAACGATAGTTGAAACCGAAACGCCGGTGACGGTGGTTACCAATTCGCTGCTGGTATATATGGAACTGGTGCACAGCAGGAAAGTAACAGTTATATGTATAGGTGGTCAGCACGATCCGGTTAGCTACTGTCTTACTGGTCCGGAAGCCGAAACTCAGGCGGAAAAATATTTTATCAACAAGGCGTTTGTTTCTACGAAAGGATTTTCAACAAACGAGGGAACATATGAATCATTGGTGGCAACTTATCGAATAAAGCAAATCATAGTTTCTAAAAGCTCCCAGGTCGTACTGCTGGTGGATCACTCAAAATTCGGCCAGAAAAGTCTTTGTAAAGTATTGGATATAGATCAAATCAACACCGTTATTACAGACTCTCAGGTGAGTCAAACTGATATCGGGATTTTACAGCGTAAAATTGAAAACGTAATGGTGTGTGATGTAAGCAAGGAATTTATGAACACAAGATAATCGTAAAATCCGTTATCGGCATTTCTTAATTATCTTTCAAAATGTTTGAACAGCTTAACGGAAAACCACAGGTGAGCAATGCCACATTCTTCCAACACTTATTCCGTCCGGGTTGGGATTTTTGCCGTTTCACCTGTTCTCTTTTTCCACTGATTACCTGCTCCAAACCTTGCACAAAACATAGAACCTTTCCGACAATTATGTCTGAATATTAAACCGGCAAAAATGCCAAACAGAACCATCCATAGAAAGGAATCACCCTATGAAAAATACTGCCTTCCTGCTGAGAAGTACCGTTGTTGCAGCTCTGGGAGGATTGCTATTTGGTTTCGATACCGCTGTGATTTCAGGTACAACCGTTGCCTTGACGGAGGTTTTTGACCTGCGGAGTCTTTCCCTTGGCTTTACGGTAGCCAGCGCTATCATTGGAACAATCATTGGTTCTATTGCGATAGGATATCCGACCGACCGCTGGGGGAGAAGAAACATACTTGTCGTGTTGGCGGTTTTCTATTTTATTTCTGCTCTTGGCAGCGCCCTTGCCTGGGATTGGGTGTCATTCCTTTTATTTCGCTTTCTTGGAGGTCTGGCAGTTGGTGGTGCTTCTGTTGTATCTCCGATGTATATTTCCGAGATTTCACCCGCTCCGGTTCGTGGACGTTTGGTGGCGGTCACCCAGTTTAATATTGTCCTCGGTATCCTTCTGGCTTACTTTTCAAATTACCTTATTACCCGCGTGGATATCTTTGGAGATGTTGCCTGGCGATGGATGTTTGGCGTGGAAGCTTTCCCAGCAGTTGCTTTTTTCTTCCTCCTCTTTGCCAACCCTTATAGTCCTCGCTGGCTGATTGCAAAAAACCGCAAAGAGCAAGCCCATCAGGTGCTAATGCTTCTGGGCACGGATACCGACAATGTTGACGAAGAGATCCAGGCCATTGAAGCTTCCCTTGTTCAGGACCATCAGCTTACGCGGGAAAGATTCTACTGCAAAAAGTATTCCAAGCCGATTATGCTTGCGGTTCTGATCGCGCTTTTTAATCAGCTCTCGGGGATTAATGCCCTGATGTATTACGCGCCGCACATTTTCAAGATGGCCGGTGCCGGGGAAAATGAAGCCTTGTTACAGGTGGTAGCAGTCGGTGGTATTAATCTGTTATTCACCATGATCGCTATGGCCATTATTGACCGTTGCGGCAGAAAAACCCTGATGTTTTTTGGATCAATCGGATATATCGTCAGCTTGACAACCGTAGCTCTGTTATTCCACCGCTATGGCACCAATTTCCCCCCGACGGGCAGCCGATTGTTATTGGCCGGCCTGCTTTTGTTCATTGCTTCGCACGCCTTCGGCCAGGGCGCTGTTATCTGGGTCTTTATCAGCGAGATTTTCCCCAACCGCGTTCGGGCCCGGGGCCAGGCCCTGGGGTGCTTCACCCACTGGTGTATGGCCGCCGCCGTATCCTGGCTATTCCCCAAAATCGCTGATATCTCCGGCGGCTTTGCCTTTGCCGTATTTGCCTTTATGATGGTGCTGCAGCTATTATTTGTAATTTTCATCATGCCGGAAACCAAGGGGATACCATTGGAAGAAACCGAGAAAAGACTGGGCATTGAATAATATCAATCGAGGGCCCGGCCCATATATTGCATATAGGAGAAGATTCACATGTGTCGTCATTGTTTGATTATCAACCTTTTGGTTGGCATTTTATTTTTCCCGTTGCTCAAGGTGAGTGCTGATTCATCTAAAAATACTTCGGGTCCCGTTCGGCAGAACACGTTTTATCTGATACCCCACACGCACTGGGAAGGGGCCGTTTTCAAAACCCGGGAGGAATATCTCCAGATAGGTCTGCCGCACATTCTCACCGCTCTTCGCTTAATGGAATTGTATCCCGATTATCGGTTTGTTCTCGATCAGGTCTGTTATGTCAAGCCCTTCCTGGAAAGATACCCCGAAAAACAAGCCCTCTTCCGCAAAATGGTAGCCGAGGGGAGATTACAGCTCGTCGGCGGCACGGATGTTATGGCCGATGAGAACATGCCCGGCGGTGAATCTTTCGTGCGTCAGATCCTCTACGGCAAAGGTTATTACCGCCGAACTTTGGGGGTGGATGTAACTGTCAGTTGGGAACTGGACTCTTTCGGCCATCACGCGCAGATGCCGCAGCTTCTCAAACTCGCTGGCTATAAATCGTTCTGGTTCTTCAGGGGTGTTCCCAACAAGGAGATACCCATGGAATTTATGTGGGAAGGGATCGACGGTTCTCAAATTCCCGCCTTTTGGACACCGGCAAGGGCCGGCTATACTATGATGTACGGCATTCCGAAAACTTTTCCCGAATTCAAGGCCTTTGCTCAGGCACATTTCGATAGTCTCACGCCTTTCGTCCGAGACCCTGAACGCGTAGCCTTGGTAGGTTCGGACGTTGCCGAGCCTGAATTTATGCTTCCCGAAATGGTGCACAAGTTTAATCAGCAAAAGGATGCACCCTTCAAAATGTGCTTTACCGTTCCTACTGATTTCGAAACTATAGTAGCCCAGCGTAAAAATCGTCCGGTTATCCGGGGTGAGCTCAATCCCATCTTCCAGGGAACCTACAGCAGCCGTATCGAGCTCAAACAAAAGATGAGAAATCTGGAAAGGCTTTTGACTACCGCCGAAAAACTTGGTGTGCTAACCGAATTACTGGGCAAACCGGTTTGTATTCAGAGGCTCTGGGAGGCCTGGGAACCGATGCTTTTCAACCAGGCTCATGATCTTATGTCCGGGGTGATGACCGATCATGTTTATGATGACACTATTAGCAGTTACAATTTTTCCACCTGTCTTGCCGAAGATTTCGTCGAGAAGGACGAGCGTTTGCTCACTCCTCACATTGACACCCGCAGCCCGGGGATTCCCCTGGTTGTATTCAATTCTCTGAACTGGCCGCGATCGGATATCGCCGAAGTAGAGCTCGGTTTTTCGCAAGGCCCGGTCCGGGACCTGAAATTGACAAACTCGGCTGGTAAAGTCATACCTGTGCAGATTCTTGCTAAGTCCTGCTATGAAGATGGCGGTCTTAAAACCGCAAAAATTATATTCCTGGCCCAAAATGTTCCGGCCCTGGGATATGCCACCTACCATGTCCTGCCGCTTGATTCTCCCTGCAAATTACCTGCTAAAGCTGCCGTGAAAATCGAGGGAAATTCAATCGAGAACCAATTATACAAATTATCTTTTGACCTCAAGACCGGTGCCCTGACCAACCTGCTCGTCAAGTCCAACCAATGGGAAGTACTGGGCGCTCCGGCCAATATCATCTCCTGTCAGCCGGATGCCGGCGATCTCTGGGAACTCTACCGCACCCTGGATGGTTCGAGTCGAATCGCCATGAAGAATAAGCAGCCGGTACCTAATCCTGAAAACGCAAAACTAAGTTACCAATTTACTCCTGAAACCAGTTCTCTGGAAGCAGGACCAGTCTGTTCTCAGTATCAGGCCTCGTATCGTTTCGGAGAAAAAGGTGTTTTGGTTACCAGGGTACGTCTTTATGCCGGTCTGCCTCGGATAGATATGCACACGGAAATTATCAACTACGAGAAACAGGTACGTTATCAGGTTCTTTTCCCCAGTTCCATTAAAGACGGCCTAAGCACGCATGAAATTCCATTTGGTGCCATCCAGCGCCCGCAAGGGATTGAGTTTCCGGCTCAGAACTGGATCGACTACCACAATGATCGACAGGGACTGGCTCTAATAAACCGCGGTCTACCCGGAAACCTGGTCAGTGATGACACTCTGATGCTTTCCCTGATGCGTTCTACTTGTATTCTGGGATATGGTACTATTGGCGGCTATGAACAGGGAGTATCATCTGAGTCCGGCTTTGATCTGGGCAAACGATTTCACTTTTACTATGCCCTGGTTCCTCATCTGGGCACTTGGCAGGATGCCCAAGTCTGGCAGAAGGGGCTGGAATTTAACCAGCCACTGCTGGTCTTTAAGACCACCCCGCACAAGGGAAAATTGCCTCCTGATTGGGGACTCGCTGAGGTTTCGCATCCCAATGTGGTAATCTCTGCTCTAAAGCCCGGCGAGCAAGAAGGCACCGTCATCTGCCGGGTTTACGAAGCTGCCGGCCGAGCCGCCGACAATGTAACTATTACCTTTAGTGCGGGTGTTTCCGCTGCCTGGGAAGCAAACTTGATAGAAGATCCGGCCCAAAAGCTGGACTCCGCCAGCAACACTCTCAAATTTGATCTGGGACCTTTTAAGATCAAAACTTTCATGTTAAAATTTTCGCCATTATAAACTTAACTTTCGCAGTTCTATATTACGCTTATCGCCTGTTAAAGGACCTTTTGACGGATGTAAACCTTTTTACGGACCGACTTTTCCCTCTCAATGTCGGATAATAGAATTGTTCATTTGCCTTATCGCTATCAACCGATATAAAATAACGATAGGAATATTTATATATGAAACAACTATTTACAAGGAGATAAAATCATGTGTAAGGGTTGTGGATGTTCAGCAGGCAACAAGAGTAAAGCTAAGAAAAAAACCGCTAAAAAGGCCGCCAAAAAACCCGCTTGCGGTACCAAGAAAAAATAACTCTTCCCGCCGCTTTACACTTTTATTTTCAATTCGAAGTCCTCTGCCCCCGGACCCCGAACAGGGGTTCTTTTTTTGTATTTTTTATCTGATAACTGTAAACAATTACAGACTCTTGCTCTCGTGACACGTTTTTAGGGGGAATTTTTTAGAGGTGTATAGAAATAATGGTCATACCCATGTTTTTTCTGGGGTGGGGGTGTCCGCAAAATGCTGGACTGAGGGTATGACCGAGCTGGCACTGGCATACTGACCGATAGGAGGCTGCAAATCTAGTCGGGCTTTTATCTCCTGTTGAATCTGCTGTTCCGGTGCTTCATTTTCCTGCGTGAGACGCTTTCCGGTAATTACCTCCGAAATGACCGCCATGCTGCGTTCCCGGCCGAAATGATTTTGGTAATATCTGCGGGCCCGTCGTCCCATATTTTCGCGTAGTTGTTTATCTTTGACCAGCAGCTTCAAGGCCCCTGCCAGCGCCCGGATATTGCCCGCCGGCGCAATTACCCCGGATTCACTTGCTCGTACAATGCGGGCAATTTCGCAGTTTCCCGGTCCGTTATATAAAACGCATCTGCCCGCCGCCATAATCCCATAAAGCTTACACGGCAAAATCAATCCTTCCGTACCCGGCCTCTGAGAAACCAGATGAATATGACCGGCGGCCATACTGTCCGCCAAAAACGACAGGGGTTGCGGCTCATGGAAATCCACATTGTCCATTTCCAGTTCGCTGCAAAGTTGCCGAAGCGGCTTTGCCATACTGCCCTGACCTACAAATACCAGACGCACATTATATTGCTTATCTAATTGGCTTACGGCATGTACCACTGTATTCAAATCATGACCCCGCCCCAGATTCCCCGAATACATCACCGTAACCTGCCCGTTTAAATTCCAGTTATCCCGGGCTCGGGAACTTTGTACCGGAATAGGCTCGATCACCTCACCGGGAACCCAGTTGTGCACCGTGACAATTTTTTCTTTTTTCGCTCCGGCACCGATCAGTCTTTGTGTCATCACTTCTCCCAGCGATATGATCTGATCCGCCCGGCTATACACATATTTGTTCACCTTGGCCAGCAGCCTGTACAACCAACCTTTTTTCTTCACCACTTTATACGCGGCCAATACCTCCGGATACAGATCCATATTCCAGAGAACTAGCCGGCCGAACTTCCTCCCTCTCAAAAAGGCTCCGATCAAACCTATAAATGGAGGCGTCGTCAAGCTCACACATACATCCATGTGTGGTAATGCCAGTATCCTTCTCCAGGCCCAAAGATGGAAAGACAGATAATCCATCGCCCTGCCCCAGAATCTCTCTCGACCGAACCCCGTCGCACTGATCCGGTGCACATGGACTCCATTTATGATTTGGTTGTCGGGATAAATCTTTTTATTACCCACATACGTATGGCGGCTGCAAACCACATGAACTTCATGCCCCTGCTTTACCTGCTCCTCTGCCATATCGGCCAATAGTTGGCCCGTGGCCGCCACATCGGGGCTATAGAATTGATTCACAAAAAGGATTCGCAATCCTTTACTCCTTTTATCCGCGGCATCCATACCGGTAGTATTCACACTCTTAGCATATCGGACTGGTTAGCCAAAACCCTTAAATCTGAGGATTTTACTTATAGGACTATACTTGTAACTATTTATTATAAATACAGTTACGCAAACAGAGTCTCTCGCCCTTCATCACTTAACCTCTTCCTCTCTCGCTTATATTCTCGGACTCTTAAATCGATCATCCTTTCATACCAGGCCCGCAGAAAGCTATACCTCAGCCCCCCTCTGCCGTCAAGAAACCCACCCCGAAAAAAATACAGATAACCAAAAACCAATAACGGCCTTAGGGGCAAACGATACGCCAACCGCTTGAGCGACTTGCGCTTCTTGGCCGGATCACCGGCAATCATATCTCGCCAGCATAATGGTTTCTTGACTTCTTCCATCAAAAACCCGGCCTCCATTGCCGCATATTTTTTATGCCTCTCCAGCCAATACTCCATCCCTTTATTAAAAGGATAATGAATAAAATGTCCTTCTAGCTGACCCACCTTCCCGCTCGTATGATATTCTTCGTGAACGCCCCTTTGCACCTGCACCTCTCCAATTCTAAATAGCCTCCCCGCCCAGGTCGGATACCCCGTACTCCGCCGCAGCCACCGCCCCTTGAACATATCCTTGCGCCGCAGTCGATATAGCATCGTCTCACCATCCCAATTAGCCACAGTTCTTTTTATCTCCTCTGCCAATTCCTCCGGTATCCGTTCGTCGGCATCCACCATCAGCACCCACGGATTTTTATAGCCCACTTCCGTAAGGGCCGCATTCCTCTGCTGGGCGTAATTGTCGAACTTACTCTGATAAAATCTCACCCCCGCCGCCCGTGCAATCTCTTCCGTCCGGTCACTGCTGAATGAATCGAACACCACAATCTCATCACACCAGCCCAGCGACTCCAGACACTCCGCCAGGTTTATCTCTTCATTCAGGGTTAATATCAGAGCTGATATCAATTTTAATTTACTCCATTATTAATCCAATTTTCTACACACCACACTCATTAGATTACCCACCGGATAACGCGTAAAGACAAAGGGATTATGGTGCATCCGCCCCAGCCCCGCCGCCATCCGCAATCCTCCCGCTAGACAAAATCCCCGTATCATCTTAACATATCGCCTTAATTTCGTAACCTCGAAGCATCGGTCCATATCAACCACTTCAAAGCCCGCCTTCTCCAGCATCAACCTCATTCCTTTTTCCGAAAACACAAACAAATGCTGCGGCGGATCATACCACTGCGCCACCCCCGGCAATAACCTATCCAGCCAGTCCCACCCGATACCGGTATCCAGAAAGAAATAACCTCCCCCCCGCAGACTCGCTCGTATATCTCGCATCATCCCCACCGGATCCGCCAGATGTTCCACCGATGCCCAAAGCGTCACCGCATCGTACTGCCCCGGTTTGTCCTTCCATCCCGCCAACTTCCCGCAATAGGCTTCCACCCCCAGTTTTTCCCTGGCATAACTAATCGCCGTCTCCGACAGATCAATTCCACACGCCTCCAAACCACTTTCGATACACTTCTTTACAAAAAATCCCTTCCCGCACCCCACATCCAGCAACCGACATTTAGCCTCAGTAACAAACGACTTTACCTTGGCCACTTTTATGGGAAAGTCCCCTTCCATTCGTTCCTCTATCTCATCATACCACCCTCCCTCGGCACTGCTTTTATGAAATTGGCTGTAGAATTCCGCAAGCTCTTCCGCCCCCGGCATCGGTTGCACAAAAGCTGTATGACAATCCCTACAGCGATACATCTTATACGTCCCCGCCATAAATGCCCCACTACCCGCCCCCTCGCAAATTGGACATGCTACACCCTCGGATATCTCTGCCATTTAATTTTCCTTATTCACCAGCAGCCACAAGGTTCTTATTTCCCTGCAAACATACAATTTTCTTGGCCGTCGATCTCTTCTCCTCAACCCACGCCGGCGCCGCCCCACCACCCAGCATCCATTTGTACGTCTCCAACATCTTCTCCGCGACCCGCCCCCATGAATAGTTCTGACTTATATAAACCTTCCCCCTTTGCCCCATTTCTTTTAGTTTTGTCCGATCTGTACTCATCGCTTCTTCCAGGGCTTCTTTTAAATTGTCCACCCCCAGTGGTACCCGCCACCCACAGTCATTCTCCTCGATCCCCCTCCAGGGTGCTTCTTTACTCGTCACTACTGTCACCCCGCTCGCCAGCGCCTCCCCGATAGCAATCCCGAAATTTTCCGTCTTCGTCGGTAGCACAAACAAATCCACCTCTCGTAACAACCGCCACTTTTCATCCCCATACACCGCCCCTACCAGGCTTACCGATTCTGACAGCTTCTTTTCTTTTATCATCGCCTCCAGCCGCGCCCGTGTATTGTGATAATCCGCCCCCGCCATAATCAGCCGCCACTCCGGAAATTTCTTCGCCAACCGCCCCCAAGTCTCAATCAGCTCAAATACTCCCTTGGATGGATGTAATCGTGATAGAAACAATAGTTTTTTCGTCCCGTTATCTTTAGCACATGATCTCTCTTCCGTCACCGGTGGTACTTCCACCCCATTCGGAATGACTGCAACCGGATTTGTTAACCCCAGCTTCCTGAATCCCCGCAATTCTTTTTCTGAACACGCATGCAGACAATCCGCCCGCCCCAGATTTCTCTTATCCATTATCGCCCACGCCAGCCGCTTTTTCAGATAAGACCTGTGCAAGGCATTGGGCATCAGCGCCCCCCGCGGCGATATCATCAACCCTTTACCGTACCGCCTGGCCCATTTCCCTGTAATCCAGTTCAGATGAATCCACACCCCCTGCCCATGCACAATCTCTGATCGTTTTATTAATTCCTTTACCCCCACCGACATCTCCCGGCTATACCATATCGAATGCCTCCACTGCACCGGATAGGTCTTCAGCCTCACCCCTTTTTCCTGACATACCTTCGTAGCTTCCGACAGATCCCCCTCCCAG
>Ga0272443_10006331_pt1 | contig 11780 bp, 9 predicted proteins | sample SSMAcet12_FD_193581 | JGI IMG/M metagenome (GOLD analysis project Ga0272443, IMG submission 193581) | Marine sediment archaeal communities from Little Sippewissett salt marsh, Falmouth, MA, United States - SSM-Acet-12 | ecosystem: Environmental > Aquatic > Marine > Wetlands > Sediment ... | reverse complement strand
ATTTTTATAAACCTTTCTCCGTCCATTGTTTTATCTATAACACCGTCCAGGCTAACAGGATAAACCAGTCCCCTGTCAATACCCATTTTCCTTATATTCTTTATACATGACAAATAATCAGCTTTCGGGTCGTTATAATATCCGAGCATGATAAGTACTCCACCCCAGAGCTTGTCCAGGGAAGGATTCATCTTAATTTTTTCCTGCAGGGGAACAATCAATCCTTTTGCTTGAACGAATTTTCGGAAGATGCCGGCAGCTTCAGTATGGGAATCCCCCTTAAAAAAGTGATAAAGAATTTTGCGCTTGTAACGAAGCGTTCCCATGGATGGCATCCATCGGAATGAAGTCGAGAACTCTTTTCCCGGCTTGTAGGAGATATCATAAAAGGCATCCTCGGAGTTTTCTGCAATGCAGACATAAGATGTTTCTGGTGCAAGACCTGCAAACCATCGCATTGGCATCATTTGCCCTACTGCCTCGCAATGATATTCCCATGGTTCTTTTCCCGGAATAAATAAAGTTCCCTGTCCCTTGGACGAAAACGCTATCTTGTAAGCATTTTCATCCCGGTAAGCGAGATGTCCCGGAAAGACAGCGGAAACCACCGATTGTCTGGAATGGAGAGAAGGGAAAACGGTGCAGTCAAACCCGTTTTCTGAGAGGCTGATGCCGGCTGTCATTTCTATTCCTGCAAATGAAAAACAGATAAGGATAGCCGAGTCGGTTTTTGATACCTTTGTGATGAAAGAAGGCAGCAGCGGAAATTTTTTCAATTGTTCCAACGGTGTTCCCTGCTTCTGCCACTCTCCGTGCCTGTCAGCAATCTGTGCCCATGAGGTTGCGGGAAGACGGGCTGTGAAAACCTCTCCTGTATCTTTAAGCGTTATCTTGAGGGTCAGCGTTTTGCTAAGTGTTAATAATATATGGCGGTTTTCCAACCGTAAGGGTTTTTTCGGGAGAATCATAGATTCCCTCCTTCTTTAACTGAGCGTGACCTCTTTATCGGGGTGGAGCTAAAAAACCCTATGAACTCTTGTCAAGCATTCGGGAGAACTTTCTTGAAGAAGTTGTAGGAATTTTTCCATGCAAAGTCTTCGAGTTCGCTGTCTTTCAAGATTTCGCCTGCCCACTTGAGAAGCATGGGATACCTGGAAGCGCAGGTTACCAGGCCTTTCCCGATGCCGTCGAGGTCTCCCCCGAAGGCCAGTACCTTTGAACCGCCGACTTTCCTGATGTGCTTGAGATGAGCAAGAAAATCTTCTTTCCCGGGCTGCCTGTCCCTGCATATGAAGCCGCTGGCAAAGTTGAAGCCTATTATTCCGTCCCTTTTCGCTATGGCTTTTATCTGCTCGTCCTTCAGGTTTCTCGGGTGGTTGCATACCTTGTGGGAATTTGAATGGGAAGCCATCATGCCGGATTTGAGTATTTTGGCGGTATCCCTGAAACCCGCTTCGTTCAGATGTGATACATCCACGGCAATGCCCCTTTGGTGCATACCTTCCACGAGTTTTTTCCCGATGCTGGTCAGTCCGTAATTCCCCCCGACTCCTATGCCGTCTGCCAGTTCGTTCCGGTGGTTCCATGTAAGCGTAATGAGTCTTATTCCCGCCTGGAAAAACATCTCTAACAGGCTTTCCCTGCCAAGCAGTGGGTTTGCGCCTTCGATTGCAAGGATTACGCCCAGCTTGCCTTCGACCTCGTCTAAGTCCTTTCTTGTTTTTATTGTTACTATTTTATCGGTTTTCGCGGCGGTATTGTAGTAGCTTCCCAGGACTTCAAAAGTGAAGGAAGCGGCGGTGTCTCCGAGAAGGTTGGGGGGAGGGCATACGGCCATGACCTGGTACCTGCCGTTTGCCTTTAAATATCTCTCCATGTCCCAGTGCCCGTCTGTGGATTTTACCGTCCAATCTCTGCCATCTTTTCTCACGCGTACTATCGTATCGCAATGGTTGTCAAAAACAATCAGCTTCTTTTTTCCCATTTTCCCTCCATTTTATCAATTGCCTGTGAAACCTCCGATTTTATGTGACTGTGCGCCCGGCCCGACTCGAACGGGCAACCTTTGGGTTCGAAGCCCACTACTCTGTCCAATTGAGCTACGGGCGCGGGGAGAAGCGTAAATATATTATAATTAAATGTACCGGTATGGCAAGTAACCCACCTGCCATCCAGGAAATGTTCTATCTCATATCAGCCCGTTTCCCTTATGGAAAAGGATACAAGGAAAGAGATAAGTGCAAACATTATGCAGCCGAGAAAAATGATGCGGTAAGCAGTGTCGGGATATATGATAATGCCTGTTATCTCTATCGCGGAAAGCCTGAACCTGTCAAGTACAAACCCCGACAGCCAGGCAAAAAAAGCTATGCCCAGGTAGCAGATGGTGTTCAGGAAGCCGACAGAAGTTGCCGTGACATCCACGGAATAAAGTTCTTTCATCGAGGTCACGTATATGGGCGAGACGGCTGCCGATATTGCCAGCATGATATAGGAGGCAAGGAACAATTTGACGGGGCCTTTTGCCCAAAGGTTGACGAAAAGCAGCAGGGTTGCGGTCAAGGTTATAACCGTTGCGGCCATAATAACGGGTTTGCGCCTTCCTATGAGCCTTGAAGTATATCCTGAAAAAAACCCGAAGAGGGTGTTGGTGATTATCATGATGAAGGTAAAAAGAGATGCTTTCGGAGAGCTTAAATTACATGAATCCTGGAGGAATTTTTTCCCGAGGGATGATTGAAACAGGAAATAAATGCCAAAATTTATGGGTCCCGAAATAAGCAGGGGCGTTGCGTGTATGTTGCGCAGAACATTTATAAGTGCGGGGAGCGAAAAGGTTTTCTTCTGTGCATGCTTTTTTTTAGCTTCCTTTAAAAAAGGCCATCCTGCTGCAAGAAATAACGCGCATAAAATTCCCGCGATAAGAAAGGAGTTGCGCCAGCCTATGGCAAAAACAGCTCTTTCAAGAGGGAATGTAGCTACGATTCCGCCGGAATAGCCGAGTATGATTGATATTCCAAGGTATAAAGGGAAATCCTCCGGCTTATAGATGGTGCTCAGTATTTTTATCAGGCTGATGAATATAAAGCTTGCTCCGAACCCGACAAAAGCCCTCGTGATAAACAGCATGGCGGGCGAATATGAAAAAGAAAAAAGTATGGAACTAAGGCTTAACAGGACTCCGCCCGTAAAGAATGTTTTGAATCCTCCGAAACGGTCGGATATGATGCCTGCCACTATCTGCATGGAACCGTAAGTAAAAAGGGTAAGGGCTCCCAATCCGGTTACTGACTTGGCTGAAAGCAGAAATGCCGACTGGAGTTCGTTAAATACAGTTCCCGGTACGGCTATTCTCTGGAAGTACGAGAAGAAATATATGCTGTTTACGGCAAGGAGAATGAAAAGGCTGTTGTATCTTTTTACCATGGCAAAGCGGGTCTCTTGTTTTTAAAAATCTTATGATTAACGGGAAAGGAAATTCGCAGAAAATCTGAACCTTTATTCTTCTACCCTTATTAATACTGTCGGAAATTTAACTATTGACAGCCTGCCTATTTCCCTGAGGGATTTCTGAACATCCTTTTCCTTTGCTGTATGCGTCAGGATAACTACCGGGACGGCAAAATCCTTGCTCTCTTCTTTCTGTATAACGGAAGCTATGCTTATGCCGTTTCTACCGAGAACATCCGTGATTTTTGCCAGGACTCCCGGCTTGTCAGGAACCGTAAACCTGAAATAATACCTTGTTGATATATCTTTAATGGGGACTACCGACAACTTTTTATTTTCGTATGTCAACGGGAGCCTCATATTGTTTCCTGCTGCAAGTTTTTTACCTATGTCTATCACGTCTCCTATTGCGCCGCTTGCCGCTGCATTGCCGCCTGCGCCTTCGCCGTACATGAGTGATTTCCCGCTCATGTCGCCTTCGATATAAACAGCGTTGTAAACGTCTTCTACCCCCGAAAGCATGTGGTTTTGAGGCAGGAATGTGGGGTGGACCCTCAGTTCAACCTTGCTTCCCTGCCTTTTGGCTATTGCAAGGAGTTTGACCCTGTAGCCGAAATCGCCTGCGAATTTTATATCCAGGGTATCAACCTTTTTGATTCCCTCCGAAAAAATTTTTCTCCATGAAACAGGCTTGTTAAAAGCCAGGGCCGAAAGTATCGAGAGCTTGTGGGCAGTGTCTAAACCTTCTATATCGAGCGTGGGGTCCGCTTCCGCATAGCCGGATTTTTGGGCTTTTTCGAGGGCCTGGGAAAAATTGCCTCCATGGATGGACATTTGCGTCAGTATGTAGTTTGTCGTACCGTTCAGTATGGCCATAAGCCTGGAGATATTGTTTCCGACAAGACTTTCCCTGAGGGATTTTATTATGGGAATAGCGCTTGCAACGCTTGCTTCGAATCCAAGGTGCACGTTATGTTTTTCAGCGAGCGCAAAAAGTTCAACGCTTTTCTCTGAAAGAAGAGCCTTGTTCGCAGTGACAACGGATTTTCCGCTGCGTATAGCGTTTTTTATGAAAGTATAAGCCGGTTCTACCCCCCCGATGAGTTCTACCACTATATCAACGTCTTTTCCCGACGTTATCTCCTCGATTACCGGGGTGTAAAGAGAGGGGAAAAGCTTCTTTTTGCCCGCATTCCTGTCCGAAACCTTCACCAATGAAAAATCAATGCCTGTCCTGTTTTTAAAGAGGCGTTTTTTTTGATTAAAGTGCTTTATAAAACAGCTTCCCACGGTTCCGCACCCGATAACGCCTATTCTAATATTCTTTTTCATTTCAGTACAGGTTGAGAGGGATGGTGTCTTTGAATAATTTCTTGGAGGCAAAAAAGAGTTCTCTCTGGAGGGCCTTAACAAGCGGTTCTTCTTCCGATTTTTCTATGTCGTGCTTTTTCCTTAAAGCGATTCCCCTGTCAAGGAATGCTTTGCTTGACATGTAATTGTACTTAGGCAAGACGCCTTTTTGAGCGTCGCCTGCCTGGCGGCGGGCCATGATAAGGGATACTTTGTATTCGTTTTCGTACGAGGTGCTTATAATGGCGCTGCGCATACCTCTGAGTTCAGGCCAGCCGGGAACCTTCAAAGCTTCTGTTCTTACGTAAAGGTAGAGGAAAATATCCTCAGATAAAGCCTTGAGTTCGTTTAATCTGGCGAGGTGTCTCCTGACGTCTATCTCGTGGAGCATGCTTTCTATTTCATCTGTCGGGAAACCGTATTCTTTTGCAAGAAGCAGGGCTTCTTCGGCCAGTTCCCTGACCTTGCTGAAATTGCCTTCCTGAAGATATTTCTTCATTTCTTCTATCAGCCTTGAAAACTCGGCCTTTTTTTCTTCCAGCAGTTTCCTGAGTTTTTCTTTTTCCTCTTCTTCCTGCCTCTGCTGTTCTTCCATGGCAAGCTGCTTCGCCTTTTCCTGCTTGTACTTGATGTAAAAATTAACACCCGCTCCCATGGCAAGTAATAACACCAGGGCGACAACAGCCGCCACGAATCTTTTCCTGCCGGGCTTTCTGAGCTTTTTATTCTCCGGCAATTCTTTATTTTCTTTTATTTTTATTTCTTTTGCTTTCATAAGTTTACCATTTTAACATCAATTCTTCATTTTGCAAATTTTTCGCCACAATATCATACATTATTATTTTCCCACATTTCTCCGCAATTTTCAAGCTTTTGTTTAAGTTTTTCACGCAGTATGCTATCATCTACCAAAGGTTGCTCTTTGCGGCAACTTTTTCTTCAGGGTGAAACATGGAAAGAATTTTATTCAGGAGCACGAACGGGGGAAAGCCCCCCATAGATTTTAAGGAAGCAGTCCTGGCGGGACAGGCTCCGGATTACGGCCTTTATATGCCTGTGAGCTTGCCCTTGATTTCTCCGGCGAAAATAGAGTCTTTCAGGGAGATGGAATATCATCAGATTGCCCTTGAAGTAATGAAGCCTTTCATTGCGGGGATAATGGAGGAGGAGTACCTGGAACATCTGGTTCGCGAAGCTTATGATTTTAAAATCCCTCTCGAAAAAGTCAAGGCAAACTTTTACATCATGTGGCTGACAGGCGGGCCTACCGCCTCGTTCAAGGATTTTGCGGCAAGGTTCATGTCGGGTATTATTGGATACTTTGCCGAAAAGGATGGTAAGAACCTGACAATACTGGCAGCTACGTCCGGAGACACGGGAGGAGCTGTTGCCAGCGCTTTCTGCGGGCTGAAGAATGTAAGGGTTGTGGTGCTTTTCCCCGAGGCCGGGGTGACGGCGATGCAGAGAAAGCAGATGACTACGCTCGGCAGGAATGTTTCTGCTTTTTCTGTCCGGGGAGAGTTTGATGACTGCCAGGCACTTGTGAAAAGGGCCTTTAACGACAGGCGTCTCAGGTTTTTAAATATGACTTCCGCCAATTCGATAAACTTCGGCAGGCTTCTTCCCCAGAGCGTATACTATTTTTACGGTTATTCGAGAGCTGCTTCAAGGCGTGTCTCGTTTTCAGTCCCCTCTGGAAATTTCGGAAATCTCATGGGAGGAGTTTTCGCCAGGATGATGGGTCTTCCCGTGGAGAAGTTTATCGTTGGAGTAAATGAAAACGACGAGTTTCCCGCATTCATGGATACAGGAAAATACAACCCCGTAGTACCTTCCCGGCAGTGCAGTTCCAATGCCATGAACGTGGGCCATCCGAGCAACCTGGCGCGGCTGGTTGACGTTTACCGGGGATGGCTTTGCGATGAGAGGGACGGGGAAGGCAACGTTATAAAAAAGGGCGTTTTGAAGGTAAAACCCGACATGGACATGATGAGGGATGATTTTGTTTCTTTTTCAATAACAGGAAAGGATGTGGATGATACCATGGTCAGGTACTGGAACATGCACCGCGTTTTGTTAGAACCTCATGGGGCTGTCGCTGTTTGTGCCGCCGATAAGCATAATTCCGCATCTGCCGTCATATCTCTTGAAACGGCAGACCCCGCAAAATTTCCTGTAAAGATAAGGCAGCTGCTCGCCATGGAACCCGAATTGCCTGTGAGCCTTCGCGGCATGGATGGGAAAAAGGAGGAATATTTTTCTATCGGCAGCGGGTATGAAGAGTTCAGGGAAAACATTATCAAGCAACTTTCATAGAAGCCTTTTTAAAGGCAGGCGCAAGGGATGGAAATATCCCCCTGACCCTCTTCCCCGCGGGGAGAGGAATAAAAGGTGAGGGGAAACGAGGATTTACAAGTGAAACTTTCATGCCCGCCGCAGGACGGTTGGCACAAAACTTGTCCGCCGAAGCTTGTTTTATAAACGCAGGATGACAGGGTGGAAGCGAGATGCTGAACTGAATTCAGCATGACATAACGAGCGAAAAACGGGGATTTACATATGAAATATCTCATATTGGTAATTGACGGAGCTGCCGATTATCCACTCGGCGAAACAGGAAACAGGACTCCCCTGGATGTCGCAGAAAAGCCCCATGTGGACAGCCTTGCGGCAAAAGGTGCCGGGGGATTGCTTAAAACCATACCTGGAAATTTTCCCGCGTGTTCCGCGGTTGCCAATCTTTCAATACTCGGTTACGACCCCGCAAGGTATTTTAGCGGAAGGGGCGTACTTGAAGCTGCCGCCATGGGAATCTTGCTTGAGGCAGATGATGTCGCCTTGAGATGCAATACTATCTGCGTCGAAAACGGGAATATCAAGAATCACTCTGCGGGCCACATCAGCTCGGAAGAGGCAGCCTTGCTGATAGGCGATATTGACAGGCGTATCGGAGGTGAAAAAATAAGGTTTTACGGCGGATTCGGGTACAGGCACCTGCTGGTTTTAAAGGGAGGATTTTCGCCGGAGGTGGAATGTTCTCCTCCCCATGACTTCGCCGGGATGCCGTTTTCAAAGCTTATGGTCAGGCCCCGTAATGCTTCTGCCCGCGATACTGCCCGCGAGCTGAACAGGATAATTCTCGAATCGTTTGAAATCCTGAAGGAACATCCGGTCAATATCAGGAGGGCAAAAGAAGGTAAAGATGCGGCTAACATGCTCTGGCCGTGGTCTCCCGGCAAAAAACCCGGCATGAAAACTTTCCAGGAGAGATTTTCCATAAAAGGGGCGGTGATATCTGCAGTTGACCTTATCAAAGGTCTCGGGATATACAGCGGTTTTGACGTTATAAGGGTTGAGGGGGCTACGGGTTTGCACGATACGAATTATGAAGGCAAAGCGGAAGCCTGCATAAAAGCCCTTAAGGAATATGACCTTGTTTACCTTCATGTTGAGGCTGCCGACGAAGCAAGCCATGAAGGAGACCTGGCTTTGAAAATAAAATGCATAGAAGATTTTGACAGAAGGCTTGTTTCCAATATCCTCGGAAATATCGATTTGCGGAATACTGCAATAGCGGTTTTGCCGGACCATTATACCCCTGTGAAGACAAGGGCCCATTCATCCGAACCTGTGCCATTTATCATTTGCGGACCGGGAAGGGTTTCCGACAGGGTAGAATCATTCTGCGAAAAATGTTGTGCGGCAGGAAATTACGGAACCATTGAAGGAGGGACTTTTATCCGTGAATTTTTATACCCGGGGACTGATGGAAAAAACATGGATAAAAAGGTATAATGTTTAAATAGTTGAAATTGGCGGTAAAAAGCAAATAAGGTAAACTCATGTATATAATAATCGTTGGCTGCGGGAGGATAGGCTCTTATCTTGCAAAACTTTTGCAGGACGACCATAACGTGGTTGTTGTAGACAAGGAAGAGGAAGCCCTGCAAAGGCTGGGAGAAAATTTCAACGGCCTTTCGATACCGGGAGACGGCCTTGACCTCGACGTTCTTAAAGAAGCGGGCATAGAAAAGGCGGATGCTCTTGCTGTCACTACCAGTAACGACAACACCAATATCGTAATATCCCATATAGCAAAAAAGGTTTTTAACCTGGGCAAGGTCGTTTCGAGGGTTTCCGATACGGGCAAGGATGAAATATACAGGAACCTCGGAGTCGATTCTGTAAACAGCACCGCTATTTTTGCCACGCTCACAAGGGAAAAGATAAGGGAAAGAAATTTCACTACGTACGTTTTTGAAAGCAACAAGGTTACCCTTATAGAAATGAAAAACGACGGCAGCTATGCAGGGAAAAAAGTCAATGACCTGAACATTCCGGGAGAGTTCCACGTGGTTACGCTTGTCAGAAAAAATGAACCTGTAATTCCCGAAGACAATACGGCCATAGAGGGAGGAGACCTTATTATCGGCATTATCAAGCTATCCAGCATGAAAAGGGTCAAAAAGGCACTCGGCTTAAAATAATGAATATTATAATAGTGGGAGGAGGGAATGTCGGCTATAATCTTGCCGAACGCTTGAGCGGCACCAACTACGTGGTGCTTATCGAAAAGGATATTGATGTCGGCAAGAAGCTTGCGGGCAGTTCAAATATCCTGGTTATCAAGGGCGACGGATGCGACCCGCGCGTATTGAAACAGGCAGGGGTCAGCAAGGCCGACGTTGTTGCCGCAGCTACGGGAAGCGACGTTGATAATCTCGTGGTCTGCCAGATTGCAAAGGATGTCTTTAAAGTCAACCGGACGGTTGCGAAGGTTAACGACCCTAAAAACGAAAAGATATTCTATAAGCTGGGAGTGGACGTTGCTATAGGAAGCACTTCTATTATAGCAAAGGTTATAGAAGACGAGGTGAGCTGGGACGATATAGTTACCCTGTTTACTTTTAAAAAGGGCAACCTTTCCATTGTGAGGGTTGACCTTCCCGAAAAGTCTCCGGCTCTCGGCATATCGATAGAAGAACTGGACCTTCCGGACGATTCTGTCATCGCCGCCGTGATAAGAAACGGGGAGATAATTATTTCCCAGGGGAGTTATGTTTTGAGGGAGAAGGACGAGATTATAGCTATTACAAAGGTTGAAAATGAATCGGCCCTTTTCAAGGCGCTTATAGGAGAGGTGGAAGAAAAGTGATAGAAAGATTTGTCAAGTATCTGAAGATTTTATGGAAAGGCATTACCGGGATAGCCGTTGAACTTGTTTACCCTCTTATTACCTTCTCGGCGGCGGCAATTCTTTCTTTTTCCGTATACCTGTTTTTCCTTGTTAAAAAATGATACCACAATTTTCCCGCGAAGATGTAAATTCCATATTCCATTATCTCGGAAAACTGATAACAGGCCTCGGAATAATGATGCTTGTTCCGCTGGTTGTCGCCATTGTAAGCCAGGAATGGGGGCCCTCTGTTGATTTTATCGTTTCCGCCCTGCTTTGTATTGCCATCGGCAATATAATATGCCTTAAATACTCTTATGCAAAAGATTTAAACTGGCGGCAGGGAATGAGCCTTGTTGCGCTTTGCTGGCTTATTGCAATGGTTCTGGGGGCCGTTCCTCTTTTTCTTTCAGAACATTATAACAGTTATCTTGACGCCTGCTTTGAGGCGATGAGCGCTTTTGCCACAACGGGGCTGGTGCTTGTTAACAACCTGGACCACATGGCCTATTCGTACAATTTTTGGAGGCATTTCATGTGTTTTATCGGGGGCCAGGGCATAATCCTTGTAGCCATGACGCTCTTTGTAAAAGGAGGAAGCGCCTTAAAGGTATACGTGGGAGAGGGCAGGGAAGAAAAAATTATGCCTAACATGGTTCAGACTGCCAGGTTTATATGGCTTGTCAGTTTCACCTATTTAATTATAGGAACGGCAATATTTTTTATTATTAATTTTTTCAGGAACATGTCCCCGGGAAGGTCATTGTTCCATGCAGTATGCCTTTTCATGTCTGGATGGGATACGGCAGGTTTTGCCGTTCAGTCACAGAATATACTCTACTACCATTCCCCTGTTATTGAGCTTGCAACGGGCATGATATTCCTTCTCGGGGCTATCAATTTCGGCGTCCATTACGCGGTTTGGACGGGAAAACCCAGGGAGCTCATCAGGAATTACGAACTCAAGGTTTATATTTTCAGCATCCTCTTTCTTTTCTTAATCGTTTCCATAGCGTTTATCCAGAAATTTCCTTTTCCCGGATATTTCGCATTTTTCCGAAAATCTTTCTACCAGCTGATTTCGGCCCACACAGGGGTTGGGTATTCCAACGTTCTGCCTTACCATTTACTTGCATACTGGCCCAACATGGCCATACTTGCATTGATACTTGCGATGGGTTTCGGGGGAAGCTCTTCCTCGACAGCCGGGGGCATCAAGGTTCTGAGGCTCGCCATTTTCCTGAAAGGGATAAAGAAAGAGGTAAGGCGGCTGACTTCTCCTGAATCGGCCGTCATAGTTGAAAAATTCCACCATATAAAAGATATAACCGTAGAGGATAACCACGTTAAAATGGCGGCAATAGTAATCATCCTTTACGGGACTCTTTACCTTTTCGGGACCGTGGCCGGAACATTTTACGGGTACCCGTTTTTGCCGTCTCTTTTTGAATCGGTCTCGGCTTCGGCAAATGTAGGCCTTTCAATGGGAATAACAGTGCCTTCCATGCCGAACGGTTTAAAGGTTGTCTACATTTTGCAGATGTGGCTGGGAAGGCTTGAATTCATATCGGTTTTTGTTCTTGTGAAATTCGTAATGTCGCTGAAAAGCCCCCAGTAAAAACAGGTTATTTAAAGATGAAACGTTCATGCCCGCTGGCAGACAGCGGACACAAAAATGAATGAAAATGACGTTTTGTGTCACCCTGAACCCTGAACGACTACCTTTCAGGGCAAGCTTATTTCAGGGTCTCTCTGTTAGAGTACGAGATCCTGAAACGAGTTCAGGATGACAGGGTGGAAGCGA
>Ga0272443_10006330_pt1 | contig 11781 bp, 10 predicted proteins | sample SSMAcet12_FD_193581 | JGI IMG/M metagenome (GOLD analysis project Ga0272443, IMG submission 193581) | Marine sediment archaeal communities from Little Sippewissett salt marsh, Falmouth, MA, United States - SSM-Acet-12 | ecosystem: Environmental > Aquatic > Marine > Wetlands > Sediment ... | reverse complement strand
ATGTGGCTTCGGGCAAAATTGCCAAGTGCTGGGGCACGGCACGCCGTGCCCCTACCCTGGGAACCATTCGTGACTTTGTCCTCAGTGCGGACAAAAAGGGAATTTACTATACCCGTTCCCGGGTGGGCGAGCTACCGGAAATCTGGACCGCCCGCTTCAAGGGCCAGGCGCCGCAACGGCTGACCGCTTTCAACCGCAAGCTCCAGGAGAGCGTGGATGTCCGCCCCGCCGAGGAGATCTGGGTGGACGGAGCGGATGGCCGCAAGGTTCACGTGTTCGTGGTCAAGCCCCACAACTTTCAGCCGGGCAAAAAGTATCCCCTGATCGTCAACGTCCACGGCGGCCCTCAGATGATGTGGGCCGATTCCTTCCGGGGCGACTGGCAGGTTTATCCAGGGGCCGGCTACGTGGTGGCCTTCCCCAATCCCCACGGCTCCACCGGCTACGGTCAGGACTACACCGAAGCCATCTCCAAGGACTGGAACGGCAAGGTCATCGAGGATGTCCTCAAGGTGGCGGACCACCTGGCCGCCCTGCCCTACGTGGATGAAGAGCGCATGGGCGCCATGGGCTGGTCCTGGGGCGGTTACGCCATGATGTGGCTGGAAGGCATGGAAACGCCTTTCAAGGCGCTGGCGGCCATGATGGGGGTCTACGACCTGCGCTCCATGCACGGCGCCACCGAGGAATTGTGGTTTCCCCAATGGGACCTGGGCGGTACTCCCTGGAGCAATCCCGAGGAGTATGAGAATACCAGTCCCTCCTCCCGGGTGGCCAACTTCAAGACCCCCTGCCTGGTGATCACCGGAGAGCGGGACTACCGGGTGCCCTATACCCAGAGCCTGCACTTCTTTACCGACCTGCAGTGCATGAAGGTGCCCTCCCGGCTCATCGTGTTCAAGAACGACGGCCACTGGCCCAACGGCATCAAGTCCATGCCGGTCTACTACAACGCCCACCTGGAATGGTTCCACCAATACCTGGGCGGTGATCCCCCGCCGTATCGGACGCTGGACATGATCCGCAATACGGTGTTTGATCAAAAGGAAGAGAAAAGCAAGAATAAGGAATAACGAAGAGGGAATAAGGGAATTGCAGTCGATAATGGCGAGGGGCTAGGAGCAATACATTTGTAGAAGGTAGAAGCGGACTGCGATCCGCTCGAATCCCTTGGATCAACCACGGAACACACGGAAAAACACGGAAAGAGGAAAGAAGGTGACAGGTGCCTTGAGAGCCCTAACGACCTTCCCAGGAGATCGTTCCCTATGCCCATGGCCACTTGCCCCTCGCCAGGTTCTTCGATCGTACCCTCGCCTCCGGCCGTCAAATTGACAGGAACGATTCCCTTTCCTTGCCGCGAGGGTTAAATCCGTCGAATTCGACGGGTTTGGGGAAAGAGGCTGATTTACTTTAGTGAAAACAGAAAGGCATGAGTCTAGCTTGAAAAGCGGAAAAGTTTATACTATATACAATATAATTGATTGGGGAAAAGGAGAGTATTCATGAAGAAAGTGATTGTGGCTTTGGCTATTCTAGCGATTGCTTTAGCCGGTTGTGGAGTTTCTAAATCTGAGTTTGATGCCTTGAAACAAGAGAATGAAGAATTAAAACAGGAATTAGCAAAATTTAAAAAAGCGCAGCAGGCTGATGCAGATAAGGACAAACTAGTCCTGACCATGCAATTGATGAAGAACATAAGTGCTGCTGTGGGAAGTTACATGATCGACAACAGCGTGGCTCCTGAGTCACTTTCTGATGTGGGTGCATTTCATATCAAGGATATGCCCAAGGCTGATGGATGGGGGAATGTTTGGCGCTATTTTCGTTATGGGAAAGACAAGGACGAATATGTGTTGATGTCTGCGGGGCCTGATGGTGCTTTTTCCTGGGATCCTGAGGGTGGAAACTATGATATCAACGCCATGCCGAAGATGTTCGGCGATGATATTGTATTGCAAAGTGGATTCTTTATTGCAAGCCCCGTCTCGGAGAACTATGGCATAGAGGACAAAACCAAAGAGTTGGAAAAGAAATTGGATGAAGAATTCTCGGAAAAGCTTAAAGCGATTGAAGAAAAGAACAACTAGCATTACAAGAAGACTACAATAAATTAATTGCTTTTAAGTTGAGATAGGCGAGTATTAGTAAGACCGATCAGTAAACAAGGCGGGCCTTTGAGATAACCTCCTCATGTGATTTCCCATGATCGCTTGCCGATTGTCCCGTTCAGCTTTATTATGCATCTCTCTTTTAGTGGGTACCCGACTGAACAATTTTAATGATAAAAACAACTTTAATATTTTTGTTGTCAACAGTTGAAAGTCTAAACTAATATATAAGTAACGCAGCTCGGGAATATATTTCCGAAAACGTAGCCCCGGCCCCGGGATCCCTACTGCATGTTATCGCGATAACTCAAGTCAAATAAAGTTTACGATTCGTCATTTTATATATAGATAGTGAAAAGGAGGAAATCATGAGTAATAAAGATTTAATAGTTCCAGAGTCATCTGCAGGTGACAAAGTTCATTCATTAACTAAAGCTGGACTTTCTGCTATACCAATACTGGGGGGTCCTGCAGCTGAGCTTTTTCAGAGTATTATTCAGCCACCATTGGAAAAAAGGCGATTAGAATGGATGGACAGAGTTGGGAAGAAACTACAATCACTAGAGCAAAGTGGGGTTAACCTTGAGAATTTAAAGGAAAATGATGAATTCATTTCTGCGGTTATGAGTGCATCCCAAATTGCTCTAAGGACACATAAAGAAGAAAAACTAGATTCCCTTCGAAATGCTGTTGCGAATATCGCAAAAGGGCAAGCACCTGAAGAAACCATTCAACAAATATTCTTTAATTTTATTGATACCTTTACAGAGTTGCATGTTCAAATCTTAAAGGTGTTTAAGTCGCCTTCCTTACCTCCAAATTTGTTTATGGGAGGACTTAGCGATGTTTTGATACATAATATTCCAAGGTTGAATGGTCAGCGAATACTTTATGACCAAATATGGAAAGACTTGTACTCGAAAGGATTGGTATTCCCAGATAGTCTACATATAACTTCATCCCATTCAGATTTAGCATCTAAGCATACAACTAGCTTGGGTGATGAATTCCTTCAATTCATGTCTGATCCAGAATAGGTTGGTTACATTTTAAAATAGAGCCAATAGCTATTCCTACACTTCATGAAATACCTTTTTAACGTAAAGAAAAATGATATTTCAATGAAGAGTATTTGAATCGAGATTAGAGGGCTCCTGAATTAATTTATTGCAATCAAGTGGATTTCAGAAGATTCGGCCTTTTGCGTTGGTAATAAACGAATTGATCTCATGTGTGGCTTCTTCCAAGTCTATTCCCAAAGGATGTAATTTATCTGCCCAACTCCTTCCTGGGTGGATGGTATCCCATAATGATCGTTTCTGCTCATATCTGCCTTTTCCGGGGTCATGGTTACCAAAACCATCAATCCGCATATTCCAAACGGGATAAAATTTCTCAATGAGGAGGTTTTCCGCTAATGGGATCCATATGTCGTCTACAACCAGATACCTACAGGAAAAATCATCTATCGCGAGGTTATCCGCTGACTTAATTGACTTTGAATGCTCATACAGCCGTCTATACAATACATTCCCAGGGTCCTCGCCCAGTCCCAGGCCTCCTTTTCTGGCTCCGGGAGGGACAGCTTTGCCTATATATATGGGCCAGTTATACTCTTTATTGGAGTTTGATTCGGCGATTTCCTTGTAAAGAAGAAAATCACCTGAATAATAAATGGCATAAATACCCGCGCCATGAAATGGTTCTGGCGGAAATGAGTGGATCGGTCCTTTTAGCATGGCTTCCGCTACATTGCGGCCAATGTTTGTCTTATCAAGGGGATTGAAAGGCTCAACCTTTTTTACTTTGCTTTTTTCCATTTAGATCTGTTCGTGAATGCTTTCGGCTACGGAGTGCGCCAGTTTGACTGGCACTGCGTTGCCTATTTGTCTCATAGCTTCGGTCCATGATCCCGAGAACACATAATCATCGGGAAATGTTTGAATCCTGGCGCTTTCCCTTACTGAATAATATCTATATGAGCCATCCTGAAAAGACATCATGTTTTCGCCGCCGGGGACGCCATGATCTCCAGCCTTTAAAGTCTTGGAAGGCTCATCGAGATTACTCCCGGTATGACCTGGGTATGGGCGTGCGCCATCCCTAAATTCATGATTTGGTATATCCGAATCGTTGATTCTGGGATCAGGTAAATCCGAAATCGCGTCCCGGACCGTTTTGTAACTATATCCATCGGGAGGGAAGTCATGAAAATCGGATTTAAGTCTTTCAATTCTTTTTATATAACGCTGGGGAATTTCGGGTCTTTGATGTTTAGGGATTTCATGCTTTTCCCAGTAGGTCCGCTTTACCCATTGTTCCCAGAGGAGCTTATCTAGGGAATGTGTCGGTTTTGGGAACGACCATTCTCGATTAAGATCTGATCTAAATCCAACGATAAAGACTCTATGTCGAATTTGAGGGACCCCATAGTCGGCGGCGTTAAGAAGTCTGAAAACGACCCGATATGATAAATCCTTTTCTTTAGATCCAGTAAAATGGCGCTCCAATCTTGATAAGTGTGAGAGCCAGGGTTCATCTTGTCGTCTGGATATCAATGGGTACGAGAGTTGAAGAATGATGTAATTGAAGTAGGTTGAAAAACTTTTTCGCAATAGGCCTTTCACGTTTTCAAAAAGGAAAACTTGTGGCCGAAGCTCGCGAACCGCTCTTATTGCTTCCGGGAACAGGTCTCTATGGTCTTTATGAGAATGGTGTTTTCCACCTAGGGAAAAAGGTTGACAAGGAGGTCCTCCGGCAACTAAATGGATTGATGAACCAAGATTTTCATATTCAATGGATTTTACGTCGCTATCGATTATGTTCCACTTCTTTGTCAGAGGATGTGAATTTGTTGCGTTTGTTCTTAATGTACTACAAGCATGCTTGTTGTTTTCCACCAAGGCCTTATTACGGCAACCTGCAAGTTCAAGCCCTAGAGCTAGGCCGCCCGCGCCTGAGAATAATTCAACGGAGTTCATTGCTCTTCTAGAAATGATACTATCCTTCTCTTTATGCTCTCAATATCTCTCAACTGACATTCCCAAAGTACCATATATTGCCATCCATTACTAATAAGATTTTTATAGGCAACCTCATCCCTTTTGACGTTCGTTTGGAGTTTAGGCTCCCAAAAATCCTTTCGACTACGAGGCATCCTGTATTGAGAACAACCATGTTGATGCCAGAAGCATCCATGAACGAAAATTACTTTTTTCCGTGGTCGAAATACCAAGTCCGGTGATCCTGGAAGTTTGCGGTCATGCAATCGATATCTATAGCCCATACCATGAATTAGCCTTCTAACGATCATCTCCGGTTTGGTGTCAGCATTGCGAATTCGGGACATTCGTTCGCTTCGTTGCGCCGAAGTAAGGGGATCTATCCTTTCCATTCTACTATATATATTTTACATTAATTTCTTGTTCATCCGAAACATCGAATGAATCAAATACTACCTCCTAACCTTGCTTTGTTCGCTCCCAATTTTTCTTTTCAGTTTTTCCAGTCTGTATTGGTATCCTTCTCTTTTTCCATATTTTTTGTTTGACCAATCATATCTTTTGTTGATCCCAAGCTCTATCGCCAGTTCACATATCTCCATGGCTTTTCCATACTCTTTTTTCTTTTCGTAGATGATGGCTAATCTTTTTAGTGAAGGACACTCTGGCGGGAAGTATTGTATTGGGTTTTGTGCTTCGTCCTCTTTCAAGAATTTCGGCAATATCTTGATGTCCGCCAAACAGTAGTTGATACATTTATCTAATGCATCAGCTCGCTCGCCTCTCAGTTTATAATATAAGTCAATTAATTTGTTGTAGACTAAATGCTCATAAATCAGGTCTTCTCGTTCATGCCTTAGTGAAAGTGCTTTTAGTAGTATTTCTTCAGCCGCTCTATATTTCTTTTCAACCAAAAGCTGTGTTCCAGTTAGCCACAATTCTTTCATTTCATAGTTCATTTTTTTCTCTCCTTCTAATATCCTAGTACTTCCATTCACAATTTCAACATAATGTAGAAGTAAATGTTGAATGCGTAGAGACGCCTAATAAGATTGAATCAAAGAAGCAAATAGTTAGGTAATAAAGCCTCTTTGTTTGAAAAAATTCTTTAATTCGGGTGAGGATACCAATGAGTCTCCGCCTTGCTCGACAATTTCTTCGAAACTTAGCCAACCGATATGGTTGGAAAGGGTTTCCCAATCTGTCGGCTTCAAGATCGGCTGCCAATGTTCAAGATCCGCTTTCAATTTTTCCGGTTCGGCGTAATCATCCATCTTATAGCAGTAGAGACGACTGCGATCCGGTTTTTCCAGCAGATTCCGAGTGTTCCCGTTTCCGCCGAATGTCTTGGTTCGAAATATCCGGGGTGTAAGCAGGATGAACCAGAAATGATCTATGCTATTGGGAATGTTGAAGTCGACATTATATCTGGTCTTGCCTAGGATCAGCTCAATAGCTATATCCAGATTCCGGGCGATCTGGTTACGGGTTGGGGAGTAGGTAATTGAATAGGAGATATCGGAAAGGAATTTTGCCTCAGTGAATATTAAGTGAGTTTGATCTTGGCTATCTTTCCCAGTTATCAGCAGGTCAAGATGGGTGTTGCCTTCAAGGCTTGCTGTCGCGCCCTGAAGTTTAGTCGCCAATCTTGTGTGGCGATCATGGTAAGGATGGAAGATTTTTTCAGTATTAGCAAGGATGCTGTTACGAAGGGCTTCTCTGTAGGTCAGGTTTTCGGGTAATGCTGTCTCCAAACGAACCTTTTCAATTGTTTTTAATTGAGGAAAATCAACGTCATGCCTTTGTGTAAAGACAGTTCGCAATAGATGGTTTAGCTTGTCTTTTCCATTTTGTAATTCATCTTCAGCCTGTTCTCTAAACAAAAGGTATAAAGAAAAAAGGGTGACTAAAGGCTCATCGTGATAAAAAATATGTGATTCAATTCTTTTTTTATAGTCGTCAAGCCATTTCTCTTGTTGTGATCCAGGGAAATACTCGATGCATTTCATCAAGATTTTTTGTAGGATTTGTCTTTCGACTTTTGTCATGAGAGCTCCCTCAGCTATAAGGTTTAAACACCATTACATTTATTATGGCGATTCTGTTATGTTTATCAAGTTTATTTGAAATATCCTTAGCTTGTTGGTTTCATATGAGGAGAATTAAAGGCCTCGATATCAAAATCGGGTATTTAAAAGGGGGTTGATTTTTTGTCTTTTCGGCTCATACTGTGATTCAAACAGATGCCTTTATCGGAAGGCAAAATTAAGAGTAAAACAAGGAAGGGTTATGATTGAAGAGTTAAAAAAGGGGGCGTATTGGCGGGTGTGGTTTGGGCCGCGTACGGTGGATGGCGAGTTTTTGTCATTGAGTGAATGCCGTCAATTGATTGAAAAGTGCCAGGTACAATTGCGGGGTTGGCCGTTTCCTTTTATCCGGCCGGAGAATGTACGGGAGCTGGACGGTTTTATTGAGAATAGCCACGACGGGAAGACCCACAAGGAGTGGTGGCGTATGCATCGGTCCGGGCGTTTCGAGCATTACGCGTCATTGCGCGAAGATGACCCTTTATCCAGGGAGGAATACGACACAGCTCTGGACCTGCTGCTGGACGAGACCGTGGAGCGGGACTTGGTCGATTATTCCGGTGCCGTTGGGATTTCTTCTTTACTCCACGAGATTACCGAGTACTTCACCTTAATTTCCGGATATGTCCGTGAATTGCCCGAAGAGCTTACGGAATTTGATGTTGAAATTGTTCTCCATGGGGTACGCAATCGGGTCCTGGTGGAAACGAATTTCGAAAAGAAGTGGGATGTGATCTACAAAACCGGTCTGGATGAAATCCAATCTCCGGCAAAGGTTTTCGCTCGAGAAGAACTGCTGGAGAATGCCGATAGCCTGGCCGTGGATACGGTGATTCATTTCCTCAAGTCTTTCAACTGGCCGGATCCGGATCGGGACTTTCTGGAAAAAGAACAACAACGATTATTCCGGGAACCCTTCAGGAACTGAAGGGGAAGGGGTTGATTCCCGGAATGAAATATTCTACAAATATTCCAGATAAGAAACCGGGGGAGGATGGGTTTATCTAAACACGTACGTGTCCCATCCGAACCCACCTTTTTTCAATGCGAGCGTTCTAACCGGGATTTTATACTTCGGGCCAGAGGTCCCATTTCCAGCGGGTATTGGCATGGGGATCCTTCAGCGGCTTGCGCCCGAAAACCGTACCCATGAACAGCTTGTCCCCGTCACTGCGGAGATGGACGATCCCGGCGATGGAACGCTCGTACAATTGTCCCTTGCCGGTTACGGATTTCTTCATCTCGGTTTTTGTCAGAGGCCGGTAGCAGGCGGCCAGTTCGGTGGAAAACACCGCCGGCTTTCCGGTGGCGGAATAGCGGGTAATGGTCCCCATCAGAACCGCCCGGGGGTGCCCGTGGACATCGTAGCGGTTGTCACCTGATGAGATCACCGCCGCATCGGGTTGTACCGATTGGAGGAACGGCACGGAAAAATGCTGGCTGCCGTGATGCGCCGCCTTGTATACCCCGGCCCGGAGAATATGTTCCGGATCGGCGCCCAAATCTTCGTAGTGCCGGATGATCCCGTTCATGGACTGGGTGTTCAGGTCCCCGGTGAGCAGTATCCTCCTGGGATCTTCCCGGGAACCGTATTCGAGCATGAGTACCACGGAGTTGCCGTTCACGGTCTTGCCGACATCTCCATAATATGGATAGTACAATTCTCCGTCCTTCTCTCCGGCAAAAGGCCAGAGCACCTTGATGCGGAGCGTTTTGTCGGGGTTGTCGTAGGGCGGCAGGTACTCCTGCGCGGCATCCAGCCGCTTGCAGACAAATCCTTCATCGGGAAGACTGATGCGACCTTCCCATCGTTCAATCCGCTTCATGATTTCAAAAGTCGGCAGCATGCGGGCTTCCGCTTTCCTGACCGCCGCCATTACCTTCTTCATCAGGGGGGACAACTCGGGATCCGCGTTGATCCCGGGATCGTCCTCCAGTCCGAACACCCGGCCGTCCGCTTTCCGTCCCGGATCCAGGGATGTGTTTTTTCTCCGGAACAGGCCGTTGTGGTAGAAGCGTTTGACCAGGATCTTGGGATTCTCGAGGATCTTGATCAAACCCCGGGTATGATCGCTGTCGGAATGGGTCGCCACCACGGCATCGAAGTCTATGTAGTTTTCCTCTTCCAGCAGGTTGTACTTGGTGGTGATGAAATTGTGGGCGCTGTCGTCCTGCCCCCCGTCCACCAGTATGCGGCGGTCGTCCGGAGTCTGGATCAAAATGGAATCCCCCTGGTACACATCGATAAAGAAAATTTCCAGGTGCCGGTCCCAGCTCAAATCATCCGGATGAACGTAGCCTTTGCCTCCGCGGTACCGGACATGGATGCGTCCGCGTCCGGGAATTTCCTCATCGAGGATTTTCATCCATTCCCCCATGAAGAGCTTGGCCACTTTTGACTTTTTCCTGGATGAGCGCTCTTTGAATACATCCACAAGCGGATTTCTGGCGTACACGTAACGCGGGAATTTATTGTCCCGATTATCACTTAGTTGAATGCCCGGCATAATTCTCCCCCTTGTCAGGAATCTCCCCCGATATTTTGTTGATGCTACTTATTGTATTGTATCGCTCCGGCGATAAATCAACCGGTTTCCAATAATTCTCGCGGCGATCACATAATTGGGTCAGATCCTGCATTGTGACGATCTGATTGCGGACCAACCCATCCTGAGTGATCAGGTTCCCATTCTGTGATTTCTTCTGAGATTCGGATTGGAATGCTCTGTGCCGGTGGTTTCCGTGGGGGGATGCGGGAAACTCTGTTTTTTTGTATATTCTATTGGACATACCGGCCGGGCATGAATTTTTTTATGTAAATGCCGGAGAGTGGGAGGGAACCATGACAACAATCGATAAAGACAAGCCTGTTCTGGTGACCGGGGCCACGGGATACGTGGCCGGCTGGCTGGTGCGGAAACTCCTGGAGAAGGGCATCCGGGTGCACGCCGCGGTGCGTCAGCCGGACAACAAAGAGAAGACCGGTCCATTGCGGGAATTGGCGCGGGAATCAGGAGGAGAGATCCAATTCTTCGCGGCCGACCTGTTGCGGGAGGGATCATACGCGGAGGCGATGACAGGCTGCCAACTGGTGTTTCACACCGCGTCTCCATTTATTTCAGTGGTGGCGGACCCCAAAAAGGAACTGGTTGAACCGGCCCTGCTGGGCACGCGCAACGTATTGAACCAGGCGGATCGGACGCCGTCCGTCAAGCGGGTGGTGCTGACCAGCAGTTGCGCCGCGATCTACGGGGACAATATTGACCTGAAAGAAACGCCGGGCCGGATTTTTACGGAAGAAATCTGGAACACTACCTCTTCCCTGGATCACGGGGCTTACGCCTACTCCAAGGTCCTGGCGGAACGGGAAGCCTGGAAAATCGCGGAACGCCAATCACGCTGGGACCTGGTGGTGATCAATCCATCCCTGGTCTTCGGGCCGGCCCTCAATCCCCGGGACGTGACTTCAGAGAGTTTCCGCATCATCCGGCAGTTCGGCGACGGCAGTGTGAAAACGGGAGTGCCCCACCTGGAAATCGGGGTCGTGGATGTACGGGATGTGGCGACGGCGCATTTTCTTGCCGGCTTCACCCCAACCGCCGCAGGGCGGCACATCGTATCCGGGCACAACACCAGTTTTATGCAAATGGCCGCAACCCTGCGGCCTCGATTCGGCGATCAATTCCCCCTTCCCCGCAAAGAAGTGCCCAAGTGGCTGATCTGGCTCTTCGGCCCCATGATCAACAAAACCCTGACCCGGAAATATGTGGCCCGCAATATCGGCCACCCCTGGCGGGCGGATAATTCCAAGAGCAGGCAATCATTGGGGGTGACCTATCGCCCGCTGGAAGAGACCATGAATGAAACCTTTCAGCAGCTGGCGGATACGGTCTGGAACCAGTAAGAAAAAGAGGTGTTTTGATCCGGATTGGATTGAATTTGTGTTGTCGTTAACAAAAAGGAATACTATACTTTTTCATTGAGGAGAGAAAATGAAAAAGACATTGTTTGTCGCATTGTTGATTGCTGCCATGGCGGCCCTGACCTTCGCCCAGGACATGAAAAAGCAGGAAGAGCAGCAGAAGGCCATGGCAGCCTATATGAAGGCCGCGGCGGTTACCGAGAACCACAAATTCCTGGCCAAATACGCCGGGGACTGGGATGTGGAGGTCACCTATTGGATGGGCCCCGGGGAGCCCCCGACCAAGAGCACCGCCACCTTCACGGGCAAGATGCTGCTTGCCGGCCGGTACCTGGAGATGACTTTCAAGGGATTCATGCTGGGTCAGCCCTTCGAGGGGATCCAACTGGTGGGTTTCGACAACCTGGAAGAAAAATACAACACTCTCTGGATCGACAATACATCCACCAGCTTTTTCATCACCAAGGGCACCCGCGAAGGTAACGTGCTCAACGAGACCGGCGACTGGCCCGATCCCGTGACCGGTAAAACCTCCGCGGTCAAGGCCCGTACCACCTGGGTCCATGACGATGAATACGTTTACGAGCAGTGGATGGTCATGCCCGACGGCACGGAACACAAGGGTATGCAGCTGCGCAGCAAAAGAAAGAAAGAGGCTC
>Ga0272443_10006329_pt1 | contig 11784 bp, 8 predicted proteins | sample SSMAcet12_FD_193581 | JGI IMG/M metagenome (GOLD analysis project Ga0272443, IMG submission 193581) | Marine sediment archaeal communities from Little Sippewissett salt marsh, Falmouth, MA, United States - SSM-Acet-12 | ecosystem: Environmental > Aquatic > Marine > Wetlands > Sediment ... | reverse complement strand
GGATGGGCTTGGCCTTCCTGCGGGCGGGAGAACCCGACCAGGCCCTGCCCTGGCTGGCCCGCGCTTCCCGGGAATCCCCCGCGGACTGGTATCCGCCGTCCCTGGCCGCCCAGGCCGCTCGGGATGCCGGACGGGAGGAAAGGGAATGCTTCTGGGCCGCCGAGGCCGCCCGGCGCTTCCCCGGAAGGGCTGAACAGCTCTTTCGCCTGCGGGATGCTTCCCTTTCCCGCGATGAATGGGCCGCCATCTTCTCCGAGCTTTCGGGTTTCTCTCCCGACTGGCTGGAAGCCCGGGCCGGGCCGCCGCCCCTTGCCTTTGCGGAAGACGGGGAATGGCGAGCCTCCGTCCCGGTGGACCTGGCCCCCGGCCGATATCGGGTTGTCTGTCGTTGGGCTCCCGGTGCTGCCCTGGAATTAAAAGCTCCCGCTGCCGTCAAGTCGGAATGGGCGGCGTCCTTACCCGAGGTTCGGGACGGAAAGATGGAGCGGGTGCTCGACATACCCACTCCCGCCCCCGCCTTGGTCTTTCTCATCCGAAGCGATTCCCCTCGGTCCGAGATCGAGGTCTGTCTCCGGCCCGACCTGCGGGATTGGCTGAAGACGGTTCTGAGGATTGCTCCGTGAAGGAGCGGATGTATGAGGTCTTTGACCGGGCCGAGGACAGCCACTGGTGGTTTCTGGCCCGCCGCCGGATAGTTCTTTGCTTGGTTCGCGGACTGATCCGGAAAACCGGGAGCCGTCCCCGGATCCTCGACATCGGTTGCGGGATGGGAGGGACCCTGCGTGAACTGGAAAAACTGGGTGCTGCCACCGGGGTGGACATCTCTTCCCGGGCCGTTGAATTCAGCCGCCGCCGGGGTTGCCGGGATGTGCGCCGCATTGACGGGCTGTCCCTGCCTTTTCGGGAGGGGAGCTTCGATCTAGTGGTATCGCTCGACGTGATCGAACACATAGAGGACGACGTAGCCGCCCTTCGGGAGTACGGACGGGTTCTCGCCCCGTCCGGCCGGCTGCTCATCACCGTTCCCGCCTTTTCCTGGCTCTGGAGCCGTCACGACGATGACAACCTCCATCTCAGGCGTTATACTCGCCGCTTTCTCCGGAGCCGCCTGGCCGCGGCCGGGCTGCGGCCGGAGCGGATCACTTATTTTTGCACCTTCCTTTTTCCCCTGGTAGTGCTGGTCCGCCTGTGGGAGAGAATGCGGCCCCGCCCCCCCGAGGTTCCCGCGGGGCAGGCCCTGGCTCAACTTCCTCCCGCCCTCAACCGGGTTCTGGCCGGGGTATTCGGGAGTGAAAGGCTATGGCTGAGCCTGCTGGGATTTCCCTGGGGATCGTCTCTCCTGGCCGTTTGCCGGCCCAAGGAGGGGGCGTGACTCTCCGCTTCGGTCCCTTACCTGCCCCCGCCTGGCTGGCGGGAGTGATCTGCCTCTCCCTCCTGCTGCGCTTGGCCGCGCTTTGGGCTTGCCCGTTCATCGGGAGCGACGGGGGGGTGGACGGGGTGGCTATGTCGCTGGTCGGGAAAAACCTGATGTCCGGGGAGGGTTTCCAATTTCAGGATCGCCCCGAAACCGTCCACGCTCCGCTTTTTCCGGTCTTGATCGGGCTGGTCTGGGCGGTTACCGGCGACATCTTCACCGCCGGCCTCGTGGTTTCCGCCCTCGCCTCGGCTTTCCTGGTGGTTCCTCTTTTTTTCCTGGCCCGGGACTTGGTCGGCGAGCTGGCCGCCCGGTGGGCCTCCCTGTTGGGAGCGGTGTTTCCCCCCTACATCTTCGCCGCCACCGAGGTCCGGGTTGCCTCTCTTTATGCCTGTGTCTATCTCTGGTTTGTCCTGGCCCTGTGGAGGGTTTGCCGGCAGCCCAACCTGCGCCGGGGGGCGCTGGCCGGGGCCGTGCTCGGCCTGGCCTACCTCGCTCGTCCCGAAGCGTTGCTCTTGCTGCCTTCGGCGGCGGCCGCCGCGCTGCTGGCCCAGGCCGGTTCCTTCCGCCGGCGGGTGTGCCGGCTCTGCCGGCCCGGGCTGGCCGGCGCCGGCGCCTTTGGGCTCCTGGGTGCTCCCTACTGGTTTTTCCTGCATCGCCACCTGGGCCGGTGGACCCTTTCCGCCCGGGCTCCCTTCACCTTCATTCCCTACTTTTCCGCGAACTGGGAGGAGGCCAACTTTCAGGCCTATGCCTATCCCGAACAAGTCCGCGAACAGTGGAATGCCCTGGGCGGTTACCTCGGTTTGCTCCGGGAACACGGACAGGAGATGCTGGGGCGTTTTTTCGACAATCTCGGCTCCCTTCTCCGGGTCGGCAGTAGCCCCGAGTTCGGCCGGATGGGGCTCCCCGCCGCCCCGCTCTCGGTTGTCTTCCTGCTCGGGCTGGCGGTGCTGGTTGTCCTCTACTGGCGCCGGGTGGCGGCGCGCCGCGCCGACTTTCGCGATCTATTCGTGTGCTTGCTCTGCCTGCCGATGCTCCCCTATTTTTTTCTCACGGATTTTATGACTTCACAGAAACTGCGATACCTCTTCCCCTACCTGGGATTCATCCTGCTGGCCGCCGGGACCTGGCTGGGACGGGTTAGCTGGCGGGGGCGTTTGTCCGCCCTGCCCGGCCTCCTCATCCTGGCTGCCTTGTTCGGGGTGGACGCCTGGCTCATTCCGGCCAAGGCGACAATGGTGCCCTGGGAGTATCGCCTCCTGGGCGAGCGAATGCGCCGGGAGATTCCCGATCTCGAAAACACCGTGGTGATGAGCCAGAGAATGGGGGTGCCTTTCTATGCCGGTGCCCGCCACGCCGCCGTGCCTCCCGGGCCCCCTTCCCGGGTCCTGGATTATGCCCGGGAAGTCGGAGCCCGCTACCTGGTGGTTTCCGATTGGACTACTCCAACCCGCCGGCCGGACCTGCTTGGATTGCTGAGCGATGAACCCTCTTCCTTCCCCTGGTTGGTTCGAGTCGGACGGGAATCGTGGCGGGGGCGCCGGGCGGTTCTCTATCGCCTGGTGGAAACCGGGGAGGCCGTGCCGTGAAGGCCCGCGCCTGGTTGGAAAAATTCCTGGAAAATCCGCTGGTTTACCGTTGGCACGCCCGAATGGTGGATCGGGCCAAGGAGAAAGCCATCCTGAACATCCGTTCCGATTATCGGGGCTTGCGGGTCCTCGACATCGGCTGCGGGCCGGGAAACAATGCCCGCCTTTTTTCCGGGGCCGACTATACGGGGATGGACATAAACCCCCGGTATGTCGCCCGGGCCGCCGCGGCTTACCCTCAGGCCAGGTTTCTGGCGGGGGATGCCACCAAAACCCGCCTGGGCGGGCCTTTCGACGTGATCCTGATGAATTCGTTTCTCCACCACCTTGATGACCGTGAGGTCAAGGAAGTGATGGGGACCGTCGTCGGGAATCTTGTCCCGGCGGGCCTGGCGATCGTGCAGGAGCCCCTGATCCCGGGGCCTCGGCAGTACTACCATCGTATCCTGATGAGGCTTGACCGGGGCAACCATTTCCGGACCTTGACGGAATGGGAAAGCCTGGCCCGGCAGGGCGGGCTGGCCGTGGTCGGCCGCTCTTTCTACTCCCTCCGGGTTTTCGGCCTGCGGGGTTACAATATGCTCTCCCTGGCCCTGGCTCCGTCCCCGTCTTCCTGAGTCGGGGTTTGCCCGGCGCGGTCAGGGGGAAGGAGCGGCCCTTACCCGGATTCGGTCGATCATCACCCCCAGCCGTCTCCCGTCCCCGGGATTGCCGACCTCGGCCGGGTTCCAGGCCCGGGTTCCGAGGATCAGGTCGGAAACCTCGGCCCGTTCCAGGCGGGGCAGCCGGTACCGGTGCCGGAGCTCCCCGCCTTCCAGGGCAACCAGGCCGGTTCCGTCCAGGCTGGCCTCCAGCCGGCTGTCGCCCGGGCCGGCGGCGGCCAGGTCTACCTCCAATACCCCGCGGTCTCCGGCCGGGGGGGATAAAGGCAATCTGATCCGGGCCGTTCCCGAAGTCCAGCGGGCGCTGATGCGGTTTTGGTAAAGTTCCCGCTCGTGGAAGCCTCCCCGGATGAACAGCTCGTCGCCGGGGCGGCCGAGGTCCAGGTCCAGGGTCCCGTCCGGTTCCACCCGGGCCAGGAGCGTCTCATCGTCGCGGGCGGCCGGTTCGCAGCGAAAACGCTCCGTCCAGCCCTGTTCCCGGACCGTTTCCCCGATCCACTCGGCCAGGGTCTCGGCTATGATCCGGTTTCCCTTGGTCGAGTAATGCGAACGGCGGTAAAGTCCCCGCCTGTCCTTCATCTTCCCGGCCGGATCGACCACCGGAATTCCATCTCTCTCCAGGTCTTCCAGCAGGGAGTAGTAGGCCGGTTTCTGCCCAGCGGCGATCAGCTTGCGGTCGCCCTTGCGGGGGAGGTGGACAATGATGGGGATGCCCTTTTCCCGGCGTACGTCCTTGGCCCAGGAACGTATGATGGCCAGGGTAACCTCCTCCGGGGTTCCTCCCTGGTTCTCCATTTCCGAATAGCTTCGCCGATCTCGCTTTCCCTGGCGGTCCAGGTTGTAGATGAGTTGGCCCAGGCGGCTCGCGGTCCAGAACGGGGCCCGATAGTTGTCCGGGTTGTACCAGAATTCGTAGCGAGCCAGGGGTTCTCGATCCAGGTTGGCGAGGTAATCGGCCACCTCCTCGGGCGGGATTACGGGGCAATTGACCGTCTTTAAGCCTTCGGGCGTGATGATGAAGCGGGGCTTGGAGAAGACCAGCCAGGTCCGTTCGCTGTAAAGCGAGCGGAAGATGTTCACCGTTCGCTTCATATTTTCTCCCTGAAACCCGATGACCACGAGGTCGGGGCGATATTTTTTTCCCTGGATCTTCCAGCGGAGAAAAGCTTGGCTGAAACCGTATCCGCCCACCCCGAAGTTCAGCACCTCGGCTCGTATTCCCATCCGCCTCAGATCCTGTTCCAGGAAGTAGGCCCAGGTATTGAACCAGGGCTCCTCGTCCCCGTGGGTAAAGGAATCTCCGAACAGGGCTATCCTCAGGGTTTCCCGGTGGGGCTGCAGCGAATATTCCCGGGGCGAGGAGCGCAGCCCCTGCGAATTGGAGTGATAAAGCCCGTTTTCGCTGTCCCGGCCGTTCCCGATCGTCCAACCCAGGAGGGGGTGGTCCACCGTATAGGCCTTCTCCTGATCTTCCCGGTATGCGTCTATCTTATAGCGCGTCATCTCGGCCGGGAACCGGTAGGGCAGCAGGCGCTTCTGCTTGAAATAGACCTGGCCGTCCGGGTTGGAGGAGGTGAAAAGGCGGGCTATGATTTCCCCGGCGATCAACACCGCCAGAAAAAGCATTACCAGCAGCAGGAGGGTAAAGATTACCTTTCTATTCATAAATTGCTATCCTATTCCGGCTTGAAAATGGTTGTCAAGCTTCCCGGGGACAAGACAAAGATGAGATTTTGCCTGGTTACCACCTTTTATCCCCCTTACCATCCCGGTGGATGCGGACTGCACGTTTACCACCTGGCCAACCTCCTGGCCGCCGACGGGCACTCGGTCGACGTGGTCTGCTCGGCCGGGGCGCACCGGCTCAAGTTGAGCTCTCCCCGCCCCGGGTCTTATCCCGCCCCCCCCGGGGTAAGGGTCATCCGGGTGCCGGGGGGAAAATTCGAGGCCCTGGCTACCTACTTGGCCGGGCGCGGGCTGTCCTCCCACCGTCGCCTCCGTCGGATCCTGGGGGAAAGTTACGATGTCGTGCACTTTCACAACATCTCCCTGCTGGGCGGCATCAAGCTTCTGCGGGAAGGAAGCGGGATAAAACTCTTCACCCAGCACACCTACTGGCTGCTTTGCCCCCTGCACTACCTATGGAAGTTCGACCGGGAGCCCTGCGCCGACAAAAACTGCCTGGCCTGTCTCCTCCGGGCCGGGAAGCCCCCCGTCCCCTGGCGTTGGTTCGAGGGTTGGCAAGCCGATCTGGCCGGGATCGATTCCTTGATTATGCCCTGTCGGGATATGATCGAGCGCCACCGCCGGGAAGGGATAACCGGCCGTATGGACCACCTTCCCTACTTTGTCGACGCGGTCAAGGCCGCGCCGAGGCCCGGGGGAGAAACCGGGATGGGGGAAAGGCCCTTCTTCCTCCTGGTTACGCGCCTGGAGTCCTACAAGGGGCCGCGGCTGGCCCTGGAAGCGTTTCTCTCCTCAGGCGCTGCTTCCAGCGCCGAACTCATCATCGTGGGGACCGGGAGCCTAGCTGCCGCCCTGCGCGAGCGGGCGGCCGGACATCCCCGCGTGCGTTTTCTCGACTACGTGGCCCCGGAGGACCTGGACTGGTACTACGCCCACGCTCGGGCCCTTCTGGCCCCCGCCGTCTGGCCGGAGATGGGGAATCAGACGGTGCTTTCCTCCCTTTCCTGCGGAACCCCGGTGATTGCCTCGAACCGGGGCTGCCTGCCCGAGCTGGTGGGGGAGAATCAGGCCGGGCTGCTGGTTGAGGGAGAGCAGGATATGGCAGCGGCCCTGGAAACTATGATGGCGGGGGGAGAAGCCTATGAAGCCTTCCAGGCTTGCGCCCGCCGGGCTTGGCGGGAGCACTACAGTCCGGAACTTTTCCGGGAGCGCTACCTGGGGATCCTGACGGAGCTGGGGATCGCTGCCGGCGCTTGAAGTTCCGGGATCAGAGCCGCGGGGCCGCGGCCGAGGGGTTGGTGGTCAGCCTTCCGGCCATCGGGACGTCGCTTCCGATCCCGAAGTAGAAGCTGGTCACGCCCTTGACCTTCCAGAAGTTCCCATAGGTCATCCGGTAGGTCGCGGCGTTCTGCCCGCTCCCGGCCGGGTCGCTGGCCATCGCGATGTTGTCCCCGCCGACCCCGAAGTAGAAGCGGGTTCCGGCCGCGTTTTTCCAGAGGCCGTCGGAGGCGCGGTAGTAACCCGGCATCCATCCGCGGTCTCCCGCGCCCAGGTTGGGGACGGGGATCTCGTCGCCGCTGCCGAAGTAGCGGCTGGTCACGCCCCGGACCTTCCAGAGCCCGGAGGAGGGGCGGAAGTAGCCGAACTGCTTGTCGGCCGTGGAGCAGTAGTATCCGGGAACCGGGACGTCGCCCGGCTGGCCGAAGAAGGCGCTGGTGAAGCCCCGGACCTTCCACATCCCCCAGGAGGGGCGGTAGTAGGCCATCTCGCAGGTCAGGTCTCCGTCGTAGTCGCCCGGGATCGGCTTGTCCCCGGCGCCCCCGAAATAGGTCTGGGTCATTCCCCGGACCTTCCAGAGTCCGCTGGCGGCCCGGAAATAGGCCAGGTCGGTGGTGCCGTCGCCATCGTAGTCGCCCGGGACCGGGATGTCGTCGGAGGTCCCGAAGTAGGCGCTGGTGATCCCGCGGACCTTCCACAGCCCGAGCGAGGGACGGAAGACGGCCACGTCGGCCGAACCGTCGCCGTTGAAATCGGCGGAATCGACCCGACTCGATACGGGTAGATACACGGTGGTCGTGGTCGTGGTGGTGGTGGTCGTGGTGGTCGTCGTGCTCAGGGTGACCCCGATGTCGACCTGATAGATCTTGATCAGGGAGCCCGAGCTGGGCTTATTGTCCCGGACCCAGAGGTACTGCCCGTCGAAGGCCAAACTGAGGGCCTCGCGGCCGTCGGGGAGGGTGAAACTGACGCCCAGGTAATTCCCGTCCAAATCGAACTTATGCACTCCGTAAGGAGCGTCGCCCTCGGCTATCCACAGGTTGTCGCCCGCCCTCGCCAAGGCGATGGGGACGATTCCGCAGTTCACGACTTCTTCCAGCGGAGGGACTTTGGTTCCGCTTACGTCGCCGCTGCAGTCGTAGACCAGGTAATTGGTGAAGGGAGCGGTCGAACCCACGTAGAGCTTGCTCTCGTCCTCGTCGGTGTAGTACTCGAGGCCGTAGGGGTTGATGTAGCCGGTGATCCAGGTGACCAGGAAGCTTCCCCCGGTCGCGGGGAGCTTTCCTACCCCGTAATACCAGTTGGCCCCGGCCAGCCACCAGTAGTTGTGGTCCTCGTCCCAGGCCAGTCCGGCATCCTTGGCGATTCCCAGGGAGATGGTCTGGACCGTGTCCAGGACGTGATCCTGGGTGGCGCTGGGCTGCATCATCCAGATGTAGCCGGTGTCCGACTCGTTCTCGCAGACGTACATCTCGTCGCCGTCCCAGCGGATGTCCAGCCCCCCGTACCAGTGGGGGGAATGTCCGTAGTACCAGTTGACGATGTCTCCCACCGCCGCCATTGACGCGGTGGCCGTGAGCAGCCCGGCGGCCAAGGCCGCGGCCGCGATCAGACCCTTCTTCATCATTTGACCTCCTTGAAAAGATGGATGAAGCATTGTGCTTACAAGGGGAAACCCCCATTGAGCCTAAATACTCTCTTTATGACGATGAAAAAGCAAGCAAAAAAGCCGGCTTTATCGCCATTTTGCGCTTTTTTCGGTTTCGGCCAAGTTCCGGGCGATTTCTTCGGCGATGAGAAGGTGGGCCCGGGGGTTGGGGTGTTTGTCAACCTGGTGGGGAGGATTCCCCCGGTAGTGGGTGAACATCCGCCGAAAGTTAACCTTGCGCCGATGGGCGGGAAGGGCGTCCAGCAGGGGATTTTGGGCGTTGATGGTCTTCAGGCCCAGGGCGGCGAAACCCTCCGGCGGGTTGTGAGGCTTAGGCGTCCAGGGGAGGTTGAGAACCAGGCCCTCCCCTCCCGCCTCCCGGGCCAGATTCCCCAGTTCTCCGTAGACGGTTCTTATGATTCCCGACCCGTCCCCGCTCGGTTCGGGAAGAATTCCCAGCCAACTCTTGACCCGGAACAGGAGCAAGTTCCAGTCGTCGTGAACGAAGAGGGGAAGGGCGGCCCGGAGGATGAACCGCACGAAGTCTTTCCGCGATCTCGGCGATGTCCTGAATTCGTCAAAGGGGAGGTCGAAGACTATGGTCTGAAAGACCGGGGGGTGGAGGGCCGGACCGTCCGGGGTGTCGTAAAAGTAGGGGGTGGGCAGGAGCCCGTATTCCAGGGGACCGAAGGGCCTCTTGGCCCGGGAGAGAAGCCAGTGCGACCACTGGATGACGACGTAATCCGGCTTGAGCAGGGGGATGAGTTCCCTCCCGCGCAGGAGCATCTCGGCCAGGCCCCAGCTGCAGACCCCCCCGTTGATGCCCTCCCCGTTCAGCAGGCGACCCGCCTGCCAGGTGAAGGTATCCTCGGCGGCGCAGGCGTCGCCGTAGGTAAAGGAACCGCCCAGGGACAAAATCCTGGGCCCGGTCCCCGCCGCAGCCACCTGGTCCATCGGCACGCGGCAGCCCAGTTCGTCGTAGCGCATCGGAATCGGGGGGCCGACCGGGAAGACGTGGAAGCCTGAGCTCCCGGGGATGGGGGCGAACCCCAAGCGGGGATGGGCGGCGTGGACCTGGCCCAGCCAGCCCCGTTGCCCGCTCTTGAGGTAATCATAGATCCGGCGGCCCCGGGTGCCGACCGACCAAAGATAGGCTCCCGTCGCGATCCCGCCGGTCAACAGAAGCATCAAGGCCACCAGGATCAGGGCCATCAGGCGTTTTTTGCCTTTTCGAGGATCTTTTTCCAATCGACAGCGCTCCGCCGGTTGTTAGAATACGGCAACCCCCATTTTGCGGGATTATAATCTCCGGCCCCCCGGGAGGCAAAGATCATTGCGGGACGTGCGAAAGCAGAAAAGCAAAGATGGTAAACTCGCCCGACATCGAAAAATACCTGGCCGCCCTGATTGAGGCGGGTGGAAAACTGCTCCACCTGGTCGATCGGGACCCCCTCAGCCCCACCCGGGGTTGCTTCGATTATCACTTCTGGCGTTCAAAATCCTCGGGTTTTCCCAACGCCCGCCTCCAGGAAGCCGCCTACACCCTGGCCCTGCTCTATCGGCGGCCTTATCCGGGCAACCGCTGGCGGGGGAATCCCGAGGTCGGGGAACTGGCCGGGGCCGCCCTGAGCTTCTGGTCCGGCCTGGCGCATCGGGACGGCTCCTTTGACGAATGGTATCGGGGGGAGCACGGTTATGCCGCCACCGCCTTCTCCTGTCTGGCCGCGGCCGGGGCTTTTTCCCTCCTGCGGGACGAACTCGGCTCCCGGTTGGGTGAATGCTTGGCTCAATCCCTGGCCCGGGGAGCCCGGTGGCTGGCCCGCCACCGAGACCTGGCCAAGATCAACCACGAAGCGGTGGGAGCCGCCGCCCTTTATGAAATTTCGGCGGCCCTGGACGCCCCCGATTTAACCAAGGCCGCCGCGGACAAGGTTGCCGAGATCCTGTCCCGTCAGGATGCCGAAGGTTGGTTTCCCGAGTTGGGGGGGATGGACAGCGGATACTGTTTTCTCACCCTGGAGCACCTGGCCCGCTGCTGGTCGTTTTCCCGGGATCCCGGCCTGGCCGATGCCCTCCGGCGTTGCCTGGTTTTCCTGGCCGATCTTGTCCAGCCCGATCTGACCACCGGCCGGGAATACAACCTCTGCGGAAATGCCTACGTTTCCCTCCTGGGCGCCGCCATCCTGGGCGAGGTATCGCCCCTGGCCCGCCGAATCTTCCTGGAAGGAGTCTCCCGTCCGCGCGCCGCCCTGGAAGCCCTGGCCCAGGACGACCTCAGCGCCTGCTACCATCTCTATAACGGCTTCCTGGCGGTGGAAGCCTATGAGCGGACCCGGGATTCTTACCGGGAGGAACCGCCTGAACTTCCTTGCCGGGGGGAACCCTTCCTGCGCCGCTATGACCGCGCCGGCATCGTGGCCTTGCGCCGCCGGGGATATTACGCCGTGAGTGCCCCGATTGTCGGCGGGTTGGTCAAGATCTACGCCGACGGCGGCGACCTCTGGATCGACCGGGGTTTCCGAGTGGAGTTGCCCGACTCGAGCGCCCTTATTTCCTGGGCCAGGGGCGGTTCCACCCCGGTCGACGACATTGAGCCCTCCTCCTCGGTTCGGAGCGTCTCCCGCCTGCGTCCCGCTTCTTACTACTATCCGGGGCGTACGGTTCGTTTCATGCTGGCCCTGGTCAGCTCTCTCCCCGGGGGATTCCTGCTGATCAAGCGGGGACTTGACTTTTTCCGGCGCCGCAAGGGCGCCAGCCTTCAGCTCAGCACGGTGTCCGGGGCCGACTCGGGCTGGGTGCTTGCTCGGGAGGCGTCATTCCAGGCTGATCGGGTAATAATTCGTGATAGCCTGGAGGGAAAGCCAGCCCTCTCCCGATTCTGGCCGGAGCAGGCCCGCTGGCGCGCCGGAGTCAGGGTTTCCCCCCCCGCTTCCGCGCGGCCCGGGGGTCCGGGACCGTTCAAGGTGGAAACGGTACTCGATGTCTCCGCCGGCCAAATCCGTCCCGACTTTGCGGAGGCCAGGCCGGATGACGGGTAAGTCCCAATGGCGGAGCCCGACGTTCCGCCTGCTCCAGGTTTGCGTCGTTGCCGTCATCGGCTACTTTCTCGTTCGCTACCTGCTTGAGCTGAACTGGGGGAGTTTCTTTTCCCGCCTCGCGGGTGCCTCCCCGGCCTCCCTGGCCCTCTCGATGCTTGCCACCGTGGCCGGAGGGCTTCTGGTGGCCCTGGGCTGGAGCCTCATCCTGCGCATCCTGGGACAGCGGGTTCCCCATCCGGTCGCCGTTCGGGTTTACTACCTGAGCGAGTTGGCCAAGTATGTTCCCGGCAAGATTTGGACGGCCCTGGGCCGCGCGGTCCTGCTGGAACCCTGGGGGGTGCCCAAGGTAGTCACCATCTCCACCGTGGGAATTATGCTCATCGTCCTGTCCTCCTCCGGGGTGACGGCGGCGGTTCTTTCTCTTCCCTTCTGGCCTTCCCTCGAGTTAAGAGGAGTCTCTCCCTGG
>Ga0272443_10006328_pt1 | contig 11785 bp, 8 predicted proteins | sample SSMAcet12_FD_193581 | JGI IMG/M metagenome (GOLD analysis project Ga0272443, IMG submission 193581) | Marine sediment archaeal communities from Little Sippewissett salt marsh, Falmouth, MA, United States - SSM-Acet-12 | ecosystem: Environmental > Aquatic > Marine > Wetlands > Sediment ... | reverse complement strand
GCCACCAGTAGGTGGCCGTTGTTATAAGGGAATCTGTTCATCAGAACAAGGGCCTTATCCCCCCTGAAAAGAAGAAGATTCCCCTCGGAGGGCCCGTCCTGGGCCGCGTCGCAAATAAAACAGCGGTCGTCCTTCTCGGAAAGAATGTATTCCATCCGCCAGGGGGCCCAAAGAACCTTCATACGCACCTCGCCGGGACACAAAAATCCGGGTATTCGCGTGAGCGCGTGGTTGGGTACCGGTGTAAGAACATTTTAACCTTCAAAGCGAACTCAACAATACACGTTTCAAGGGATAAGAATCTCCCTTTCCAATTTCCACTTTCCACGGCTTTAAAACCGTTAGTCCCACTCAACGGTTCTATACGGTCTGATTATAACAGGAATAAAAAGAGAGTCCATCCCCTTCCGTTTTCTCAGGCATTCATCGCCGGCTTCGTTTTTCCGGGAGTCCAGGACCCGGCAACTCCGGCTTTCCGCAAAGGCGGTTCAACCCTCTGACAGGAAGGTTCTTCCCCGTCCAGGATTACGTCAGTGAATTCCTCTCAATGACCCCGGAGAAGCCGGAAAACGTCCTCTTTTACTGAAACTGCATCCTGGACTATCTTAACTCGGGACTGGAAAACAAGAAGACCGGTGATTTCAGGGGACCCATTACATTTGGGGAAATCGCATTCCAGCTTATGAACCAGACGCCGGCTTTCCTTCGCATCCACAACGCCTGAAATAGCGCTGCCCACCAGAAAGGCCCGCCTCCCCATTCACGCAGCCGGGCCTTTTTCCTGTCCTGCCTGCAAGGGAAGAAATGAGGGCAATTTCTATATATTTTCACCTTAAAATTTAATGGCTTATAGTATTTTGTTAATATAATACCATAAGAAAATAAGGGCTTCTTTTTTCCGTCTGCGACCCACGGTTCATTTTATTGCCATGGACCGAGGCGCATTGGAATCCTGGAACTGTTCACTCCCCGGGCAATGTTAACGTCACCACGAACTCTCCACCGATTTCCGACCGGACATCAATGTTCGCCCCCATCGCCTCAACGAACTTCTTGACGATCGGGAGCCCCAGACCGAATCGGGCCCCTGCGTCCCCCCTTCCGCCGTTTCCTCTCCAGAACCTGTCAAAAACCTTTTCCGCGTCCTCCCGGTTCACCTGGCTCCCGGAGTTCGCTATGCTCAGCCGCATCCGGCCGGCGCCGCCACCAGAGTCAATACGGATCCAACCGTTCCTGTCAACGTAATATGCCGCGTTTTTCACCAACTCATCGACGACCCGGGAAAAGAGGACCCTGTCCCCCACCACTGTCTGACCGTCACTGCAGTTCACGGAGAGGTCCACCCCCTTTTCGGCAATTCTTTCACAATAGCCTTCCAGGACCTTTTCGATACTTCCCTTGAGGGAAATCGAATCTCTTCCCGGGACTTCCTGGCCGGATTCGAACCTTATCAGTGCAAGGAGCCCGGTCACCAGGTTATCCATCTGGTTCACAATCGAGAGGGTCTTTTTCAGGACTTCCCTGTATTCCTGCTCCGACCGCTCCCTTGTCAGGGCCACCTCGATGCTGGTCTTGAGCCCGGCCAAAGGTGTCCTCAGTTCATGGGCGGCATTGCTGGTGAAAGACCGCTCCCTGGAAAAGGAATCCCCGATCCTCTCAAGCACCTGATTAAACCCGGCAGCTACAGGGATCAGTTCCTTAAGAACGGATTCCTCCTTTATCCTGAAGGTGAAGTCGTCATCGCAGATTTGCCCGATCTTTGCGGCGAGGTCAGTGACGGGCTGAGCTCCTTTCCTTATGACTCCCCACATAATCAAGGCCAGGACGCCGAGGGATCCGGCCCCTGAAAGAACCAGCATCACCAGAAAGATATTCAGGAACCTGTCGATTTCCGACGATACCCGGAAAAGTTGCAGGACCACGAGGTCACCTCGGCCTGCATCCTTAACCACCACGACATCTTCGGCCTCCAGTGGGGGTTCGGGTTCCACTTCATCATCTTCCTCGGGAGTAAAAGTGTAACGAACCGAGCGCGCACGCGTTCCGTCGGAGAGTCTTTCCCATCGATACACGGGCTCCGAGACCGGCTCACCATCACGCAACAAAGGGATATCATCCAGGGCCGAGGAACTGTAGAACACTTTCCCTTCGGTAGAACCTACCTGGAGATAAGCCGGGGTTTTGGTTTCCTGCATCTCCTCGATCCTCATTTCCTCCAGATCCACTTCAAGGCCGTAGGACTTTTCCTCGACGGAAAGAGCCAACATCTGAGCAAGCTCCAGGAGGGAGTTGTCAAACTGGTAAAATACGTAACCCCTTACGGAGAAGAAAAGAACGACCCCTACGGCGACCAGGACCAGGGACGCACCCAGGGTGACTCCTCTGAAAAGGGTTCCGGTCAGGGACCTCATCCGTCCCTCTCCCCGAGAATGTACCCGAAGCCGCGTTTGGTGTGCAGGAGAGGCGATCCTCCCTCCTTTTCCAGTTTTTTCCTCAACCTGCCGATGTAAACGTCGATGACATTGCTTTCGGTTTCGGCGGCGAAGTCGTAGACGTTTTCCCGGATTTCGTCACGGGAGACGACCCGTCCCGCTCTTAAGATCAGCAATTCCAGGATGGCAAACTCCCTGGATGTCAGATGGAGGTCTTTCCCGTCCCTTCTTGCCTTTCTTGCAACCGTGTCCACCTCTAGGTTCCCGATCCTGGCAAGAGGAGTCTTGCTTTCGTACTTCCTTCTCACAAGGGCCCGGATTCTTGCCAGAAGCTCAGTGAACTCAAAGGGTTTCACCAGGTAGTCATCAGCCCCGAGATCCAGCCCGGTCACCCGGTCCTGAACCGTATCCTTGGCCGTGAGGATAAGAACGTGGACAGGATTCCCCTTTCTGCGAAGCCTTCTGAGGATCTCCAGGCCATCCATATCGGGAAGTCTCAGATCCAGAACGATAACGTCGTACTGGCCTGTCACGACGAAGCCATACCCCTCCTCTCCGTCGCCTGCTGCATCGACAGCAAAACCGTTCTCAACCAATCCCTGGCAAAGGGACTCCCGAAGGGGGTCGTAGTCTTCGATAATGAGGATTTTCATACCAGCTGATTCCAGTCCTCCAATCAAGAAGTTTGGACAGGAAAAATCCGGAAACACTATATCATAATAGAGGGGCCACGCCGGTCCCGACCAGCCGGTGGACCCCCTCAGGCAGGGAGAAGAAACTTCCTCACCACTGGCTCTGGTCAGGTTCGTTTTCGCTGGACTCTTGCACACAGGTTGGTGAAAAAACCTGCTCCCTCCCTCCTTCGAGACCTCGCACAGTGCAAAGGTCTTTAAAAGGGAAGGACTTTGCAAAAACTAGCAGACAGAGATGAAAAGAAGATGAAAGAGGAAAAAGAAGGCAGGAGGGTCAAAAAGAAAGAGGCTGTGAAGCACCCGGTTTTTTTCCCGGAACGGAATCGAAAGTACGGCTTTTAAAACAAAAAAGGAACCCTTGAAGGCTCCTTTTTTGACCTTAATTTTTAAAATGCCTTTTTACCATCCCTCCGGCGCCTTTGGAGGATCGGGCCAGTGTTCCTCGTTATACATGTTTTCCTTCGACTCCCAGCATTCTTTGGAGCAAAAATGAATGGGTTCAAAGACACAGCACCACCCGGAGAAACTGGTTTCGTAAGGTTCTCCTTCTATCTTTTTTCCACAGTTTTCGCACCACAAATCCACCGTCCCAGTGTTCACCAATCTGGACTCGCTGAAATTAGTCCCCATAATAAACCTCCTATCACTAAATCAGAATATAATTGTACGCAGATTTATAGTGTTTTTGATCTTATATAACAATGTTTGAAAATTTGCAAGAAAAAAATCAGACTAGAATTGTCAGGGATTTTCGTCGTCGAAAGCCGGTTCAACCGGGACCTTGGAAGGAAGCAGGATGGTGAGGGTTTTTTTCAGGATTCCTCCGACAGGGATCGCCATGACGAGGCCCGGGAGGCCCCCTATCTCTCCTCCGACCAGAACCGCGATAAGGGTTTCAAGCGGTCTTAAACCCACGCGGTTGCCCACGATCCTGGGTGTGAGAATGTATCCCTCAATGCCCTGAGCGATAGCGAAGGTGGCCAGAACCCCGAAGACTTGGCCCCAGCCCGAGAAATCCACGATCAACACCAGGCCCGAGGCCAACATGCCCAGGATAGTCCCCACGTAGGGGATGATGAAGAGAAGACCGGCAACAACCCCGATGAGGATCCCAAACCGGATACCTGTGAGGCCGAGTCCAACCGAATAAAGAAAAGCAAGGGAAAGGGCAACGAGTATCTGGCCCCGCAGAAACCCGCTGAGGACGCCGTCCATCATCTTAAGATAGGCCTTGACCTGATCCTGGAGAGAATCCGGCACATAGTACCAGAAACCCTCCTGGATATGCTTGGTGTCCTTTAGAATGAAAAACAAAAACACGGGGATGACGACGAAATGCAGGATGCCTAAAAGAATCCCGACCACTCCCGAGGTGGCCTGAAAAAGGCCCGTGGCGATGGGTGAAATTGTGGAGAATCCGCCGGTGAGAAGCTTCCCCTTCAGATCTTCGAGAAGTTCCGGGACGCTTCGGGTCATTTCATCTGGAAGAAGATTCCAACGGGAGATCTTCTGAAGGGCCTGTTCGGCAAGGGCGGGAGCTTCCCTGATGAATTGGACCGCCTGTTTCCAGAGGTAGGGAACGCCGAGACTCAAAAGAAGGGCCAGGAGGCCAGCGATCAACAGGAGGATGACAAGGATGGATACCGTCCTGGGCACTTTTCGGCGTTCGAAAAAAGAGACCACAGGATCTAGAAGATAGCCCAGACCAAAGGCGAGGGCCAGGGCCTTGAAAGCTCCGGGGGCAAGCACGGAAACCGTGATAATGGTGGCCAGCCCACCGATGATGTACAGTAGGAACTTCCGCTTTTCGTTCATTCCGGCGAGCATTGGGCCCTTTCCCTGTTGTTTCAAGACGACGGTATCTTATCCCGACCGGCAATATTTACCTGAGAAAAACCCTCCCGGGCCTGGGATCAAATGAATTTTATTCCCCGATGGTAAATTCGAGGGTTTCCATCACTGAACCGTCACTCCTGTCAACCACTTCCACCTTCCAGTCCCCGGTCCAGAGAGGATCGATATTTTTTGAGCTCCATGTGCGCCAGTCCAGGCCCCCAATACTCAAGGTAACCTCAGCCATGGTCTGACCCTTGAAGATCCAGCGATGGATGATGCTTCCCCCAGCGTCCATTCCAACGATGTGAGTGTGGGCAAAGACCTTTCCGACATCAGCGGGAAATGCGGTATCGACCCCCTCGCAGACCCGGTCGACGACCCCGGTGCAAATAACCCCCTTCTGGACACCGGCAGCGAGGACTGCCGAGGAAACCAGAACCCCCATTATCGCTACAAGGACAATTACAGCCTTTTTCATTTCTTATCTCCTCTCCTGGACCGTCCCGGGAAGCATTGATTACTTCCCCTCCGGTTCCAAAGGGTAACCGGGGATGATCTTATGGATGCCGCCAACAGAAGTCAAGAAAAGGAGGGGAACCGTGCTTGGGTAATCGGGTGGTTGCGTGGAGGGTAAACACCCAAAGGAAGTGCACCACCCCCCTGGACTGCCATTAACCAATCACCAATAACCAGCCACCAACGGGGGGAGAGCAGTGACAAGTGGAAAGGGGAAAGTGGAAGGATATCTTGAGTCCAGAGTCCAGAGACAAGAGTCCAGAGGTGCGGTGCGGATTTCGGATTGAACATTGAGGATTGAGAAATTGAAAGCACTAAAGTAAGGGCCTTTGATTTTCAATTTTAAATTCTCAATTCTCAATTTCCCGTTGTGAGGCCACCCGGTCCGCGAAGAAGCGCAAAGGGAAGATTCATAGTCCAGAGTCAAGAGACCAGAGTCCAGAGGGATAGAGCGGGGTCCAATGTCCAACGTCTAACGTCCAACGGGAAAAGATCGTTAAACGTTCAACGTGATCCTTCCCGGCTCTGCAAGCTCCGCCTGCCATGAGCCTGTCGAATGGTCGAAGGGCGTGAGGCTGGTTTCAAGGCTTTGCCCAAACTCCAGCGGAGAAAAGAGGAAGGGAGAAGGGGAAAAAGAAGAATACCGGTTCAGGGCCTGGAGTCCGGAGATTCAATGGTTCAGACCCTGAACCGGTCTTTTAACCTTATATGGCAAGCTCCGGTCCTGGCTTTCCTAGTCCTTGAACTTGTGCAGCTCCACCCGGACCTTTTCCATGGGTTCTTCCTCCAGAACCACCCCGGTTCCGCGGGCGTAGTACTTGTATTCGGTCACGCCCGGTTCAAGAGGGTTCCACTCTTTGATTTTCAGGCAATCCTCGAATTTCCCGGCGCGGACCTTGACATAAGTATCCACCGCCACGATCTCCCCCATGTCCTCGGCCTGGCCTGGGCTGACCTCCTGGGCGAAGACCATGCCCACCTTCGGTTCAGCGGCCAAAAACAAACCCGGCATGGCTCCCTCGGCTCCGGCCAGCCACGACCCTTCCACGCTTACGACATTACCTCTCTCATAGTCCCTGGAATCCTCGCCGAAATACCAGATGTTCCCGAACCTGTCGGCGGCGAAATAATCGAGGGTATCCTCCACCAGTTTCTTTTCCTCATACACCCGGTCATTAACGACAAGGCATGAAACACCGAGGATGGTCTTGGTGGCCTTCGTAACCTCAAAATATACACGGGCCTCCTCCTCCCCTTCCTCGTCAATCTCCCTGTATTCCCAGGTCATCCCGGTCTTTAAGGGAAACCACGGGTTTTCCGCTGGCTCCTCGAAATTGGCCGCGTCAAAAGGCATTGTGTAGACCTTGCCTTCCTCTGCCTGCGAAGGTGTGCCTGACAGAAAGACAGAGAGCGCCAATATCGAGACTGCGAAAATAAAATTAATAAACAGTTTATTATCCATGTTTTCCTCCTTTCAGAATATTTATCGAGCCAATCTGAGTAATAGTTCCTGCTATCCTTGATATGAAGGATACATGGCCAGAATGAAAGGAAGATGAAAATCAGGAATTTGTCTAAAATTCTATGTCAAATTCCGGGATCTTGAAACTATTGTGAGTTTCAGGCGCGAACCGCGGTTCGTGTTTCACACTTTTCATGGTGCGCCCCGAAAACCAGTGATATATCTCTTCTGCTCTCCGACTCTAACACTTCCCTCAGGATTTCTTTTTGGCGATCTGGTTCCCTACTGGCCTCAATGTTATGATTTACATTGATCAAGACTTCCTGAAGTGAATTTTGAAACCAGAAAAAATTCTTTCTAATTGTGCCTGAAACAGCAATTAAGAATGGGCCAACTGAGTGAAAAAGACACAGACCTCATGAATGTGCTTATTATCGAATACTCTAAAACACTTCGCGAGACAATTGAGGATGCTCTTACCAAGATGGGCTACGGGGTGGATGCAGTTGGGGATGGCAAAAGAATATCGAATAACACAGGGGAAATATGCGTCATCAACCACCCACTCGCACTCGAAAAAGAAATTATCGATCATATATTCGAGCGTTTCTAGCATAAGGATGAGACACGCACGGGAGGCCGCCACTCCGGGCTAGGCTTATCAATAGTTAAAGCGCTTGCCGATACGCTGGCAATCCAGGTGTCCGCCCACTTTTCAATCGACGGGGTTTTTACGGTATACCTTCGATTCCCCTCTCAGGCGTCCCTGTGATTTGATCGCTTTATCTCAGTCACTTTCCACTACCTCAAGCCCTTCAAGATTCTTCCGCACAACAATCCTTTCAAGAATCACGTCTTCTTCGCTGATTTGCGTAAGTTCCAAGCCCGATTCGGTGATATTGACCAAAGTAAAGCTAAATGTGGAGTTGTTGAACGCTGCGAGGAAAGGCTCATTGGCGTGTTTTTCCTCATGCAGCGACTTGCCACCTGCTCCCGAAGTGATGTAGAGCACTCCGTCAGTTGGCGATACTTCTCCTGCCAACATCGGATGGGTACGTTCATATAGATGATTGTGGCCGCAGAATACAATATCAGCCCCGCCAGCTTCGATGGCCGGAACCAGGACTTCGCGGATCTTGGCATTGCCCTGGCGGGACCCACCTGGCCAGGGAGGATGGTGAAAAAAAACAAAATTCCACGTGGCGGGTGATGTATTCAGAACCATCCGCACCCAAGGGGCCACCGCATTGGCGAGAGCCTGTTCGTCGATATTCGAGTCGATGCCGACAAAACGCGCATCCCCGTAGTCAAACCAGTAACAGCGTTCCGCCTGGACACCTGGCGGCCCATTGAACGGCAGTTTGAATGTATCTAGGAAAGGTTTGCCGTTGTCTGTGCGCACATCGTGGTTACCCAAAACTGGGTAGAATGACATGGAAGCAAGGAGAGATCCGTACGGCTGAAAGAATTTTTTAGGGTAATCCTCAAATTTGCCTCTCTCGTAGACTAAATCACCGGTGTGCAATATGAGATCCGCCGGATAATGGTTCATAACCTCAGCAAGGCGGTACTGGGAAGATGCTCCGCTTCCGGAATCACCGAAAACGAGAAATGAAAAGGGACTGCCGGGCTGTGGTGCAGTACGGAAATATCCCTGGAATTGAGGGCTTTCACTCCTTTCCGGGTCGTATTCTATCCAGTAATTGTACTCCATTGACGGCTGCAGATTATCAATGATCGCCTCGAAACGGGTGCCGTAATGCTGCACCAGTATCCGTCGAAGCTGACCTCCCGGTTCTTGCAGGTAAAAAACGGAAGATTCCTCGCGGTTATTCCACCAAAGGACTGAAGCACTGTTGGTAGTTATACTTTGCAGCATCGGTCCCGCATCGTACCCATGTCCTTGCTCATTTCCGCAGGAAATTAGCAAAGATGATGCCGCAAGAAAAATTGCGACAATCATTACTTGGATATACCGCCCTCTTGCAATCGATCTGTACTCTGCACACCGAATAATATTCATTGACATTATCCTCGCCATCGACGTCACAGAAACATGCAACGGGCTATAGACTCCCATGGGCATAATGCGTTAGCTCCTGCCTGCTCTCGTTACCAGAGACAAACAGCGCTGGCAGTTTTGTTGTTAGCGAATTTCCGCAAATTCCTATTTATTGAAACGAATACCGAGATCCTTAATGTAGGTTTAATGCCAACTATGATGAGATTGAGAGCATTTTGTGCCCGAACAAAATCAACTTGCTGCAAAGTATATGCAAAGAAAATGAATGGAAGATGAATGCTAATAGGAAAATGGAGAGTACGATGAAAACAAATTGGAAAAATAAGGGTATTAATTGGTAGCAGGCGCTATGACACAACAATCAGTGGAGCGAGTATCCAGTAGCCCTGAGCCTCTCGAAGGGCGAGAGTCAACATCTACCGCTTTTACAGGGCCAGTTTTTTAATGGATTAGGGGTCTACACCCGGAATGACGGTGTGGTTTTATTCGGATTTGGTACTTTGGACATAGGTACTCACCAAAGCTATTCATTCCTGCTTTCAAGGTTTACAAGAATGGTCCAGATACGAGGCATAGATTTGTTTTCTAAGGCTTTCAATAAGGGGTGATATACAAGGCCAGAGTCCCGAGGAAACCGGCTTGTCCCGCCGTAGCCTTGGCGAAGGTGGAAGGCGTATATGCTGACATACGTTGAGGATTTCCGAGGGACGATAACGTAGCCCGAAGGGTTTCTCGCGCAGCGAGAAATAGATCACCCCTAAGTGGAAGCCGCATAAATAGAGAAAGCCCTGAAGGTATTGAACCTTCAGGGCTTTCGAAATAAATTCCGGCGGCGACTTACTCTCCCACACAGTCGCCCGTGCAGTACCATCAGCGCTAAGGGACTTAACTTCCGTGTTCGGGATGGGAACGGGTGTTACCCCCTTGCCATAGCCACCGGAAACTTCAATTTCGAAGATGAAGAGGGACAGTCATCGCCATTAGGATGACGGAACCTGTCAAAGATAAGAAAAAAATGGTCAAGCCTCACGACCGATTAGTACCGGTTAGCTGAATGCGTTACCGCACTTACACACCCGGCCTATCAACCTCGTAGTCTACAAGGGGTCTTCAGTCCGCCCGAAAGCGGAAGGGACATCTCGTCTTAGGGGGGGCTTCCCGCTTAGATGCTTTCAGCGGTTATCCTTTCCGAATTTAGCTACCCAGCAATGCCCCTGGCGGGACAACTGGATCACCAGGGATTCGTCCACTCCGGTCCTCTCGTACTAGGAGCAGCTCCCTTCAAATGTCCTACGCCCACAGCAGATAGGGACCGAACTGTCTCACGACGTTCTAAACCCAGCTCACGTACCGCTTTAATGGGCGAACAGCCCAACCCTTGGGACCGACTACAGCCCCAGGATGCGATGAGCCGACATCGAGGTGCCAAACCTCCCCGTCGATGTGAACTCTTGGGGGAGATTAGCCTGTTATCCCCGGAGTACCTTTTATCCGTTGAGCGACGGCCCTTCCATGCGGAACCGCCGGATCACTAAGACCTGCTTTCGCATCTGCTCGACTTGTAGGTCTCGCAGTCAAGCTCCCTTATACCTTTGCGCTCTGCGGCTGGTTTCCAATCAGCCTGAGGGAACCTTTGTACGCCTCCGTTACTCTTTAGGAGGCGACCGCCCCAGTCAAACTACCCACCAGGCAATGTCCCCGACCCGGATTACGGGCCTAGGTTAGAATCCAAGAACAATAAGGGTGGTATTTCAAGGTTGGCTCCGCCCCAACTAGCGTCAAGGTTTCAAAGCCTCCCACCTATCCTACACATACTGCCCCTAGATCCACTGCCAAGCTATAGTAAAGGTTCACGGGGTCTTTCCGTCTTGCTGCGGGTAGACGGCATCATCACCGCCACTGTAATTTCACTGAGTCTCTCGTTGAGACAGCGCCCATATCGTTACGCCATTCGTGCAGGTCGGAACTTACCCGACAAGGAATTTCGCTACCTTAGGACCGTTATAGTTACGGCCGCCGTTTACCGGGGCTTCAGTTTAATGCTTCTCCCGGGCGAACCTGGGATAACATCGCCCATTAACCTTCCGGCACCGGGCAGGCGTCAGACCCTATACATCGTCTTACGACTTAGCAGAGTCCTGTGTTTTTAGTAAACAGTCGCATGGGCCTGGTCACTGCAACCTCCTTCAGCTCCACCAGCGAGTGGCTTCACCTAACAGAGGCACTCCTTCTCCCGAAGTTACGGAGTCATTTTGCCGAGTTCCTTAACGAGAGTTTTCTCAAGCGCCTTAGGATTCTCTCCTCACCCACCTGCGTCGGTTTTCGGTACGGTCGGCACAGACATCTCCTTAGAGGTTTTTCTTGGCAGCGTGGGATCAACCAGTTTGCGGCCTTAAGGCCTCCCTATCGCGTCTCAGAGTTAGCGATGTCCCGGATTTGCCTGGGACATCCCCCTACACGCTTGGACCAGCATTTCCATTCGCTGGATGGTCTACCCTTCTGCGTCACCCCATCGTACAAACGACGTCCCACCGGTACAGGAATATTAACCTGTTTTCCATCACCTACGCCTTTCGGCCTCGGCTTAGGGACCGACTGACCCTGGGCGGATTACCCTTCCCCAGGAAACCTTGGGTTTTCGGCGAGCCGGTTTCTCACCGGCTTTATCGTTACTCATGCCAACATAGTCACTTCCATACCGTCCACCAGTCCTTACGGTCTGGCTTCAACCAGTATGGAACGCTCCCCTACCGCTCGCCACGCCCGAAGGCATAACGAACCCGCGGCTTCGGTGACTGACTTAAGCCCCGTTACATTTTCGGCG
>Ga0272443_10006327_pt1 | contig 11787 bp, 10 predicted proteins | sample SSMAcet12_FD_193581 | JGI IMG/M metagenome (GOLD analysis project Ga0272443, IMG submission 193581) | Marine sediment archaeal communities from Little Sippewissett salt marsh, Falmouth, MA, United States - SSM-Acet-12 | ecosystem: Environmental > Aquatic > Marine > Wetlands > Sediment ... | reverse complement strand
AAATTTACGCCCAGTATCGGAGCCCCGAATCGCCCTACCCTGCGTGCAGCCCCAAGAAGGGTCCCATCGCCACCAAGAACCACAACCCAATCCACAGTCTTTGGGATAATGATCGATTCCTCGCTGTGGCCGTCCAAAGACCCTTTGGTCTTCATTTCCTCTGAGTAGACTTTAATACCCTTTTGCTTGAACCAATTTTTGAGTTTTTCAGCCTCTGCTTTTGCAGGTTCGTGGTATTGTTTATAAATAATCCCTACCGATCCTGAAGGCATAAAAGAAGTCCTCCGTGTTAAGTGCCTAAAATGTCTAAAGTGAACTAAAGTGCCTAAAGTGAGCTAAAATGTATTTACTCGATATCCTGTAGATCAAACCCTTAGGATTAAATTACGGGTCCTGTATTCAGGCGTACGCCATTTTTATTGAATAAGCATATCGATCAGTTTCAGTAAGGTTTTAACAGTCAGCCATCATTACAAAAATAGAGGAACAATTTCAAATTTGTTTACATTCACCAGACCCTTGTCCGTCAACTTTAACTCGGGAATAACAGGAAGTGCCAAAAAAGAAAGCACCATAAAGGGATCTTCAAGAACACAGCCCAGTTTTGCGGCTCCCTTTTTAACCGATCTCAACTGCTTAACAAGTGTCTCCAAAGGCTCCGTTGACATGAGTCCGGCCACGGGAAGGGGCGTTTCTGCGAGAACCTCTTCGTCACAGACGACGGCGAGTCCCCCGCCCATAAGCCAGACCGCCTCAACTGCAGTAAGGATTTCCGCGTCACTGACGCCCACGGCGATTACATTATGGGAGTCGTGGGCCACAGATGAGGCCATAGCGCCCATATTGAGACCAAATCCGCTGACTAAACCTAATCCGATACACCCGCTGGCGTGATGCCTCTCCACTACACAGAGCTTTAAAATATCAGATTCAATGTCAGACACGACAGAACCGTTTTTGGATTTCACGTCTTCATAACGCTCATGGGTTATGAGCTGGCCGGGAACAAGGTCAATTACCCTGGCCTTATTCCCAGAAACGGGAATACGCAAGCTTTCAGGGCTCAAGGGGGCAATATTCAATGGCTTAGATTCGATAGATGCGGCTTTTTGCCAGGCCACAGACGCGTCGTCCAAGACGCCATGGTCAACGACAAGACGGCCATCTTTGTAAACAGACGTCACTTCAAAACGGTTCAGATTATCCAAAATAACCATGTCGGCCCTGTAGCCCGGTGCAATAGCACCTCTGTCTCGCTGATTGAAATACTCCGCCGGATTTCGGGTGACCAACTGGACCGCTGTGACTGGATCCAGACCGAGACGAATTGCTTCCCTCACCATGAAGTCCAAATGGCCGCGTTGCTGAATATCCTCAGCGTGTAGATCATCCGAGACAAAACAGCAGCGACGTGAATTTTTGTCGTTGATAAGGGGGAGGAGGTCTTTGAGGTCTTTGGCAGATGTCCCCTCACGGATCATCAGCATCATGCCGTTTTCCAACTTTTCAAGAGCCTCCTGAAGGGAAGTTGCCTCGTGGTCGGAACGGATTCCAGCAGTGATGTAAGCCTGAAGATCATGATCGCTTAATGAAGGGCAATGGCCGTCTATCATCTGGTCGCTGAAAAAAACGATTTTTTCAAGCACCTCTTCATCGCCCATAAGAACCCCCGGATAATTCATCATTTCCGCAAGGCCAAGGATGCGTGGCTCCTCTTTCAGTGTTGAGAGATCCGAAACCGATAACGTCGCTCCTGCTGTTTCCAGATGGGTGGCAGGCACACACGACGGGGCCATAAAAAAAATGTCGAAAGGGATACCCAGACTCTCTTTGAGCATCAAATGGATACCGGGAAGACCCATTACATTTGCAATTTCATGGGGGTCGGCCACAAGGGTGGTGGTTCCATGAATCAAGAGTGCCGCCGCAAGCTCACGGGGGAGGAGCATACTGCTTTCGATGTGAAAATGTCCGTCAATAAGACCGGGGATAATCCATTTGCCGGCCAAATCTTTTTCTTCTTTTCCATGATACACAGGCCCCACACCCACAATAACACCATCATAAATGGCCACATCACCTTTCTGGATCTTTCCGGAGAACACATTAACCACCTGCCCTCCTTTCAAGACAAGATCGGCGGGGATTTGTCCCCTAGCGGCGGAAATTCTTTTTTTGAGGGCTTTAACCGTGATAGGCATGTTATATGAATATTGCCAATTGAGGTGTTAAAATGACTCGTTAAATATTCAATAATCAATCGAAAAAATTGTCAATTTGTAGACGGCGGTCTGAGCATATCGGGTAATGCCCCTAACTGTGCTCAGGACATACCTACCGGGTAACCCTGCTGACCACATACCATTCTTCGGTCAAATCTGATGTGGTGTCAACAAGTAGATGAACAATATTCAGTTGGGGATGGAGATTTTTTAAATCTTCCAGGTCTACTGTCTCAAATTTTTTCAGGTTATTGGTATACGCCTGTTCTGTCAGGGCATTGGATTCGTAGTTTTCCTTTGTTCGTTTAGAGATACGTGCCAATGAAACCGCCTTTGGGCATTGCGTTTGCTGAATGACAAAATTCATCCTATTCTCGGCTGCCACCTCGGCCGCACGTCTCCTAAGGGCCTGGTTTACAAAGGTCGCATCCAGGATAATCCCCTGCCCTTTCCCGGCCAATTCATGGGCCATCCTGAACATCTCGTCGTAAACGCGTGTCCTTTTTTTCATATTGGCGGCCACTTTTTCATCAAAAATATCTTCGTTCTTAAGCACCTCAAGACGTATCAGGTCTGATCTCAGGATACGATATCCTTTGAGTTCAGCAATCACCTCTGTGGTTTCTGTCTTATAGGATGCAGGCAATCCACAAGCGATAAGGACGGTCTTAGGGGTTAATTCTTTTTTCATAAAATCGACAAAGGGTTCCTTCATCAGTGCCTCCGTTATATATAATAATTTGGTCCCTATATTTATGAGCCAGCAAAACCCAATTCCATCTATAAAGTCAGGGAAGGATTCAAATGGCTTAAGGCAGCAGGCACAAGGCTCAAGGAAAAGAAAGATTCTAAAGACTTGGCATGCCTTGCGCCATGAACCTTTGGCCCGAGCGCAAATACCGCCTCCCATTGAGGCATAGCTTAAAATATTTTAAAAATCTGAATTTACTTGATATAAACTAATCAACATAACAATAGGCCAGCTTAAAATATGTTCTTGCAGTTTGAATGGCTTTCTCCTTTTTCTCAGAACCGATGCCGTCATCATCTACCTGAAAGCTGTTCACCTTACCCCTCACAAAGGCCCGGTAAACCTTATAAAAAGTGAGCAGAGAATCTACATCTTTTTCGCCTGAAAGCGCTTTGTACGCATTTAAAAAAAGTTTAGAATATTCTTCACCCTTATGATATTCCAAATCCATAAGAAGGAAAGCAATGTCCGCTAATGTGTCACTGTAACGAAACCTGTCGTTGAATTCAATACAATCAATGATCGAGAGAGGCTCCGTAAAGCAGATATGTTCCATATGGAGATCGCCATGGCAGTCCCTGATCCTGCCTTCTTTTATCCTGTCAGAGAAAAGCGCCTGGTTTGACCTGTAGAAATTGGTAGTCCATTTTTTTAGAGCGTGGAAATCCTTTTGCTGTATGGTAATACCAATATATCTTTCAACCTGTTCAAAATTTTCATCCGTGTTTACCTTAAATGCCTCCGGTTCGCCGAATTGTTCTATCTCAGCGGTCCTGAGTGCATTCGAATGAAATCCTGCCAGGACTGCGGCAATTTTTTTGAGATGATCTTCTGTCAGTTCACCCTTCTCAAATACGGATTTCATCAGTCTTTCATCCGGGATACGGCGCATTTTCACAGCATATTCAACTACTTCGCCTGAATCGACTCCCAGGATGTGCTTTCGTCCGTCGAATACGATTGGCAAGACATCAAGATAAATGTCTTTTGATAACCTTCTGTTAAGCGCAATCTCCTGGTGGCAATAGTGTTTTCTTTTTTCAAGGGTGGAAAAATCCAAGAATCCAAAATTGACAGGCTTTTTAATCTTATAGACAAATTCATCAGCGATAAGGACGATGGATATATGTGTCTGAACCAAAGATATTCTTTCTGTCTTATCGGGGAGTGCGGCCAGATTTTGCAAATCATTGATAATTGATGTCATTTTTACTCTCCGGAGAGATCTAAATCAAACTGCTCAGCTACAAAGGCTGGAATATTAAGGGTTCCCATTATAACCGGTTGCTGATGGCAGTCGGACCCCCCGGTCACCATTAACCCCTCTTTCTTTGCGAATGCAAGGTGTGCTGAAACCACCTCGGGTTTATGTCTTGTGTGCCAGCACTCGATACCATCCAACCAGGGCAACATACGCTCTTTTATAATCGTATGCTGTTCTCGAATGGACGGTGTCAGACTCGCCAGGGAAGTCCCGTTAGGGTCGCTTGGGTGGGCATGGATCAATTTTCCCCCTGCGCCCCTGATCAAACCGGACGCCTCTTCAAGGGTGACAGGCATCTTAGGGACATTGCATTTGACCAGATACTTGTCAAATGCCTTTTGTTTGTTTGAGACAATGCCCTTTTTCACCATGTAGTTTGCAATATGCGGCCGGCCAAATGCCCCATCCACGGTTTCCTCAATGGCCTCCAGGTCTTCATGCGTAAATGGCTTCAAATGTTCCTTTGTCAGCTCCGCATTGATTTTTTCAAGGATCTGCTCGGCCCTTTTCCTCCGGTATTCCCTCACTTGCTTCAGTTTATTGATGAGTGCAGCGTTATAAACATCATATTGATAGCCTAACATATCCAGAGATACCGGCTTCGAATTTTTGTATCGTGGATGTGAGAAAGAGATGTTGAGCTCCACCCCGGTGATGTATTTTATATCATATTGCAGAGCAAGTGCCTTTGCTGTCTCCTGGCAGTCAATGGAATCATGGTCTGAAATAGAGATGACCTTTATCCCTCTGTGATAAGCCTGCTCGAAAATTTCTGGCAGCGTCATTTTCCCATCCGAGCAGTCCCTGGAATGAATGTGCAGATCAATTTTCATTGGACTATTCTATATCCTCCTGTATCAAAACTCTCCTCCTGCAACAGACCCGTCTTTCATATATTAGGTTATTAAGACAGGTCAAGGCAAAAAGGCCCACCATGCTTGACACACAAGCCTCATTATTTTACATTTTCTTCTCAAATTAAATGTTTTATTTATTTTCTTTCATAAGAGATTAAATGGGGTCTTTCAATACTTGAGGAGATAAAATGATGGAAGATCGGTTTGCACATCTTTACAACACGTGGGTTCAACAGACCCAAAGTTCGGCAATCCGCGACATGTGTGCGCTTGTACAGGACCCTGAGATAAAATCACTGGCCGGCGGATGGCCAGACCCAACCCTTTTTCCGGGTGAAGAAATTTCCCAGATCACGACCGAGTTATTAGCTGATAAGCCCCATCTCGTCTTGCAATACGGGGTCACTGAGGGCGTGCCGGCTCTTCGTCAAGTCATGGCCGAACGGGCTCGCAAGCTTTACGGGATCAACTGCAGTGAAGATGAAATTTTCATTGGACAGGGCTCTCAACAGGCCACGGACCTTGCGACCCGGCTCTTTGTCGCTCCCGGGGATGGGGTTATGGTCGGATTGCCAACCTATGTTGGGGGCACAGGTGCAATTTCCCTACAGACCGGTAAAGCGGTGGGCATACCGGTTGATGAAGAAGGCATTAACACTGACCTCATGGAAGAGAAACTCACCCAACTCACTCAGATCGGGGAACGGGTCAGGGCTGCATATGTGATCCCCAATTTCCAGAATCCGACCGGTGTCACCATGACCCTAAGCCGCCGAAAGCGTCTGTTGAAACTGGCCCAAACGTATGATTTTATTGTTTTCGAGGATGATGCGTACGGCGACTTACGTTATGAAGGTCAGGCGCCCCCAACTCTAAAGGCACTGGATGAAAACGGGAGAGTAATTCACATGCACTCTCTGTCGAAAATATTCTGCCCCGGCATGCGTCTGGCCTGGGTTGTGGCCGATGCCGGTGTGATCAACCGAATGGCCACTGCCAGGCAGTTCGTGGATACATGCACAAATACGCTCGCCCAGTATGTTCTGCTGGAATACATCCAGCGCGGTCTCCTGGACAAGAATTTGCAGCCGATTCTTTCTCATTACTGCCGCAAAAGGGATTTTATGCTTTCGCAACTGGAGCGCCATTTCCCGGATGAGGTCAAGTGGAACCGACCGGAAGGAGGCTTCTTTATATGGGTTCGTTTGCCCGAGCCTCTTGACGGCAGCGACGTGTTAAAGGCGGCGATCAACCAGAAAGTTGTCTTTGTTCCCGGCAGTGCCTTTTATATTGACGGTGGGGGTCGCAATACCATCAGGCTCTCTTTTGCCCAAGTGGATGAGGAAACCATTGAAGTGGCCGTTGGCGCGTTAGGGAAAATAATTAAAGGGAAACTGACCCAATTGCCGTCTGCATAAATTTGGTTCATCCGGCTAATGAGTACACCTCAACACAATACACGGCTGCGGGATTGACGGCTGACGCGGTCTTTTGGGAGTGACTGCTGGAAGGCCTTCGTGATTTCAGGCTGTTACGGGATGGGGGGCCCTCTGGCACCGACGTTTCGAAGGAACGGCGGTGAACAGCGGAGGGGGAGGAATCACCCTCCTATACCTGCCTGAAATCACCGGGCTGAGAAGCCCGGAATCGAAGAAAAGACTGCGTCAACCGTCCGGCCTGCTACCTTTATTTCTGTTCAGTTTTGCGGTACGCATTAGCCGGATGAACCTTAAACTTCAGGTGCCTGGTATAACCTATCCACCCAAATAAAGCCGTTGGACGTCCTTGTTATTTAAAAGCTCCTGACCGGTGCCAGATAACTTGTTTCGGCCCAATTCCAGGACGTAGCCCTTTCGAGAAACGGAAAGACCTTTGCGTGCGTTTTGCTCGACCAGGAGAAAAGAAATCCCCGTTCTGTTCATTTCCTGAATTTCATTAAAAATAAGATCAACAACCAGGGGCGCCAGTCCAAGTGATGGTTCATCAAGAAGAACTAACTGCGGTTGAAGAATGAGTATCCTGCTCAAAGCCAGCATCTGGCGCTGCCCACCTGATAGCTCCCGGGCAGGACGCTTCTTCCTCTCATTTATCATGGGAAATTTGTTTAATACCCGTTCTATCCCATGGTGCAGCCTTTCACTGTCGCGGAGGATAGACCCCGCTATCTCCAAATTTTCAAGGACGGTGAGATTGGGAAATATGTTATTCCCCTGAGGAACAAAAATAAGTCCCTCTCTGCCTCTGTTCTCCATATCCAGGTGAATCACATCTTGGCCGCGAAAGAGGACCTTTCCGCCTGAGGGTTCAATCTGTCCGGCTACCGCTTTAAGTAAGGTAGATTTACCGGCGCCGTTGGGACCTATGATACAGACAATGTCACCCTCGAAAAGCCCCAGACTGACTTGATGAAGGACAGTCACCGGTCCATAACCGGCCGTTAACCGGTGTACTTCAAGCAGCATGATTTTCTTTTCCAAGATAGGCCTCTATCACCCGGTTGCTTTTTCTGGCTTCAGCTGGCGTTCCGGAAAAAATCAGATTTCCGGAATCCATCACAAAGATCTTTTCGCAAATTTCAGCAATAAAGGGCATATTGTGCTCGATGAGGAAGATCTTGATTCCCTTATCACAAAGTCTGGTGATGATCTCAACCAGCTGGCGGACCAGGGTCGGATTAATTCCTGCTGTGGGCTCATCCAGAAGGATCATTTTGGGTTTGGCCATCAGTACCCTGCCCCATTCGATAAGTTTTTGCTGGCCAAAACTCAGTTTGCCCGCAAGGTGCTCGGCCAGGGGGGAGAGCTTGAGGATATCCAGTATTTCCATTGCTCTTTCTCTGTTCTTTCTTTCTTCCTGCTTGACCCTGCCGGGGTTAAAAAAAACTGAAATAAGGTGTTCACCTGACTGGTCCGGGGCTGAAGACAGCAGGTTGTCTAAGGTGGTCATGAAAGGGAGGGCCCGTGTTTGCTGAAAGGTACGAACAAGACCCATCCGGCTTATGGTATGCGGGGAAAACCCACTGATGAGCCTGTCCTTGAAATAAACCCGACCCCGGTCGATCTCGTAAAATCCAGTGATCAGGTGAAAAAGGGTTGTCTTTCCACTCCCATTAGGACCGATCAGGCCTGTGATGCCACTACCGCTGACTTCAAAGGTCACATCATTCACAGCAGTCAGACCACCAAAGTGTTTTGTTAGATTCTCGATCCTTAACATAACTATCCTTGACGGCTTCGTAAAAAGTCCACCTGCTTCGTTGCGCTCCATCTTTAGTCATTCCGACATACCTATAAGTACGCCTCATTCCTAAAGATTCACGCGCCTTACATCTGGCGCTTTTTACTGTGCCGTCTATTATATGTCTTTTAACGAGTTCATCATCCTTAATATTCCGGGAGAAGCCCCTCCGGCCGCTTTAGCATGATAAGGATGAGGACCGCCCCATAAACCATCCCCTGAAGCGGGGCCACAACGCGGCCGAAATCCACGGGAATCGGAAGAAATCGCACGGACTCACCGAAAAAGGTGATGACGAATGCTCCCAATATCGGGCCCCAATTGGTCCCGCGTCCGCCAAGCACCACACACAGCAGGACAAGGATCGTCTCTGTCAGTGTAAAATCGCCGGGGCTGATGTAGGTGATGTAATGCGCCCACAGTCCTCCGGCCAGGCCTGCAAGAACAGAACCTATCGCTATGGTTTTTATTCTAAGTGTTAGAACGTTTTTTCCCAGGGCTTGAGCCACATACTCATCCTCCCGTACCACTTTCAGGGCCCGCCCAAAAGGGGCGGTTGTGAGACGACGGATTATCAGGAATGCGGCAAAGGTTAATATGGCGCAAAAAATCAGAAACATTGGCAGGGCGGCAACCCCTCCCCCTATCCATGCGGGTCGGGGAATGCCGGGCAATCCCATTGGGCCTTTTGTGAGCCACCGTTCATTGAGAAAAAAGAGTCTGGCCATTTCAGCAAAAACCAGGGTGGCAATGCCAAAGTAATCTCCCGAGAGTCTCAATGCAGGTATGGCCAGAATTGCCCCGATGGCTCCGGCAGCAGCCATCCCGCAGACCATACTAACCGCCACAGGCATGCCGGCAAGGCTCAACAGAGCAGACGTATACGCCCCAATCCCAAAGAACGCCACGTGACCGAAATTATACAGGCCTGTATACCCGAGCTCGAGGTTGAGAGAAATAGCAAAAATAGAATAGATAAAGGCTATTATGAGGATATGAAGCAAATAGTCCATCTTCTACCGTATCCCCCTTAAAACCCCAAATAGCCCTTTTGGACGGAAAAGGAGCACCAATATAATAATGGCAAAGGATATAAAGTCCTTGTATCCAGGCGAAACAAAGGCTACACCCAGATTTTCTGAAATACCGATACACAAACCGCCAAGGAGTGCCCCCCAGACATTTCCTGCGCCGCCTAATAAAACAGCCGCAAAAGCCTTAATCAGGTTGGTCAAACCCATTATTGGCTCGAGATTTGTATCCAGGGCAAGCAAAATACCGCCAACCCCTGCGAAGACAGACGCAAGGACCCATACCGTGAAACTCACCTGTTTCATATTAATACCCATAATAGCGGCAAGTTCCATATTATCGGCTACCGCCCGAAGGGATTTTCCAAGCATCGTCCGGGTAAGTATAAAATAAAGACAGGCTAAAAAGAAAACCGCCGCAACCATCATTGCGACCTGTGTTGGTGTAATGCTCAGACCCGCAAATGAAATCCCCCTCATGGGTCTCAGGCCATATGTCATTAGATCTGATCCCCAAATGATCCGAATCGCATTCCTGAGCAGGTATGACAGGCCGATTGAGGCGATTAACAGCGTGATCCGATTGCCGTGTCTCAACGGGCGATAAACATATCGCTCCTGTGCCAGACCAATGACAACGGTCAATGCCAGAGCAGGGATGACCGCATGATAGATGGGCAGGGTAAAAAGGGTTTGAGTAAATAGCAGGGCAAGGTAGGCGCCCCAGGCAATGAGTTCTCCGTGGGCAAAATTGATAAATCGAAAGACGCCGTAGACCATGGTGAGACCCACTGCAAACAAGGCATAAATTGAGCCTGCGATGATCCCGTTCAAAGTTAGCTGCAAATAGTAGATCATTGCGGATCCTTTATTGCATAAGGAAAAGGGGATCTGGAGATCCCCTTTTGAACCTTTCCGACGACAAGGCTATTTGTAATCCCCGATACTTCCCCCCTTTACTGTCCAGCGCCCGTAGGTGGCACCCACATCTCCATTGGCATCAAAGGTCTTATCCCCGGTCGCCCCAATAAATCCCTTGCTGGCGTTTATCAGGGCGTTTCGGATATCGTCAACGGACATGGATGTTGTCTTACGAAGAGCCTTCGCTGTCAGTTTTACCATATCGTAATTGTATTCACCAAAGATCGGTGTCTTTTTGCCAGGGTATTTCTTTTCCCATGCCGCTTTATAGGCCTTATACTGAGGTGTATCCTGAGAGAAAGTGGGATAGGTTCCAATGACGCCTTCCGATGCCTCACCCGAGAGTTCGATTAATTTAGGAGATTTTGCAGCAGAACCCATAATCCATTGGACATCCAAACGGGTTTCATAGGCCTGCTTGAGCATAGTTGCCCCTTCTTTAATGTAGGTGAGATTTACTACCGCTTTGGGGGAAGCCTTCTTGATTCGCAAAATCTCACTCCGATAGTCTGTCTTTCCTTCATCATATGAAAACTCATCAAGTAACTGTCCACCATCCTCAAGGAACTGCTTTTTAAACACCTCTGCAAGACCGACCCCCCAATCGTTATTGACATAGGTCAGCAATAGTTTTTTATACCCTAAATACTGAACAAGTTCGGCAACGCCTTTACCCTGAAGCAGATCCGAGGGAAAGACTCGAAAGACATAGGATCCGCATTTTGATATGGCAGCGGCCGCGCTTTCAGCACCGATAAGAATGGTCTTGTTCTGCTGGGCAATGGGGCAGACCGCCAAAAAGTTTGAGCTGGCTGCCGGGCCGAAAATCACAGGAAATTTATTGATGGTTATGAGTTTCTGAATCGCAGAAACCGAACCCTTTGACGTAGAGGTGTTGTCTTCAAAAAGTATCTTCATGGGGTTTCCATTAATTCCCCCTGAAGCGTTGACCTCATCCAGCGCAAGTAGCATTGCCTGCTGAAACCCCTGTCCATAAACCGCCAATTTCCCGGTAAGCGGGGTGACCGCCCCCACCACAACTTCGGCCGCCATTGCCGGTGACAGTGCAACTGAAGCGATTAAGCAAATCCCTGTCAAAATGATGGTTAACTTTCTCATGATCTCCTCCCTTTTTTGAGGTTAGTCCAACGTTTCCCTTTTTCCAACACCCCTACAGTCATTATCCATTCGGTTATAATTTGATACCATAGAGTTAAGAAGCTATTTTTTCAATACTTTTTTTTTGATGATGTCCAGAGAAATACCATTTTACTTCGCAGACTCAACGTGGCTGATCATTTAAATGACGTAGCGGTTCAGTTGTTTTGAAATAATGTTACCAAGACCACGGGGGTCTCTTTTCAAAAGCCGCTTGTGAGCTACCAGAAATTATCACTTCGGGCGTTCGCTATCAGATTTATGCCATCACTCATATCGATAGCACTGATTTATTGACTTTTTATCTCAAGTGCCATAATGGGAAGTAAGAAAATGAAAGAGGGGG
>Ga0272443_10006326_pt1 | contig 11790 bp, 10 predicted proteins | sample SSMAcet12_FD_193581 | JGI IMG/M metagenome (GOLD analysis project Ga0272443, IMG submission 193581) | Marine sediment archaeal communities from Little Sippewissett salt marsh, Falmouth, MA, United States - SSM-Acet-12 | ecosystem: Environmental > Aquatic > Marine > Wetlands > Sediment ... | reverse complement strand
TGGCATTCCTTTAGCCAGTTTCCTATCAGGGTAGTTGGACAAATAACCAGGGCAGGATGGTGAAGCTCTTTTTCTTCTATAATCTTTAGGATGAGACAAATGGCCTGTACGGTTTTACCTAAACCCATATCATCAGCCAGACATGATCCAAGGCCTTTGTTAGTATTGGAATATAACCACTGAAATCCCCTTATTTGATAAGGCCTAAGCACTGCTTTAAGTGTTGAGGGTATTTTGATATGCTTGAAACTGCTAAGTTCTCTTATGATTTTTTGGAGCTTTTGGTCAGTCTGAAAGAGAGTGGCATGATCTGTTTCTCCGGTTAATGCTGCTTTTAATATTTCAGATGAAGATAGTTCTGGTATTGGCTCGTTTATTTTATTTATAATTTTAGCCACTTCTTCAGGTTGCAGTAATAGAAAATGGTCTTTGAATTTCACAACCCCTGAAGCCGACTGAACAAGCTTGAGAAACTCTTCCTGACTTAACCTATTATTACCAAGGGCCACCTCCCATGAGAAAGAGAGTATATCTTTTAGATTCAGATAAGATACACCTTGTTTCTTTTTACCCTTTAATTTGGCTTTAAGGGAAAGTTTGGGTGAGGAAATGACCTTTAATTCTTTTGGTAACACAATATGCATACCCAACATGTTTAATATATATTGACCATTTTTAATCAATTTGGACATTTCCAAAGGATTAATAAGAGGCAATTCTTTCCCCTTGCTTCTAAGAACCGTTTTGAGAGGTGGAAAATAGCTTGAAGCCATGGAAATTTGCTTGGCAATGGAAAGGCGAACCTTTGAGACAGGTTGTGAGAAAACATTATTTTTTATGGTAAATAGTTTTTGTAGGGGAAGTAGAGGGGACAAGGGGTCTTTTTTATTTAAAATCTCGACTTGCAACTGAAAAAAAGTTTTTCTTTTTTCCATGACAGGAATTTTAATGGTGATTACTGAAGTAAAATCATTGTTACCAAGATTTAATATGCTCAACCAATAATGAATGACCCTGGCCGTCTGTTTTTCATTAAATTTTTGAGCCTGATAATAGGTGCCACCAAAAAAGACATTACAAAGTTTATCCAGCTCCTTAATACCGGAAAAGAGATGCACGATACGGGTAAGGATAAGCGAGAGAAGGGATTCGGCAGCAAGAGGTCTAAAAAGAAGAGATTTTTCTTTTCGATGATAAAAAAAGTTTGGCGGGGTGAGTTCTGTTAAAAAATCAATGATTTTCTGAGTAATTTTAAGCTGTTTAAGTGGAGTATAATAAATAAAAAAATGACCTTCAAGGTCACTCTTAATCTGTGGCAGGAATAAAGATGTTCTCGCTAAAGCCAAGGCAATGGTGGTTGTGATACTCAGTAACCTTGCTCCAGAAGAGGTTTTATCAAGGGTAATCTGTAGTGGTAATTTGATAAAATAGTCGATGACGGTTTCGGCAGGTGATAACCATCCTGTTTTTCTTTTTAGTATTAATTTTCCGTCTATTTCTTCCGGAATGACGATTTTCTTTAATAACCCATCCAAATCTTGAAGGGCATTTTTTTCTGAGAAGATAAAAAAAGATGTTGCTGGTAATGGTTGCTCTTTTTTGTTTTCCGGGTCTAGTAATATTATATTGGATGCTAACCAATGGGGGTAATTTTCAAGCAATTGTAATTTTTCAACATTTTTTGCTATATTTTGGTATGCTTTAAGAAGAATCTTTTTAAAATTACCCTGGGAATAAAATAGAGGTGATTCATCTAAAAGATTAAAAATAGGTTTGTTATCCTTTTCTTGAGAAAGCCTGTCTAAAATAGAGGTAAGTTCGGCTTCTATTTCATCATCACTTTTATTCATTTTAGCAGTAGGATTAGTTTGGTCAAAAGGAATAAAATTTTCTTTGATTTTATCTGTTGTTGGAAGAGATTCTGCAAAACCGGCAGCCAGCATGAGGGCATTTGTCTCTATACCCCGAAGGTGAAATAAAATAAAAGGATTTTTATCTACCTCATTGGCAATAAGATAATAGACTGCAGCGATGTGTTTACAGGGATTTGCCCAGTCCGGGCAGGAGCATTTTGCTTCAAAATCATGCCAGGAAGTTGGTAGAAGAAAAATACTATTTTGAGAAAGCCGGGATAATAATTCCTCAGGCAGTTTTCCTATAGCTAATTCTGAAGCCAAATAGGGGTCCTCACAAATGCAGGATTGTATTTTTTTTATTTCTTCATTGTTAAATTTTTTTAGTGTAATAGCAATCTGGTAAGGTTTTACCCTCCTACCTCTTACTTTTGCTTCCACAATCCCTTCATGAAGCTGGATATTGAGCACCTTGCCGGTATTGGCATAAGTCCTTCCTCTGGGCAAGCGGTTGGTATTATAATCAATCTTTGTAATGGCTTCTACCCAGGCATTACCCCACCAGGTTTTCCCAAAATATTTTCTGCTAGCCATGAGGCTCCTTTGAGAAATTAATAATCATATTTTCATTAAAAATTATACCATACCATCAAGACATCGCAATTCTATCATGGGATAAAGTGGCGTAGAGACAGTCTGACGTATAATATTCACCCCCACCTTAATCCTCCCCCCTCGAAGGGGGAGGAGATGAGAGGGGAATATAATGGGGTCAGGCTTCACAAGTTCACAAAAGCAGTACCGGGATCGATCACATCATAACCAGAGGCATCAACCAACAAAACATCTTCTCCTCTGATGATGATTATAAAAGACTCCTCAATACCCTCACAAGATACTGCATAAATAACAAATGTGAAATCTATGACTACGACTTATTCGGTAATCACATAAAAGGACAAAAGTTTAAATTAGAAGCTGAAGAACAATATCCAATAAAGTAATTTAGTTATTGGATCTTAAATGTTAACGCATGATATTATTGACGTGATATGTTATTAATAATTATGATTAAATCATTCAAATGCAAAGAAACCAAAAAGATATATTATCGAGAATATTCTCTTAAATTTCCTGATGATATACAAAGAAATGCAATGAAAAAATTATGGATGATTGATGTGGTTATGGAGAATCTGTTTTAAATGGAAAGATCAAGATGCTTATGATGTTGAAATTACCGATTACCATAGGGGGTGATTAACAATGATAAATAATAAAAAAATAGAGCCTATACATCCTGGGATAATATTAAAAGAAGAATTTTTGGATGCTTTCAATATATCACAATACAGACTGGCAAAAGATATCAGTGTGCCGCCAAGACGTATTAACGAAATTGTCCATGGAAAAAGGGCGATCAGTACAGATACTGCTTTAAGACTGGGAAGATATTTTAAGATATCCCCCAAGTTCTGGCTTAACCTTCAGGCACATTACGATTTAGAGATTCAATCTGATAAACTTGGAAATATACTTGATTCAGAAGTGAAAATTTGTTTAAAAATTGGATAGCATAGTTAATGATACCAAAAAAGTTACTTAATTACTGAGCATGAACAATGGTCCCCCTGTGTTTGGTTTTTGTAAGGATTATTTGAATTGTGTATATATTTAAGGGAAAATGGAATAAGTTATATAGTGTATTTTGAATAGTCATTCCCTGTTTAATTTTTTTTCAAAAAATCAAGTACATCCTGATGAAAACCTTTTTTTGTGTCTGCATCATGTCCAAGTTCGGGATAAATTATTATTTTGCTTTTGGATATAGCTTTGGCCATTTCCTGTTGCACTTCGATTTTGCCAATGATTTTATCCGCACCTCCACCAATAATTAAAGTGGGACATTTTATTTTATTCAGTTCCTGATAGGCATCATGTGTAAGACAAGAAATTGCCTGAATAATAAAGCGTTCTCTGGAGACCGGTTTGATTAATTTTTTTATCAACCAGTAAAAAGGACGTATTTTTTTTATATTTTGATCACTATAGTATTTTTCCATATTGTCAATAGCTAATTTTCCATAATGTTCTTGTTCTGCTAAATCGATCCAATGGCCGATCACTTTTTGTATGGTTTTATTTTGCCGGGAAAGCGTTACCACAAGAACCATCTGATTAACTTTTTTTGGGTGCTCAATGGCTAACCATTGCGCAATCATACCTCCCTGAGATATTCCCATAACACAAGCTTTATCTAATCCCAGTTTATCCATCGCTATGGCTTGTTCCTCAGCCATTTCTCTGGTCGTTATCTGGGATTTTAATGTATTTTTTCGACTAAAAATCCAAACTTGAAATTTCCTGGCAAATTTTCGATAAAGATACCATAATATAAGTTTCGTACCCTCAACTGTCCTTAATCCATCTGAGAGTCCGGGAAGAATGACAAGTGAACTGGTTCCTTTTCCAAAAACAACATATTGCATTTCACTCTCATCAAACGGAATAATCCCTGATTTGATATTCCCAAACATTTTTTACCTTTCCCTGTTCAATAAACATCTAAAAGTTATATGGTTAATTCAACAGATTCCAATGCACTACAGAAGATAACAATTTGCAAAAATTCCCAATAACTGAAGTAGGGATATAATTGATCATTTATTATATCAAACAGAGAACTATTATTCATGTAATATTGAATCTTCCTGGGGACGGTTGTACTAGCTCAAACAACTTTCTTTGTAACACAATAATTATAAATAGCTTAACGAGTACTTGTAGCATAAGATTTTTTATAGAATAGTTGGGAAATAGAACTTAGATTGATACAGGGGAATGTTGTTCTATTCAGCGATAAAGCAATTTTGTTAAGTAAACTGTTTTTTGTCAGCTTACTAAAAAATAAGTATAATAGTGTAAAAAGAGAATGATCCTACTGATTAATTAATGTATTCTTGATAACAAACAAAAAAACTGAACATGGGCATCAAAAAAATTTATATTTAAATTAAATGAGGAATAAATGCAAAAAAAATTGATTGATCCTGATCACTATCATGGCTGGCACAAAAAGAGAAATTTTTTTGAAGGCTGGTATTTTAAATTAGTTGACGCTAGCGCTAAATATACTTTTGTCCTCATTCCGGGAATACACTTTGGCAAGGAAAATAAGCATTCTCATAGCTTTATCCAGGTTTTGAAAGGGAAAGAGGTTAACTACACCTATTTACGATTTCCCACTCATACCTTTTTCACTTCTAATAATCCTTTTCATATTTCAATTCAAGATAATTATTTTTCTTTGGAGCAGATAAAATTAAACATAGTGGATCCAGAGATCAAAATCAGAGGCATAGTCAATTTTAAAAATATTCTTAAATGGCCGGATACGCTGTTAAATCCGGGAAGTATGGGATTTTATAATTATATTCCTTCGATGCAATGTTATGCTCAGGTTTGTGTAATGGATATGGATTTAGAGGGTCGGCTTAATATAGATGGAAAAGAGATTGATTTTAGCCATGGTAAAGGGTATGTTGAAAAAAATTGGGGCAAGGCTTTCCCTTATTCCTGGATATGGATTCAATCAAACAATTTTAGTCATACTAAAACCTCTCTAAGCTGCTCTCTGGCGCATATCCCGTTTTCCTTTTCTTCTTTTCGTGGTTTTCTGATTGGTTTATATGTTGACGGGATATTTTATTCTTTTACTACCATCAATCGTAGTCGAATTCAAATATTACAAAAAGAATCCGATGTGAGCCTTCAAGTCGAGAACCGGCGATATGTTTTAAATATCCTAACTCAGACAAGGTTTGAAAATTTTATGCTCCTTAATGGGCCTAGAAATGGGAAAATGGTTCCCCTGGTTCAGGAAAACCTGCAGGGAGAAGTACAGGTTAGCCTCAAAGATAAAAAAGATCACAAAATTATTTTTAGAGGCATGGGTATCTGCAGTGGTATTGAGTATGGCGGAAATCAAATGATGGTATTAGATCAAAAAGAGAGGAAAAGTTGAATTTATTTGATAAAGGGATAACTCTTCAAATCCTTATCTCATTCGCTTTACCGGACTTAAGATAAAAGTTATAATATATTTACTATTATTAATAAGTATATTCTATGCAGCTACAAGTGATATATAAAGTAATTATGTGTTTAAATTGACATTGAAGATAAATTGTCGTTTCCTTGCCTGCAACTAAAAAGAATAATTTCTGTGGTAAAGGAGAAAAATGAAGCATCAATATAGTTTATCTGATTTAAGTATAAGTGAAATAAAGACTTTATGGTCCCATACGTATAACAGGGAAGGTAAGCCTGATTGGTCTCATATATTTCCCTATTATCATGAAGAGATTGTTTTTAAGGATGTTATTCAAAAGATTGAGGGCATTGATGAATTTAAAAAACTATGTGCCAGATTAACGACCAGATGTCAACAGCTCAAGATGAATATCACTTCCATTATCAAGGAAGATAGTATTATTTTCCTGGAATGGGAAATGACGATGATATTTAAAAAATATCCAAGTTCTACACTTTATGGTGTCACAAAACTTACGCTTCACCAGGATGGAAGAATTATCAAGCAAAGAGACTATTTCGATTTGTGGGGAGATATATTCGATAATATTCCCTGGTTTGCCAAACCATACCGAAAATTTATGAGAAAGAAATTTGGTTAGGGAGATTTACTTTGTTCAAGTATTTAAAGCAATATCGCTGGGCTGACATGAAACAAATGATAGCCAATAACCATGCGAAGCAACATCAAAGCAACGTAAGCCTGAAAGGAAAATACTGTGTTCTAACCGGGGCTACTTCCGGCGTAGGCTGGGAAGCCGCTAAAACACTGGCAGCAAATGAAGCTTCACTTATCCTGATAAACCGTAACCGTGAAAAATCGATAGAAGCTTGCCGAAAGATCCACTCAGATTTCCAGGTAGTGTGTGATTATCTTATTGCGGACTTTACCCGTTTGAAGGAAGTGCATCAAATTGCTGATCATTTGAATGGTTCAGATTATCAGATCGATATTCTTATTAATAATGCCGGAGTTTATTGTACCACTAAAACCTATACCCAGGACCATTTAGAAACCGTTTTTTGTGTGAATCATCTTGCATCATTTATACTGACCTATAAGCTGATAGAAAAAATGAAGAGAAATCCTTCCTCAAGAATTATCCAAGTTAATTCACAGGGACATCGTTTTAATGGATTGAATATCAATGATATAAATTGGGAGAAAAGATATTATTTTGGATTGCAAGGTTATGGTGCTGCCAAGACTGCTCAACTTCTAACAATGTGGGAATTTGCAGATTTACTTAAAGGTTCGGGGGTTACGATTAATGCCATGCATCCAGGGGCGGTGAAAAGTGATATTGGAGAAAACAATGGGCCTCTTTATCGTTGGTATAAAAACCATTTTGTAACAAGATTTTTGGCAGATCCTTCTATATCAGGACAAGCCATTCATTATTTAGCGACAGCCCCTGAGCTGTCTGGGTTGAGTGGAAAGTATTTTAACCTGACCCATATCGAAAAACCTTCACCACATGCTTTGGACAGAGAGTTAGGAAAAGAAATATGGGCTTTAAGTAAAAAGTTAGCCGGTTTAACTTAGGTCAAAATATAGAAAAATATTAATTTTTAAGAAATAAGTTTGGAGATATAAATGGAATATGATGTCATTATCATAGGAGGAGGAATGGCTGGTTTGACCGCAGGTGCATTTGCTGGAGATGCCGGATATTCTGTTTTGATTTGTGAAAAAGAAAATCAGGTAGGAGGCTTGATTAATTCTTTTAAGAAAAATGGTTTTACCTATGATAGTGGTATTCGTGCTATAGAAGATTCAGGCATTGTATTTCCTATGCTAAAAAGTTTGGGAATTAATATTGAATTTGTTAAAAGCCGGGTTTCTTTGGGAATTGAAGATCAAGTCATACCCATTGTTTCAGAAGATAATTTAAAGGATTACTTTACACTTTTGGTTGGTTTATATCCTGAAAACAGAGATGATATAAAAAAAATTATTTCCTATATCAAAACAATTATGAAATATATGTATGTTTTATATGGTGTAGAGAATCCTATCTTTAAAGACTTAAAACATGATCGCCAGTATGTATTTAAAACACTTTTACCCTGGTTAGGAAAATTTCTTCTTACAATTGGCAAGATTAATCAAATGAATATACCAGTTCAGCAGCAATTAAAAAAATTTACTACAAACCAGTCATTGATAGATATTATCAGTCAGCATTTTTTTAAGGAAACACCAACCTTTTTCGCCATGAGTTATTTTAGTCTCTATCTGGATTATAGTTATCCCATAGGAGGGACGGGGATACTTCCCCGCAAGATGGAAGATTTTTGCCTAGAGAAAAAAGTAGAGATTGCCAAGAAAAGAAAAATTATCAAAATTGATCCAGAGAATCACTCGGTTGCAGATGAGCAGGGCAACGTTTACTTTTATAAAAAACTGATTTGGGCAGCAGATCAAAAAACCATGTATCAATGCCTGTATATGAATACTATTTCAGATTTCAGCTTAAAGCGTAAGGCCATGGCAAGAAAAAATGAAATTGCCGAAAAAATAGGCGGTGACAGCATTTTTACTCTCTATCTATCGGTTGATTTGGTTCCATCTTATTTTTCAAAAATATCTAACGGACATTTTTTTTATACCCCGTTGCGCAGGGGATTAGGAGAATCGATTTATTCTGAACTTAATTATTTACTTTCCCTGTTCTCCGAGAACTCCGCTCAAAAGAACCTGGAAAAAATTAAAGGGTGGCTATCGAAGTATTTTAAATATACAACCTATGAAATATCCATTCCGGTATTGAGGGATAAAAAATTGGCTCCCCCGGGGAAGACAGGCTTGATTATAAGTGTTTTATTTGATTATGAATTGTGTAAAAAGCTTGACGAAAAAGGTTTATTCGATGGCATAAGAACCTATATCGAAGACTGTATAATTAATGTGCTTTCTGAATCAATTTATCCTCAACTTCAATCAAATATTTTTGACCGGTTTTCTTCCTCGCCCCTGTCAATAGCTAAAAGAATCGGTAGTTCCGAAGGAGCCATTACCGGATGGGCCTTTTCGAATAAGCCTATACCGGCAGTCCATAAAATGCAGCATGTCTCCAGAGCTGTTTTGACACCGTTTAAGGATATTTTTCAGGCAGGGCAGTGGACTTATAGTCCTTCCGGTTTGCCTATTGCTATATTGACCGGAAAATTGGCAGCAAATCGAGTTATTGCGAAATTGAAAGGAACATTCTGATTGTAAAGATTTTTGTCATCTGATTTTGTGATTAGAAGTGTTAAAAAACGATGCTTTTAAAAACATAAAGATAAATTGCAATAGACAGGTAGATAGAATATAATGAGCATTAATTTCAAAAAGGAAAAACAAATACACCATTTAAAAGGGGGTATTTTATGAAAAAAATATTAATCATTTTGATTTTTTTATTATTTTCAATCAATGTTTTTGCAGAACCATTGGAGGTAACGATTGAAATTCGTGAAGTATTACTCAACCAGGGAACACTGATTATTGCTATTTATAATTCCAAAACTAATTATAAGAAGAATATCCCATGCAAAGAATTAAAGGCTGAATCTACCTCCGAAACAATTATTATTAAAGAGAATCTACCCAGTGGAGAGTATGTAATCTCGTTGTTTCAGGATAAAAACGGAAATGGAAAGCTTGATACCCATATTTTTAGGATACCCAAGGAACCCATCGGATTTACAAATTACACCAGAAAAACAATCCCGGGGGGTTGGAGAAAGCTAAAAACAAAAGTTGATGAAGAAAATCGCTCTATTAAGATAAAAATGATCCATTTTGGTGGAAAATAAAGGATAAAGGAAATCTATGGGGTCAGGTCTTGAATTGTCAGTTTTCCTGTTCACATCTCATCTTCTCATCCCTTAATTGTTCCTTAATCTTCCTGATCCATTTTGAAGATTCCTCCTTTGGCAGGCTATCTTCTTCCATCTTCCGGTAATACATTCTCCTGGCTATTCGTTCACTGCGATTGATCTCATTAATTTCATTTGAAGTGATTTTATCCAAAGAGCTGTGGGCCTCTTCTTTATTTGTATAGTCATTTATTCATACAGATAACAAGTATGCTCCCGGGTTATGGATAGTTGGTTTTTCCCTTAGAAGATACAATTTTCTTCTGATAGCAGATTCAGGATAAGAAGACAAAAGAGGCTTGATAGTATTGGCTGATACTCCCAGTTTTTTTAATTCCTGAGCTAAATTGTAATTAGCTGTTATGAAGGTAAGTTTTCTATTGCTATTTTTCCCGGCTTCTATTACCTGTGATTAAACTGGTCATCTTCATCAATTTATTATTCATTAGACAGATTGTTATCAAATCTTACCAATTGGTACATACTGCTCTGGTAAGAGCCGTTTTCATTTTTTCTTCTAATGATTTTCTTGATAAGTCCATAGATTACTAAGATATTCCTGTATACGACAATAGTATTGACACTTACTCCCATATCGGCAGCTAATCTCTTAAGTGATGGAAAGGCAATGTTATTTTCTATCATCATAAAGCCATTAATATTCTTCTGCTTATTTATTAAAGCCTCTTTCATCGCTCTTTCCTTTCTTCTATTTATGTCTTTATAATGGAAAAGAAAGTTTTCAGATATTTGTTTACAGTTATCAGAAAAATACTGTAGGCTTAAGTGAATGAGACTACTTCATCTTGTAAAGCAAGTTTTGCAATGATGAAAAAAATATACCGTGTAAAGTCTGACGTATAATGTTCACCCCCACCTTAATCCTCCCCCCTCAAGGGGGAGGAGATGAGAGGATCTAATTATCGTCTTGAAGGGGGAGGAGATGAGAGGATCTAATTATCGTCTTGAATGGCGGGGAGGAGATGAGAGGATCTAATTATCGTCTTGAAGGGGGAGGAGATGAGAGGATCTAATTATTTTTTATAGATAAGTGGTGCACTTTTGGAGTGAAATATGGTGTACTTTTCGGTTGAAATTTACAAGGGGGAGGGAATAAGAAAAGAGGCATTTCTTGCCCTAAGTAGAAGTTTAGTGGGCTTAATCCTTCTACAAAGATAAATGAGGTAAGTTAATCGTTATTTCAAGAGATAGGAAATGAGAAATGAGTAAATTTTTACCTCAATGGGTGGATTCTCTATATAGTTTTAAGTAAACCAACTTTAGAGGCTCTATAAATTTTTCAGAAGTAATATTTTACAGCCGATTTTACAACATTATAAACCCTGATTGATATAAAGTAATGACCTATTGAGAAGACAAATGATTTAAACTATGTTATACTAAAGTAGTTTATTATATAAAACTATAGGTTTAAATAATGAAACAACTTGATAATGACAAATCCTTCAAATATCCCGTACGGTCTGTTAAATTTGCCTTTTCTCTTATTGAAATATTAGCAAGAGGCAAAATGGAATATTCCATAGCTGATTTAATGAAAGAATCTCAATTGCCCAAAGGGACGGTCTACCGATTGTTGGGAACCTTGAGATCACTTGGCTATATAGCACATAATCGGGAGAGCTGTAAATACTATCTCACCTATAAGTTTTCCAAAATTGGTATTGCCATGAATGAGCGCATTCATATTCTGGAAATTATCCCTCATATGAAAAAATTGGCGGAAAAATATAAAGAAATGGTTAACCTGGCCGTTCTTGATCAAGGCCAGGTAGTGTACTTGCATAGTATCGAATCACCTCATGCCCTGAAGCTTGATTTTAAAGTTGGTACTTATCAACCTGCTCACTGTACTGCCCTGGGCCGAGCATTACTGGCTTATCAGGGAGAAACAACACTGCATGCTTTTTTAAAGAAAAATAAATTGAAATCATATACCCCGAAGACAGTGACGGAT
>Ga0272443_10006324_pt1 | contig 11793 bp, 6 predicted proteins | sample SSMAcet12_FD_193581 | JGI IMG/M metagenome (GOLD analysis project Ga0272443, IMG submission 193581) | Marine sediment archaeal communities from Little Sippewissett salt marsh, Falmouth, MA, United States - SSM-Acet-12 | ecosystem: Environmental > Aquatic > Marine > Wetlands > Sediment ... | reverse complement strand
CGAGGTTCGACCCCCCTGCTTTCAGCGTTCTGGCTAAGTTGGCGGTTTCAGCCGTTACATGAAGACAGGCTGAAACATTTTTACCTTTTAAAGGTTTAGTCTTCGCAAATCGTTTGCGAATTGCCGCTAATACGGGCATATCATTGTCCGCCCAGAGAATCCGTTTCTTACCCTTCGGGGCTAATGATAAATCTGCTACATCATATTTCATTTGTTAATCCTTTCAATAAGTAGGCAAGAACAGTAAATATATAGCCAAAATTCATAATTTGCAAACTAAATACTTGTACAAATCCATCATATTTAGGATTGCACCTGTTATGAAAAAACACATAAGGCGGAATTTTTCGAAAATTTGGAACTTTTTGCGAATATGCTCGTAATAAATGCCAACAAGGTAAGTCTATGTTTTTTCTAATAAAACGGCTTGTATTTATAAGTATTTCTGGAAATTTGTTACTTTTCTTTCAGCCAAGGTGTAAAAATGTTGTTTTTTAATCAAATATACATATATTCTATTTTTCTGTTGTTATTAGAAATATTATATCACAGAAATATTAAAATGAGAGGTGTGATGTATTTTCCTCTGTTACCCCAGATTTTGAATTAATAATCAGCTTAATTACCTCAGTGAAAAACAAGTATTTCTTTATGGAATGATACTCTATACAACGGTTTTGAAAATTTTTAACTTAAAAACAGATAAAAAGTAATGAAATGAGGAGAAATTGATTATGAATAAATTAACAGCGTGTGTCCTTTGTGTGGTTTTATTTGCTTCAGTAAATACTTTCGCCGGCTCAGCAGATGATAATTGGCCGAATTGGCGAGGTCCTGATAATACAGGTGTCGCTAAAAGCGGAAATCCACCGACTACATGGAGCGAGACGGAAAATATTAAATGGAAAGTCGAAGTACCTGGTGATAGTCTTTCAACACCGATTATCTGGGAAAATAAAATTATCTTCTTAACAGCTATTGAAGTCGAGGCCGGTACTGCCGCAGCAAACAGTAATCTTATTGTGACCCCTGTTGCTTTTGGTCGTAATAGCGGAGGAGGTCGAGGTGGCCGAGGTGGGGGTGGTGGAAGACAGCAAAGTGAATACAAATTTGATGTTGTGTGCATGGACAGGGAAACGGGTAAAATTATATGGCAGAAGACCGCTATCCAGACCACACCGCATGAAGGCAGCCATAACACCGGGAGTTTTGCCTCAAATTCGGCTGTGACAGACGGCAAAAATATCTGGGCAGGATTCGGTTCACGTGGCGTTCATTGCTATGACATGGATGGAAAACACATATGGAGCAAAGATTTGGGCCAAATGAGAATTCGTGCGAGTTTCGGAGAAGGCAGTTCGGTTGCCCTTGCCGGAAAGGCTATTATAGTAGTGATGGATCAGGAAGACCAATCGGTTATCTATTCACTCAATAAAGATACCGGCGAGATTCTCTGGCAGAAGGATAGAGATGAGACGACCTCATGGGCAACACCGCTTCCGGTCGAAGTGGATGGAAAATTACAAGTCGTCACAAACGCCAAAAATTTTGTTCGCTGTTATGACGTTGAAACCGGCGAGGTTATATGGCAATGCAGCGGCCAGACAGACAATGTAATACCTTCACCGGTTCCTGGTCCTGGAATGGTGATTTGTACAAGCGGATTTCGCGCCAACAAGATTCAGGCTATTGAGCTTGGCCATACCGGAAACCTTAACGGAACAGATGCGATTAAATGGGAAAGCAGCAACAGAACTACTCCTTATGTTCCGTCACCACTGTTATATGGTGACAAATTCTATGTGCTTTTTAATAATAATGCTGTTTTATCATGTTACAACGCTCAAACGGGCAAGCCATATTATGAATCACAGGATCTTGACGGCGCAGGCGGATATTATGCCTCTCCGACGGGTGCCGGTGACAAAGTTTATCTGGCTTCTCAAAACGGTGTAACTATTGTTATTAAGAACGCGGATACTTTCGAGGTTCTGGCTTCAAATAAACTCGATGATCAGTTTGATGCATCTCCTGTCGTTGTCGGTGACGAATTGTTCTTAAAAGGTAAAGAAAACATATATTGTATTACTCAACAATAATAAATAGAGTTATCAAGCATTAACAGTTTAGTGCTTTGATAATTTAAGAAACTGAACATTAATAGCCGGCAAAGATGATATCAGGTTTATATCTGTGTTTTTCATGGGGGGGACGCTGATATTTTAAATCCTGCTTCCTATCAATATGCACTTCGGCCTTAAGTATTTTTATAAAATACTCGTTATTTGTGAAATTTAGCGATAAATGTGTTATAGATAGGGTTATTGTGTCGAATTCCAGAGAATATTTCCGAAAATATCAGATGTTAGGTTACAAAGCGAGGTTGTTTATCTGCCGATATAAAATATGGTTTTTGTGGCTTCTTAAGAGAAAAAAACAGAAAATCATGGGTATCGAACAAAAACAATTTTGCCCATAAGAATATTGAAAAAGAGACTGCGAAAAAAATATTTATGAAATTTGAGATTAAACAGATATTATGATATACTATAGTTCGTTGTTTCCAAAACATATATTGGAGGATTGAATAAAATGAAACGCCTGACATTTCTTGGAATAATATTGACTTGTTTCGCAGTCCTTTGCTTTGGTCAGAGACGAACTCGAAATGCTATACAAAGAATAATCCAGCTAACAAAGCCGGAAACAAAAAGCTCGTTTTCCGTTGAGCAGGCATTGGATAAGCAAAGAAATATACTTCAGTTTACAAACCAGCCGATTGAACGCAACGATCTCGGGCAGTTAGCATGGGCGGGTTTGGGTACAATCAAATTTCAAACGGACCTTTCGGCAATAACTTCACCGGGACAGGCATTTCCAATTCAGTTATATTTAGCGACTCAGGAAGGAGTCTTTTTATATCAAACAGGTAATCACAGCCTCGAACAAATTCAGGATAATGATGTCCGTGGGGATTTAGCAGGTACAACTAAAATACCCAGTACAGTCGCAACAGCCGGCTGTGATATTATTGTTACCGGCTCCATTAAAGCAGCACAGCCAATTCTTGGTAATAAAGCACGAAACTATTTTCTCCTGGAGGCGGGACATATCGCTCAAAATATCCAGTTGCAGGCGGTAAGTTTGGGATTAGGCTCTACTACAATCGGTGACTTTGATACGAGAAGAATAAACAGGTTTCTTCGGTTTCCGAGAAATGTAGAAGTTCTGTATTTAATTTGCGTTGGCCATCCGGTTATCGGAGATGGAACGGGAGTAGGCCCGGATGGGGAAAAAATCAAGAATGCAGCATTTATTGTCCCTCCTGAAAATTTTGGTGACGAAGAGCTGTATGCATTGTTGACGGCATTCAACGAAGCCCGCATCAACAGGATTGTCGCAAGCACGAGAACAGGTGTTCTTTTGGGCGCGACCGGCCGCACAATCGATGCGACCATGCTTGTGAACCAATTGAATCTGGATGAGCTTGATGCATTGATTTTCATAGGTGGTCCCGGTTCGACATTGTTTTTCAATAATCCCATGATTCTGGATTTAGTTCGCACGGCCGTAGTCAAAAGAAAGATTGTTGCCGCGACTGATATAGCCCCCGGCATCCTGGCTAACGCAGGTGTTCTTGCTGGTTACAGAGTAACAGCTTTTAGAGACCAGCGTAACATGCTTACAGTTGCAGGTGCCGTGTATACAGGTCAACCTGTCGAGGAAGACAGGAATATAATAACCGGCGCCGGGCCTGCAGCGGCTATTCCGTTCGCAACCACCGTTACGGACGCCATTAAAAGCAAGTAAAAGCCGTATTTTACGGATTACTGATTCCGCTTCCGGAGCTGTAATGATTTGTAATCGGCAGTCTCCGGTCCTTCCCGAAAGCTTTCGAGGTAATTTTTACACCGGGAGGTGACAGCCTTCTTTTGTATTCATTCCTGTCAACCATCCTGATTACCCGCAGCACAACATCCTTCGGCAGACCGGATTGAATGAGCTGCTTAGCGGATTTATCCTCTTCGACGTAGCCGTGCAGGATTTTATCGAGCAAATCGTAATCCGGTAGCGAATCGGTATCTTTCTGGTCGGCTTTCAGTTCCGCGCTTGGCGGCCTCGTCAATACATCAGCGGGGATAATTTCCCGTCCTGAAATTTTGTTTATATGTTCGGCTAATTTATAAACCATCGTCTTGGGAACATCTTTAATGACCGAAAATCCCCCTGCCGTGTCACCATATAGCGTAGAATATCCAACAGCCGTTTCACTTTTATTGCCGGTTGTCAAAACCAGTGAGCCGGAACTATTACTTAGTGACATCAGGATGATACCGCGAATTCTTGCCTGCAAATTTTCGTATGCGATTCCCTCGCTTTCCCATCCCTGTACGGCGTGAAGCGAGTCGTCGAATTTCTGCAACACCGGCTCGATCGGTATTGTTAAAAATTCAATATCAAGATTTTTCGCGAGCTTCTCGGCATCGCTGATTGTCTCAGGGCTGTTGAATTTTGTCGGCATTGTAATCCCGATTACATTTTCTTTTCCCAAAGCGTCAACTGCGATGGCGGCTACGACTGAAGAATCTATCCCGCCGCTGAGGCCGAGCAGCACTTTCTCGAAACCGTTCTTGCGGGTGTAATCTCTTGTACCGAGAACAAGAGCCTGATAAATCTCATCGATAAGCTCTGTTGGCTGTTGACAGACCGGCTGTAAAGGCGTGACATTCACTTTTCCGTTTGATTCCAGGGTGACATCGGCGATAAGCAAATCTTCACCGAAAGCTTTTGCTTTAGCGATTGTTTTACCTTCGGAATCGGTAAGTATACTCCTGCCGTCAAAAACAATTTCATCCTGACCGCCAACGAGATTACAATATGCGACTGCACAATTCAGTTTTTTCGAGCATTCACTGAGCACCTTTTCCCTGATTTTAATTTTTCCGTAATGGAAAGGCGAAGCCGAGATATTGACAACCATTTGAATGGGTGCGGAATTTTTCAGAAAATCAGCGAGCCATTCTATATGCCAGACATCAGCACAAATTGTGACAGCGATATTCAATCCGTTTATATTAATAACCAAAGGCTCATCGCCGACCTGAAAGTACCTTCTCTCATCGAAGACGCCATAGTTCGGCAGCTGCACTTTCCTGTAGATATGGTTTACTTTGCCGCCTTGAAGTACTGCCGCCGAATTGTAGCTTTCGCTGTGGATTCTTTCCACGAAACCTGCAATTATTGTAATGTCCGGACAGTTGGCCGCTGTTTTTTCGATACTGCTTGTGCATTCTTCGAGGAAGTGTTTTTTCAGTACCAGATCTTCCGGCGGATAGCCGCAAACCGCTAATTCAGGGAAAATCAGCAGGTCCACGTTTTTCTTCAATGCCTGTTCGTAAACCTGGCGCATCTTCTCGACGTTGCCGTCAAGGTCGCCGACTACTGCATTAAATTGTCCTAAAGCTACTTTCATTATTAGTTATGAGTTTTAAGTGTTGCACCCCACTGTTTCGCTTCGCGAAGCAAAGCGTGGGGGCGTGAATTTTAAGTTATTTTCGATTCTCTGCCATTTTCACTTTCAGCAAAAAATGGCGGAGAGGGCGGGATTCGAACCCGCGGTACTCCGAAAAGAGCACACCGGTTTTCGAAACCGGCTCGATAGGCCACTCCGACACCTCTCCGATACTCAAAATCTTAAGCACTAAATTCGAAATCCGAAACAATCTCGAATTTCTAATTACCTAATACCAAAAACGTTTTATACTTTGAATTTTTTATATTTATGCTTGTTTAGGATTTAGATATTAGGATTTAGCATTTCCAAGCATTTTGTTGAATTTATCCACAAAACCGGCCATTTGCAAGAATAATCAACTTTTTTCATTCTGTCTTCTGACTCCTGAATTCTGTATTCTGCCGTTAGAAATTGGGTTTGTTTTCTTGCCACGGCAAAGCCGGCTTTTTCGCGTATTATATTATTTTCAAAGAACTTAGCACTATTTTACCTGTTTTGAAATTGGGTTTGTTTTTTCAATTTACCTTTACCGCAGGATTCGCGGAGTCCGCAGAGAAAATAAAATCCAGGTCGTTGCGAAGCCCGAATGGCTGTGGCAATCTTCTATGAATTATCCGCTATACGCTATTTTTTTCCTTTCTCGCTTTTACTGATTTACTCATATACTGATTAACTCATTTACTACTTTACTCATTATAAATGAGTAAAAAGTGTTTCGCTGGCGAAATCTTATAATTTTTAAGAAATTTTCAAAATAAATCGTCAGATTCTGTATCTTACTGACACTTTATATTAGTAAGGGAGTTTCTAAACCGGTCTAATCTGTGGCGTGACGAGAAAATGATAAACTTCACTTAAAATACGTATTTACCACCATTGAAATTGAAACTTATGACTGCTAATTTTGAATATAGAGATGTAAATTCGCATAATGTGGTCGTCTGGTTAGTACGAAAAAGCGAAATTTATCATTTATTGAAGTCTTTTCTTAGTATTTGGAGAAAAAATTTAAGAACAGTTCCGCAAAAAATTAGATCTTGGAAGATATTTTGAAACAAATCCTCTTGGTTTTTTTCTGTGGAATTGTTAGAATAATTTTGATTGAAGCGTCTGCGGTTTTTTTTTAGGAGAAAAAAAATGGAAAGGGAAACAAATCTAAAATTAGCGCTTGTTGTCTGCTTTTTTGCAGCATTACAGGGAATCTGTGCGGTTTCCAAAGCGGAAATTATCTACGTCGATGACAGCGCCATCGGCGCCAATGACGGCACATCCTGGGAAGATGCATATATTTATTTACAGGATGCTCTTGCTGATGCAAATTCTGCTGATAAACCGGTTGAAATCAGGGTCGCCCAGGGAATTTACACTCCTGACTTAGGTGGAGGTAATACTCCCGACGATAGGAATGCAACTTTTCAGCTCATCAATGGTGTAACAATCCAGGGCGGTTACGCAGGTTTAGATTTCTGGAATCCTAATGCGAGAGAAACAAGCATATTTGAGACGATTTTAAGCGGAGTTCTAAACGATGATGTTGATCCGAATTTCTGGAGTGTTTTCGACTATTTTCGTACAGTAGTCACCGGCAGCAATACGGATGAAACAGCGGTTATTGATGGCTTCATTATTGAAGGAGGTTCTGGATTTGGGTCTGATGGTGCTGGTATACATATCGAATCAGGCAGTCCAACAATAATGAATTGTTTATTTATTAGTATTGATTCAATTGGTAGTGGCCCACATATTTCTCATGATATTTTGTTCTCGTGTCATGATGGCAGCAGTCCCACTATTATAAGTTGTACATTTGAAGGAAACACAACTTCTGATGCAACAGAAGATTGGTCCAGTAGGTTAGTAGATGGTGTGATGGAAAACCGGCAAAGCAGTCCCGTACTTATTGACTGTATTTTCAGGAATAATCGACATGGTATGGAAAACAGAGATAGCAGTTTAGTGCTGACTAATTGCATATTCCAGAATCATTCTAACACAGCAATAGAGCAAAATGACGGTAGTTTGAAACTGGAAGGCTGCTCTTTCATCGATAATTCTTGTGGATCCTCAATTGGTATTAGATCAGCCGGCGGTATTTCTAATTCTGGTGGCGATTTGATAATAACAGATTGTATATTCACAGGAAATTCTTCCGATTTTTCTTTCGGACTTTCGAGATTTTCCGGAGGTGGTGCGATTTCTAATTCTGATGGCTGTTTAATTCTAACAGATTGTATATTTACAGGAAATTCTTCCAAAGGTAACGGAGGTGCTATTTATAACAGAACAAGCGATATTCTTGAGAGTGGAGACACTGTGAGCATTAGTAGTTGCGACTTTATCAATAACTCGGCTGATGATGAAGGAGGTGCAGTTTTTGCTTCGAACCTGACATTGCGGAATTGCAGGTTCATTGGAAATAGTGCGCTTGAAGGTGGTGCTCTACATATCTCTGCCAGTGATGTCCACAATTGTATTTTCGAAGGTAATTTAGCAAATCAGGGCAGTGCGATAAGTATCAATCCGAGTGTATATAGGTCACTTTATAACTGTACGTTTTATGGCAACAGAGGAAGCGGAAGTGTTGTTTTTAATAATAGCCGCATGTACAATCTAAATCTAACCGGCTGCATTATAAGAAATAATGATTTGAATACTATTGAAGGTGACAATGTCAATGTAACCTACTGTAATATTGAAGGAGGCTGTTATGGTGAGGGAAATATTGATATTGATCCCGGTTTTATAAATCCCGGCTATTGGGATATGAATAGTACTCCGGATGATTTGAATGATGACTTCTGGGTGGAAGGTGATTATCACCTGAAATCACAGGCAGGTCGCTGGGCCAATCTGGACCAAACATGGATTCAGGATGATGTAACAAGTCCTTGTATAGATGCCGGGGATCCAAATTCTCCTATAGGTTTTGAGCCGTTCCCGAATGGAGGCGTTTATAATATGGGTGCTTATGGTCGCAGTATGGAAGCAAGTAAAACATACTTTGGAGAGCCTGTTTGTGATGTTATTTTAGCGGGTGATATAAACGGCGACTGCGTTGTGGATTTCGACGATATTTCAATTGTAGTCTCCCAATGGGCGTTAAGTGGTGGAGATTTCATTAACTGTCCTCCGACAGTAACTCTTATTACTCCGCAGAATGGTGACCAGATTACCTGGCCGGGACCGACAACATTCCAAGCTGAGGCTGACGATATTGATGGTGAGGTGATTAGTGTCATGTTCAGACTTGAATATAAGGACGAAAATATATCTCAAGGTTCTGGTTTTAGTGATAGTAATGGAAGCGATGGTTGGGAGAGAGAATACACATGGCGTGACTCTGCTCGATATGGAAACTGGACAGCTTGGGTAGAGGCCACTGACAACGAAGGAGCAGTGGGTATTTCAGAAAAAATAACGATTACGCTAAACAGCCCATAAAAATAAAGGAAATTGAAAAAATATTTAATCAGGAAAGGTAAAGGAGATAAGCTTTTATTTGAGCCTAATATCTAATACCAGCGGTCATAAAGGAATGCGCCTCTGTCATTTCGACCGTAATCCCTTAGGGATGAAGTGGAGAAATCTATTTTAATTAGATTCCTCGACTTCGCTTTACTCCGCTCGGAATGACGCGAATGAGCGAATTTATTTAGGGCTAAGAACTCATAACAAAATGAGATTATAATTTATTCAAACATCCTGGATTCCCGCTTTCGCGGGAATGACAGGGAGGAAGGTTTTATAGAGTTATAAAAAAAGGCGGATTATGCATCCGCCTTTGAATTCGAAAAATAAACCGTTCAAATCGTAGTCTTAGTACCAGACATCCGGGGTATAGCCCAATTCTCCCCAGCAGCCTTTCTGTATATAGTGCAGGTCTCTTTCTCCGTCTGTTGTTGTCGGAGCACGATCATTTACATGGGACATGGCAGCTTTTCTACCTTCTATAATTGTATCTGATCCTTTCCATTTATGATGCTCTCCGTGGCCATCCGCGAAACTCAGAACTACACCATCACCATGTCTTACCGGTGCATCGTCCCACCATACTTCTCTATTAAAATGAACGGCGAAACTATCAGGAGTTACCCAGCCTTCATCGATAAAGACCATACTCTCTGCCATCTTTTCAATGTCATTCATGTTTGTTTTATGACGGCTTCCTGTCCCTTCATTTGATCTACTAAGACCGTTCATTGAGTCCATAATCGCATATGTTATGAACTGACCACGCACACCTGTCGGGCATTTATAAAGACCTTCATCTTTCACATAATCCCATAACGCGCCCTCTCTTATTGCTTCTCTTTGTTCTTCTTCAGGTAACATGACTCCGTTTCCATAGTCATCAGAAAATCCTCTGCCAACCCAGGCACGTCGATCATAACCCGCATTACCGCTTACTATTTTCTGGTTATTGTCATCAGCATACATAATCCACGCGAGCATAAGCTGCTTTACATTACCCATGCACATTGCACGTTTGCCCTGTTCTCTGGCTCTGTTCAGAGCCGGCATTAATATTGCCATAAGGATAGCGATAATAGCTATAACAACCAATAGTTCAATTAATGTAAACGCTTTCTTTCTCATAAGTGCACCCCTTCAAAATCCTGTTAAATGTGAGGAATATAAAAACTTAAAACTTTCTGATTTGTTATCGAAATATTCCTTCTTTACGTCCTGTTAATTTTTTAATAAGCCATCACGCATAGCATTTATAAGATGCTATTTAACTAACCGCTATATTTTAACATATTATATAGATTTCTACAACTATAAAATCCATTCGCCATTTTAACAGATTGTAAAAAAAGAATCAAGATTGAAAAGAAAAAAATTATAAATTAGTTAGAGTATTGCTCAAATTGTTAAATTAAGCAATATGTTCATATTCCTTTCCGTAGTTCCTTATGCAGGCATATATAAAAAAAGCTGGAGCCTCGAGAAACTCCAGCTATTGTGAAACAGTCTATGCATTTAGTATATGTACTGCAAACTTATAAAATTAACTGCCTCACTAAAACCAAGATATATTGAGAAGAAAAAGAACACTATATATCGCTTATTATATACGAATTGACGGATTTATCAAGAATTTTTTACGGTTTTAATTAAAAACGGTAGTTTATTTATTAAAAATCCGGCAAATTCCTGATTTTATCAGCACAATAAGCTGATTCGGCGGAAAATCCTTATTTTTTTCAATTAATCAGTTTGCCGGTGCGACGCAATAGATATAAACCAGCGGTTCGGAGCCTGAATTTCGGACATCATGGTCCGTTTGAGGCGGGATATAGGAAATTTTACCCAGGCCGACTTCAAGGGTGTCACGGTCGCAGATTACAAGAACACCGGTGCCGGAAAGAAAAACCAGCAGCTCTTCGTGATTTTTCGTACTGTGTCGGCCGCAGGACTCGCCCGGAGCCAAATATACCCTGCCTGAACGCATGCCGCATGTCTGAGGCTGGCCGCCTAAAAGACGCTGAAATTCCGGATTATTATTCAAATCTTCAACAAATGCTTTTACTGACGAAGCCATATTATCTCCTAAACTTATTTTTATTTTGAAACGGCTTATTTAAGGAAATTTTTGTTTTTTGTCAATTATTTTATTGACATGGTAACACGTTTTTAATAATCTTATGCGCAGGGTGTTACGTTTTTATAATTTTTATGTACAGAAAAGAAAAGTCTTGGAGGATGCAAAAAATGAGAAGTTTAGTAGTTTTAATGATTTTATCAAGTTTGTTTTTGTGCGGTGTCGCACAGGCAGATAAGCCTACCGTCGCCGAGGTTACGCATCGGGAGTTTCAGGCTGTGGATGCAATTGGTGAGCATACATATAACACAACTAATAAAGTAATTCTTGAAGGAATTATACTTAATAATCCGGCGGATATGCTGGATACGACTCCCGATGATCCCATTAACCAGGAATGGTATCTCGGTGCACAATGGCAGTTTTTCTTTCAAGGAGAAAGCGAAGATCATGCAGGTACGGCTGTTTATATGGCACAGCTTTATAATAATATATCATGGGTGACAACAGGCGGTTATTCAAAGCAGGAATTTATCAATGAATTGAATCGCCTTAACGCGGCCCAATTCAGCCCCGGAGACAGAATTCGCGTTACAGGTTATTACCTGTCATACAAAGGCAAGAATAATATAAACGAGCAGCACAATGTAGATCCCGATCATGATTTTACAATTGAATTAGTAGAAAAAGGTGTCGGATTACCACGGCCGGAGGTTGTGACACTTGATGAATT
>Ga0272443_10006323_pt1 | contig 11795 bp, 6 predicted proteins | sample SSMAcet12_FD_193581 | JGI IMG/M metagenome (GOLD analysis project Ga0272443, IMG submission 193581) | Marine sediment archaeal communities from Little Sippewissett salt marsh, Falmouth, MA, United States - SSM-Acet-12 | ecosystem: Environmental > Aquatic > Marine > Wetlands > Sediment ... | reverse complement strand
ATCCCGTGACGAAGCAAATCGTCTGGGAATTCAAGCAGCCCGCACTTTCGGAAGACCTCGACGGGGACGGCAAGATCCTCGGCAACGAGAGGCTCTTCTTCAGCAACCTCATGTCGGGCATGCAGCGCCTACCGAACGGAAACACCCTGATCTGCGAAGCGGACCCGGGACGTGTCTTCGAGGTCACCAATGCCGGCGAGGTTGTCTGGGAATACGCGCCAACCTGGTTTGATGCGGAGGCCTTTATGGGCGTCTCCGTCTACCGCGCCTATCGGGTTCCCGCTTCCTGGATTCCCGCCCATGACGGCACGGCCACGGTTTTGGAGGACGGCGTGTCTGTCGCCGGTCTCTACGGCGTCCCGGACAGCGAGCGGCTCTACCAGATCGACGTGCCCGGCGGCGCTCAAGGGCTGACGGTCCGAACCTCCGGCGGCACGGGCAACTGCGACGTGTATCTCAAGCACGGAGCCACGCCGACCCCATCCGATGCTGATCACGCCCTGCAACAGCCGGGCAACACGGAGAGCATCTATGTCGCCACGCCGCAGTCGGGGACCTGGTACATTGTTGTGCGCGGCGTCGAGAATTACCGCGATGTGACGATCGAAGCAGACGTCGAACCCTAGGTAACGACCGCATCGGGCTTTGCTGTCAGTCCATGAAGAAACGCAGAGCCCGAGCCGGTGTCGCAACCAATAGACAGGAGGAACGATCATGAAGTGGACAACGGGCACACTCATCGGCGTCTGGATCGTGTCACTTCTACCCTCGATCGCTTTGGGACAAGCCTTTTGGCACGGTATTGACATTGCCGATGCAGGCATGGCCCCGGAGGACATGGAGGCTATTCATGACGCCATCGACAACGTCGACTGGATCAAGCTGTCGGATACGGCGATCGGTTTCCCGACAGGGGACGATGTCAACGACGCGCATCGCGGTCTGCGGATCTACGAGCCGAACGAGACCTGGGACGGGTACACCCTGCTGAACTGTTTCACGGCCACGGGCATGGATCCGAATGGCAACAATGTTCTGATCGACATGGAAGGCAACATTGTCAATGCCTGGATGATCCCGGGGGCGGCTTTCTTCACGGCGGTCAAGCCCTTGCCGGAAGGGCACGTCGTGGGCAACTGGGTCTATCCCGAGATGAACGGCGGTGGCAAGCTGACCCAGGTCAACTGGGCCGGCGAGATTGTCCAGCAATGGGATACCGTCGGTCACCACGACCACGAGCGGGAAGGCAGTACGTGCGGCTACTATGCCCCTGACGCCGAGCCGATGGTCGAAGGCGGAAAGGTACTGGTCCTTGAGGATACCTACCCGGATCCGAACTTGACGGGGCACGTTTGCATCAAGCCACTGAAGGACGATCTGATTCGAGAACTGGATTGGGATGGAAACGAACTCTTCCGGTGGCAGGCCTGGGAGCACTTCGAACAGTTTGGCCTGGATGCGTGGGCCCGGGTCGGGCTCGACCAGGGACGGTGCTACATGGGGCCTGATTTCATGGCGGATACGCTGCCGGAAGACTGGACGCACGGCAATTCCGTCGCCTGGTGCGGCTCGAACAAATGGTACGACGCCGGTGACCTGCGCTTCCACCCCGACAACATCATCGCCGACTTCCGTTCCCTGAATATCACGATCATCATCGCCCGGCACGACCATCCGGAAGGCCAGTGGGTTGCAGGCGATGTCGTTTGGAGGCTCGGCCCGGACTACTCGACTGCCGGCGACGATTTCATGGTGGGGCAGATCATTGGACAGCACCAGCTCCACCTTATTCCCAAAGGATTGCCGGGTGAAGGGAACATGTTGATTTTCGACAATGGTGGACAGGCTGGATACGGCGCCTATGTCAAAGGCCTGAAAGATGCCGAGGGTAACCCGCTCGGGACCTATCCCACCACATTCCGCCTGTATAGCCGCGTGTTGGAGGTCAATCCCGTGACCAAGCAGGTGGTCTGGGAATTCAAGCAGCCCCGGCCGTCTGAAGACCTGAACGGGGACGGCAAGATCCTCGGCAATGAGAGGCTGTTCTTCAGCAACCTCATGTCGGGGATGCAGCGCTTGCCTAACGGTAACACCCTCATTTGTGAGGCGGACCCGGGCCGCGTCTTCGAGGTCACCCCGGCCGGCAAGGTCGTCTGGGAGTATTCCCCGACCTGGCTCAAACCCGGCGGTCCCTTTGTTGCTTCGGTCTACCGTGCCTACCGCGTGCCCGCCTCCTGGGTGCCTCAGTTGGCCAGCGAATAGACGGAAGCATCCCCAGCAAGATCATGGGCATCCCGTCTGCTCAATGGGCGGCGGGATGCCCTGGATCACTGATGCATTACATCCTCTCAGGGCACGCCGCGGGGTTACCCCTGCGCGAGTCCGGAGGACAAGGAGGTCACAAAGATGACATGGACACGGAATACCATGGTGGTCCTGCTCCTGGTATCAGTCTTAGCGATGCCGATCGAGCTTCAGGCGCAGGAGTCATTTTGGCGTGGCAACCCCATCGCCGACTTCCTCGACCCCAACACCGCCGATGCTTACCACGACTTTCTCGTAGAGAGCGTTATACCTTTGCTCAATAGCGCTGTGAGGTCCTTCGACAACAACCCCGAGGGAGACACGGGCGTAACGATCTACGACCCGGATCGATGCTGGAACGGTTATACGCTGCTTTGTTCGCAGGGCGGGCATCAGCCAGACCCGAACAGCCCCGTGTACACCGCTATCCTGGTGGACATGGAAGGCAACCTCATCAACGAATGGGCTTTTGACGGCGTTCCTATGAAGATGATCCCGGGCGGTCATGTTTGGGGTCGTGCGCCGCTGACCAATGGGGATCGAGCGTTGGTGCTGATGGACTGGGACGGGAACGTCGTCCGGTATGTGGATCCCAACTACACCCATCATCATGACTTCCAGATTGAGGGAAATCCGGTTGGCTACTACGCTCCGGGAATGGAGCCGATGTTGGCGGGGGGTAAGACCCTGATCCTGGACCGGGCCGAGCCCGATCCGAACCTGACCGGACATATCTGTAGTTGGACCTTACGGGATGAGGTCCTCTGGGAGCTTGATGCGGACGGAAACGTCCTCTGGAAGTGGGAAGGATGGCGTTGTCTCGAACAGTGGGGATTTGACGAGGCAGCTCGGGATGGGATGAGGACGGTGCGTACTGGGCGCGGCAACACGCAAGATTGGCTTCATGCTAACGCGGCCTCCTGGGTCGGTCCGAACCGATGGTATGACCAGGGCGACCTCCGCTTCCACCCGGACAACATCATCGTGAGTCTCCGCTCGGTCAACATCTCCGCCATCCTCGCGCGGCATGACCATCCCAATGGCGATTGGGTCTCCGGCGACGTCGTCTGGCGGATTGGCCCCGACTACTCTGCAGATTTCCCCGAGCACAAGCTCGGGCAGATCATCGGTCAACACCATACGCATGTCATTCCGCGCGGGCTGCCCGGTGCCGGCAACATCATGATCTTCGATAATGGTACCGATGCCGGCTTCGGAGCTGTCGTGCCCGGCTCGACCCGGGGCACTCACCCCAATACGTTGGGCGACTTCTCCCGAGTCATTGAGTTCAACCCCCTCACGCTGGATCTGGTCTGGGAGTACCGGCAGCAGCACCCGACGGTAGACGTGGACGCCAATGGAGACATCAAAGGCAACGAGCGGAAGTTCTGTAGCGCTCGTGTCAGCGGCGCCCAGCGCCTGGAAAACGGAAACACACTGATCTGCGAGGGCGGGGCCGGCCGAGTTTTCGAGGTGACGTCGGATGGGGATATCGTGTGGGAGTTCATCTCTCCGTACACCGGGCCAATCGACGCCGAGGTGCCCCGAAACCAGGTCTTTCGCGCCTATCGCGTACCCGCTTCCTGGGCTCCCTAGGAGATGCCGGGCAACCAGCCCAAAAGCCACTATAAGAGCATTCCGGGCACCCGAGAAGACAGGGGGACGCCCGGCTAACCTAGCAGGGTGTGACATGCAAGGGGCAGGCGCTCCAGGCATGTCCCCCACAGAAAGGAGATGAGAAAATGAAACCAAGACTGTACATCACCGTGGGAGTGCTCCTGGGGCTTGTCCTCGCGCCAATTGCGGCGCAGGCCCAGGAGATATTCTGGTGTGGCGGCGAGATTACGAACATGATCGATCCGAACCAGGCCGACGAACTCCAAACCGCCCTCGTACAGATTCACGGCGCGGTCCGAGGGGGACTGTTCTTCCTCGGCGGCCGCAATCCGGAAGAAACGCCTCAGACCGGTGTCGTGCGCCACGACCCGGACAAGGCCTGGGATGGCTACACGCTCCTAAGCTCCATGGGAGGCTATGTCGATCCGGATACCGGGGAAAACAACCCCGCCGTCCTCATCGACATGGAGGGCAACGTCATCAAAGCATGGCCCCTGACCTCGACGCCGTCGAAGATCCTGCCTGGCGGCTACATCATCGGACAAGAGGGCCGCTTGGGCTCCTCCGGCGGGCAGACCTGTCCGCTGGTACAACTGGACTGGGACGGCAACAAAGTCTGGGAATGGCGTGGCCGGCCCCGCAGTCCTGGATCGGAAGAGGTGTTCGGATGCCACCACGATTTTCAACGGGAGGGCAGTTCCGTCGGGTACTACGCCCCAGGGGCCCAGGCCCAGGCCACCGAGGGCAAGACGCTGATTCTGTCCAATTACCATCCGCCCGTCGAGCAGACCGCTCATATCAGCAAACATCTCCTGCACGATGATGCCCTCTATGAGGTGGACTGGGATGGGAACCTCCTATGGGAGTGGTACGCTTGGGAGCACTTCGAGCAGATGGGATTTTGTGAACCCGCAAAAGAAGCGATCTACGAGACCTTCGCCGGCTTCGACCCGAACGGCGGCTCGGACTACCAGCATTTCAACGCGGCCTCGTATCTGGGCCCCAACCCGTGGTTTGATGGTGGTGACCTGCGCTTCCATCCCGACAATATCATCTTCGATTGCCGCAGCAGCAACATTATCGCGATCGTGGCCCGCCACGACCATCCCGAGGGACAGTGGGCCTCAGGCGATCTCGTCTGGAAGGTCGGGCCGGATTACTCGTACGGTAATCCCGAGTATAAGTTGGGGCAGATCATCGGCCAGCACATGGCTCACATGATTCCGGCCGGTCTGCCCGGCGCGGGGAACGTCCTGGTGTATGACAACGGCGGCAACGCCGGATACGGCCCATTGATGCCCGGCCTGCCGCCGGTGGCCTCCAATCGATTGCGAGAGTACTCCCGGGTCGTCGAGTTTGATCCAATCACCCTGGACGTCGTCTGGGAGTATGCCAACCCGCAACCGCAGTACGACGCGGAAGGGAACTGCACCGAGGCACGCTTCTTCAGTCCGTTCATCAGCGGCGCTCAGCGCCTGGCCAACGGCAATACGTTGGTCTGCCAGGGCAGCAACGGGCGCATCTTCGAACTGACGCCCGAGAATGAGATTGTCTGGGAGTACATCTCTCCCCACTTGGGCCCGGTCGATCCGGATGCGGGCCGCTTCGGCAGCACCAATGTCTATCGCGCCTATCGCATCCCCCGCAGTTGGGTGCCGGAGGGATAATGGTCCACAAGGGGGCGCGAGCGTGAGAAGAGGGCAGGGGCATTCCGGATTCACGGAAGGACCGGATGCCCCTGCGAAGCGGGCAAGTTCCTGTCACCGACGGAATCTGGCCCAAACCCATGGGGGCAGAAAGGAGTCATCATGAAGCCGATGATCATTGTTGCGGGTGTGCTTCTGCTTGTCTCGGGCATGGGACAGGCCCAAAACCTGCCGATCAACTTCCCGGCCATCACGGCCCATGTGTATGATGCCGACGCGATCGGCCGGGGATACGTTTATCTTGCCGTGGCCAGTGAGGTCGATGGGGTCGGCTTCTATCTGATGATTCTGGACAATGACGGCACGCCTGTCTGGTACAAGGAACTGCCTGACGATTACGCGTACGATTTCAAGCTCCAGCCCAACGGCTTGCCGACCTACGCGCAGTTTCTCCATCATCATTCCTACACGGGTGGCGGCGATGTCGTGCATAGGGTGATGGACGACGAGTTCAACGAGATCGACAGCGTCCAGGCGGGCAACGGCTATGTCGCCGAGGCTCATGATTTCCAACTGCTGCCCAACGGTCATGCTTTGCTCTTCGGTTACTACCTGACGCCAATGGACCTCAGCGGACTGGTTGAGGGCGGGTACCCCAATGCGCTCGTCTCCGGCGGTGTTGTTCAGGAACTGGACGCCGATCGTAACGTGGTCTTCCAGTGGCGCACCTGGGATCACTATTGTCCCGAGGAGATGAGTTGGAGCAGAGCGGCCCGACCCATTGTCAGTCAGTTCCATCTCAACACGATCAACATGGATGTCGATGGCAATCTCTTTCTTGCCACGCCGGTGTGGGTCAAGAAGGTCAGTCGCCAGACGGGCGAAATCATGTGGCATCTGGGCGGCGACGAAAATGAGTTTGCCTTCATCGGGGTGGATCCCGAGGAGGCGGAGGGCCATTTCGGCGGGCATGCCTTCCATCGTCTGGACAATGGCCATGTGCTCGTTTACGACAACGGCAACCGCGGTGGAACGCGGTCGTCTCAAGTTCATGAGTACAAGCTGGACGAAGCGAACAAGACGGCCGAGTTGGTATGGACGTATACGCCCGATCCCGGTGTCTACGGCTGGCACCGCGGCAATGCCCAGCGCTTACCGAACGGCAACACCTTTATCGGATGGGGCGGTGACGGAAGCGAGGCCGGCCCGGCCTGCACGGAAGTGACTCCCGCCGGCGAAAAAGTGTTTGAATTGTTCTTCGACGATCCAGACGTCGAAAGCTACCGCGCGTACCGGCTCCCGCTGCCTGAAGATTTCACCGGCATCAATGTCATCAGCCAGTTTCTCGGGATTGGAGACAATATATTCCGGCACGGCCAAGTCGATACGGGTATCACAATCCGGATCAACAGCTATACCGGTAGCGGCTACAACGCCATGGGTGTTCGCCGTCAGCCCCTGGCCCCGCTCTATCCCACGTTTGCGGGCCGAGCCCCTCAGGTACTGCCTGTCCGCGTACGAGTCGGCGCCAGCGGGATCAACACCATCGACGGGCGTATCTCTTTTGACAGTGCCTGCTTCGGTCTGGAAGATCCCGAAGCGTGGACCATTTATCGCCGCGACCCGGAGAATCCGGGGCCCTTCGTGCCGCTGGAAACCACGTACAATCCCGCGACGAACCAACTGCGCGCCCCCATGATGGCGTTCGGCGAGTTCATCCTGGGTACACCCGATCTGAACCACGTGACGCTGGCACCGATCTTGCTTGCCCCCCAGCCCGAAGGCACGGTCAACCAGGCCCAGTGCGTCGTCTTGGATTGGACGCCCAGAGGGTGCGTTGATGGTTACCAACTTCAAGTCGCGACCGATCCCGAATTCAGCGCACTGGTGGTGAACGAGCCGGCGGTTCGGCAGACGCCGTTCGTGTTCGAAGGTCCGGCGGCCGGCACGACGTACCACTGGCGCGTCTGCACCACCAACGACGCCGGTCGGAGCCCTTGGTCGGCGGCTTCTTTCACGACGGTCCCCCCGGCCGTACGAGTCACAACGCCGAACGGGGGCGAGACGTGGCAACGCGGAATCGAGTACTTCGTCCGATGGGACGACAACCTGGCCGAGGACGTGGTCGTCGAGCTGCTCAAGGGAGGCGCACTGCTGCAAACGGTAGCGACGACCTCGAGTACAGGGGCCTACAAGTGGGAGGTTGATCTCGGCCTGGCCTCGGGTGCTGACTATGTCATTCGGGTCCGCTGTGCGACCGACGAGACCCTTGCCGATACGAGTGACGCGGCCTTCGTCATCGAGTAAGCGGCGGAACCTCCGGGATAGAGCGAGGATGCGCCTCGCCTGAGGTCTCCCGGGGACGGCGGGTTTCTCGGGGGGGTATCTTCATGACGAGGAAGCACGCGGCCGAATGGGCTCCAATAGCGACCTACGGCAGGGCCGATCAAGACGGACGGGAGACACACATGGATGAGCCGAAGAATGGCGGGAAGCAGCCTTCTGAGAGCCAGGGACCTCCGGGCCGCAAGATCGATGAATCGGCTCGTCATTTCAAAACCATCTTCGAACATATCGCCGACGGGGTGGTCCTGGTCGATATGGAGGACAAGCAACTTCACTTGGGTAACGCGGCCCTTCGGAGGATGCTGGGCTACGGCGCCGACGAAATCCAGCAGATCGGCGTCGCCGACATCCATCCGGCACAGGACGTGCCGCACATTCTGAGGGAATTCGAAGAGCAGTACTGGCTGGAACGGTCCCTGGTGCACGACATTCCCGTCAAGCGGAAGGACGGCAGCATCTTCTATGCCGATATCAATGCCTTTCCTATCACGCTTTCCGGTAAGACCTACCTCATGGCGATTTTCCGGGACGTCACGGACTGGAAGAAGACGCAGCAAGAGTTGGAGGCCTACCGCCAGCGAATGTGTCGGGCCGAACGATTGGCGTCGGCCGGGACATTGAGCGCCACCGTGGCCCATGAACTGATGCAACCGCTGACCGTGGTGAAGCTCTCGCTCCAGGATGCCCTAGCGCAGCTCGATGCGTCGCAGTATCCGCGCTCGGTCCTTGAGGCGCTGGACCAGTGCCGTAGCGGGACGCAGGATGCCATTGCCATCGTCAAACGTTTCCGCTGCTTCGCCCGCCACTCGACGCTACCGGTCTCCGGCCCGGTGGATCTCGGGGACGCCGTAAAACGCACCGTCAGTCTGTTACGCGAGCACGCGCGGACCAGCAGGGTATCTGTGGTGGTAGAGGGGCTGGACGATCTGCCTGCCATCACGACCTCTGAGAAAGGGATCGAGCAGGTGTGTTTCGCCCTGATCGACAATGCCGTTCAAGCCGCAGATCGTCAGTGTGACCACACGCTGGTGATTCGCGGACAGGTCACGGAAGGGCTGGTGGCCTTGTGGTTCGAGGATGACTGTGGGGGCATGCCGCCCGAGATCCTCGACAAGATCTTCCAGCCTTTCTTCACCACGAAACCGCCCTCGGAGGGTACGGGACTGGGCCTCTCTATCGTAGAGCGCGTGGTTTCCAGTGCCGGAGGGAAAGTTTACGTCGAAAGCAGGCTCAACGAGGGTTCAACCTTTTGTGTTGTCCTCCCGGCGCGGTGAACGGCGCCCCAGCGCAGAGAGTCCGGGTGGTCACGACACAGAGAGGGGTCAGACCTTGAGCCTCAACCTGAAGGGAAGGGTAGACGTATGAAGACATACCTTTATATCTATCTGGGCGCTCTGGTTCTGGCGACGCTGACGACACCGGTTGTCATCCGGTTGGCCCGTTGGCTCAAGGCGTTCGACCGCCCGGGGCTGCGCAAGGTCCACACGCGACCGGTGCCGCGTCTGGGCGGCGTGGCTATCTTCTTCTCGGCATTGGGATTTGTGGCCCTGGTGTTGCGGTTCGATGCCCGGATCGGAGAGGCGTTTCGTCAGGTTCAGCCGCAGTTGATTGCGCTGCTGGCGGCCGCGACGTGTGTCTTTCTGATCGGCTTGATCGATGATCTGAGAGGGTTGCCCGCCATGGTGAAGCTCCTCGCTGAGATCGGCGCTGCCGGCCTGCTGTGCTACATGGGCATCAGGATAGCGGCGCTTCAGATCACGCCGACCTATCAGCTCCCACTCGGCGGGTGGTCGTATCCGCTCACGGTCGTGTGGATTGTCGGGGTGACAAACGCCCTCAATCTGAGCGATGGTCTCGATGGCCTGGCGGCCGGCATCGCTGTCGTGGCGTGCGTGGCGGTGGCTGTTTTCGCCTTCTACAGTCAGAATCTGGTCATGGGTGTCCTGATGTTGGTCTTGCTGGGCGACCTCACCGGCTTCTTGTTCTACAATTTCAATCCGGCCAAAGTCTTCATGGGCGATTGCGGCAGTCTGTTCCTGGGGTTCACCATCGCTTCCTCGAGCGTCTTGTGCTCGATGAACTCCGATACATTGGTCGGCCTGGCTCTGCCGAGTCTGGCGCTGGGCATTCCCATTCTCGATACCCTCTTCACCATGCTGCGTCGGTTCCTTGAGCGGCGTTCCCTCTTTGCGCCGGATCGAAGTCACTTCCATCATCGTCTGATCGCTCTGGGTTTGAAGCATCGTGATGCGGTGCTTACGGTGTACGCGGCCACCTGTATCACGACGGCCCTGGGCCTGTTCATGATGGTACGCCGAGACGCCGGCGCCCTGGTCGTGTACGCGTGCCTGCTCCTCCTGCTCGTTCTGCTGTTTCAGGCGGTCGGAGAAGTCCGATTGAGAGAGACGCTGACCGGGCTGTGGCACAAGGGCGCCCTGGCCCGTCGCGCCAAGCGGGAGAAACGTGCGTTCGAGGAACTGCAACTGCGCTTTCGGCGGGCGCGCAATCCGAGGGACTGGTGGCAGGCGATGTGCGCCAGCGGTGTCGGGCTGGATCTCGCCTGGATTTCCCTGACGGCGCGCGATGATCAGGGGACGGTCGATACGCGGATCTGGCGGGGCCAAAATCCCGCGCCGCCTGACCGGCATCTGGTTACCATTACGCTGCCCGTCGAAACGAGGGAGGCGGGCCTGGCCGTAGAGGTGGAAGTGGCAATCGCCAGTGCCGAATCGCTCGAATCGGCGGCGCGCCGAGGGGCGCTCTTCAGCCGTCTGATGGATGAATACCGCTTCACAGGGGAAGTCACCGTGGCCCGTGGCGCGCGCCCGTCGATTCCTCCGCTCTCGGCCGAGAGGGCCGGTCTGCGGGGTGTGCGGACCGCGGCGCACTTCAAGCCCGTGCTCTAGATACGCAATCGACCGGCACGCCTGCCACGGAGCAGCGCACGCGGCCGGATGACACAAGCCAGACAAACTGTCTCGCTGGACGGGTCGGTCCTTGCACGAGGTTCCGCCGAGCCCCGTCCAATCCACAGCGGGGCAGCGCGGGAGGACCCTGCACCGGTCCTCCCCTTTTTCATGCGCGTCTCGCTCGCAAGGACCTCGGCCGAAATCCTTCCAGAGTCTCGTTGCCTCGGGGCCGGCCGTCGCGTACAATCTGCGGCTTATGCGGCGCGTTTGGACGAATATTCTGCTCATCAAGCCCAGTGCCCTGGGTGACATCGTCATGGCACTGCCCGCGCTGTCGGCGCTGCGCCGCAGTTTCCCGGACGCGCGCATCACCTGGCTGGTGCGGCCCGAGTTTGCGCCCTTGATCGCTGAGCATCCCCACCTCAATGAATTGATTTTCTTCGATCGCAAGCGGCTGGGCCAGGCCTGGTGGCATCCCGGCGCCTTCGGGGCGCTGACGTCGCTGGCCCGAGGCTTGCGCCAGCGGCGCTTCGACGCGGTCGTTGACTTGCAGGGCCTGTTTCGCAGTGCCTCGTTGGCCTGGTTGTCGGGCTGTCCCCAGCGGTTCGGGCCCGTTTGGCGACGCGAATTCGCGCATCATTTTTACACGACCGCCGTGCCGGCCCGGCCCGAGTGGGTCCATGTCATCGACTACTACATGAAGATCCTCGAAGTCATGGGCGCCGAGGATCGGCAGGTCGAATTCGTCCTGCCCGCCAAGCCCGGGGCGCGCGATGCGGTTGAGAAGCTGCTGTCGGAGCGTCAGGTCGATCGCAAGCGCTACGCCGTACTCATCCCGGGCTCGGCCCAGATCAGCAAGTGCTGGCCGGTCGAACGCTTTGCCGCTCTGGCCGACAGACTGGCCTCTGACCACGGTCTGGCCATTGTCGCCACCGGGGGGCCGGGCGAAAGCGAAATGATCGAACAGATCGCC
>Ga0272443_10006322_pt1 | contig 11796 bp, 2 predicted proteins | sample SSMAcet12_FD_193581 | JGI IMG/M metagenome (GOLD analysis project Ga0272443, IMG submission 193581) | Marine sediment archaeal communities from Little Sippewissett salt marsh, Falmouth, MA, United States - SSM-Acet-12 | ecosystem: Environmental > Aquatic > Marine > Wetlands > Sediment ... | reverse complement strand
TGCGCTGTCATCCGTCTCGCCGTCGCCCTTGGCACCGAATTTCTTCACGTCCATATATCCTCCCGTTTTTCCTGCAGATACCCCATGCAAACCTCAAAATTCAAGCTATAAAAATTAACCGCATTCGCTTCGCGGGGCAAAAAAAGTAAATTACCCCGCGCTTTTGCACGGAGCATTTTTCAAACACATAATTAGCCGGCAATTTTCACAGGCATCCTTCTGATTTCCACCGTAAAAGGCACCCCTCATCCTGCACCTTCTCCCCCGGGAGGGGGAGAAGGAAACAACCTTTCATCCCCGCGCTTTTACACCGGGAATCCAGGTTATATTTTTGTTAAACAAGCACATTGAAGAATTTGACATGTACGCGCACGGATAGTAACATTATAAAACCGGTAACCTTTAAATGCAACAAAAAGGAGGCTTTCATGTTAAAGAATTTCAGGATAATCCCGCCGGACCCGCCCAACGAGGGCATATTGTTTGTAGACCACTCCAAAACGGGAAGAAGCGGCCACCTGGGACATGCGCTTGTAGAATACCAGGACGGGAAAATACTTGCGTTTTATCCGAACTGCTCGGGAGACAACAGGGAAGGATACTTTGCGGGCCATACAGGGGCAGGATGGATGGAATACAAGCGTTCGGAAGACGGCGGTTCCACGTGGAGCGAACCTTTCGTTTTGGAATACTCAAAAAATATGTTTGAAAAGGAACAAAAGCGTTCTTCAATTTGCGAAAAAGCAGTCGCCACTTCCGACGGAAAGATTGTCCTTTTCAACCTTATATGCGACATTTCGCAATCACCTGGATGGGAACCTCATCTCAACCCGACCTATATATGCAGCAGCGACGGAGGCCGTACATGGAGCGAAGCAAAGGATTTAAGCGATAAAAAGGGCCGGGTTTACGATGCATTATACCACGACAATACAATCTTTACTCTCCATTTTCACAACCCTGTCTGGCTCGGGAAAGGCGAGGAAGACGTCTACCTTCTGCACGTCAGCACCGACAACGGGAAAACATTTTCAACAAGGAGCGTTCTGCCTTTCGATACTTGCCGCAGGGCATACGGAACCATGGAGATTTTAAGCGACGGAAGCCTCATCGTTTATATCTACAACATGAACGACGAAAGCCGCCTTGATTACGTCATCAGCAAAGACCTTGGCCATACGTGGTCAGAGGTAAAAACCACGCACATGGAAAAGAGGATACGCAACCCGCAGATGGCGGCAGTGAAAGGCGCATATTTTCTGCACGGGCGCAGCGGAAACTCCAAGGACTTCCCCATGAGGGGAAATTTCGTTTTATACTCTTCACCCGACGGCATCAACTGGGACAGCGGAATATACCTTAAGATGAAAGAGGCAGGCGTAGGGGCGTATTCAAATAACCTGGTCGTCGGGAAATGGAATCCTTCGAAACCTCAACGTTTACTGATACAGGCTTCGCACGCATACAGAGACAGCAGGACAAATATCTACCACTGGTGGGTGGAACCCTCCGGAAGCTGATTCCCAGAAAGCCCGCAAATCATTCCGCGGGAACCGGGTTGGGACTGAAATAAGGCGGGAACAAGTCCTCTTTTTCCCTGTGCAAGGGGTAAAGAAGGATGCGGACGTTCCTGCCCTGGTAACTGCAGTAATATGATATGATGAAAAAGTCCCCTTCCTGCAGGTAGGTGTTGAGAGAAGCTTCAAACAAAGGGTCTCGCGGAGCAGGCTCTCCGGAAGCCCACGTTTCCTCGTCCTTTATTTCAATGACGGGCGCCCCGCCCGATGCCGTTCCGAACCCGGAACGGAATGGATTAAGGGTCGAGGCCGATGGACTTGCGCAGTATAAGTATTACATCCTGTATGTTAACCGAGCCGTCGCCGTTCATGTCCGACCTGCTTTCAAGCCAGGCAGGATACCCGCCGGGGTCGCTGCCGCTGTAGATTTCTTCGCCTATGGTAACAGGAAGCCCTATGGCTATGCGCAGGCAGAGTATTACATCCGAAATGTTTATTGATTCGTCGCCGTTGACATCGCCTACCTGAACATCTACGGTGAATATGCCCGCCTGAAAGGCAATGGATATATCTTCAGCAAGGGCATTGTAAAAGAATGTATCGGCGAAGGCAAAAGATGTTGTCTCTTCAAGTTCTCCGGTAACAAGGAAAGAAAGCGTGAGCAGCGAACCGGCCTCTTCTCCAAGTTCCTCGAGATTCGGGTCGAGTCCCGCAACGGTAACCTGTCCCGGTATATCGGTATTGCAAAAAAACATCCATTCGCCTGTCAGGGTTCCCGCCGACGCCCCTGTCGGCTGGAGCACCTCATGGCTGAAGGTAACGGTGAACTGGAAACCGGCTATGGCCGAAGCGTCGTCTATTTCCACGGGCACCTGCACCGTTGCCCCGGTACCGCCTTCCGTATCGGGGATGGAAACTGTTGCGGCAGACAATACACTCGTGAAAAAAAATAAAACAAGTATTGTCAAAAACTTTAACACTTCTTTTTTCTTATCATTCATCGTCTATTCTCCTGTTCATCTAATCTTCTGGATGCCAAAGAAGAGTTTCATATGCAGATTCCCGTTTTCCTTCAGGCGAAGGTCGGACCTTCGCAAAGCACGCCAGGAGCCGACCTTCACAGGTTATTCTTCTTCGTCGGGAAGTTCCTGCGGCCTGAAGTGAGGCGGCAGAAGGTCTGACGCCTCCCTTCTGTCTGCGGGCATAAGGAAAACATACATGAACCTGTAAACCGTGTTGTCGTCAAAGTAGCCCGACACAATGTAGTAGACAGAAAAAGCGTTTCTTGACTCGTAAAATGTGGAAAGGGAAACATCCATCTGTGCAAGCTCCAACGGAGGCTCTTCCGCGCCTATCGGCCATATCACCTCGTTTTCATCCCACTCGACAGGTTCTCCGCCTCCCTCGTTATACTTGCTTACAGCAATCTTGTGAATCTTGTTCTCCCCGGTGAACACGGGATTGATAGAGGCGGATATGCCGACGGCTGGCATCTCCCCTTCCTTCGGCTGCCCGTAAACATAGAGCTCTCCGTCCACGGAAAATATTCTTTCAAGGCCTTCAACGCTCCAGAGAACTGTCTCGCCTTCAGCTTTAAGTTCAAACTCTTCGGGAGAGCCGAGCATGACCGCCCCGTGCATCTCGGTATCGTCCCTGAAGACGATAACCGCCCGCAGGGCATAAACCTTTTCCGCTTCGGGTATGTTGCAGAAAACCGAGAAGTTGCCTTCGCTGTCTATGCTCCAGCTTGCATCTCCAACCTCAACCTCCATTCCTTCCCAGTCAAAACCGTTTTCAAACTCGTTTTCATAGGTATATTTGAATAACTGTATATCTTTAACCCCGCTTCCATCCAATTTTCTCGGCCCCTTCCAGTCAAGTTTTCCCTCTATAATAACATCGCCGTTTTGTGCGGTTTCAAGAGGTTCATCCTCAAGGGGATTTTCAAAAACAATTTCGGGAGGGTCGTACAGGGGATTCGTGCCGAAACCGAGCGCCTCAAATGTTGTCCGGGCGGTAAACCTTGCGTTATCAGGGTTGTGGTAGTACGATTCGTGGTCGATGTTCCCCAGGTCAGTAAGAGCAGAGGGGAAAAGTCCCAGGCCGGTCATGCTGGCTATGGGAACCGCTCCGTCGCTGTCAGACTCGATGTGGCCGTAAAGGGGGTTAAACCCGTTCTCTACCAGGAACCTGTTTATCGTTGCGCCTATCGGTATCTCTCCCTGCTGGAGAACGTTCTTGAGCTCGGAAACGCCCATATCGGCTATCTCGCTGGCGGGAATACCCTGTGTCGTTATGCCGTACATAAATGTGTACTTGCCACCCCTGTTATCCTGCTGGTTAAGCTGTTCAAGTCTCTGGTTGTATATAAGGGACCCCGTTCTCAAATTATATATGTTGTCCTGCGAGGTGTATGCATCTTTAATTTCAAAATAGTCGTCAAGCTTCAGGTGGCGCCTTGCATAATCGGGGCCGTTGGTCCAGCGCAGGTCCATTATGCCCGGAGCGTCAATGATTGCTCTTGAAACATAAGCGCTCACGGCAGAGCTGACGGCCGAACCTGTCCATGTTTTAGCCTTGTATGCCGGGCTTGTTACCTGGTACCTCAGGGAATACATTGCAGCTCCCCTGTGAGGGCTTCCCCAGGATGCAAAGTGTTTGAACTGGTCGTCAAGAACCTCGGGAAATTTCATTATGCCGGCACGCGAAACAACTCCGCCCATTGAATGTGCCACTATAAAAAGGTTGAAAGCCATGCTGTCTTTTTCCTCAACGTTGTATGACAGCTGTTTTTCCAATTCGCCCGTAATCAGCGTTACGAGAGCATCGTCAAGATGTCCGAATACGGGCCGCCATGTCGGGTATATGAATTCGTAAAATACCGTGCATGAATTAAATTCCATGTAATCTTTCATGAATATCTCGTACATGTATTTCCACACGTCCCTTTTATAGTCCACCGCCCAGGGAAAAGGAGCGTTTCTCTCGAATTGGCCGGCAAGACCCGTTTTTTCAGCCTCGTTGTGGCCGTGGACAAAAACTATGACATTTTTTATGGGCTTTTTCAGCTCCCACTCCTTCTCTTCCTCTTCCTCCTCGGTAAAAGCGGTTATGGGTTTTCTCTTTGCATCGGCCTTTGCATCGGGGACCATGCGGACCAATTTTGGCTGTCGGACCCAGTTTATAGTGCCCTGGAAGGTCAGGGGTACATAGCTTATGTACACGGGGGGGTTGCCTGATTTTGCCGCTCCGGGAGGCGTCTCTTCTTCGAGAAGCTCGTTGGGAAGATATATGTCCTTTGCCGCCAGGTTGCCGGAAGCATCAAAGTGGGCAGGCAGAAACGCGTGCTTCTTAACTATTTTGCCGTCCACGAGCTTCTCGGAAACCCTGAGTATGTTGACAGCATCGGGATTCAGCACGCCTATCTCCTCTTTGGGTATCGTTATTACAGGAGACATCTGTAATTTTTCCGTATCGGAAAGGACAGAGTCAAAAAGGAGGGCAAGGGTTCTCAAACTGCCGCTGGCCTGCGGAGAAAGCCCCTCTTCGGGGTCGAGGCCGAAATCCTCTTCCGGGTCTATATAGTTGGTGGAACGCGAAAGGGTAAAGGAATAAGGGATGCTGACAGCAGGCGTGCTGACGGCGCTCGCATCGCTCAATATCCCGAAACCTTCTTCTCCGGCTGCCACCTCGACGGCAACCGATTCAGGCTCGGTATCGGGCCCCACCACGGGACGAGGCTCGTAAGGGTCGGGCGGCCCGATGCTTAAGCCGAGAGCCAGGCGCAGTACAAGTATGGCATCGGCGATATTTACCATGCCGTCGGTGTTTGCATCCGCAACTGCAATGCGCTCCTGCGGATACGGATAGTTTTTCGTCTCAAAGCCTATTGTGACAGGAAGCCCCACGGACATCCGGAGTGCAAGTATCACATCCTGTATATTGATAAAACCGTCCTTGTTTATGTCGCCAATATCCGGATACAGTTTTTCAAAAAACGCCGTCACAATCTTTGAAGCATCCACTGTAACGGTGCTGTCCTCAAGATATGGGGAGGAACCCTCGCTCCACCGGGAGAATACATACCCTTCATTTGCCGCCGCCCTGACATTGACAACTGAACCGGGGTTGTATGCGTGAATACTTTCAATGGGAACGGTAGTGCCTGCCCCTTCCGGGATAACCGACATTGAAAGGTATGCCATCTCCACGGATGTATCAAGCTGTGTATACCTGCGCTCGACCGGAGAGTGCTGCCCTATGGCAAAATCAGGGTATAAGGGGTCTCCGAAAACATAAGATTCGTTGTAGCCCCAGAACCAGACGGTTCCGTCCCCTTTAAGAGCCATGGAATAGCGGTATCCGGCTGAAATCGCTATAACATCCGACAGGTATCCAACGCCGTCCAGGCCTTTTACCTGAACGGGCGTAGTTTTTATATCCTGGGATGTGTTATCGCCCACCTGTCCATGGTAATTATCCCCCCACGCCCATACGGTACCGTCATTTTTAAGCGCAAGCACATGCCATCTTCCCGCGGCAATAGCCCTGACATCGGTCAAACCCGGCACCATAAGGGGTACTGCGGAAAAAACCCCTTCACCCGAAGTTCCGTTCCCAAGCTGGCCTTCCCTGCCGCCTCCCCACGCCCAGACCGTGCCGTCGTCCTTGAGGGCAAGAGAAAAATCGTAATACTGATAGTTGTTTGCAGCCACGGCGACAATATCTTCGAGGTTAAGAACCTTTACCGGGGTGGAACTGAAAGAACCTTCTCCCGAATTGCCGTCGCCCAGCTGGCCGTAGTTGTTCTTGCCCCACGCCCATACGGTACCGTCTTCCAGAAGGGCCAGGGTGTGTTCGGGGCCGCTGGCAACGGATACCGCATCCTCAAGAAAACCCCTGTCCATCTCGCCGTGTACCTGGACAGGCAGGTTGCTGTCTCCTGTCGAGTTATTCCCCAGTTGTCCAAAGTTATTCCGCCCCCACACCCAGACCGTGCCGTCCATCTTGACGGCCGCCGTATTATAGCGACTGGCAGAGACAGCTATAATGCCCGCAAGTTCTCCCGTTCCATCGGGAGACTTGACCTTGACGGGCACCGCCCTTTCATCCGTTGTCCCGTCGCCCAGCTGTCCTTCCATATTCCTGCCCCATGAGTATACCGTTCCGTCATAGGCGAGAGCCGTGGAATGTGAAAAACCTCCTGAAACTCCTATGGCGCCTGAAAGATAGCCTAATCCGTTCAAACCCTTTGCCTGTAAAGACCATGAACCGGAATTTCCCGTGGAAGAATTGATTCCCAGCTGTCCGTAGGTGTTGTCCCCGCTTGCCCATACGCTGCTGTCTTCCTTGAGCACAAGGGCATGCATTCCCCCGGCTGATATAGCAGGCGTAGCTTCAAAGGGCGTCTTTTCAAAATAGGCCGTAACCGTCGTATCCCCTTCGAGGGCAACGCTGGTTTCCGCGGCTGATGGATTGGCAACATTTTCGCTCCAGCCGGTAAAACGGTACCTGTAGCCGGGAACAGCAAGGATGTTGACAACGGTTCCAACCTCAAATTCGTGTAAACCTTCCACAGGCGCAAGAAAACCCGCACCTGCAGGACTGCACACCATCGTAAGCCTGCAGTCAAGACCGGGTATCAATTCAAAATTCGCCGTAACATCCTTATCTCCGTTCATTAAAACCTCAACGGAAGTTTCCGAACCCGCTGCATCTCCGCCCCAGCTGTCAAACCGGTACCTCGCACCCGCCGCTGCCTCAATAACCGCTTCGGTATTCTCCCTGTATTTCCTCGCTCCTGACGGGACGGTAGTCCCGCTTCCCGGAGGGTTGACGGAAACCGTAAGGATGCGAGAAACCGCATCTATGTCCAATCCGGCCAGCATAAGAGGAGTACTGGTATTTACAGCCGTTCCGTCGCCCAGCTGGCCGTTTATGTTATGCCCCCAGACCCAGACCCTGCCATCGCTATCCACCGCAATGCTGTGGCGCATGCCGGCGGCTATCATCCTTACATCGCTGACAACCGCAACTTCAACCGGGCAAAGCCTGTCATCATTAGTCCCGTCGCCCAGCTGGCCATAGTTGTTGCTCCCCCAGGCCCATACATTGCCTTCCGAATCAAGGGCAAGGGAGTGCCTGCCGCCCGCGGCCACCTGCCTGATATCGGCAAGGTATCCCGTCCCGGCTGAATCCCTTACCTGTACGGGGATTAAACGGTCTTCCGTGCTCCCGTCTCCCAGCTGTCCCTTGCCGTTGGCTCCCCACGACCAGACACTTCCGTCGTCCTTTACGGCAAGCGAATGGGAACCGGTTATCCCCGCTCCGCCTGCGGATACAGCCTTCACGCCGGAAATATCCGCCGCCTGTACTGGAACGGAACTGACTGTCCTGTTGCCGGTTCCAAGCTGCCCCCAGCTGTTGTCGCCCCAGGCCCAGACGCTTCCGTCCTGCCTTACCGCAAGGTTGTGGGCGTAGCCGGCAGAAATACCCTCCACCATGTCAAGATATCCCGTGCCGAAAGGCCCGTATACCTGAGAAGGAATTATCTTGCTGTGGGTGGCGTAAGAAAAAGCAATTCCGAGCTGGTAGCTGTCATTGCGCCCCCAGGTCCAGACGGTGCCGTCGTTTTTCAGTGCCGCGGTATGGTATCCGCCGCAGGATATCTCTATAACGTTCGTAAGGCCGGAAACCTGCACGGGAGACCTTCTGGGAGAATCGTAGGAATTGATACCGAGCTGTCCGTAAGCGTTTGAACCCCAGGCCCAGACCGTACCGGTTGTTCTTAAAGCAGCGGTATGGGCAATTCCCGCAGAGACGGCCTTCGCAGGTTCAAAAACCGAGTATGCCAGAGGCGTGTCCGAGGATGCATCCGTACCGTCTCCCAGCTGCCCCGAAGAATTCAATCCCCACGTCCAGACCGTGCCTTCATCCTGCAGGAACACTGTATGTCCTTCACCCCCGGCTATGTTGACAACCGCCGCAAAAGGGTCGGCCATAAAATTAGCCTCAACCGACTTGTTTCCGTCCATCACTAACGAAGTGTTAGAAGAACCCGGGTCGTCCACATCTCCTGTCCAGTGGGAAAAAGCAAACCGGTATTCAGGAACGGCATTGATTGAAACAACCGTACCTTCGGGATAAGCATATGTGCCTGCAGAAGGAGAAAGGGTGCCGCCGCCGGAAGGTTCGGCGGCAATGTCAAGAGTGAAAGTTGCAAGTTTTTCAAAATTTGCCGTAACCGTCTTGTCGGAGTCAAGTGTTACCGTTGTATTTTCCGAACCCGGGCTGCCCACGTCGCCGGCCCACCCGTTAAACCTGTATCCGTATGAAGGTACTGCCTGGAGGGAGAAAACCTTCCCGGGCGTGTCATAATAGTAGCCGGCAGGCGGAACGGTTGTCCCGCCCTCTTCTGCAGACAGGGTAAGCACCAGTGTGCCCGGGACAATAGAGGCAGGCAAAGCCGACCACGCATCGTTGCGCACCTGGCCGTCATTTCCGCCCAGGACCCATAAACGGCCGTTAAAAACCGCCGAGGAATGGCCGTAACGCCCTGTCCACAGGCCATCATCATAGGAGCAGAGGCTCCAGTTAACGCCGTCGTACGAATACCATACCTCACTGCAGGAATCAATCCAGTTGCCGGAGCTGTCCCTGGCAATACCCCCCATGAACCAGAGTTTTCCATCAAGAGCGAGGGCAGTATGGAATTGGCGGGGCGCCCAGCTTGCCGACTGGGTGGCGGCTGTCCAGCTGATACCGTCTGTTGAATACCAGACATCGCTTGCGTATTGAAGCGGTCCCGTATAACCGCCTATAACCCACATTTTTCCGTCAAAAACAGCAGCAGCATGGCCTTCCCGGGCAGTCCATGGACAGGAATCCGCAGCCTGCGTCCAGTTTATGCCGTCGGCAGACGACCAGACATCGTTGTACCTGGTCCCGCTGCCCTTGCCTCCGAAAACCCACATTTTTCCGTCAAAAACAAGTGCGCTGAAATAACACCTTTTTCCCCACGGAGCAGGATTTGCTTCCGGCGTCCAGTTTACTCCGTCTGCCGATGACCAGACATCGTTAAGGTAGCCCGTTGCGTCGTACCCGCCCAGCACCCAGATTCTATTATTAAAAACAAGCGACACATGGCCGAACCTTTTCGTCCAGCCTGCCGCATCCGTTGCCTGCATCCAGCTGATGCCGTCTGTTGAATACCAGACATCGTTCTTTCTTCCGGAAGAAGCATTCCCCCCCAGGACCCATATCCTGCCGTCAAAAACAACGGTGGAATGGTCAAGCCGCTCTTCCCATGAGGCACTGGAGGTCTCCTCCTCCCATTCTGGAGAGATATTGTAGGCGAGAACAAAGTGGGCGGTAACCGAACGCGGCTTGTCCATCACTACGTTTGCAGGGTTTTGTAAAGGTGTCTCTATGTCTCCGGACCAGTGGCTGAAGGCATAGCCTCCGTAAGGAACAGCTGTTACCTGAACTTCCGTTCCGGAGTCGTAAGTATGCGTACCGGGCAAAGGACCGGTTGTGCCGAGGGCCGGCTGGCCCGAATCTATGTGAAGGTTGTATGTGCGCGTGTAGGCATCCACGACAAAAGAGCTCTCTGCGCTCCATGGAGAAACGGCCTTGCCCGAATCCATTGACTGCACCGCCCAGTAATAGGTGCCGGCGGGAAGCCCGGCAAGAAGCAGTTTTTTTGCCTGCCTCGGTATTGCCCCGGGAGTTACGAGAGCGTTGACAGGGTTCACAATATCAATACCGCCGGGAGACGAGCCGACCCTCACATTGTAATAAAGACCGTTCTCGGCGGTCTCTTCATCTGAACCGGCGGACCATTCAAGAACAACGGCGCCGTCTTCCCACCCGGGAGAAGAGAAAAGGGCTGCCGGCGCCTGCGGCAGGCTGTTGGGATTATCCAATTCTTCATCGGCAAAAAGGCTTTTCTGTATGCCGGTAGATATGTCTTCAGGTTCACCGGTATACATATACGTCTTTGTGCCCGAAAGAAATATATCCAGGTCGCCGTCCGTATCGTAATCTATGAGGCCGAGGGTATTGTTATACGCCTGGACCGGTATAAAATCTGCCTCGGAGACGCCGGGCAGTTCGGCAAACGCATTGAAAAAAGAACCTGTGCCGTCGTTGAGGTATACCGTTGACCGGTTGGGATAATTTCCGTAGTACCTTGTTGAAAACTCGTCCTCCGTCCTTCCCGTCGCCACAAGGTCAGGCAGGCCGTCGTTGTTTATATCTCCCCAGGCAAGAGAACCGGCAAGAAGATTTGCCAGGGGCGTCTCCACAACGGTAAAAGTCCCGCCGCCGTTATTTTTATATACGGCCGCATGGGGACTGCTGTTTTCGAGCCTGCCTGAAAGAGCAAGGTCTATATAACCGTCGCCGTCATAATCCCCCCATGCGGCGGCAGCCTGCCTTAAGGCGGGGAAATTGATTACTGCCTCGGTAAATATACCGTCGCCTGCATTCCGGTATATTGAAGTCTTCTGCCTGCCGGCAATTATGAAATCAACCCGGCCGTCATTGTCGTAATCCGCCCATGCAACCTCGCCCGACGCCTCGATAGGCTGCGCAACAGGGGCAAATGCTCCTACCCCGCCATTCCTGTAAAAAATCGTCTGGCCGGCAACATCTGCCATCTGGCTGCCGGCGCTCACAGCCAGGTCAGGCCTGCCGTCATTGTCGTAATCTGCCCACGACAGGCTATTTACCTCTTCATGCGAAAGGATAACACCCGTGTCGGAAAATGTGTTATCGCCGTTATTCCTGTATATTCCGGTCAAAGCCTGCCATGGGTCTCCAGTTACCTCTCCGTAAATGGCGACATCGGGGTACCCGTCGTTATCAAAATCCGCAACCGCAAGCACGCCGTTGGCAAGCTGCGGCAGGCCGCCGGTTACACCCCCTTCAAATGTCCCGTCGCCCTTGTTTATAAACAAAAGGGTGGAAAGCTCAGCGCTGCCTGTCTTCCAGTCGAATCCCGTAATGAGCAGGTCCGGCAGGCCGTCTTTATTGAAATCGGCCCAGGCAATTCCCCCGCGCCTCGTGCGCAGCCCGCCGAAAAGTTCCCCCGCGTCGGGGAAAAAGCCGGTCTTTAAAAAGGAATACCAGTTTATCTCCGGGGATTTCGGCGCATCGGTTGAAACAACGGGCTGGTTATCCCCTTTCTGCACGGCAAAATAGGTTATATCCCCCGTGCCCGCAAACAGCAGAAGGTGAAAAACCTCGAGGTGGAAGGCAAGGTTTTCATAATGCATGT
>Ga0272443_10006321_pt1 | contig 11796 bp, 3 predicted proteins | sample SSMAcet12_FD_193581 | JGI IMG/M metagenome (GOLD analysis project Ga0272443, IMG submission 193581) | Marine sediment archaeal communities from Little Sippewissett salt marsh, Falmouth, MA, United States - SSM-Acet-12 | ecosystem: Environmental > Aquatic > Marine > Wetlands > Sediment ... | reverse complement strand
GAATCCCTGCCTCTCCGCTTTTAGAGCCGCTTGGAGCGAAGCGACTTAGCGGCTCTTAAATGCTGAGCGTAGCGAAGCATCGTTTGATTTTCAGGAAAAAGCAAATAGACGAGCTCTTAAACCCTGAGCGAAGCGAAGGGTTGTTTGATTTTCGGGAAGAAGCCGCTTCGAGCGTAGCGAAGCATCGTTGGATTTTCAGGAAAATATTTGATTAAAGATGTGGTATCTGTACATCCTGCAATGTCGAGATGGATCGTATTATACCGGTGTTACCATTGACATAAAACAACGACTTGATCGACACAATTCGGGCAAGGGCGCCAAATATACCCGTTCCCGTCGCCCCTGCCATTTGGTTTATTACGAAGGTTGCACTGATGAATCGGTCGCTCGCCGCCGTGAGCGAGAAATAAAAGGGTGGGCGCGATCGAAAAAGGCAGAACTGATAAGTGGGTTCCCTTCGTCCGCCCTAAAGGGCTTCCTCAGGGTCTCCGGGCAGTAGCCCTCCGACGAATCCCAGCCTCTCCGCATACTTGTATGTTTTGGCCTTCGGTCTGCCGTAGCGATCATTTTCCCGGAGTAATCGAAGTTCTATGGATGTCCCAACCTGCCCGCATACTTGTATGTTTTGGCCTTCGGTCTGCCACAGTAATCATTTTCCCGGAGTAATCGAAGTTCTATGGATGTCCCAACCTCTCCGCATACTTGTATGTTTTGGCCTTCGGTCTGCCATCGCGGTCATTTCCCCAGAGTAATCAAAGATATATAGACATATGGATAGTAGCTTTTTGTCAGTTCGAGCGAAGCGACTTAGCGGCTCTCGTGTCCTGAGTTTTCGAAGCATCTGCCGCGATCCGAATTGCGTCGTCGTCACGGGCAAATTGGCGGTTCACCGCCCTTGTACAAATAGTTAATAAGATAAGTTACGTCAAGAATATTAATGTTGCCGTCGCCGTTGGCATCGCCAGCCTCTTCAGGTTCCGGTGCGGGTCCGCCCTTATACAGGTAGTTAATCAAAAATGTTACATCGAGAATGTTAATAGACATATTTCTGTCGGCGTCGCCGCAAACATACTCCCCCGTAACCATATAGGCGGCAAAAGTGCGCGAAAAAGCAGACCAGGCGCCGGTTTCGTATGACCGGTACCGCCAGTAAAAAACCGAATCGGTTCCAAGCGAAAAGGGAAGAGTAAATGATGTTGCGACCAGGCCCGATGTGTCCTCAATCAGCGGTATTGACGAGAAATCATGATACCGGTCGAGCTGAAAATGAAAACTGTCGGCAAACGGTGTTAGCACGCTCCAGTCGAAAGTCGGTGGATTGATACTGTTGGCTACACCGTTGGGAGGTTGTATCGACGATATTTCCTCCACCGTGTAATAAAATATTATGCTGTCCTCGGAACGGTCGCCTGTCCAGCTTTTGTAATTATGCACAGTGTAATTCAAAAACGGCGTCGCATTGAGAGAACCGTCGATCGTGATCCCGATGCTGAATGATGGATCATCTCCACCGCCCGGCCGCGGAGATATAACAATCGCATATTCACCGAGCTGAAGATTATAGTCGCGCGCCGCTTCATCGAGGGTGTTGTCATCATCGATATCGAGCCGCCAGTAATCGGCCCCGGCGACCGTGGTAAAATTCCTCGATATCGAAAACTCATCAGGATTGTCGATATCCAATGTGATCTCCCCGTACCCGGTTGTTGTCATCTCATCCACCAGTACCGGCGCATCAGGGAGATTGTTCAGAAGTGTCACCGGCTCTCGTTCAACCCACTGCCCCCCGGCGAAATCCGGGTTGCCATCGCGGTCAAAATCACCCGCGGCAATACTGAACATGTTGGGAGTCATTTCAACGACTATCAAGTCGTCAAAGACTCCTGATTCATCACCCAGGTATAATTCCAGAGTATGGTTATATTGATTGCATACGGCCAGATCAAGATTATTGTCACGGTTGACATCGACCGCCTTAATCCCGTACGGCCACCCATAAACCAGAATCGAGTCAAGGGCGTTTATTCCTCCGGCCCCGTCACCAAAACCGATATAAACATAACCCCGGTTTTCCGGACTATTGCTCCCGGCCGAAACCACGTAGGCAAAGTCCGCATTGCCGTCCCGATTAAAATCGGCAAGACCACCATATGTCGTAGCTTCCGAGGCTACCTGATAGGGATTATCATGGATGATGGAAGATGTGAAATTTCCGAAACCGTCATTGATAAATATATATGTGTAATTGGAACCGACTCCGATGATATCATCATGACCGTCATTGTTGAAATCGGCCACTCCCACACTCCAGAATGAATTTGGCATCATATACGAATCCGGAAATCCCCCTTCACCATCGCCAAAATAAACCATATTCGGCGCTATTACCATATCGACATCGGCATCATCATTGAAATACCCGGTTGCGATAAGCGGATCGTACCAATCGATTGCATTATTGGGAAACGATGCGATCGTAAATGACCTGTTGCCGTTATTCAGCATAACCGTTATAGAATCTTCCGAAGCCGCCAGGACATCGATCAGAGTGTCATTATTCACAAAAGCATAGCCAATCCCCGAGCCCGAAATATCAAACTTGGCAAAATCTTCGAATGTTCCATCACCCAGACCATAAGCAATTACAAGTGAATCGGCATACGAATATGCGGATGTATAATATAGGAGATCAAGATTATTATCATGATCGACATCAGCGGCGCTGTTAATACAGGCGATATTGATAATGGTTCCCACCGTATCGAATGTCACCGCCAGGTTTTCGGCAACAAAGACATATTTAGACTTTGTTGTTGTAACTGACCCGCAGCCATCGGTAACGGTCAGGCTGACATCATACCACCCGGGAGTCGTATAGTAATGATACGGATTCTCGGTACCGGCGCTTTGGAGGTCGCCAAAGTCCCAGTAATAAGTTGTCGGCGGGTTGTCGGAAACCGAATTGTTGGTAAAAGCTACATTGACATTGCCGACGCCCCACCTTGGCGAAGCATCAAAATCGGCTTTGATAGCGCAATCGCATTCCATGGTCACCACATATCGGGCATCGCACGGTGAAGAGGTTCTCTGCTGCGGGGCTACGAATAGCCAGTATGTTCCGGCCTCAAGCAGTAAATTGAGCGTATCCGTTTCTCCCGGATATAATGATAGATATGGCGAGATGGTTCCCTGGTTATCGGCACAGTCGCCCGATCCGACCGGATCGGTTTCAATAAGGCCGAACAAAACTGGAAACTCAGCCGTCATAATAAACGAGATACTCCCGATTTCGGAGAGCGTGAATTGATACCAGTCGGTATCTCTATATGATCCCCCGAGGTAATAACCTGTTCCCGCTGTCCCGCAAACAGTCTCTTCGCATTCGATTGTGCTGAAAATCGGCGGAGTATAGTTACAGCCGCCGTTGGTTGTATCCGGAAACTCGCATCCGAACGGTTCACTCTCGAGCGAACTTCCGGGCGGACAGTCTATAGCATATTCATCATGATCGAAATAATCGACTGTTATTTCATAGTTGCCGGCTTCTCCTCCCCAGCCGTCGACAACAATATAATAGGTGTTCCCCGCGGTTATTGCCAGATACCATATTTTTGATTTATAACCGTCATCACCGCAATAATCCTCATTGGAGCGCACCACCTTGCTGGTGCTGTTTTCATATACATACAGCTTGGTGTCAAATTCGGAGTTGCAGAGACTGATATATATTTCCTCATCGACCGCAGGAGTGTATGAATAAACAACATCAGGCGAGGTTGAATTACCGCCGCCGGCGTCATAATCATAATCATCGGTGTATCCGACCGTCGATCCGTTGTCTGTGTATGGCAGGCCGGGAATGACAAAGTCGGGATCGATAATGCAGGCCGACGAATTTGTCTCGCCATTCACATACCAGTACTGATAACCGACAATCGGATCAGTAAAATGAACGTCCCATTCCTGCCAGTCATTCCCGTCACTGACATCATAAAACCATTGTTCACAGATAACCGGCGCAGTGTTGTCATCGGAAAGAATACACGGCGGTAAAGTGTCGTTTCCAAGCCGGTAATCGGTATACTCGACACCGATAAAAAACGGCCCATCGACACAGAATGGCCACGGGAATTCGGCTGTGCCGACATTGGGATAACCGAAATCAGGCTCCTCCGCTACTACCGGAAACCAGAACAGGAGATCTCCCGGGCCGTCACAAGGGTCTCCACTTTCCGTGAGATCATATACGACCACATCCAGTTCGACTGGAAAGTCAAAGTAAGAATAATCGGGATCTTCATAGTCAGCATACAGTGTAAAATCAAGCGAATTAATCCTGAACGGGTATGTCGGCGTGGAGCCGCAATCGGCCGGATCGAAATACTGAACACTGCCATCACCTTCATCCCAGTAAAACTGGATCCAGGCCGGAGTACCGTTAAACTCTGTCAACTGGCAGGCATCCCTGTCTTTTATTGTCTTGCCGGGTTGAAAAACAAAGTCTGCGGGAATTTTCGCCGCTTGCGATCTTGAATCATCTCTTGATGTGCTTCGGTTAATATGTTTAGTATTCGAAGATGCCGTGTTCAATGGCGCCTTATCAAGCATTTCGGAAAATGCTGCCTGGTTGAATGACAATGCCACGACTATGATTAAAGTCTTAACGATTCTACTCATATGTCCCTCCGGCGAGTAAATAATAGATTATTATGATATTAGTGTATGAATTCCACCCCAGAAATAAATATACCAGGTAATTTAGGGTTGTCAAGCAATAATAGAACAATGATTAAACAAGCAAATTTGGCGGTTCGGTTTCAGGGTAAAATATCTGACTCGCACTAAATCGTTTATCCCGACCGCAGTGTAAGTTGATCTTTTTGCTATTCAATAAAGCATGGCACATTGCCGTCCTTGTAGAGATAGTTGATCAAATAAGTCACGTCAAGAATATTGATGGCGCTGTTGCAGTCGGCATCGCCGGCGGCTTCGGGGACCGGTATCGGACCATCTTTATACAGGTAGTTTATCAGGAAAGTGATATCCAGAATATTGATGGTTTCGTTGCCGCTGGGATCGCCGTTGACATATACTCCCCATTCCTCGATTCCCTGATAAAGAGTGTCGATTGCACCCGACATGGGCGCATCGGCTTGATAGACCGGTATGCACATAAGCGAACCATCGATTGTAATTCCGATACTGTAAACTCCATCCGGCGGGGCGCCCTCTTCGCCGATAATCTCGATTAAATAATCACCGGGGATGGGTGTGGCGATGTTAATCGAATCATGGTCGATGTCATCATAAGTCGCAGGGAAGATCGTCTGCGACAGATCGCCCGCCGCATTTCGACCGATATAGTATCCTTCCGGATCGGTCACCCACAGGTTGATTGGGGAGAAGGCCTCGATTATTAGTGGGGCGGGGGCCAGCATGAAATTTTCGCTAAATTCCGAAGTGTTTCCTGAAGCGTCGGCAACGGTACTGGTCAGCATCGAATAAAAAGATATATATTCATCGATCGAGAAAACGAAATCACCGCCGACATCGCACGTCGTGAAGCCGATATAATCGAAGGCCTCACCATGATCGGTGGGATCTACCGGCATGCTTGTATCCTTGGCCGGATGAGCGAGAAAAATCTCGACCCGGCCGCCGGCGACGGCACGTCCGTATATGTTAAAGGTGCTGTCCGGATTCATTCTAACAGAATCGATTTCGGGATAGTTCAACAGATCATTAGGACCGGTATCAAGGTCACCGATATCATTGACGGTCAAGCCGGGAGTATCCCCGTTCAGGTGCAGGTCGATGCCGATTTCGCCGTTGGCGAATATTCTGTTGCGCGTAACTGTATTGTACATACATTTACCGGGGTCGCCGTTGATCTGGATACCATATTCACCGTTGTATCCGATAATATTGGAATCGATAAGGTTGCCGTGTCCTTCGTATAATTCAATTCCATCATTGCTGTTGCCGTCATCGGGGTTGCCGAAAGCGCCGCCGATTTGGTTGCCGATTATGCTGTTGGAGTCGGAGTGGGTTATTTTCAGCGCCTGGTAGTTACCGGTAAAAATATTTTTGTCGGTGGTACCATAACCGCCAATACGGTTAAATTTGGTGGTGTCGGTCAAAGTGATTCCGGCGCCGCAGTCACTGAAAGTGTTGTTGATGATAACGTTGCTGTCAGCACCGGGATCAGTAATGTAGATGGCGGGGGAGAAGTTGAGGAAATTAAAACCCTCGATTAGATTATTGCCCGATCTTATCAGAAAGGCGCTTCCGCCGCCCTGGTTTATGCCGTCGATGGTTATCGAACCAGCTTTGCCCGGTGCAGAAGATCCATATATATGAACCGGACCGCCGAATTTTATCAGCGGTAACGGGTCTAGCGGCTCTATAGTACCCGATACTGAGAAATCAATATAGTTTTCTCCGGGATCATTCTCGGCCGAATCGAGGGCCCAACGTAATGTCCCAACACCTGAATCATCGAGACTGGTGACAGTTATCGGTCCGTCACAAAGATCACCGGTTCCATCACCATCGGTATCGACCTGGGTCGGATTGTATGTTTCGGGGCAGTTGTCGCAGGAATCGGTAATGCCGTCGCCGTCATAATCCTGTGCGAAAGCATAGGCGTTGTGCTTGAAACTAAACCACCTGGAAATCCCGCTGGCTTGGGGTGTTCGGTCTCCGAATCCGATGGAATGATCACCACCCCAACTCCAGCTTGTACTATAAAATACGGATCCCGTAAGAATGGGATCATTATCATAATAAATGACAATATCGGAACTGTCGGCAACTTCAATGCGATATTTATGAAAATAGTCATCTGTGTCCACGGAAATGCTGTTGCCGATACCGCCATATGAGGACCAAACATAAATTTGATCCACGCCGATAAATAGAATATTACCGTAATTTGGCCCAGGTTTGAACCATACAAAGCATGATGTTCGCCCGGATCCCATATTTCCTGAAATATACCGCATATTGAATTCAATGGACAACGTTTCGGGAAATATAAATTCCGGATTACTTAATTGATAGCAGGAAAATTCGGCATCGCCCGATGTTGCCAGGATCAGGGTATCTCCCTCGAAAACCGGAGCGGTGGGGCTTCCGCTGGTGTAGTAAATATAGCCCGGACATATTTCATCAGGGAAATAACCCAAAGATGCCTCCCAGACATGATTTGAACAATAATCTCCCTCCTCATCAATACACCCGTCACAAACATCACCCATCCCATCACCATCGGTATCGGTCTGGTTGGGATTATGAGTATCGATGCAGTTATCACAGGAATCATAGATTCCATCCTGATCATAATCTGTATCGAAGGCGTAGGCATTATGTTTGAAGTAGAGCCATTTGGATGTGCCGTATGCACTATAAGTGCTCTGCCCGAAATATAAATAACTTAACAGTGGGAAAGTCGCATTTTCAATGATATTACCGGTCAAAATATGAGTATTATCATAGTAAACAAAAATGCTGTCCGCATCTATAACCATGATTCTATAGGTATGAAAATCATCATCGGTATCAATCGCAATACTCGGACCCTTTACGTCAATATCCGACCATAAAAATACTTCATCAATACCAATCCATAGTGTATTGGCAAGATTATTGCCCGGGCCGATTCCTATTTGGCTGGGCGCATGATAAGATGTATTTGAGAATCCGGACGCCAGCCTCATACGGGTTTCAACTATGAGCGTATCGGGGAATTCTATCAGGGGGGACATTGATCGATACCACATATTTTCCGACTGAATCGACGTGCTGATTACAAGTGAATCATCATCAAAAAAGGGCTGTTCAATATCAGCATCATTTATCAATTCCCATTGAGGGCAGATATCTTCCGGAAGCTGTCCCGATGATGCCGCCCAGACATGATTAGAACAATGATTTCCCTCCTCATCAATGCAGCCGTCACAGGCATCACCGAGTCCGTCGCCGTCTGTGTCAGTTTGGTTGGGATTGTAGTCATAAGGACAATTGTCGCACGCATTGCCATAACTGTCAACATCCGAATTATCCTGATCAGAATTTTGGACATTTGGACAATTATCCACATCATCGGCAATCCAGTCATCATCAATATCGCTCGCTTCACCTATCTTGGCAATAAAAACATCACCGTTACCATATTGTGTATTCTGATACGCCCCCATCGTTGGAAAGTCGTTCGAAGATGTACGACCCGCAATATAGGCATTGCCGGAACCATCTACTGAAATGCCAATGCCTCTATCATAGTCGCTTCCACCTAAATAAGTGCTGTAGATCAAATCGTTGCCGGAACTATTAAGTTTTGTTACAAAAGCATCAGATGCACCCTGAAAGGTTTGAAATTCGCCCTCGGTTGGGAAATTAACTGCAGCTGTCCAGCCTGTTATATAAGCATTACTTAAACTGTCCAAGTCGATGTCTTGAGCACGAGTATAGCTGCTGCTTCCCCCCAGGTAAGTACTGTAAACCAAAGAGTCACCGGTAGTATAAAGCTTTGTCACAAAAGCATTCATGTACCCCTGATAAGTTTGGTATTCCCCCTCAGTCGGGAAATCGGAAGACATAGTCATGCCTGCAATATAGGCATTTCCTGAACCGTCAACAGAGAGGCCATAGCTCTCATCATCACCACTTCCCCCCAAATACGTGCTATAAACCAGATCATTGCCGGCGATATTCAGTTTTGTTACAAAGGCGTCATAGCCCCCCTGATAGGTTTGGTATTCTCCCTCAGTTGGGAAATCAGAATATCCCGTGCGACCGGTAATATAAGCATTGCCAGAATTGTTCACGGTGATACCATAGCTTGCGTCCCACCCGCTCCCCCCGATGTATGTGCTATAAACCAAATTATTACCGGCGATATTCAGTTTTGTTACAAAGGCGTCATAGCCCCCCTGATAGGTTTGGTATTCTCCCTCAGTTGGGAAATCAGAATATCCCGTGCGACCGGTAATATAAGCATTGCCAGAATCGTCAATAGCGATTGCATTCCCAACGTCGGCGCCGGCTCCCCCCAAACAAGTGCTGTAGATCAAGTCGTTGCCGGAACTATTAAGTTTTGTTACAAAAGCATCAGATGCACCCTGAAAGGTTTGAAATTCGCCCTCAACTGGGAAATCGGAAGCTTCTGTTTTGCCTGTAATAAAGGCATTGCCGGAGTTGTCCACCGCTATGCCATTGCCATAATCCTCGCTATATCCGGAACCCCCAAAGTAAGTGCTGTAAACCAGGGAATTACCGGCAGTATTCAGTTTTGTCACAAAAACATCGCAGTCGCCACGAAGATATGTCTGGTATCCTTCCTCAGTTGGGAAATCTGATGAACGAGTATAGCCGGTTATATAAGCATTGCCGGAAATGTCCACCGCTATGTCGCTGGCATTTTCAGTATCGCTTCCCCCAAGATAAGTGCTGTATGTTAAAACCGGATCAATCACAAGCGGCAATGTTGGATCATAATTGCTTTTAAGTAAGAAGCCAAAAGAATCGGCACCGTTGAGCATATACTCTCCTTCAATTGTATTTCTGGCTCCGTTCTGTATCTGGAAAATTATCGGCTTTTTTTCGATGATCTCACCCCATTTTGTCCCAATGACCAATTCGCCGTCGCCATTGACCGATAAGGATTCGGCGCCGGCATAATGGATGTCGATCTGCGAAGGATTCGCGCCGGGTGAGACAATAAAGTCATACTCCATCTGCTTGCCGTTGCCGTAATATTTCAGATCAATACCGGTGTAGATTTCTTTATAGATAATGCCATCATAATTGGGAACATCGGTGTGCCACTTATTTGGATCATTACCAATGAAGTAGTTGCACTTGTATTCCATCAACTCAGAGCCGACCATTTGTGGATTGGAATTGGCCCCAATAAATGATGCCCTGATGGCCATTGATTCAATGCTGTCCGGCCCATGATTAACGAAATGAAGTGTTGGATTCATAGAATCATCATGGTCTTCGTCGTCCTTGGGGATATGGCGTGTAAACTGATAGACAGCACCATTTTGGGTAAACCACATAGCGGCCCCGCCGGCATTGGCTCGGAACTGTACCTTATCCGGCCACTGGCCGTCATTTTTTGTGAATGCTAACGGCATGGATGATAGATCGTTTAGGACAACACTTTTTTCGGCAACCATCGACGGTGGTAATTCTTGACTAGCGGAAGTCCACAAACCTGTCACCGCGGCTATAAATAGAAGTATTATAAATGTTTTCACCGAAATCACCTCGTATATAGAAATATTCTCGATTTGCTTGTATGTCGCACTACCCTACACCGATTAATTCAAAGAGTATTGATCGGGCTGATAAATCTTGATTCAGTAAAAATATAAAAAATAGTCCGCATTGTCAATCCCGGAAGCCAATATGATTTTATCTATATTAACACTGGGGTTATTATGATTTATCTTCACTTACTCGATATAACACGGCAGGTTGCCGTCCTTATAGAGATAGTTGATCAAATAAGTCACGTCGAGAATATTGATGGCGCTGTTGCAGTCGGCATCTCCGGCGGCCTCGGGGACCGGTGTCGGACCATCTTTATACAGGTAGTTTATCAGAAAAGTGATATCCAGAATATTGATGGTCTCGTTGCCGCTGGGGTCACCGTTGACATATACTCCCCATTCCTCGATTCCCTGATAAAGAGTATCGATTGCACCCGACATGGGCGCATCGGCTTGATAGACCGGTATGCACATCAGTGAACCGTCGATTGTAATTCCGATACTGTAAACCCCGTCCGGCGGGGCGCCCTCTTCGCCGATAATCTCAATCAGGTAATCACCGGGGATCGGAGTGGCGATGTTAATCGAATCATGGTCGATGTCATCATAAGTCGCCGGGAAGATCGTCTGCGACAGATCGCCCGCGGCGTTTCGACCGATATAGTATCCTTCCGGATCGGTCACCCACAGGTTGACCGGGGAGAAGGCCTCGATTATGAGCGGGGCGGGGGCAAGCATTAAATTTTCGCCGAACTCGGAAGTGTTGCCAAGAGTATCGGTGGCGGTACAGGTAAGCAGGGAGTAGAAAGGCATATATACGCCGAGGGCGTATGCGAATTCACCGTTTTCGTCAGCGGTGTCGGAACCGATGTATGAGTATGCTTCTCCGTGGCCGGATATATCGGCCGGCTGAGTCGTATCCTTGGCCGGGTGCGCCATGAATATTTCGATTATCGCGCTGTCGGCGGCGGTGCCGTAGATATTGAAGGTGCTGTCGGGATTCATAATGACCGAATCGATCTCGGGATAATTCAATAGATCATTTGGACCGGTATCAAGATCATCGGCGTCATTGAGCGACGGCCCGTCATCATTGAGATCGACCGCCAGCAGATCGTTGTTGAATATGAGATTTTCGGACAGAGTGTTGTTGTTCGAGGCGCCCCCCATTACGCAAACGCCGTTTTCCGGGAAATTGGTTATCACCAGGCCCTCGATCAAGTTGTCGCTGCTGTTAATTGCTATACCGTTTCCGCTGGAGAGGTTTGAGCCATCGAGTACAACCGAATGTTTTCCCCCGGGAGAATTCGAACCCATGATGTATATTTCATTGTCGTACATGGTGGGCAGTTCGGAATCGAGGTGTATCGTATCGGAAAATGTAAAAGTAATCGTGTCGGCACCGGGGTTGTTGTTTGCCTGTGTTATGGCCCACCGGAGTGAACCGATCCCGGAGTCGTCGGAACTGGTAACATTGGCGGTGGGGACGTATTTGATCAACACGAAATCATCG
>Ga0272443_10006319_pt1 | contig 11798 bp, 23 predicted proteins | sample SSMAcet12_FD_193581 | JGI IMG/M metagenome (GOLD analysis project Ga0272443, IMG submission 193581) | Marine sediment archaeal communities from Little Sippewissett salt marsh, Falmouth, MA, United States - SSM-Acet-12 | ecosystem: Environmental > Aquatic > Marine > Wetlands > Sediment ... | reverse complement strand
GTTAATCCGCAGCCGCTTCGCTAATCTTTGAGATCGCTTTATCATTGTTGCGATTCTAAGGCTCTTAAAATATCAGTTTTAATTATTTCTCCTTTGTAAACAACTTTAGCATTAATATCTGGCTTGATCCCACTTAGCCGGTTATCATTTAGATAAATTGTTTGGTATGCCCTACCCGCAATTTTTGATTCTAATATCGTTAATTCCGCCTTTGAATCGCTTATTTCTACATCGCTCTCACCTCCAGGGGAATTCGCCTGCGGATTAACGTGGTCGCCGGTATGAATATTGGAGCTTTGTTTATCTCCAATATAAATTGGATGTTCCGTGCATTCCCACGCTAAAGCAAAACCATTGGCGGCTGCTATTACATCAAAGCATTTTATACAGACCTTCCCGCCCATTTTATCACCGATAATTTTCTCCCATAACTCATCCGGTGCTTTCCAGCATACTTGTGATCTTTCCCCACAATGCGAGCATAGTTCCCCGCCAATGGTTTTGTATCTTCTGTCCTGCTCCATTTTCGCTCCTATTCATTTTTTACTTAGTTAATTTCGTTTACCCGGCAGTTAAACAATCCTTGCCGCTTGCGGCTCGGATTAACTACCGGTTCATCTGTAATCTGGGAATCGATCCAGATAACCGGCGACCACGTTATGCACACAAGTGGCTATCATATTCTTTTGTTCCAAAAGTTTTTTGCTTCTTCCATAGTTTTGTAAATAGGAGACCGCATATCGCAATCCTCGCAAGTAATATCATAACGTTCACCTTCTGGGTTATCCCAGCAAAAATATTGTCCCTCACCACCACAAAACGGGCAATCTAATAATTCTTTCGCCACTTGGGCACCCGATGGAGCCGGGCTTGCATAACCAGCATTTCCACCGGAATTGCTTTCATCTTTTGCTAACAGCGCAAGTCCTCTAAGTTGGTTAATAAAATCATTGTCTGTTGTTTTGTCTTCAAGAAGTTTTTTAATAATTTGTTTTGTGTACTTCATAATATTTTATCTCCTATCAAAATTTGTTTTTTATTTCCGCAATCCGGTGAAATGCGCGACCGTTATCCGCAGCCTCGGCTTAGTTTTCAGTGTTGCCGAAAACGGCGAATCTATTCTTTTAGCTGTCCAATAATATATTCTGAATAGCTCTTATGAATTTGTCGAATTCTTTATCAACTAGCTCCCTCTCGATTTCAGTTTGGAATTTATTTTTATATTTGTTTTTTAGATTCGCTTGTTCTTTCAATAATTCTTTTAATGTTTTTTCTGTGGTTTCCATTACTTTATCCCTTATTTTAGTTTTTGCCGTTTTCGGCTAATTAGTTGTTCTGTTGATCTTCTTTTTTGCTTACACCTTATCATCGCTAACTCTCGGTTGCGGATAACGCTCCCGGCGAGGAAATAGTGGAGGCACTAAAATTTATACACTTTTTCAAATTCACCGTTTTCATTTAATTTATAAGCCCAATTTTCAATTTGTTCACCTGTTGTTAGATCAAATGATCTGTCACATCTTGGACAGAAATAATGGGGATCTCTTTTGTATATTATTGGCTTTTTACCACAGCATCTCCCATGTTCGTCTAATTTTCTTGGTTTCATTCTGTGCCTCCTATTTCCTTAATTTATTAGTTTAGTTGTCAATCGTTTTAAGAACATCCACGCCGAGGCGTGGATAACAAACGATTCCAGGTGGATTTTAGGTGCAAGCACCTGAATCGCCGGGAGCGTTATCCGCAGCCGCCTGGCTTTTTTAACAGATCGCTACAAATTTGCTCCGAAAATTGCTAGAATTTCTTTAATAGCTCGGTTATATCCTTTTATTTCAGCATCTTCTAATTTTTCGTCTTCGTCTAAATCATCATAATCACGGGCAATTATTATTTTCATATTCTTAATTTGTCCCGCAATTTTCGGCAAAGTAAGTTGCTCAGTTTGCTTCTCGGGGATCTCGGCTACGGATAACAGAGTCGCCGGTCGAATAGAGGAGGCTGTTACCTGCTGAAATATTTTTCTTAACGATTTCTCTTTGGCTTCCCAACTCTCCGGCGTTCGCTTATCATCCCAAGTACCTGTATATAACAGGGTGAATAGAAATATAAATTCATCCTCTAATGTCCATTCTTTTGTTTCCAATTTTCGCCTCCTATTCATTTCTAATTAGTTAATTTCTTCTCCCGGTAGTTAAACATCCTTAGCCGCAAGGCGGCACGGATAACTACCGGTTCATCGGGTATCTGGGAATCAATCCCGATAACCGGCGACTCTGTTAGCAAGACAAACCGCTAAGCCAGTTGTTGCATTCGCCATATTTTATCCAAAACCCGGTCAAAGTGTTTATCAACACTCCTGTCCAACTTAATCTCATGTTTCCAACATTTTAGAGAAGAATGTATATATCCAAGCTCTGCCTCTGTAAAAGTTTCCGCGGTTTGCACCGGCTGAGGATCGCCTTTGCTAACTATGGCTTCAAGGCGATTCGCTAACTTTCTAAACTCAGAAGTGACATTTATAATTTCTGGGTAAACCTTTAAGCCATGTTTGGTTTCACCGTTTTTGTCAGTATATTCAGCCTTAAACTCGCCATCATCATATCTAAATGTGTAGTCGTATTGTCCATCAAAGCCCTTAATGCATCTTAAAATGTCACCATTATTTGTTTTATAAAACTCTCCAACTTGAAACATTTTTCACCTCAAATTTATTTATAAAACTTCCGCTCACGCCTTAAGCCCAACGCCGTTATGCCGACTTGATAATTTTCGGCAATTCTGTTATAAAAAACTCCCATACTTCAACTGGGTTTGCGTTTTGAAATGCGGCTATCCCCGTAATACCGCCATAAGTAAATTTTTTCTCATATTCTAAACGGAGTTTTTCTAAATCGGCAAGCGGCATAACAAGTTTTTCAACACCGACTTCGCTATCTTTTTCTTTTTTGTGAATATTTTCCATTATAACCTCATTTTTATGTAATAATTGTAAATATTTTCTACTACCGCTTGCGGGTTAAAAACCACAGCCGTTAGGCTGACCGACTTGCCGGGTCAATGCCTATTTTAACTTTAACTTCGCCAGTTTTAATAACAATGGTTTTGTCTCCCAACTTTTTCACTATTGTATAGTATCCTTTATCGCCATTGCCGTAATCAACTCCTATGTAAGCTGGCTTGAACCATAATATTATTTTCTGCCACCACTTTAATTTTAATGTTAGTTCTTTTGCATTTATGTGCTTAAATACTGGGCGGCAGCCTAACAAGTTTTTCAACTCCGACTGCGCTATCAAATTGTGTTTCTTAAATTCCTTTTCCATCGTTAATTTATCTCCAATATATATTCTGAATAATTATTACTGCTTGCGGGTTAAAAACTACGCCGTTCTATCCGCAGCCGCTTCGCTTACCTTTGTTCTCGCATCTACTTATCAGGCGACGCAGCTCCTTCGGTTCTTCATTGTAGTAGTGACCGCATTTCATGTTAATTTTACAGTTAGGACATTTTGGCAATTCAGATTTTATTTCTTTCCTCCACAACAAATCACAATTGGGGCAATAATAGATATAGTCCGGGAGTTTATTGCCCGCTGCGTCGCTCATTCCGGGGTGTCCTTCTTGCTTCGAGGTGTCCCCGGTTGCGGATAGAACGGCGTCGCCGGTTTGAATGAAGGAGGCACTATCTGCCACAGCCATACTTTTATATACATTATCCCAATACATTCTATCATCTGTCCGTAATATGTAACCTTCGCTTGTGTCAATTCCCCTCCTTGCCGATTCCTGTAAAATGTGAACAGTACAAGTATAGGCTTTGATTTCATCTATTCGTTCCGGCGGAGCTTCTATATTTTCTATTGCTTTGAGAAATTTGCAACCTCTGCAATCTATACCGAGGCAACAGGTAAGATGATTGTCTATAACTTCCTCAGACTTTGATAATGAACATTGTTTGTGAATTTTAGGTAAATCACCTGTTCGCTCCGCCTCAAATAATCTTTTGAGTCTCGGCAACTCGCTATAAGTAGATTTAGCTTCATACATCCAATGTTGGAAGTTTTCACCTTCATCCCGATTCGAATGGTACTGATTTATTATTTTATGCCAATTATCTAATATTTCATCAAAAATCATGTCGTGCCTCCTATTCATTTCTAATTAGTTAGTTTCACTTACAACCGGTAGTAACCTCTCCCTTGCCGCTTTGCGGCTCGGATTAACTACCGGTTCATCTGTAATCTGGGAATCGATCCAGATAACCGGCGACGATGTTAGGCAGAAATTTTGCTTAAATCCTCAACAAATGCCGCCATAATATCGTGTAAATACATTGCCCCCTCTTTACCTTCTTCGACATTGTGGTTCAAGTCAACCATAGTGTCTCCACTAATGTTTAATAATTCTAAAAATATTGCGGCTTTATCTTCTAAGCCCGCAAAATTCACCGGCTCATTTAGCGCTGGACAGTCTCTGCAATATTTCAGTGCATCTCGGTATCCTTTACGGTATTGGTTTTTATCTTCTTCGCCTTGCCTAACAAGTTTTTCAAGCCGATTGCTTTCTTTGTCTTTATTTGCTGGCTTTCTTTCTTGCTGAAAATATTCGGCGGACTCACCAAAATATTCTTCTTCGTTCATATTGTTTGTTGGCTCTTGCATTTTCTACACCAAATTAAATTTATAAAATTTCCGCAACGGCTTAAAAACAACGCCGTTAGGCAGATTTGCTTGCTAACTTTTCAAGTTTTGTTCTTAATTCTTTCGCAAGCCTTAACGTTTGTGGTTTTTCTAAATCAATTTTATATTCTAACATCGCCCAACCCATAATGTAATTTGCCAATAAATATTCTAATGCTTCATAATCCCCGCAAGCAAACACCGGCTGAGAATCGCCTTGCCTAACAAGCAAATCAGCCGGTAAACTTTCAGAGGATATTATTTCCGCTATTGCTTCTGTAAATGCCTTTTTATTCATTATAACACCGTAAATAGTATGTGTGTTAGCGTATTTCTCAAATAATTCATCTACATTAACATTCATTTTCTTATTCCTTATTTTAATTTCCGTTTCCGGCTATTTGCAACGCCGTTATCCACAGCACCTGCGCTTTTTATGAGTATGTTTATTTGTGTCCTGCATTCCCTTCCTTCGCTAATGTTTCGGCTTCCGCTTCCGTCGGTGTTGTGGATAACGGTCGCGGCGTAGAAATTAAAGGAGAACCTGTTTGTATTGTTATTATTCCGTCTTCCCTCTTAATAACTCTATACCACCTGTCGTCACCATAGGCGAAATGTCTAAATAAAGCATCAGAATATTGCATTCCGTGAATTATCCATACTTGCCTATCCCATTGATAGCCAACATACTTTGCCTGAGTGAAATATACCCACTTTAACGGGAAGACTATTGCATAAAGAATTTTTAATGGTGTCGGCAAAATTTGAGCTTCTGGTACTTTGAAAATATCGTAAACCAACCAGTTGAAAAATCTTTGTCTTAATGAAGGTTCTTGCATAGCTTTTGTTCTCCTTTAATTTCTTGTATTAGTTAAGTGACCTGTCTCGCTTGTAGACTATCAACGCTTGAGGCGTTGATAACAAGCGAATCAAGGTGAATAAAAGGACTATCCCCTTATTCGCCGCGACCGTTATCGCGCCAACGCTTCGCTAACATCGGCGCGATAATAGAGTTCGCGCTTACAATTCAAGAGGCTCAATCCTGCATAGTGATGCACGACAAGGTATTTTGTTACCTTTATACCATTTTGTCACATTCCCTTCGACTGGTTTCTCTTGTGCTACGGCAATTGTATAAAATGTATCATCTGTGTCAAAATCTTCTGTTGCTATTCCTGTAAATATTCCTTTACGATCATGGTTGACTTTTAATAATGTTCCTTTTATAATTTTCATTTTTGACTCTTGAATTGTGAAAAAATTTATGTATTAACATTGCTTTTCATTCCTTCGCTCGCGTTGCGCGATAACTTGCGCTTTAACCATACGAGCTGGTTAAGCGCGAACTCTATTATGCCGAAAAATTGCTCAGCTTTCGCTTTAGTTCTTCCATTTCTCTTATTACAGCGGCAGATTCATACCAAGTTGTTGTGCGTTTATCGCTTGTAGTAATCAACTCTATTTTCTTCATTATGCCAAAATGCTCCGCTTGTACTTCATCAATCATTTCCGCAATTTTCGGCATAACTATTCGCTCAGCCGGTAAACTTTTAAGAGTAGCGTATTCTTCCATTGCTCTTAAAATATTCGCAAAGCTGTATTCAGCGTCTAACTCTATCGCCTCTGCATTCACCCCATTTTTTTCTAAAACTTCTATTGCTGTTCTCAAAACTTTATCTCCTTTTTAATTTCCGTTTCCGGCTAGCTCAGTAGCCACTTATCTGCAGCCGAACGAAGTGAGGCTACAGATAATGGACGCCTCGGTTTAGTGCGAGGAACTATTTTCATTTTCTTTACCGGCATGTTTTGCGCCTTAATTCCTTTAACTTTGCTAAATCTTTTTTTGCCCCCTCCAGCCATCTTTCATTTTCGAATATTTCATCAATTTGTTTTTGTAGGTAAGTATCAAACCTAATACCATGTTTCTGCAATATGTCATAGTACGATAATCCGAAATAATCCAAGTTTGCTAAAACTACATAGCCATCAGGGGGCAAAATAGAAGTCATACTATTTATTATAATTAACGTATCACCCCGAAATGGGATGTAAGTTGTATCACCTCTGTATATATCGATTTCCGAAAAAGTTATTTGTGCTTGATTTATTGGCGCAAAACAAAGCAGTAATAAGATTGTTGCCTTTAATATTATTCGTTTCATTTTCCGTTCCTCGCTTCTAATTTATTTTTTGTTGTGTCATTCGCTTACAGTGCCCCTCGTGAGGCACAGATAACTATCGGTTCATGCCCGCCGGATCGACCGGCGGCATAACCGAGGCGTCCGCTAATTCTTTCATTTCTTTATAATTCATTTCATACCTCGTTAATTATTACTTTCCTTTTCAAAATGTTTGCAACTAAAATCTTCAATATCTTTTTGAAAATACTCGTGTTCTTCTTTCCATTCTCTATAAATCGGACAAAGTTTCCAATACTTACAATCTGTGCATTTTGCTTGCGAAAGCAAATCGGTTTGATAAGCAACCTCGCTATGGATGTTAGCATTTGGTAAATCTAAATCAGCCCATTCTTTAACTGTCACGTCCGAAAAGTTACAATTAAAATGTAGTTCATAATTCTCGCACCATAGCATATTATGTGAAGGATTACCATACCAATGACAATCACGTGATGAGTCTTCATTTGTGCTTAGTGGCTTATCAATTCTATACCCTAAATAAATATGCCCTCTATTTCTTTTAATCCAAACCAATCTGTTTGGTTCTGGCAAATTCTCTTTTGTTAATTCTGTAAACTTCATTCTTCTACTCCCACTTAATTTTTTCTTTTAATTCCAATATCTATATTGCCGTTCTCCCTATTCATTTTTATTAAAATACGGCATCTCACTGTTCCCATAATTTTAGATTATATCGCTTTACATCTTCTTTTTTGACAACAAGGCTTCAATTTCTAAGCGATTATTTATGAACGCTTTAAGTAATTCTAATATTTTATCCATATTGTGAAACTGTTTGTGGCATTTGCCACATAACAATGTAAGATCATCAATGTTTTCGTTATAGATGTTTTCGTAAGTTCTGTGATGAACATGCAAATTTTTATTGCTATCACATACTTGACACCGATAATTAGCCCGCTCCAAAATAATTTTGCGTTTTTTCTTCCACTCATCAGTTAGTAAGTATTCTTTATAAGTCATATCATTCTCGATGAATAATTATCAAACTTCATTAAGTCTTTAGTAAACGTCAAATTAACCTTACCAGTTACCCCGTTCCGTTGTTTACCTATTATTACTTGAGCTAAATTATTTGTTGAAACTTTTTCATCAACTTCCATAACTCCGTAAACTTCGGGTCGGTAAAGAAATAATACAACATCAGCATCTTGTTCTATTGCCCCTGATTCTCTTAGATCACTTAATTGCGGGGTCTTATCGTTCCTAGCTTCAACAGACCTATTTAATTGTGATAAAGCCAGAACAGGAATGTTTAACTCTTTAGCAATAGCCTTCAAAGAACTTGAAATAGTCGCAATTTCTCTTTCTCTTGTGTCTGCTTTTGCAGTCATTAGTTGTAAATAATCAACCACAATTAAACGAATATCATATTTCTTTTTTAGTTTTCTTGCCTTACTCATTATTTGGGTAGTGGAAATTGACGCAGTATCATCAATATACAATTTCAATTTATTTAATAAATGACTTTTGCTACTGATAGTAAAACCCATGTCTTTTCCGAATCCCCCGGATTGTAATTTGCTGTAAGAAATCTTTGTTTCACTACTTAACAATCTAGTATAAAGAGACTCTGAATTCATTTCCAATGAAAATATTGCGCACCAATGTTCTTCTGAAACATTTCTAAGGATATTTAACGCCAAAGCTGTTTTACCCATTGAAGGTCTTGCAGCTAAAACAATTAAATCACCGTTTTTTAGCCCCGTTAATTTCTTATCTAAGTCAGTAAATAATGTTTTCACTCCGATACTTGATATGTCACCGGCTTTTATTTTCTCTAAATGCTCAATTACAGTATTTCCGACAAGGCTTATTTCAGAACCCCTACTAGACTGGAAATCAACTAATCCCAATAATTCAGATTGAGCATCATCCAAAACCTCAAATACATCTAATTTCTTTTGTACTGAGTCCTGTATTTTGCCTGATATTAAATTCAAATTCTTTCTAATATATTGTTCAATTAAAACCCTACTGTGGTGTGTAATATTAGCAGAAGTAACTATATCTTTAGTTAAAGACGTTAAATGAGATATTTTACCAATATCGAGACTTCGTTTTTTTGACAGATCATATACTGAAATAGTATCTATCATAATGTTTTCTTTATACAAATCAAGCATCAATGTATAAATGTTTTTGTTCCGAATATCCTGAAAGTGATTCGGACTTAAAAATTCAACCACATCAGTCAAACACTCAGGTTCAAATAATATTTCACCTAATACAGTCTTTTCCATTTTATTTTAGCGTATAAATTTCCGTCGCATTATTATAATTGTATTTAGAAAGAATTGATTTATCTTTTTCGTATAGTTTAGTCATTTCTTGTTTTGATAATTGTAATGGTGTGCCATTAGATTCTTTCGGTTTTATTTCCCCTGTATCCCAATTAAGCGAATCTCGCATCTTTTGTATAGAGTGAAAATTGTTAGATCGTAAATCATATAAAATCCTTTTTGCTTTTTTGTGTCCAAATTTTTCTGATAGGTCTTTAACAAAGTCTAATTCTACTAAACCAGGGTTCCTTAAATAAATGGAAATCCATAGCGAGGAAAAATCGCTTTTTTCTTCTTCTTTTTCTTCTTCTTTTTCTTTTTCTTTTTGCAAATGGGCTTGCAAGGGGCTTGTAAGCGGTATCATACCCTTGTTTTTCACCCCTTTAAGTTCTTTTTCGACACATTTCTTAATATTGGGATTTCTAAGAGGATTATGCTTTATCCAATTATCAATATAAATTTCTTCGTTCTCCCAGTCATATTTTATTTTGTTATAATCAATAAATTTTTGTATCAGCTTAATAACAGTTTCTCTATTATAACCGGTTTCTATTATGATTATCTGCATTGGTAATTCATAAATTCCGCTTTGCTTTGTTTTAGAGTTAGTTAATAGATAAAGATAGAAATATTTTTCTTCAGGTGTTAATTTCAAAATAAACGAATCTTGCCAAAACGAGACCTGTATCTGCCTATACACAGCCATCTAGTCCTCCCATAAAAAACCCCTTATTCAAACGGTTGCGACATTCACTTATTTTGGAGAAAGGTAAGTAAATACCGAATGAAATAAGGGGATTATATTTTGTTTTTGTGTTCGTTGTAAACTCCAAAATGTTAAATGTCGCACTTCCAATTACGTAAAAATAATCGTAAGATGCAAGTGTTATTCCACAATCCAAGTTTTATACTTTTCTTTAGGTAGTTCTTTTAGATTGAATTCATCCCGGACGAACCGGAAGAATCTACCCCATGATGCGGTTGAATGCATGACTCCGAAGTTTCTGAGAGCAAAAAGTTTCAGTTCCCTCTCAATGATAACTTCGTTAATTTTTTCGCCTTTTTCTGCTTTGGACTGAATCCATTTACGAGCTATTTCTTTGCCTGTTGGTTTCATTGGTTCACCTGTAATTTGATTTGTCTTTCGGGTTGTAGCAATCATCGGGATATTTGCGAAGTTTCTTCTTACACTTGGCGCATATATCTTGGTTATTGTAAATAGGCTCTCCGCATTCTAAACAGCATTTTACGTTTTGCGTTCGATCTTTGTTGCTCGGTAAATTGATTTCTGTTTCTGCCATGTTTACTCCGTGTTTAATTGCTCTTTCTTATATTCCTCAATGGCTTCCCGCCTTAATTTCACGACTCTCCTATTTCTGCTAGGCTTAAACTTTCTCTGCCAAGTACAATCAACTTTGTTTGTCTTAATGTCTGATTCAGGTCTTTCTTCTAATCGCTGTTTCTTATCCATTTATGTGCCTTTTAGTATTCGGATTCTGTTTCATTTCTAGTTAATACAATCAATTGCATTTTGAATAATTTTAGTCACTTCTGCATACATCTTTTTGTTTTTTGCTGCCTTAAATGTATATTTAGTTCTCAAGGCTTCGAGATCACTAATTAAATCTTTTATTTTATCAGCATCCCCCTTATGTAATTCAGCCTGTAATTTAGCCTCCTGTTCTTCTTTCGCCTTGCGTTCAGCTTCTTGTTTAGCTTTTAGTTCTGCCTCTAGTTTTTCACGCTTTTCTCGTTCTTCCTTCTCTACTCGTTCTCTTTCTTCGCGCTCTGCTTTGAGTTTGGCTTCGTAGGCTTCACGCTCTTTCTTTTCCTTTTCTTCTCTTGCTTTGCGTTCAGCTTCTTCTTTGGCTTTCCTTTTGGCTTCTTCCTCTGCACGTTTTTCGGCTTCAATTTTTGCAAGTCTTTCCCGTTCTTCAGCTTCCTTTTTTAAGCGAGCATTTTCTTTTTTAATACGTTCTCGTTCTTCGGCTTCGGCTTTTTCTTTTGCAATCCTTTCTTCTTCTGCTTTCTTTTCGGCAGCAATTTTATCTTCCTGTTCTTTCTTTTTCATTGCAAGCAAAGCCTCAAATTCATCATCGGCAAATTTAGCTAAGTCTCTCTCATACGCATCTTCCACATAAACAGATAGTTTTTCTGCTCGTTCTTTTTGCAAAGCTTCTATCCTTCTCTGTTCTTGTGTTTCGTAATAATTCTCAATTTCTTTAAGCTTATTCTCTTTGTCAGTTACCGCCCATTTCAAGATATTGCTTACTCCATCAATAGCTTTCCCAGCTCGTAAATATTCCTCTTTCTGTTCTTTTCGCACTTTTTCAGTTTCTATTCGCACTTTTCCTATATCAATTCTTAACCTCTTTGCTTTGGCTGTCACCTCCTTTGTTATTTCTTGCTCGGATTCCGCAACGATATTATTATATGCTTCTTCAAACTCTGAAAGCATTTCTGCCATTGGTTCAAAGGTTGATTTTATTTGTTCGGCTTTGCTTTCTTCAATTATCTCTAGTTCTGGGGCATTAAATACTACTAATTGCTTTGTCATTTTATGATTCCTTTTTTATATGATGTGTTAATAATCGAATTCTGTTTCATTTGGTAAAGGTATAATTCCGTTAAACATA
>Ga0272443_10006318_pt1 | contig 11801 bp, 5 predicted proteins | sample SSMAcet12_FD_193581 | JGI IMG/M metagenome (GOLD analysis project Ga0272443, IMG submission 193581) | Marine sediment archaeal communities from Little Sippewissett salt marsh, Falmouth, MA, United States - SSM-Acet-12 | ecosystem: Environmental > Aquatic > Marine > Wetlands > Sediment ... | reverse complement strand
CTGCCCGTTATGTTCCCACCCAAAAACCGGACCGGCCAGAAGCAGGGGAAGATTTTACAGCATGGGAAGGTCATTTCTATTCTGCATATTCTCCTGAGACTTTTACGAAAATCATCAGAAAAGGATCGGTTGTGGTACTGGATGATGTAGAAGATAAAGATATTGGTTCTATAGGCTCAAATAATATCCTGTTCTGGAAAAAGCTTGGTGCTGTTGGTGTGGTAACCGACGCCGGTTCGCGTGATACCGATGAGGTGGCCATTGAAAAGGTTCCGTTGTATTTGCGAAAAAAGGGTCGGGGTATACGTCCCGGCAGGAATGAGCTTGAATCTGTAAACAGGCCTGTTGTGATAGGTGGTGTATTGGTGTGCCCGGGTGATGTTGTTGTGGCAGATGGTGATGGTGTTATTGTGGTTCCCAGAAAAGTTGCAAAACAGGTAGCTATTTATGCCAATGAAGTATTGGAAAAAGATAAGGCCGGTAGAAGAAATTTGTATAAAAGTCTTGGTTTGCCATTGGATAAAACAGTGAAGTAAACCTTCAAAAGAAAGTAGAGACGCCTGTTGGCATCTCTACTTGTTTATTGGTATTTAGGTTTATTCCTCCTCAAAACAATACAAAGATTCAAATCCTCTTAAAATAAGCTGATCACCAACCACTACAGGTGAGGCATGAAAGTTATCATCCAGCGTATTCGAAGATAGTATTTCAAATGTTTCGCCAGCCTTTACTACAAGGCAAATTTCTTTTGCAGCAATATACAACCTGTCGCCTACTCCGGTTGGTGAGGAGAAAATGGTACTGATTCCCTCTAGTTTTTGTTTACCGTAATAAACAGTTCCGTCTTTTGCATCCAGACATGAAATATAACCGTTATTCACACGCAGAAAATAGAGTTTACCATCCATTAAAACCGGATTGGGAGTATAGGGGGTTTCCACATCATATTTCCACACAATGGCGTCGGTTTCTGTTATATCGCCTTTGGCTTTTGAAAGATCAATAGCTTGTAAAGCCGCACCACGAAAACCACTCATTACGTATATCATTCCATCCTCATAAACCGGAACAGGAATTACATTTCTTGTTAAACCGGTACTGGTCCAGAGCAGCTCACCGGTCTCAAAATCGTTACTGCGAATATTTGTTGTAGCGCTTGTAATTACTTGTGTTTTTCCATTTGCCTCAATCACAAAAGGCGATGACCAAGATGTCCGTTCATCTCGTTCGAGTTTCCAGATATCTTTTCCGTTTTTTTTATCTAAAGCATATAAATATGAATCTCCTTCATGATCCCACTGGACAAAAAGTCTGTCTTTGTATAAATATGGGGAGGCCCCTTCTCCAAAACTCATGTGTTTTTCCAGTTGTCCGAAATCACGTTCCCAAATAATATTCCCTTCAAAGTCGAGGCAAAACAATCCCCGTGATCCAAAATAAGCATAGATAAACTCACCATCAGTACACGGTGAGTTGGAAGCCCAGCTTCCCAGGTTATGGGTGCTTTCCTGTGGTAATTCCCGGGCAACAGTCTTTTGCCATTGTATTTTTCCGTTTTTCCGATCTACCAGCACCACTTTAAACTCATGTACCGCATTTGTCGATACTCCGCGCATTCTCCCTCCACCTTCTTCTGAAGTCTTCTCTTCAGGTTCAATAATTTCATCGGTTTCCACAGCAGTTAGAACTACAATTTTGTCTTCCCATACAATTGGTGTTGCATGTCCTTTTCCCGGAATTTCAGTTTTCCATTTCAGGTTCTTTGTTTCACTGAATTCAACAGGAGGATTCCCTTTTATTGCAACGCCGGTTCCTAATGGTCCGCGCCATTGAGTCCAGTTATCGGCTTCTTTGTTTTGGGCATTGCAAACAGAAATAATAAAAAATGTAAGAAAGAGTGAAATAGTCAGTTTCGTTTTCATTATTGAGAAGTTTTAGTTTATAAATATTCTGACTGATATTACGCGGATTAGTTTAAATGGTTAGGGAGTTTTTTTTCCCTACTGCAGATATGTGAATATAAGAAAGAAATTTGCGTATTCATGGCTGTTAATTCTTTTGTTCTTTAACTCTTGTTTTTGTTTTTTTCTTTTAAATATAAAAATATATGACTAAATTATAGTCTGAATTATGACGAAAATATAGTCATTTTGAATAGAAATATTGTACATATTGATTTAGATACCTTTTATGTTTCGTGTGAACGCTTACTTGATTCAAAATTGATAGGTAAACCTGTATTGGTTGGAGGTACCAGTGGGCGTGGAGTTGTAGCAGCTTGTAGTTACGAAGCGCGGCGATATGGTATACATTCGGCTATGCCCATGCAAATGGCACGGCGTCTTTGTCCCGAGGCAATTGTGATAAGAGGCAACAGTTCTGTTTATAGTAAGTTCTCCGACCAGATAACAGATATTATAAAAGAAGAATCACCGGTTTATGAAAAATCGTCTATCGATGAGTTTTACATTGATGTAAGCGGTATGGATAAATTTTATGGTTGTTACAGCTGGGCACAGGATTTACGAAAGCGGATAGTCGGGGAAACAGGGTTGCCTATTTCTTTTGGACTTTCAACCAATAAAACTGTAGCGAAAGTTGCTACAAACGAGATAAAACCAAATAATCACATGAGAGTTGAAAGCGGGCATGAAAAAGAGTTTCTGGCTCCTTTGGTTGTAAAAAAAATTCCAATGGTAGGTGATCAGACTTATAAAATGCTGCTAAGTATGGGGGTGAGGTATGTCAAAACCATCCAGGAAATGCCCATTGAATTGATGGATAAGGTAATGGGCAAAAACGGAATATTACTCTGGAAAAAGGCGCAGGGAATAGATAACTCACAGGTGGAACCCTATCACGAACGTAAATCAATTTCATCATCGTTAACTTTTGAGCGTGATACGATTGACATACGAGCTCTTAAAAAACTTTTGCTGGCCATGGCAGAAAAGCTGGCATTTTACCTGCGAAACGGCAATAAGCTCACATCCTGTGTTACGGTAACTGTACGTTATTCCGATTTTGATACCCGAACCCGACAAAAACGTATTCCGTATACTTCGCTCGATCACACACTGATTACAACCGTTATGGAGCTCTTCGATCAGCTTTACAACCGGCGGGTTTTGGTAAGGTTGGTTGGTGTACGTTTTAGTCATTTGCTATCGGGGAGTTATCAAATGAAACTTTTTGAAGACAATAGCGAGATGATAAATCTTTATCAGCGAATGGATAAAATTCGTAACCGTTTCGGTCAAAATGCAGTGCGACGGGCATCTACTCTGGGGACCCGTGGAATTGGACAAATGAGTAACCCTTTTAACGGACAACCACCGGTAATTCCGGCACACAGGAGGATGTGAGGGGAAGGCTGGAAGTCGGAAGTTGATTTGAAGATTAAAAGAATTTAAGAAAATTGAATGAGACTGATTTTACAGATGCAGAGAACAACCACCTCCTCCCGACTAACCGTCGGGATACTCCTCCTGACCAGGAGGAGAAATTTTCGTATTCCAATTCAACGTCGGAATGCAAAGCAAGTTTGGGAACACGAATGTTTCCCCTCCTTTTCGGAGAAGAGGAGGGGTGCCGGAGCAAGGCGACGGTGGGGTGGTGTAATCCAGAATCCAGCAATCAGCACCCAGTTGAGCGAAGCGAATTGAAAATCGGTCCAAGCCAAATCCTGACCGAGAGTGTCGGGCAACCAGTAACCAGCAACCAGAATGCTACTAAATTGTCACACATATTACAGTTATAAGTTTGGCACAATCTCCATTGAGCAGCTTATTCAGGAAGCCATCAGTAAAAAATATAAGTCGTTGGTACTTACTGATATTAATAGCACCTCTGCCTGTCTGGAGTTTATCCGGTTATGCTCAGAAAAAGAAATAAGACCTGTTGCAGGTATTGATTTCAGAAATGGTGCAGAACAGAAATATATCGGAATTGCAAAGAATAACAAAGGTTTTGGAGAGTTGAACAAACATCTTACTTATCATCTTCATTCAGGAAAAGAATTTAAAAACAGAGCTCCAATATTTTTAAATGCCTGTATAATTTATCCTTTAGGAAGTATTCATCCTAAAAATTTGAACAGCGATGAATTTATAGGTGTATTACCGTCACAGATAAACAAAGTTTTTGGTGATCTGCGAAATTACCAGGAAAAACTGGTTGTACTTCAGCCTGTAACTTTTCGTAATAAACGTGATTTTAATGTACATCGCCTGTTACGTACTATGGACAACAATACGCTGCTGAGTCGTCTTCCCAAAAGCGAAGAAGCCCGTCCTGATGAAATAATGTTTCCTCAGAAAAAAATACTGGAAGTGTTTCATGATTTTCCTCAAATTATTGAAAATACCAAACGATTAATTGATAGTTGTTCGATTCATTTCACCTTTAAAGAAGCCAATAAAGCCCGGAATAAAAAATGTTACACGAATTCGCCCGAAGAAGATTTTGAATTGCTTAGAAAATTGGCATGGGAGGGCATACGTTATCGTTTTGGCAAACCCTCCGGGAAAGTTGTGGAGCGGGTGGAAAAGGAGCTAAAAGTTATTAAGCAAATGAATTTTGCTTCGTATTTTCTGATTAACTGGGATTTGGTAGAATATGCCCGAAGCCGGGGATGTTACTATGTGGGGCGGGGAAGTGGTGCAAACAGTATGGTTGCCTATCTTCTTCGCATTACCGATGTTGATCCTATTGAGCTGGATTTATATTTCGAACGTTTTATTAATCCCTCACGAAAAACTCCACCTGATTTCGACATTGATTTTGCATCGCGCGACCGCAATCATATTACTGAATATCTCTTTAATAAATATGGCTGGGAAAATGCTGCGTTGGTGGGTACTTATATCACTTTTAAACAAAAATCGATGATCCGCGAGTTGGGCAAGGTATTTGGTTTGCCAACTGCAGAAATTGAAAAATTGCAAAAGTTTGGAAGTTATAATGGTCTGGATGAAATAGGCAGGCTTGTTCTAAAATACAGTAAACTTATTCACGGTTTTCCAAGTCATTTGAGTGTACATGCCAGTGGTATTTTAATTTCTGAAGAACCAATAAGTACTTATTCGGCTACCATTATGCCACCCAAAGGTTTTCCAACGGTTCATTTTAGTATGCTGGAAGCTGAAGACATTGGCTTTGCAAAATTTGATATTTTAGGACAACGGGGATTGAGTAAAATTCAGGATGCTATAAGTATTGTAGAAGAGAATACCGGTGTTGAGGTTGACATACATGATTTAAAAAGGTTCAAAGAGGATGACAAAATAAAAAAACTGTTAAAGCGTGGGAATACTGTTGGTTGTTTTTATGTGGAATCTCCGGCAATGCGTATGTTACTTACCAAACTGGAAGCCGACGATTATCTGCGTTTGGTGGCAGCCAGTTCCATTATTCGCCCCGGGGTGGCACAAAGTGGAATGATGCGTGAGTATATTCTGCGTTACCGTGATCGTAGCCGTTGTATTGAAGCTCAAAAAGAAGCACCTGCCCTGTACGAATTGTTGGAAGAAACTTATGGCGTTATGGTTTACCAGGAAGATGTGATAAAAGTGGCCCATCTGTTTGCTGGGTTGACTTTGGCTGAGTCGGATATTTTGCGGCGTGGTATGTCCTGGAAATTTAAACAGCGTAATGAGTTTGGAAAAATTAAGGATAAGTTTTTCTCTAATTGTGCTGAAAAAGGCTATAAACTTGACTTGGTGGAGCGTGTGTGGACACAAATTGAGAGTTTTGCCAACTATGCATTTTCTAAGGGACATTCGGCGTCGTATGCAGTGGAAAGTTACCAGGCACTTTATATAAAAGCCTATTATCCGTTGGAATATATTGTGGCAACCATTAATAATGGAGGGGGGTTTTATCGCACAGAGTTGTATGTACATGAAGCGCGCATGCACGGAGCAAAAATCTTTCCACCCTGCATTAATCGCAGCGAAACACAAACTGTAATAGATGGAACTGCAATTCATCTTGGTTTGGGTTTTTTAAAAAGTCTGGAAACAAATACTATTGATGCAGTTTTGAAAGAGCGTTATCGTGGCGGTTATTACCGCAGCTTGCAGGACTTTCTTGGTCGGGTGCCAATCTCTTTGGAACAGCTTAGTATTCTTATACGGATAGGAGCTTTTAATTTCACCCGGAAGTCAAAAAAAGAACTGCTTTGGAATGCGCATTTTATTTTGTCGAAATCAAAACAAACAGCACCGGAGCGCACCCTGTTTAAACAGGAGGTAAAGGAGTTTAAAATTCCTGAATTGTATTACCATCCTTTGGAGAGTGCTTACGATGAAATAGAATTGTTAGGCTTTCCGGTCACCTGCTCACCTTTTGAATTGCTTGAGGATTTAACATTGCCACAGACTGTTGCTGCCGATTTACCAAAACTAATTAACCGGAATATTGAAATCGTGGGAAACCTGGTTCATGTAAAACGTACCCGCACGAATAATGGCAAAACCATGAGTTTTGGTGTTTTTATCGATTTTGAAGGACACTGGATTGATACGGTTCAGTTTCCCGATATTGCAGCCCGATATCCTTTTTCAGGTGGAGGTTGTTATCTTATAAGAGGTAAGGTTGTGGAAGAATTTGGTTTTATAAGCATTGAAGCAGCTGAAATTTATCGTCTGCCGAACGAAAATATGGAAGAGCCTTCAACGCGGTTAAGAATGCCTGAAGAGAAAAGAACGCTTCAATCAAATTATCCGGAATAAGTGTACAAATTTTATAGCCGAAAATGTTAAGACTGATTAATTTTAAGAATCGTTACCAACATTTTCTGATTTCATCGTTACTTCTGGTGTCTTTTCCACCAACCTTCGAATCTTAATATTAAAGTAAGCAAACAGAATTGTCATCATCGGACTAATAATATTAAAAAAGGCATAAGGGGCATAAGCCCAGGTATCAACACCCAGAACTCTCGACTGTGTTGCTCCACATGTATTCCAGGGAATAAGCACAGAGGTCATTGTACCACTGTCCTCCAATGTCCGACTTAAAACCTCCGGTTTAAGGCCTTTTTCTTCGTAGGTTTTTCGGTACATTCTTCCGGGTACAACCAGCGCAATATACTGATCAGATGCAGTTGTATTAAAAAATATGCAGGTGCCAACTGTTGATGCAACAAGGCTTCCTGTGCTTTTAGCATATTTAACAATTGGCTGTGTAATGCGTTTTAACAGGCCTGCCGATTCCATAATACCTCCGAATACCATGGCAGAAAGAATTAACCAGACTGTATCCAACATACCACGCATACCGGAGGTGCTAAGTAATTCATTTACATCTTCGTTAGATGTTGTTAGACTTACATCGCCAAACATGGCCTGCATTACTGTGTAATAGGAGGCGGTGGCATAATTGCCAACCTCTCCGGCAATTTTATTGATAATGTCAGGTTGAAATATTACTGCAAAAATCCCACCCAACAGTGCACCAACAAATAATGAGGGAAGAGGAGGTACTTTCAGGATAATAATGGCCAGTAAAACCACAGGAACCAGAAAAAGAAGAGGGTTCGTATTAAAGGTACCTTCTATGGCTGTTTTTACATTTGCAACATCAATACCGGTCGATGAAAAATCGTAATTAAAACCAATAATCAGAAATACTATCAAAGTTATGGTCATAGAAGGAATCGTAGTAAAAGTCATATAACGAATATGCGTAAACAAGTCTGTTCCCGCCATTGCCGGTGCAAGATTAGTGGTATCGCTTAACGGACTCATTTTATCACCAAAATACGAACCGCTGATAATCGCTCCGGCCACAATTGCTTCACTCATCCCAATTGCTTTTCCAATTCCCAGTAAAGCGACTCCAATGGTTGCAATCGTAGACCATGAACTTCCGGTAGCAACACTTACAATTGCACTTACAATTACAGCAGTGAATAAAAAAAGCTTAGGACTTATAATATCTAAACCATAATAAATCATTGCCGGAACAACACCACTAATCATCCATGTTCCTGCAAGTGAGCCAATTAAAAGCAAAATCAGAATTGAAGGCATTGCAGAACCAATAGTTGAAACAATTTTCTTTCTTATTTCTTCCCAGTTAATACCTAAACGGAAAGCTATAACTCCTGCAAGGGCAGCTGCAATTAAAAGTGCTATCTGGTTTGCACCCGATAATGTGTCTTCAAAAAGAATTACATTTAGTGTTAACAGACCGATTAAAACAAGTATTGGAATAAGAGCAGTAAACAGGGAAGCTTTGCGTTTCATTAAATATTATTTTCAAAAAAAAATGGATCGGGCACCAAACTAATATAATTCTGTTGAATAGAATTACAATTTCAGGATAATTTTAAAAAACAAATGTGAATTCATTATCATTAGTCGGATAAAAAATGGGTAGATAATTATTATAATATCAGTCTGTATAAACAGATTTGGATCAGTTACTTTTATGGTGTGCTTTTTTTCCTGAGAAAAGCAGTTTGATGAATAATAAATAATGCAATATATTCACTTTTGTGGCGTTTCAATTATTTGAACTAAACGTTTTTTATGAGACGACTTTGTCTAAGATTTACAACCGGATTATTTTTAGTTTTTAGCTTTTTAAATTTAGTAGCCCAAAATGGTGGTAGTTTAACCGTTGAGGGAAAGGTGAGCGTTCAGGAAGGAAATGCAAGCGGGGCAAGTATCCGTATGACTCAGGATGGTAAAGTAATGGAAAGCCATAGTGTAGCAAGGGATGGACGTTACAAACTGGACTTTGATTATAACCATAAATATGAACTCATCTTCCAAAAGCAGAATTGTTTTTCTCAAAAGATTGTTGTTGATACGGAGGTCCCCAAAACAGTGGTACAATCAAATTCGACATTTCCTTCGTTTCCTGTTAATATCAATTTATTTGCTGAAATTCCTGAAATAGATAAATCGTTTTCTGAAAAAACAATTCTCAAGATTTATTATAGTTCAAATGTTGGAAATTTTGTATCTGACTTGTACTTTAATGATGCCCAGATAAAAAATCTTATCGACCAGGCTATGCTTCAATCAAAAAAGCTTGATAAAGAAGCCAGTTACTTATCAAAATTAACCCGGGCTGAAAAGGCAGAATTAAGAAGGGAGTATAATCAGTTATTGGAGCAGGCAGGCAACGAATATAGCAATGAGCAATTTTTAGCTGCATTAGATGGCTATAAAGCTGCTACTAAAATTCTTCCCGATGAACAATTTCCCAAAGATCGTATCGCTGAAATAAACGATTTGCTTGGTCTGATGATGGTAGCTTCAGAATTGGATAAGGCGTTAAATGAACGATTTAATGCCTTGGTAAAGGAAGCTGACGTAAAGTTCGATCAGAAAAAATATAACGATGCACGAAACACATACCATCGTGCCCTTTCAATTAAACCAGGTGATTCATTTGCATTGGGTCAGGTCGATAAAATTGCGGAGATCTTAAAACAGGAACAAGTTGATGCACAGTACAATGAGCTAATTGTTAAAGCAGATAATTCGTTTAAACAAGTACTTTATAACGAGGCAAAAAAAGATTATGAGGCTGCATTGGAAATTAAACCTGATGAACGTTACCCTAAATCAAAAATAGCAGAGATTAATCGAATTTTCGCAGATCAGGCCAAAGAAATCCGGAATCAGAAAAATTATAAGCAAGCCATGTTTAAGGCGGGGGGCTTTTTTGTGCGGCAATTTTATGATGACGCAATGGCCTCATACCAGAACGCTTTAAAATTTAAACCCGGTGATCCCGAAGCGACTGCAAAAATAGCAGAGATACAAGGTATAATGAAGGAATTATCAGATCAGATCCAATATGAGGAAATAATAAAATCGGCAGATAAAGCATATAAGAAGAAACAATATTCTGAAGCTTTGGAAGAATATAAAAAGGCTTCTGCACTAAATTCTGAAGAAAAATATCCAAAGAAAAGGATCGATCAGATCAATGAAATATTAAACCAGCAGCGGAATTTTGCCGACCTGGTTTACGAGGCAGATAACCAGTTTATCGCCGGGAATTATGAAAGTTCAAAATCACTTTATCAAAAGGCCCTGGAGCTTCAGGCCACAGATAAACATGCCCAGAATAGAATCACAGAGATTGATGGAATTCTTGCGGCTAAAGGAAAAGATAAAGAATACAACGCCTTAATTGCCCAGGCAGATGATTATTTTGATGCAAATGATTTCGACAATGCAAAAGGAAAATATAACGATGCATTAAGGGTAAAACCAAAAGAACAATATCCAAAAGATAAAGTTGCCGAGATTAATTCAATTCTGCAGCAAATTGCCAAAACGAACAGAAATTATGAGCAAGCTATATCAAAGGCTGATGTTTTGTATAATCAAAAGAATTATATAAATGCTAAAGATGCATATACAGATGCCGGGAAAATAAAACCAAATGAAACTTATCCTCCTGAAATGATAGCAAAATTGGATGATTTAATTGCTGAACAGGAACGTTTGTTGGCAGAACAGCGTGCTGCAGAACAGGCAAAGTTAGCTGCAGAAGCTGAAGCAGAGAAAGCAAGATTGGCAGCAGCAGCAGAAGCAGAACGTTTACGATTGGCTGAGCTTGCAGCAGCAGAAGCCGCACGTGTGGCTGCAATTCAGGCTGAAAAAGATAAAAAATATAACGATGCAATTGCTCGGGCTGATGGCTTATTTAATAATAATGATTATCAAAATGCCAGGGATGAGTACAAAACGGCATCAAAAGTAAAACCGGAAGAAACTTATCCAAAAAATAAGATATCTGAAATTGATCAAATGTTGTTGGATCTGAAACTGGCAAAACAAGAGCAGGAAACGCTTGATAAAAACTATGCAGATTTAATTCAGCAAGCGGACAATTATTTTAACAGTAGCAGTTACCCTGAGGCAAGAGAAAAATATAACGGGGCCTTGGCTCTAAAGAGTGCAGAAACTTATCCTAAAGATAAAATCGCCGAAATAGATGAGATACTAGATCAGCAAAAGATTGATGATAAGTACAGACTTATGCTTGTTGCTGCTGACGGTTTTTTCAAAACTGAAAATTATTCAGAAGCTAAAATGGGATATGAGGAGGCTCTCAGGGTAAAAGCTGACGAACAATATCCAAAGAACCAGATTGCAAAAATTGAGGAAATTCTTCAAAAAGAGGAAGAACGCATTTTAGCTGAACAACAAGCCGCTGAAGACTTACAGCAAAGAACTGAAGAAATAGCCTTAATAAATAAAGAAATTGAGGCTAAGGAAAGTGAAGGTGAAGCGGAATTAACAAGTTTATACAGCGATTATATTCAAAAAGCAGACGAATTCTTTGAACAAAAACATTATAATGAATCCAGGGCCTGGTATTTTCAGGCGATGGATGTTAAACCCGATGAGCCCTATCCACCACAACGAATTGAAGAAATTAAAAAGCTGGTTGGTAGTTTACTGTTAAGTCAACGTGACCGTGATTACCAGAAATTTATTGATCTGGGTGATTCTACTTTCAGGGTTAATGAGCTGGCAGTGGCGCGTGGTTGGTACAACAATGCTTTATCAATAAAAGGCAATGAAACATACCCTAAAAATCAAATAAACGAAATCCAAAAAAGGATTGCCGAGCGCATGGATCGTCGTCAGATTGATGAACATCTGAACAAGGCGTCAACTGCTTATGATGCAGAACAATACAACGTAGCCAGATTCTGGTACAAAAAAGCTCTTGAGTTGCGCCCCAATGATGAAGAAATTAAAAAACGTCTTGATGAAATAGGAGCGGTATTGTTGGTTCAATAGGTGCTGTAGCATTTCGTA
>Ga0272443_10006317_pt1 | contig 11802 bp, 12 predicted proteins | sample SSMAcet12_FD_193581 | JGI IMG/M metagenome (GOLD analysis project Ga0272443, IMG submission 193581) | Marine sediment archaeal communities from Little Sippewissett salt marsh, Falmouth, MA, United States - SSM-Acet-12 | ecosystem: Environmental > Aquatic > Marine > Wetlands > Sediment ... | reverse complement strand
GCGGTGCACAACCAGAAGCACAACCCAGTAGTGAAAGTGACTCGCAAGAGACTAATTATCCCTATCTCTTCCCGGGTGAGGACCCTGCTTCTTTCAGCTTCTTCGAAGCGGCCTCCATTCGTAAAATCGGAAACAAATATGTGTGGATTTACAGCGGACGCTCCGGGTCTGAATATGGAATTGGCGGCGCCACTGCAACGCTGCGTTATGCCTATGGCGATTCACCACTGGGTCCGTGGAAGAGCGGCGGCGTTCTTGTGGATGCGCGAGCGGTTGTGCCAACTCAGGATGGAACCAGACTGCAAACAACTTATTCGGGACATAATACGCATGGAAGTATCGAGTTTATGAATGACCAGTATTATGTATTCTATCACAGGGCGCCGAGAGGATTCGGAAACGCTCGTCAGCCGATGGTTGCACCGGTCAATATTGTAAATGATGACAAACCAGTATCTGAAGGCGGTAAAATTACTATCACAGGATACGATCCTTATGCCGAAGATAATATCTGGACCGCAAAAAGCCAGGCAAATGAATATACCGGAGCTGAAGTTACATCGGAAGGTTTCAACATCTACGGATTAAATCCTTATCTATATTACTCCGCAGGATACGCATGCTATCTGTCCAACCAGCAAATCCAACAAGATTCGTGGGATATGTGGGACAATAACATGCCCCTTGCAAATGTGCAAAACGGTAACATCATAGGTTATAAGTATTTTGGTTTTGGCGGTCTTGACAAAAACAAGAAAGGCCTGAAAGCTTTTGCAGGAACCAAGCCCGGCAACAACACTGCATTTAATTTGTTCCTTACACCGAAAACAACAAACGCATTCAAGATTAACGTTTGGCTTGATGGACCATGGGACAATGATACTTGGAAAGGCAAAAAAATCGGTGAAATAAGTGTACCCGCAAATGCCGCGCAGGAAATTACAAAATTCACTATTGATGTTTCTTCGGCTGTTGACAATCTGGGAGAGAAACATGCTATTTTCCTTGTAGCCGAAGGTTCTGGTTCGGGAGGCCTTTGCGATATAATCGGATTGGGATTCAGTTCAGACAAAAAACAAATCGTTCGCCCGGTTCCGCCGTCAGTCAGTATTGAGGTAAACGGCGAAGCAATCGAACTGCCAGCCACTCCGGTAAGATCAACTAATGCCAACGGAATTACCGATGTTAGTCTTTATGAGGCTGCTTATGCCGTCGGTGCCGATGTCACGGGAATACCCCAGGTAACCGCATCTGCAAGCGATGACAAAGTAAAAGTGGATATTACACAGGCCGAATCAAAAGATGGAACTGCTGTTGTAAAATTTGATTATCATGGCCTGGTAAAAACTTATAATGTTGTGTTTGCTTCGAGATAACCATTTTTAGGTTACAGTGTTGAATTAAATATAAATTCAAACTGATAAATAAAATTCAGGGATAGTGGGGCTTTATCAACAGCCCCGCTGTCCATAATAAACAACATGGGGATTGAGCTTACCCCTGGCACGGTTCGATGTTCTCGATCATTATTAATAATAAGGAATATGAGGAATTATGAAAGCATGTGACATTATTGATCTGATAGGAAATACTCCTTTAGTTAAGCTCAGGAATGAGAATATTGTAGCCAAAGCTGAATTTCTAAATCCCGGAGGCAGCATAAAAGACCGCGTAGCTCTTGCAATGATAGAAGCGGCTGAACGCAGTGGGGAACTGAAGCCGGGAATGAAAATCGTTGAGCCGACATCAGGCAATACCGGGATAGGAATAACTCTCGTTGGAGTAGCCAAGGGTTATGAAGTATATATTGTAATGCCCGAAGGAATGAGCGAGGAGAGAAAAAATATAATCAGAGCTTTTGGCGGCAATCTTATCCTGACTCCGGATAGCGAAAGCATACCCGGTGCAGTCAAAAAGGCGGAGGAACTGGTTAAGGAATTCAATGGATATATGCCTCAGCAATTCAAAAATCCTAATAATGCACTGGCTCACTATGAATATACCGGACCGGAACTCTGGAGGCAGACAGGAAATAAAATAGACGCCTTTGTCTCAGGTGTTGGAAGCGGCGGAACGGTTCAGGGTGTTGGTTCCTTTCTTAAGAAAAACAATCCTGATGTTAAGATAGTAGCGGTCGAACCTAAAAATGTATCTGCCCTTCTCGGCCATGAGCCTGGCTTACACCAGATTCAGGGAATTGGTGATGGATTTATACCTGATATTCTTGATGTGTCACTGATAGACAGGATAATTGAAATTACAGATGACGATGCAATCGCTACGACACGCGAGTTGGCAGTAAGTAATTCTCTTCTGTGCGGAACTTCATCCGGAGCAAACATATGGGCTGCAAGACAAATAGCCGCAGAACACCCGGAATGGATTATAGCTACTGTGCTTCCGGATAGAGCAGAACGGTATTTTAGCACTGGTTTAATCTGACCAAAAGGAAACCAGAGATAGCCATATAATAATGGATGGTAATGGTACACAGAATAAAGGTAGTTTTCCCATATTTTCACCATTATAGCTATGATTAAATCAAAATTCACTAATACCAATATCCGATCTGGCGTTTGGGCGATATTATATCTCTTTTTCCCAAGTGCCGTTTTCATATTAATGAGAGTTGCGAAGGCAATTTCTACACGCGAATGTATCTGTGGTTTCCTCGCAGGAACGATAGCTAATATTGGTTTAGTAAGCGTATTAGGAAAGACAAATGATTCTCCTCTGCAGATGTTCATTGAATTGCTGCTTGTAATGTCAATGTATCTAATTTTTATCTGGCTTTATTGGGCCGGCTTAAGAGGAAATATCTGGACAGAGCAGGCAAAGAAATCATGGAAGTTTGGAGGCTGGTTCTTTGGAATTTTCATTTTTGTTGCGTTGGTAGTAACAATTTTAAATTTTCACATGAATACACTTTAATTCTAAATGCAGGAAAAAACTATGGACAGCCACCTATTAACAGATGGTAACGGTACACAGAAAACGGTAACTGTCCTTAATAAAAAAAGGGAAACTGCATTATATAACATACAAGGAGAATATTGATGAATTCACCATCAGCTAAACGGGCCGCCGTTTATATCTCGACTGCGGATTCCTTTTTCGTCGAGCATAAAGTCGCCGATGCCGGCTCTACCCTGCCGGATATCACCGTTTACCCCGAAAAGAGCCGCCAGAGAATCGAAGGTTTCGGAGGCTGTTTCAATGAAAAAGGCTGGGAGGCACTTTCAGTGCTGAACCAACAAGAACGCGGGACGGTCATGCGCCGAATCTTCGATCCGAAAGACGGCCTCGGATTTTCCGTTTGCCGCGTGCCTATCGGCGCAAACGATTACGCACTTGAACGCTATAGTCTGAATGAGACTATGCAAGATTACGATATGAAGCATTTCTCCATCGAACGCGACCGGACAAGACTGATTCCATACATCAAAGAAGCATTAGCTATTCAGCCTAAGCTGCGTCTATGGGGATCGGCCTGGACACCGCCGAGATGGATGAAGGATAACCGGGCATTTGACTCGGGTAACTTCCTCGACGACCCGAAGATTTACCAAGCCTACGCACTATACCTTCTTAAGTTCATTAAGGCTTACCGGCAGGAAGGTCTGCCCATGGAGGCGGTGGCAGTGCAGAACGAACCGGGGACACTGACCAACTATCCATCCTGCGACTGGACCCCAGTCCAGTATCTGATCTTCATCCGCGACTATCTCGGCCCGCTCTTTGAAAAGGAAGGTATTCACGATGCGATTATGCTCGGAATATTCAATCAACCGAAGAATGTCGGTCACGCGCTTACCGTTCTTCACGATCCGAGAGCCCGACGGTTTGTTTGCCTTGGAGGTATGCAGTGGTATGCCCTGAGCTTAATGGAGCAGTTGAAAGTCGCTGCACCCGGTCTTACTGTTTGGCAGACTGAAACAGACTGCGGCAACTGGTGGTGGCTACCGAACCACAATCCTGACATGCCGCAAAACGACATCACTTATGCGGGATTCACATGGGAAAAAATCCGCGACTGGCTAAAGGCCGGAGTGACAGTTTACGAGCTTTGGAACATGGTGCTCGAACCTGATGGAAAGAGTATTGACTCGAAAAAACCATGGCCGCAAAACTCTTTGATTACAATCGATCCCATAACTCGTGCTGTCCGCTACACTCCCCTTTTCGGTGCTATCGGCAGTTTCTCGAAATTCGTACCGCCCGGCTCGCGAATGATTGAAACTGAAGGGATCTCCGCCGAAGCAGATGTTGTCGCTTTTATTGATCCTGCCGGCCGCGTCGTCGTGGTGCTTTACAATATAAAAGAAACGCCAATTTCAATTAAAGTGCAGGTGGGCCGCACCGTTCATGTTGTAAATATGCCGCCGCAGAGCTTCGCGACACTGGTGGTATCCCGCAAATGAGCAGCAGCAGAAAAAAGTGTCCGGTTTATGTAGACAAACGAATATTCACGTTATATAGTGAGAAAATATATATCTAAGAAAAGGGAATCATATGAAGAAATATATGCTGCTTACCGCTTTTATTACACTTTTTATGTCTATTGCGTTATTCACTGGTTGCGCAAGCAACATAGATAAAGGTTTGCATTATAACTATATCCTCGTTCATGGTGCTACTGGTGGTGGTTGGGATTGGAAGCATGTCGAAAAACTTCTAATAGCAGACAATCATTCAGTTTATCGACCAACACTAACAGGTCTTGGAGAAAAGGTTCATTTAGCGAATTCAGATATTAATCTTACAACACATATAAATGATATAGTTAATCTTATACTTTTTGAAGAACTTGATAATGTTATTCTAGTGGGCCACAGCTATGGCGGCATGGTAATCACTGGTGTCATGGATCGCATACCGGAACGTATTGCTTATGTAATTTTTTTAGATGCAGCAGTGCCAGACGATGGCATGTCTGAACTTGACACTAATGGTCCATTGCCTTCAAATTTTAAAGTTATCGATGGATTGGTTTATCCTCCGTGGATTGACTCAAAAAAGCCTTATCCAAGAGAAGTTCCACAGTCACTGAAAACGTTTACAGAACCTGTGTCATTTAAAAATCCTGAGGCAAAAAAACTTCCAGTAACATTTGTAGCTTATGTATTACCAGACGAAATAATAGAAAGAAAAGAAGAAGATTCTTCTTGGAAACGTGCAGAAGAACGCGGTTGGGAGATTATTACGTTTAACAGCGATCACAACGCTCAACGCTCACATCCAGCAGAGTTGGTAGAGTTATTGAAAGCAACACCAAAACTTTAAGTAATGATTTACATTGCCTAATATCGAGAGAAGACAGGTACATTTCTTAAGGGAAAATCGAAACAAGCATCTATTAAACGGAGTAAATCATGGGATTGTTTAAGAAAATTGGAATGCAGTGCAGGAAACCTTCAGGTCGTTTGGGCAGGTTTATGGGAAAAGCCATGAACTGTGGTCATGGTAAAATCAGGCGATGGGAATTTATTCATATTTCCATCAATCCAAAAGAAACAAAGGACAACCACTAATTAATGGATGGTAACGGTACAAAGAAAACTGTAACTATCCCTAATAAACAAGAAATTGTCAATCCAGTGAACCAAAACCACGCAGGGAAAAATTAGTGATAGCGGAGCTTTTGAAGATAATATTCCGGTACCATCTAAGACAGAACCAAAAAATGATGAAAGATTCGCACCCCCGGGATATTATCAATCGACAATTAAGAAACATCGTGAACGTTTACTATTAACGAAATCGAAAGGAAAAGAAAACAGATAATAATAGAGTGCATCCCTATCACTCAATTGTTTTTTTCGCTGAGAAAATATTTTGGCCTTGATTGCCTTGATATTAATGAGTATAATTATCTTTAGTAGCGGCAATTTGTATTTGGATTGGTAATTTTCAGCGAAGGAAATTCGTTTGATAGGTAATATCATTACAAATCTGCTTTTCACGAGTTTTGAATACTGTTCTTTGAGAGGGGTATTAAAATGAGTACGCACAGTTCAACTAATCATCACCAAAACAGGCATAACAGCCACTTTTTTGCTGAGCATGGTTATCTAAAAGTGCCGCATCTGGTGCAGTGGATGGCGACCCTTCGCTGCGGACTAAAGTGTGAACATTGCCTGGCTGCCGGAGAACAGGCAGGCATGGAGGATATGCCGTTAGATAAGACCAGGACCCTGATTGATGAAGTAGCTGATTTGGGAGTGGCTGAATTCCTGTTGACCGGCGGGGAGCCGCTGGTAAGGGAAGATTTGGCTGAAGTTATTGCCTACTTAGGACACAGGCATGTCAACTGGACCCTGAATACGGCTGCATTTCCGGCTCCGGAAATGCGCAGTGCGATTGCAAAATATCGCCCCGGTTTTGTAGCGGTGAGTCTGGACGGCCCTCAGGCCGTGCATGACGGTTTTCGCGGCGGGAGCGGGGCCTATGAACAGGCACTGGAGTCTATTGCCTTTTTTAAGTCACTTGGTATCCGCGTTTGTGCCGGAACCACGGTAACTACGCGTAACTATCCTTATCTGGACGAAACCTTCCATCTGTCCGTGAGCAGCGGGGCTGACCAATGGGGCATCCACCTGCTGGTTCCCGAGGGAAAGGCCGCTCATAGAAAAGACCTGTTCCTCTCACGAAGGCAACTCAAACATCTTATAAAATTTGTGGCGCGCAAGCGGAGATACTTCAATGTGCAAATGGCCGATGAGATCGGCTACCTGGGCTTATACGAGCCTTTAGTGCGCAATGTCCCGTTAACCTGCGGGGCGGGGCGCACACAGTGCGTCGTGCTTCCGGACGGCTCGGTAGTACCATGTACGACCCTGGACCGTTCCACGCGTGCGGGCAGCCTTTACGAACAGTCGTTGCAAACGATCTGGAACACAGGCTTCCAGGAAATACGCACCTGGCGGCCACAGGGCAAGTGTGCACACTGCGACTATGCCGTGGCTTGTAAAGGGGGCTGCTGGCTACAGCGCAAAGCGGGCAAGGAATGTTTTAAGGATGTCTGGTATGTGCCGGGTGCATTGAAGACCGCCGCCGGGATTGCTATATGCCTGGGCACTTTAGGTGCAGGCCAGCAGGGTTTAGCGAAGGCAGAGGCAGCACAACCAGAGAGTCCCACTATGCTTACCCTGAATAGTGAGAGCGAGAGCACTTTGGATGCTCTACTCCTGGACAAAGCCATTTTGCATTATTATGTGGAAATGGCCGCAGGTCAGTATGTGAACGGCGATGTCCAGCCGACCGATGCCAATGAGGTAGGATGGGCGTTCTTCAGAGATTTCGAGCAGGGGACACTGCCCCAGGATATCAATGAACGTTGTGAAAGAGTGATACAGGCGCTGGATACCGAGTATATGTCACTGTCGTTGACCGCGTTGTGTTGGAGGGCGATCAGCGAACCTTTGTTTAATGAGCTGAGTCCCTGGGGATATTCAAATTCAGACAAGCTGGCAATCTATGATACACTATATGCCATCGAACAGAAAGCCGCTGCTTTGAGACAGGAAATATTCGCCATGAATCTCGATCCTTATCTGCGTCGCGGCAGAACGGCGGCAATACCTAGTTCGATAGGCAAGGCTGGCCCTCGTCCGGGCGATAGTGAGAACGTTATTCTGAGCAATGATCTCGATAAAGAACGCTGGGGAGTCGGCAACAATCCGGATACGCGAGAAGCAGCAGAGGCCTATATGCTAGCGCATCCCTGCGGTCATTATATGAACCTGAAGTTCAGCTTTGCCGAGAATAGCGAGTTCATTCTCTTTAGCGGCGGAGAAGTCGAGGTAATAAGCTCGGAGATTGATTACGGCAATCAAGGCCTGTTTACCTTTGGCCCATTCGATATGATCGAGACCATTGATACGGTTGAGCTGGAGTTTCAAATCAATGCCAATATCAAGACCAACAAGGCCGGGACAACGGTATCTCTGCTGGACGATACCGAGGGAGATAATGACTTAAACAAGACCGTACAGGTCCAGCTCTTGGGCGGGTCGATGTACACTTATGTTGAATTGATCGACCAGGTTTATTGTCAAAACAGAAATTTGCTAGTACGGATGGCCGTCAACTGGATGTCTGGCCAGCCGGTTAGTTTGTGGGATAAAAACCATTCCGTTATCACCGCCATAAATCAGAACCAGGGACTGCTCTGGCCGGTCTTCAGGGAAATCCTTGGTTATGAGCCTGATACATATTCACCCGGAAGACGAGGCGGGAGTAATGACTTGAGTGATATATTATTCCCCCTGGAGATCAATGAACAAACACAGAGATTAGCTCTGTTTAAGGATATCGACTTCTGGATGTTCTAATATGACAGCACTATTATTGCTCAAGTATTTTTTAGGAGTTAGCCGACGAATTCTTCAATTAAGATAGATGGAAACCAAGGACAGCCACTTATTAATGGAGCAAGTCATGGGATTATTTAAAAAACTTGCCGTGCAATGCAGAAAACCTTCAGGGCGTTTGGGGAGGTTCATGGGAAAAGCTATGAATTCCGGGCACGCTAAACTCAGGCGATGGGGACTTAGTCACATTTCCATCAAGCCTGATTCTTATGTTCTTGATATAGGCTGCGGCGGAGGAATGGCGATTAAAGAGATAGCTTCATCTGTACCAGAAGGAAAGGTCTACGGAATTGATTATTCGCAGGAGATGGTTCAATTATCTAAAAAGGTAAATGATGACCTGATAAAACAAGGCATTGTTGAAATAATTCAAGGCAGCGTTTCGGCTTTACCATTTGAAGATAACATGTTTGATTTTGTAACCGTATTTGAAACATATTATTTCTGGCCGGAGATGGTTAATGACTTAATAGAGATAAAACGCGTATTAAAACCGGGAGCATTTCTTTTATTAGTTCATGCGGCGTATAAAGATGAAAAGTTTGAAAAACGAAATAACAAAGTAGCCAAGCTACTTGATATAAAGTTTCATACGCCGGATGAATATAAGGACTTTCTATCAGAAGCGGGATACAAAATAGAAAAAATAGATTGCCTACCTGAAAAAAACTGGATTTGTATAGTTGCACAAAAAAACGAGGAGAATTAAATAGAAGCCAGGAACAGCCACTAATTGATGGATGATAACGGTACACAAAAAACGGTAACTATCCCTAATAAATAATATGGAATACGTCACCATGAAAACCAAAACCACGAGTCCAAAAAAGGAGATAACGCATGAAAATTAGAAGCTATTTTTATATAATGTTTTTTCTTGTTTTTCTTTTACTTGTAAATCTATCCGGCTGTGGTGATAGCACAATATCTGACGAGAAACGTCAGGAACAGCATTTGAACGCGGTCAAACCGGGAAAATTCGTCATTGAACCTCCGACTCTTATCTGTCTCGGATTTGAATGGTATATTGAGGCCGATGCCAACCATAATGCCACTGTTGAAGTTTGGTACCGGAAAAAGGGTGAATCTTCCTGGAAAAAGGCACTGCCTCTTTTACGCATCCAAAATGAAGAATGCATTGATTCTTTTTCTGTCAATTGGATCGATTATGTAACTCCAAATTTGTTTGCCGGAAGTATAATGGATTTGCAACCTGAAACAGAGTATGAGTGCAAATTCCTTATGTCGGATCCAGATGGTGTCAATGGAAAAACTTCAACGAACCAAAAAATTGTAACTATACGTACTCGTCCTGAGCCAAAACCATTTAAGGGTGGTAAAGTTTATCACGTCTATCCCTGGGATTATACCGGACCCAAGGAAGAACCCAACTTTATCAACCTGATGCAAGCCTATTATGCAGGTGGAGGGTGCACGGCAGACTGGTGGAATCTTCATCCCCCTCGCGTCCAGCCCGGCGATACGATAGTGATCCATGAAGGAGTATACAAAGAGGATTGGACTTTTTATGGGGCCGACCTCTGGGGCCAAGGACAGGGCGCAAAATTCTCCGGGACCTATTTCCTGACCCAAAAAGGAACTCCTGAAAAGCCTATTGTTATAAAGGCTGCGGATGGCGAAGAGGTCATCTTCGACGGAAACGGCAACTTCAACCTTTTCAATGTCATGGCCGCTGATTATCATTATTTTGAAGGGCTGATAATCCGCAATACTGATGTCGCATTCTGGGCCGGCCAAAAAAGAATAATTGGTTGTAGCGGATTAACAGTCAAGGGGTGCCGGATCGAGAATGTCGATAAAGGGGTTCACTCTGAATGGTCAGGCTCCAAGAACTTCTACATCGCTGATAATAAATTTATCGGCAGGCATGACCAAAGCCATATACATTCATGGCATCTTAAGAGCCCCGGGAGGCCTGAGCCGCTTTTCCCTTATGAAAAATGCTTGTCCGAATATGCTGTCAAACTGGCCGGATCGGGCCATGTTGTCTGTCACAATTATGTAGCTCATTTCCATAACGGAATATGTCATGCTACATATGGCGTCCCGGAAGGTTATCCTGCGTATGGCCACCCTGATGTCTATCCGGTTGAAGAAGTACTAAAAGAAGACAGGATGTTCAAAGCAAATGACTTCTATAACAATTTCATTCAAAACGTACACGACAACGCGATAGAGGCAGACGGGACTATGTATAACATTCGTGTCTTACGCAACTATTGCATAGACGGAGCCGCCCAGGCTCTTAGCTCACAAACCCTTTACGGCGGACCGGCTTATTTTATACGCAATATTATATACCATGGATCAAACAATGGCTTTATAAAACATGCAAATCACCCGTCAGGTTCACTCTATTATCACAATACATGCATTGCAAACGCAAATGTCGGTTCAAGTTCAAATTATCATTTCAGGAATAACCTCATCCTAAACTGGATACCCGGAGTGACTGTTTTTTCTACCGACACATTTACTAATTACTCATCGTCTGATTACAACGGCTTTCGTCCCGACCCGGATGCGGGGTATTCATTTAGATGGAACTCTCCTCCATTTGATATACTAAAGGATTATAACAATCCCCGACAGGTACGCAGATATAACACCCTCGCTCAGTACAGCCGGGCTACAGGCCAGGACGAGCACAGCATACTCGTAGATTATGATATCTTCGAGAATGTGCATCCGCCTGTTTATCCTGATGAAATCACTAAAATCTTCAATGCCGAAGACATGGATTTTCAACTCAAACCGGATTCTGCTGCAGTTGATGCAGCATGCATTCTCCCCAATGTGAACGATGATTTTACCGGAGAAGCTCCGGATCTCGGGGCCTTAGAGGTTGGTTTACCAGTGCCTCACTATGGCCCACGTTATTAATTTACTTTTGATACTTAAACCTAACTCCTTTGGCGTAGTTCAAACGACCAACATAGAACTCTTCCTCATTTTCGGGTGAGGTAATATCCGCGGTTTTAACGCTGAACAGAAAAGACCAATTCTCCTGTATCTTCATAAACAGCTTCATTACTATCACAGCCTATTAAAAATTTAGTGGTGGCTTCTGGACGAAAAGGTATTGCATTTATGAGTATCGGTTAGTAATATCTGGTGATCGGAAACCAGGGAAACCAGAGGGAAACCAGGGACATCCACCTATTAATGTGTTAACGATACACATAAAACGGTAACCATCCATAAATCAATAAATCCGATCCTTGGAAGATAAGTTTTTGTCTTCTGAGGATTTCTTTTTTTAAACTGCTCACCTGAATTAACAATGATGAACTCTCCCCCAATTAAAGAATCGGGGAGACAAGATTTGAACTTGCGACCTCTGCGTCCCGAACGCAGCGCTCTAGCCAAGCTGAGCTACTCCCCGGCTCAATCCGGCAAATATACCAAA
>Ga0272443_10006316_pt1 | contig 11803 bp, 7 predicted proteins | sample SSMAcet12_FD_193581 | JGI IMG/M metagenome (GOLD analysis project Ga0272443, IMG submission 193581) | Marine sediment archaeal communities from Little Sippewissett salt marsh, Falmouth, MA, United States - SSM-Acet-12 | ecosystem: Environmental > Aquatic > Marine > Wetlands > Sediment ... | reverse complement strand
CCAACTCCCATTCCATCACATTCAATCGTCTGTTTTCGCCGTTGACTTGGCCTTGCCTTTCCCGCCTTCGTCAAGACTTTCGCCGTCGCCCTGACGGGCTTCCGCCTTCGCCCTACGGGCTATGGCGGACAAGATGGCGAACCAGACGGCGGACAGGCTCTGTGTCCTCCCTGTGCAAGACTTGCCTTTCGCCTTGTCTTTAATTAGCGAAAATTAGCGTAATTCGTGGTTCCGTCTTTGACTTTCTCTGTGTCCTCCGTGAACTCCGTGGTGCAGTCTTTGCCGCCGGGAAAAAGAGGGTTGAAATGGTCGGCGGCGGACAAGTATAGTTTCGCCCACAGGTGACGGGGCGTGGCGCAGCCTGGCTAGCGCGCATGAATGGGGTTCATGAGGTCCCGGGTTCAAATCCCGGCGCCCCGACTGATTGCTTAGTCGACACGGGAGGGCCTCGGGCCCTCCCGTGTCCGTATGAGGCCGGAATCGGAGCGCATCGGGAGCAGGCAGATGAAGACAATCAAGGTGGGATTGGTGGGGTGGGGAACCGTGGGCAGCGGCGTGCTCAAGATTCTCAAGGCCAACGGGAGCCTGATCTCCCGCCGCCTGGGGGCGAAGCTCGAGGTGGTAAGGGTGGCCGATCTCGACCTGGACACTCCCCGCTCGGTCAAGCTGCCGGCTTCCCGCCTGACCCGCGACGCCCTGTCCGTGGCTCGCGATCCGCAGGTTGACATTCTGGTGGAACTGATCGGCGGCCTGGACCCGGCCGAGGAGATCATCCTGGCTGCCCTCAAGGCCGGCAAGGCGGTCGTTACCGCGAACAAGGCGGTCTTGGCCGTCCGCGGCCGCCGCATCTTTGCCGCCGCCGCCCGCGCCGGGCGACCGGTGTTTTTCGAGGCCAGTGTGGGCGGGGCCATACCGGTGATCAAGGGCCTGCGGGAAGGCTTGGCCGCCAACCGGATCAGCTCGATTCTGGGCATCGTCAACGGGACCACCAACTACATCCTGAGCCGAATGACCAGCGAAGGAATCTCGCTGGCGGAGGCCCTGGAAGAAGCCCAGAAGCTGGGTTATGCCGAGCCCGATCCCAGCCTGGACCTGGCCGGGAAGGATTCGGCGCATAAGCTGGTCATCCTTGCCTCCCTGGCTTTCGGAGATTGGTTGGAGCCCCGCGGGATACTCTTGGAGGGGATAGAGAGAATTTCCTCCGAGGACATTCTCTATACCGGCGAACTGGGTTATGTGATCAAGTTGTTGGCCATTGCCAAGGCCTCTCCCGGCGGCCTGGAGTTGCGGGTCCATCCCACCCTCCTGCCGCGCAATCATCTTCTGGCCTCGGTCAGCGGAGTGCTTAACGCCGTCTACCTGGAGGGAGACTTCAGCGGGCCCAGTATGTTTTATGGCCGCGGGGCGGGCGCCGGTCCGGCGGCCAGCGCGGTGGTTGCCGACCTGATGGAGGCCGGACAGGCCCTGAATACCGGGGCCGGAACGGGGCCGGGGCGCCTGCCTTCCCCGCAAAAGCTGGACCGCCTTCCGGTGGGGGACATCCGCTGCCGGCACTATCTGCGGGTTCAGGCCCCGGACCGACCTGGAGTCCTGGCTCGCATAGCCAGCATCCTGGCCGACCACGACATCGGAATTGCCTCGGTTATCCAGCGGGGTCGGCGGAAGAAGGGAGCCGTCCCGGTGATCTTGATGACCCATCAGGCCCCGGAACGGGAGATGGCCGCGGCCCTGCGCAAGATTGCCCGGGTGGCCGCAGTAAAGGAGCGTCCTTTTCGCCTCAGGGTGGAAGATTGAACCTGATCCCACCGAGGCAGGGAAAGAAGATGAAACACGTCTTGATTCTCGGCGACGGGATGGGCGATCATCCCGTCCCGGAGTTGGAAGGGAAAACCCCACTCGAGGTCGCCCGCACTCCGCATATGGACCGGTTGGCGCGGGAAGGCGCCGCCGGCTCGCTCAAAACCGTCCCCGGCGGATTTCCGCCGGGGAGCGACGTGGCCAACCTCTCCATCCTGGGCTACAATCCCGCCGCCTTTTATACCGGCCGCGGCCCGCTGGAAGCCGCCAGTCTGGGAGTGCAACTCCAGGACGACGAGGTCGCCTTCCGCTGCAACCTGGTCACCATATCGGGTGAGGTCCTGGCCGATTACAGCGCCGGCCACATTTCCAGCGAGGAGTCGGCGGTTCTGCTCGCCTGCCTGGAGAAAAAATTCGGGGGTTGGGGAATCCGTTTTCATCCCGGGATGAGTTACCGGCACCTGCTGGTGGTCAAGGAGGAGTTGCTGGAGGAGGGGAGGGGCAAGTTGCGGACTACTCCTCCCCACGACATAACCGGCCGGCCTTTCCGCGAGCATCTGCCCCGGGGCCGGGGATCCGCCTTCATCAACGACCTGATCAGAAAATCCCGGGTCCTGCTGCAGGACGAGGAAATAAACGAAATTCGGCTGGATCTGGGCGAAAACCCGGACAATATGATCTGGCCCTGGGGAGAGGGGAAGTCTCCCCGCCTGGAGAGTTTTGCCGAACGTTACGGCCTGCGCGCTGCGATGATCACGGCGGTTGATTTGCTGGGCGGGCTGGCCGCTTCAGCCGGATTGGAGAGAATCGCGGTCCCCGGGGCCACCGGGTTCTTCGACACCGACTATTCGGCCAAGGGCTCCGCCGCCATCAAGGCCCTGGACGATTACGATTTTGTTTATGTTCACATCGAGGCCCCCGACGAGGCCGGACACATCGGGAACCTGGGGGAAAAGATCAGGGCGATAGAGTCCATCGACGAAAAGGTGGTGGCGCCGCTTCTGGCGGAAGCCTCCCGCCGGGGCGATGTCCGACTCATCCTGCTGCCCGATCACCTGACTCCGGTGGCCTTGAAGACCCACGTGGAGGATCCGGTTCCCCTGGCCGTATGGGGGCCGGGAGTGGATCCGGACGCGGTGGAAGCCTATGACGAGCGTCACGCCGCCTTGGGCCGACTGGGCATTCGCAGCGGGCATAAGTTCCTGCCCTGGCTGCTGGAGCTCGATCAGGTCTGAGGCTTCCCGTCCGGCGGTTGCTAGAAGCTAGCCATAGCGCGAGCAGACCGTCCTGTGCTATTAATAAAAATTTCGAGTCGGGCTTCTCGGCGGCGTTCCTTAAGCTGGGAACGGGTTTTGAAGCGCCGAAACAGGGAAAACTCAGGCGGAAAGTCGAATGGGAATCATAGTACAGAAATTCGGGGGGTCGTCGGTCGGCGACGTGGACAAGCTCCTCAACGTAGCCCGGCGGGTAACCGCCAAGAAAAGGGAAGGAAACCGGATGGTGGTCGTGGTCTCGGCTATGGGGGACAGCACCGACGAGCTGATCGAGCTGGCTCACCGGATCAGCTCCGATCCTTCCGACCGGGAGATGGATCAGCTGATCTCCACCGGGGAGCAGATCAGTTCCGCCCTGCTGGCGATGGCTTTGCATACCCTGGGGGAGGAGGCCATCTCCCTGACCGGGGACCAGGTGGGGATCCTGACCGACTTCAGCCACACCAAGGCCCGGATCGATCGCATCCTTCCGGACAAGCTCCTCAAGGAATTGGATTCCGGCCGAGTGGTGGTGGTGGCGGGATTCCAGGGGATCAGCCCCGACAACGACATCACTACCCTGGGCCGCGGCGGGTCGGACACCACCGCCGTGGCGCTGGCCGCCGCCCTTTCCGCCGACTCCTGCGAGATATTCACCGACGTGAACGGGGTTTATACTTCGGATCCCCGGGTAGTTCCGAAGGCGGCCAAGCTCGACAGAATCAGCTACGACGAGATGTTGGAGATGGCCAGCCTGGGGGCCAAGGTCATCCAGAACCGGGCCGTGGAATTTGCCAAGAAGTTCAAGGTGGTCCTGCACATCCGGTCCACCTTCAGCGAGGATGAAGGGACGATAGTAGCCGAGGAGGCGGACGAGATGTCGATGGAGAAAGTAGTCATTCGGGGAGTTACCCTGAACAAGGAGGAAGCAAAGATCACCATCACCCGGGTCCCGGACGAACCGGGAGTGGCGGCCAGGATATTCAAGGCCATCGCCGAGGCCCAGGTCAACGTGGATATGATCATTCAGAACATCAGCGAGGACGGATTCACCGACGTCTCCTTCACCGTGCCCACCGGCGACACCGCCCGGGCCAAGGGCGTGATCGCCGAGCTGGCTCCCCGGATCGGAGCGGGAGAGATCAAGGTGGACGATCTGGTTGCCAAGGTTTCGGTGGTCGGGGTGGGGATGAAGAGCCATCCCGGCGTGGCGGCTACGATGTTCGAGACTTTCGCCGAGAACAAGATCAACATCAATATGATCTCCACCTCGGAAATAAAGATATCCTGCGTCGTCGCCTCGGAGGACGGGGAAAAGGCCGCCCGGGTCGTGCACCGGGCTTTCGGCCTGGATCGGGAGGAGTGATCGTGAAGCCGGACGTCCTGATCTACGACACCACCCTCCGAGACGGGACCCAGGCCGAAGGCGTCAGCTTTTCCGTGGCGGACAAGGTTAGGATCGCCTGTCGCCTGGACGAGTTCGGGGTGGATTACATCGAAGGAGGCTGGCCCGGTTCGAATCCCAAGGATATGGCCTTCTTCGAGGAGATCCGGCGCTGCCGGCTGGCCCGGGCCAAGACAGTGGCTTTCGGCAGTACGCGCCGGGCCGGGATCAAGGCGGCCGAGGAAAGCAACGTACTTGACCTGCTTCGGGCCGAGACGCCGTCGGTCGCGGTCTTCGGCAAGAGCTGGCTGCTTCACGTGACCGATGTTCTCCGGGTGGATCCCGAGGAAAACCTGGAGATGGTCGGAGATACCGTCTCTTTTCTGAAGCAGGAAGGGCGCGAAGTGATATTCGACGCCGAGCATTTTTTTGATGGTTACGAGGACGATCCCGAGTACGCCGTCCGGGTGCTGGAAGCGGCCGCGGAAGCCGGCGCCGATTTCCTGGCCCTCTGCGACACCAACGGAGGGACCCTCCATTTCCGGATTGCCGAGATCACCGAGGCGATGGGGACCAAGTTTTCCGTTCCCCTCGGGATACATTGCCACAACGACTCCGGCCTGGCCGTGGCCGGTTCCCTCTCGGCCGTCCGGGCCGGGGCCAGGATGGTCCAGGGGACGATGAACGGCTATGGCGAGCGTTGCGGCAACGCCAACCTCTGTTCGATCATCCCCAGCCTTCAATTGAAGATGGGCTGCGAATGCGTGAGCCCGGACCAGTTGTCCCAGCTGGTGGATGTCGCCCGCTTCGTCGACACCCTGGCCAACCTGCGACCTTCCCACCGGGATCCCTACGTCGGCGAGTCGGCCTTTGCCCACAAGGGGGGGATGCACGTAGACGCGGTAAGGAAAAATCCGCGCACCTTCGAGCACATCCTGCCGGAAAAGGTGGGAAACCATCGTCGAATCCTGGTTTCCGAACTTTCCGGAAAGAGCAATGTGATTCTCAAGGCTTTCGAGTTCGGGGTGGACCTGGAGAAGGATACCCCGGAAACCCGTCAAATTCTGGAAGAAGTCAAGCGGCTGGGTAGCGAAGGCTACGAGTTCGAAGGCGCCGAAGCCTCGTTCAAGATCCTGGTCCAGAAGGCGCTTAAGCAACACCGGGATTTCTTTCGGTTGGAAGGATTCCGAGTCAGCGTGGAGAAGCGCGGTTCCGGCGGGGAAGTGGTCTCGGTGGCCACGATCAAGGTCAAGGTCAAAAACGAGATCGAGCATACGGTGGCTGAAGGCGAGGGACCGGTTGACGCCCTCAACAATGCCCTGCGCAAGGCGCTGCGCCCCTTCTATCCCTCGATCCGCGAGCTCAAGCTTGAGGACTACAAGGTGCGGGTCCTCAGTTCCGAGCAGGGCACGGCCTCCCCGGTCAGGGTTCTGGTCGAGAGTTCCGACGGGCGGGACATCTGGGGAACCGTGGGGGTTTCAGAGAACATCATAGAGGCCAGCTGGCGCGCCCTTGTCGACAGCGTTGATTACAAGCTCCTCCGAGACCTGGCTGGGGACAAGGAAAGCGGAGAGAAAAAATGACTCCGAAAGGCCCGGCTTGGCCGCCCCGCTATGACGCCGGGGCGGTGGAAGAAAAAATCTATGGCGCCTGGCTGGAGGCCGGGAGTTTCCGCGCCGATCCGGCTTCCGGTCGCGAACCCTACGTGATCGTGATTCCGCCTCCCAACGTGACCGGGATCCTGACTATGGGGCACGTCCTCAACAACACCCTGCAGGACATCCTGGTTCGTTGGCAGAGGATGTCGGGAAAGGAAGCGCTCTGGCTGCCGGGGACCGATCACGCCGGGATCGCCACCCAGAACGTGGTTGAGAGGGCATTGCGCAAGGAGGGGCTCCACCGCCGGGACCTGGGCCGGGAGGAATTCGTGAACCGGGTCTGGGCCTGGAAGGAAAACTACGGAGGAACCATCATCCGGCAGTTGAAAAAACTGGGATGTTCCTGCGACTGGTCCCGGGAGCGATTTACCCTGGATGAAGGCCTTTCCCAGGCCGTGCGGGAGGTGTTCGTTCGGCTCTACCGCAAGGGCTTGATCTACCGAGGGCCTTACCTCATCAACTGGTGTCCTCGCTGCCACACCGCCTTGTCCGATGAGGAGGTGGAACACCAGGACGTGGAGGGAAAACTTTGGTACATCCGCTATCCCCTGGCCGACGGCCGCGGGGCGATAACCGTGGCCACCACCCGCCCCGAGACGATGCTGGGCGACACCGCGGTTGCGGTAAATCCCGGAGATGTTCGCTTTCAGGAAATGGTAGGGAAAAAGGTTTGCCTTCCCCTGGTCAACCGCGAGATACCGATCATCGCCGACGAGTTCGTCGATCCCGCTTTCGGGACGGGCTTGGTCAAGGTTACGCCGGCCCACGATCCGAACGACTTCGAGATGGGCCTCCGCCACGACTTGCCCCAGGTCGTGGTGATGGATGCCTCGGGGCGGATGAACGAGGAGTCCGGCGAGTTTGCCGGACTGGATCGCTTCGAGGCCCGGGCCCGGATCGTCCAGGCCCTGGCCGAACAGGGGTTTCTGGAGAAGGAGGAAAAACACGAACACGCCATCGGGCACTGCTATCGCTGTGCCACCGTGGTCGAGCCCACCCTCTCCGTTCAGTGGTTTGTCCGGATGAAACCCTTGGCCGAACCGGCCCTGGCCGCGGTCCTGGAGGGAAATGTCCGCTTCTATCCGGAACGCTGGGTCAAGGTTTACCAGCACTGGATGGAGAACATCCGGGATTGGTGCATCTCCCGGCAGCTTTGGTGGGGACACCGCATACCGGCCTGGTATCGAGGAGACGAGATGTACGTGGGCGAGGAGCCCCCCCCCGGCGAGGGATGGGTTCAGGAAGAAGATGTCCTGGATACCTGGTTTTCCAGCTGGCTTTGGCCGTTTTCCACCCTGGGTTGGCCCGAGGAAACCGCCGACCTGTCCGCCTTCTACCCGACCAGCACCCTGGTAACCGGTCCGGACATCATATTTTTCTGGGTGGCCAGGATGATTATGGCCGGGTTGGAATTTCGGGGAGAGATTCCCTTTTCCCAAGTTTACTTCACCGGGATCATCCGCGATACCGAGGGGAGAAAAATGTCGAAGTCCCTGGGCAACTCCCCCGACCCGCTGGACGTGATCGAGGAATACGGGGCGGATGCCCTGCGCTTCACCATTGCCCGGCTTTCCCCCATCGGGCAGGATGTCTATTACTCCAACAAGTTGTGCGAACTGGGCCGGAACTTTGCCAACAAGATCTGGAATGCGTCCCGATTCGTGACCTCCACCATAGGGGATGAGGCGGTGTCGGATCCGGCCGCCGCCGCCGCCGACCTGGCTCCGGACGAGCGGGCCATACTCAGTCGCCTGGAACGCACGGTGGAGGAAGTCGGTTCCCACCTGGAACGCTTTCACTTCAACGATGCCGCCCTGGCCATCTACGATTTTTTCTGGCACCACTTCTGCGATCGCTACCTGGAAGCGAGCAAGCATTCCCTGTCCGCCGGCTCGGGTCCGGAGGCGGCCTTGGTGCGGGGGACCCTGCACCGCGTCCTGGAGCGGGTTCTGGCCCTGCTTCATCCCATAATGCCCTTCATAACCGAGGAAATCTGGGGCCGCATCGGCCGGGACGGCTTGCTGATGGATTCTCCCTGGCCCCGGCCCGCGCGCGTCCTGCTCGATCCCGCTGCCGAGGCCGCCGCCGAGGTGAAGTTCGAGGTCCTGGCCGCCCTGCGTAATCTCAGGGTGGAATACAATGTCCCCCCGAAACAGGGGGTGGTTTTTTACCTGGTCAGCGAGGATCCGGGACGCCACGAGCTCCTGGCTTCCCAGGCGGATTCCCTGGCTGCCCTCCTGCGCCAGGATCGGGTGGTGGTGGATCCGGCCTGGAAAGCCGAGAGCCCCACCCCCTCGGTCCTGGTTGCAGGCTGCCGGGCTTATATGCCCCTGGACGGGATAGTGGACATCGAACAGGAGCGGGAACGTTTTTCCAGGCAGAAGACCAAGCTTCAGGCCGAACTGGCCTCGGTGGAGAGCAGGCTGCACAATCCCAATTTCCTGGACCGGGCGCCCGATGAGGTCAAGCAGTCCACGCGGGAACGGGTCGCGCGCATCCGGGAGAAAATTTCCCGCGTCGAGGCCGCCCTGGCCGGCCTGGGCTGAAGGTGGGGAAGGGGAGCCGGGAGGGAGAACGGGCGGTGAGTTCGCCGGAACGGATATTGACGCTGGACCTGGGAAATTCCGTGATCTCCGGAGGGGTCTGGGAGGGGGAGCGCCTGGTGGACGGGAAGTGGGTGCTGCCTACGCCCGGGCCGGAAATGCCCTCGCTGCTGGAGGCGCGCTTGGAGGCTCAGCGCCCGATTGATCGGGCGATTCTGGGCTCGGTCGTGCCCAGCCGGGAAAAATTGGTGGTCGGGATAGTTCGGGAAACCCTGGACATCTCCTGCAAGAACCTGACCTGGCGCACCTTGACCGGGATGAAACTGGCCGTCTGCCGCCCTTCCCGGGTGGGTCCGGACCGAATTGCCAACGCCGTGGCTGCCTACCGGCGTTGGGGAGGGCCGGTGCTGGCGGTCGACATCGGTACCGCCGTTACCTGCGATGCCGTCAGCGCCGAGTTTGAGTTTTTAGGCGGAGCAATAGCTCCCGGTCCCCGGCTGGGCCTGCGGGGTCTCTCGGAAATCTCGGAGCTTCTTCCCCTCCTGGAGCCGCGTTTCAACGTTCCCGCCCTGGGTCGTGATACGGAGGGAGCGATGCTTTCCGGGGTTTGTTGGGGAACCAGGGGGGCAGTTGAGTTTCTGGTTGCCCGGATCAAGAAGGAGTTGAACTGGGGAGGGCGGACTCCGGTGGCCGTGACCGGCGGATATGCCCCGGCGGTTTTGGCCGGCAGCCCGCTGCGGCGGGGAATCGACCCGCTCCTGACCCTGCGGGGCCTGAGGCAGATTGCCGTTTCCCGGAGGTGAAAGCCTGCGGCCGGACAACGGTCGGAGTGGCCCTGAGCGGGGGCAAGGACAGCAGCTTGGCGGCGGCCCTGTTGCTCCGGGAAGGCCATCGGGTCCGAGGGTATCATTTGCGCCTGTACTCGGGGGGAAAGGATGGGGCTGCCCAGGAAGCGGCCCTGCGCGAGTTGGCTTTTCGGCTGAAAATCCCGTTGTTTGTCCTGGACCTGCGGGAAGAATTCCGGGAAGGCGTGATCGACCCGTTTCTGGCGGAATATCGCCGGGGGCGGACCCCGAATCCCTGTGCGCTCTGCAACCTTTGCTTCAAGTTCGGCCGTCTTTTTACTCAGGCCCTGGCGGACGGGTGCGATTATGTCGCCACCGGGCATTACGCCCGGGCGGAGGAAGGTCTCCTCAAGACCAACTCCTCGCCGGAACGCGATGAAAGCTATTTTCTGGCCCTGCTCCCCCGCGAGAGACTGCGCCGACTGCTTCTCCCCCTGGGCTGCTTCTGCGACCGGGAAGTTTCCCGGCTCCGGGACGAACTTCTTCCCGGCTTCCAGCCGTCCCCGGTCAGCCAGGAGGCCTGCTTTCTGGCGGGGCAATCCCTGAGAGATTTTCTCCGCCGCCAACTTCCCCAGGCTTTTCGCCCCGGCGAAATCGTTTCCGCCGGGGGAAAGGTTTTGGGACAACACCAGGGGACCTGCGGTTACACCATCGGGCAACGCCGCGGCCTAAGCTCTGCCAGCGGACGGGGAGGTCCTTATTACGTGATCGGGATCGAGCCGGAGAAAAACCGAATCGTGGTTGGGCGCCGCAGGGATCTCCTGGCAGTGGGGATGGAGGTTCGCGGGACGACCTGGAACGGCATTGCGAATCCGAACGGCCCCTTCCGGGCCTTGGTGCGCATCCGGCATACGCACAACCCGGTCGGCGCCGAGATCTTCCCCCGGGGGGAAGGCCGAACGGACGTTGTCTTCGAGCGGCCCCAGTCCGCGGTGACTCCGGGGCAGCTGGCCGTGTTTTATCGGGAGGATGCGGTGCTGGGAGCGGGCTGGATCGAGGGTCCCCTCCAGGAAGACTGAAGGCAAGGCGGAAGGCAAAGTCTCACACAGGGAGAACACCGAGAACACAGAGAAAGGCAAAGTCAAGGTCTCGACAGACGATTGAATGTGATTGAAGGTGAGTTGGGGGAATAGTGGAAAGAAAGAGTTCGAGCAACGTCCATCGACGCGACGATCTCCAAAAACGAAAGGCAGGGATCAACTAATTACGCGAATTAAAGGCAAGGCGAAAGGCAAAGTCTTACACGGGGAGGACACAGAGAAAGGCGAAAGTCAACTTGTCCGCCATAGCCCGAAGGGCGAAGGCGGAAGGCGAAAACAGACGATTGAATGTGATGGGATGTGAGTTGGGGTGTGAGGTTTGGGGAATGAGGTTTGCGGCAAGGTCAAAAGCGGCAAGCGGAGGCGCCCTTGGCCTTTTTTCCAAAAATTCTGGATTCTGAATTCTTCGTCTTTCCTGAACCCTATGCCCTATGATGCCTTGTCTCTAATCCGTGTCAATCCGTGGACAATCCACCTCGGCCTGTCCGGGGCTTACTCGCCCTTGGGGTCGCGCGTCATCAGGTCGCGGGCGGCGGCGGACGCCGGCTTGTTCTGGTAGAGGACGGCATAAACCTGTTCCACGATGGGCATCTCCACTTCCACCTTGGCCGCCAGGGAACGGACAGAGCGGGCGGCCGAAGCTCCCTCCACCACCATCCTGGTCCCGGCCAGGGCTTCCTCCGCGGGAACCCCTTCCCCAACCAGGCGGCCGAAGCGGAGGTTGCGGCCATAAGGACTGAAGGAGGTGGCGATCAGGTCTCCCATCCCCGACAACCCCCAGGCCGTCTTGGCCTGGCCGCCCAGGGCCTTGGTCAACCGGGCAATCTCCACCACACCCCGCGTGAGCAGGGCGGCCTTGGTGTTGTCACCGAAGCCGCAGCCGTCGCAGATGCCGGCGGCAATGGCGATCACGTTCTTAAGGACCCCACCCATCTCCACCCCAACCTGGTCGTCGTGGGAATAGACCCGAAAACGCTCGGTCATCAGGAGGGCCTGGCCCCGGTAAGCCACGTCCAGATCGGTGCAGGCCACCACCACAGTGGTGGGGAGGCCGCGGGCGACTTCCTCGGCGTGGCTGGGACCGGAGATCACCCCCACGTGGCGCAAGCCCAGCTCTTCGGCGACCACGCTCGACATCCGCTTCAGGGTCTCCGGCTCCAACCCCTTGGCCGCGCTCAGGACCAGAGCCTGGCGGGGAAAGAATTTATTGGCCCGAACGCAGACATCCCGCATATGCCGGGAGGGAACGGCCAGGATGACGGCATCGGCTCCCTTCAGGGCCG
>Ga0272443_10006315_pt1 | contig 11803 bp, 8 predicted proteins | sample SSMAcet12_FD_193581 | JGI IMG/M metagenome (GOLD analysis project Ga0272443, IMG submission 193581) | Marine sediment archaeal communities from Little Sippewissett salt marsh, Falmouth, MA, United States - SSM-Acet-12 | ecosystem: Environmental > Aquatic > Marine > Wetlands > Sediment ... | reverse complement strand
AATCGCATCGTCCGACCGAACCGATCAACGGGACGCCCCTGCATTGCATCGACGGCACGGTCGGGCAGCGCAAGCCGGAGTACTCGCTGCTCAAGCCGCGCATCCTCATCGAGGCGGACAATACCTTCTCGCTGCCTCCGGACCTGGGTCGCAGGTACCGCCAGCTCATGTTCCGCAAGCGTACGCGCGACATCCTGAGCAACCATAAGGCTGACCGGCTTCTGACGCAGCTGGAAGCAGACGAGTTCATCCTGCTGGGTGTCGGGCTGGAGCGTGCGATCCGAGGCCTGGCACTAGGATTGCTGGCCCGCCATAAGAACGTGACGGTTGTCGGCGACGCCTGCGGTTACTGGAATACGGGCGACGCGGAGCTCGTGCTCCGTCAATTGGCGGCCAAGGGGATCCGGATCCTTCCGACGGACGAACTGATCGCCCGGCCGACCGACCCGGCGCGCCGCTCGCGTGCCACACGGCGATCCGCCCGACCGACTTCATCGCCGCGCGGGAACCGACCTCCGACCGATCGTTCCACACGTAGCGCGGGTGGCAATCCCGCCTCGGAGCACGTTCCGCGCTCCTAGGCTGCCGACTCGGCAGCGGATCGCCTTCGCCCCCTTTTCACAGGCTGGACCGGGGGGGCAGTGCTGTTTTCACAAGCTTTCCTTGTCAACCTGCCGGCCGCCTCGTACATTTAACGTAGTTTTGCATCCGCGCCCGGACCGGCCAATGAGTATAAGGGCTGGGCAGGCGAGGATGGGCACGATCAAACGACTGGGTCGCCGGGGGTGGTCGGCGCGCGGCCGGCCTGAGATCCACGGTGCGAACGACCGTGTTACCCTTGGAACCTGATCAGCGCAACCCGGCCGCGGGCCGCACACTGCGGAACCGCGTCCCTGAGTGCACGAGGCTTGGGGCCGGCGGGAGCTGCGTAGGGAAGGCGACGTGCCGACCGACCCCGGCCGGTACCCCCTCTTGCCGCGGCTACACCAGCTTCCCCCGGATATCCTTGGCCAGGCAGGACGGCACGTTGCACCACGCGCCGGCAGATCGGGTTGGCCTGAAGGTACGACCCGTCCGGGGACTTATCACAATGAGCGAGAACAATCCGCATACAGAGCGGTCGGCCTCGGGAAACGATACGAGAACGCGCGTCCCCTTTCCGGGCTCGCGCAAGGTCTACCTCCATGGTAGACGCTTCGAGGACGTCCGCGTGCCGATGCGGGAAATCCGGCTGTCAGGTACGACCGCCAAGCATGGCCAACCGGCCGAGTCGCCGGAGACCGTGTACGTCTATGACACATCCGGTCCCTACACGGAACCGGACGCCAGAATCGACCTCTCGCAGGGCCTGGAACCTGTGCGACTCAAGTGGATCCAGGCGCGGGGCGGCATCGAGCGACTCAAAAACTTCAGCACCTTTGTCGCGGGAGGTGGCCGACCCGTTGATGACGATCGTGGGAAATACTTCCCGCAATCCCGCAGGCCTCTGCGCGCGAAGGCTGGCTGCCGGATCACGCAAATGCACCTGGCGCGCCAGGGCGTCATCACGCCCGAAATGGAATACGTGGCCATCCGCGAGAACGAGCGACGCGAGCGGCTGCGCGACGGCGGCGGTTCGCCGGAAGCGGCCTGGGGGCAGGTGTGGGGAGCGCAGATCCCGTCACTTGTCACGCCCGAGTTCGTGCGCGACGAGCTGGCACGGGGCCGGGCGATTCTGCCGGCCAACATCAACCACCCCGAGCTCGAACCGATGATCATCGGGCGGAACTTCCTGGTCAAAATCAACGCGAACATCGGAAACTCGGCCCTGTCTTCCTCGATCGCCGAGGAGGTCGAGAAGATGGTCTGGGCGATCCGCTGGGGGGCCGATACGGTCATGGACCTGTCCACGGGCCCGGACATCCACGCGACGCGGGAATGGATCCTCCGCAACTGCCCCGTGCCTGTGGGGACGGTCCCCATCTACCAGGCGATGGAGAAAGTCGGGGGCCGGGCCGAGGAGCTGACCTGGGAGATCTTCCGCGACACGCTCGTCGAACAGGCCGAGCAGGGCGTGGATTATTTCACGATCCATGCCGGCGTGCTGCTGCGGTTCATCCCGATGACGGTCGAGCGTACGACGGGGATCGTCTCGCGCGGGGGAGCGATCCATGCCAAATGGTGCCTTGCCCACCACCTGGAGAACTTCGCGTATACGCACTGGGACGAGATCTGCGCAATCCTGGCGGCCTACGACGTGGCCGTTTCGATCGGAGACGGCCTGCGGCCCGGCTGCATCGCCGACGCCAACGACGCGGCCCAGTTCGCCGAGCTGAAAACCCAGGGCGAGCTGACGCGGCGGGCCTGGGACGCGGGCGTACAGGTCATCAACGAAGGCCCCGGTCACATCCCCATGCACCTTATCGCCGAGAACATGACCAAGCAGCTCGAATGGTGTCACGAGGCGCCGTTCTACACGCTGGGCCCCCTGACGACCGACATCGCGCCAGGCTACGACCACATCACCAGCGCGATCGGGGCGGCCATGATCGGGTGGTACGGGACAGCCATGCTCTGCTACGTGACGCCCAAAGAGCACCTCGGGCTGCCGGACCGGGACGACGTCCGCGCCGGCGTCGTCGCCTACAAGATCGCCGCCCACGCCGCGGACCTGGCCAAGGGCCATCCCGGCGCGCGGCACCGCGACGACGCGATGAGCCGGGCACGCTTCGAGTTCCGCTGGCAGGACCAGTTCAACCTCGCGCTCGACCCGGACCTGGCCGCCCAATACCACGACGAAACGCTGCCCAGCGAGGGCGCCAAGCGCGAACATTTCTGCAGCATGTGCGGGCCGAAGTTCTGCAGCATGCGGATCTCCCAGGACGTGCAGGACACGGCCCGCCAGCAGGAGGCCCAAAGTCAGGCGATGGAGGCCAAGAGCCGGGAGTTCCGCCAGAGCGGCGGGGAAATCTACCAGAGGCGGTGACATAGTAGCGGCCGCCCCCCGTGGCGGCCGGTGCACGGCTCCCAGTGCCGTCACACGCGGGTTCGCATGACCCGACGGGCGAGACGCCCGTACCACCCTGCGATGTGGCGCTACCCTGTTGGCGCAGGCCGGTGAACCGCTAGAGTAGATGCATGGAGGACTCCACCGCGGTACCACAGGACCGACAGGATCAGGCGTGGACGATTCGGCGACTGCTCGAATGGACCACGGGCTGGTTCGCAACCCGCAACGTCGAGGGCGGTCGGCTGGCGGCCGAGCTGCTGCTCGCCCACGCGATGGGCTGTGCCAAGATCCAGCTCTACACCCGTATCGACGAGGAGCCGTCGGCCGATCAGCGGTCAGCGTTCCGGGAGCTGGTCCGCCGGGCGGGCGCGCACACACCGATCGCCTACCTGCTGGGCCGGCGGGAGTTTTTTTCGCTCGAATTCGAGGTAACACCGGCCGTCCTCATACCCCGTCCGGAGACCGAAACGCTCGCCCAGCGGATGATCAGCCTCTGCCGGGAAGACCCGCAAAGGATGTTTCAGATCCTCGATCTGGGCACGGGCAGCGGGTGCGTGGCCGTCGCGGTCGCCCACTATGCGCCGAACGCGGTCGTGACGGCCACTGACCTGTCGGCCGACGCGCTGGCGGTGGCGGGTCGTAACGTGCAGCGCCACGGCCTGAGCGAACGCGTCCGGCTTATCGCGTCCGATGGGTTCGATCTGCCGGCCGGCGCGGTGCCCGCGGGCGGCTTCGACGCGGTCGTCACGAACCCGCCCTATGTCAGCGAAGCGCAGTGGCGGGAGCTGCCGCCGCACATCCGCGAGCATGAGCCGAAAGCTGCACTCGTGCCGCCGGACGGCGACGCCCTGTCGATGTATCGGCGGCTGGCGGGCCAGGCGGGCGGGTTTTTGGGCAAAGGAGGCCGACTGCTGGCTGAGATCGGCGCCGGCCAACTGGAGCCGGTCCGGCAGATCTTCGCCGAGGCCGGCGGCTGGTCGTGGATCGGCTCGCACCGTGACCCGTCCGACCCCCACGAACGGGTCGTCGAACTTCAAAGGTCGATGCCCGGCTGACGACGCGGCTTCCCGGCCGGTCCTGGCCTGGCGGTTGGGGATTACAGGTACTGGGCGGGGAATTTCCACGGATCACGGTATTCCGGCCGGGCGCGCCGGGCGGCTTCTGGGTCGCCGACGATCTTGCGGGTCGCCGGGTCGAAGCGGACCTCCCTGCCCAGCTCGAGCGACAGGTTGGCCAGGCCGATCGCCACGTCGATCGCGTGGTGGTAGGCGACATTGCACAGCGGCTGCGTTCGCGTACGGATACCGTCGATCCACTCGCGGTGCTGGCCGGGCGACGACGGAATCGACGGGGGTGGCGGTTCCAATCCCTCCATGCGGTCGCCCTCGGGCACGATCTGGTGCATGCCGTAGTTGGCCCACAGCGTCCCGTTGACGCCCTGGAAATAGACACCCAGGCGGCGGCGGATCGTGTTGTCACCCTGGAAGTCGAACCCGTAGCTGTTGACCAGCGACATCCACCAGGTCATCGTGAAGTCGTCGTATTCCCAGAGCACTTCGTGAGTATCCGGCGAGTCGCCGACATCGCGGATGACGTACCGCCCGCCCGAGCTCAGCGTGCGTTTCGGAAAGCCCAGCTCCAGCGCCCAGACGGGCAGGTCGACGATGTGCGGGGCCATCCCCGGCGTCCAGCCGCCGCTGTAGGCCATGAACGAGCAGTTCGAATACGCGCTTTCGATCAAAAGCCGATGGAACGGCCGCATCGGCGCCGGCCCGATCCACATCTCCCAGTCGAGACCCGGCGGCGGGTCACCGCCCGGTTCATTACCCACTCCTTCCGGCCCCTGGTTCATCACCATGAACGTGCGCACCACGGGGATCTTGCCCAGATTCCCCGACCGCACGTACTCGACGACCCGGCGGTAGTTGTCGTCGGCGTGGATCTGCGTGCCGACCTGCGTGATCCGCTTGTGCCGGCGGGCAGCCTCGACGACGGCCATACTCTCGTCCACGTACATCGTCATCGGCTTTTCGACGTAGAAATCCTTGCCCGCCTCAGCCGCGTGAACACTCATCAACGCATGCCAGAACGGCGGCGTCGCTATGAGGACGGCATCGATGTCGTCGCGGGCCAGAAGTTCACGATAGTCCCTGTAAGCTGTCGCTTGGCCCTGACAGCGTTCGACCGCCCAGTCGAGACGCTCCTTCCACACGTCGCAGACAGCCGACACCTTGACGTCCTCGAGTTTGTCGAGTTCCGGAAAATGCCAGCCCTTGGCAAGCGAACCACACCCGATGACGCCGACGCTGATCTTGTCGTTGGCACCGGTGCGGCCCGTACCGCCCAGTGCGGCCGACGGCACAAAGTAGGGAGCTGCCGCGGCGGTCGCTCCCGCTGCGACCGTCTGCTGGAGAAAACCTCGTCGTGACAGTTGCGACATTTCAGATCGATGATTCGGATCGGCCATGACCGCCTCCTTCGAGCCTGAACCCTCGTGATGGGAAGATCGGATGGTAGCTTTCTTTCCCTTCTCCCGCAACGATCAGCCGACCGCCGCGGATCGAAGGGCGGTTGGGGGAAGCAGACAGATAACACGGTAGAGCGGGTTGTGAAAGGTGGCAGTCGGTTAATTGCGTGTAAGGTATAGCCGGTGGTCAGCGGGCTGAGCAGGAGCGGCGTGCTGTGACCCCCTGCGCCCCATTCCATCAGGCCCACTGAAACAGGTGGCGATGCTGGTAAGCAGAGGTGTCATTCGACGCGGCCCGGCGCACGCCCACGTGGCACATCCCGCCGTACGTCTCCTGCCGCCAGGTGACCTCCGCGCGGCCGCAGACGAGCCAGTCGCAGCAATTGTCGAGGCGGAACACGATTTTAACGGTGTCGCCGACCTTGGGGGCTGCGGCCGCCGGGACGGTGAAGCCGGCCCCGCCTTCGCTGGCATCGCGCGCCCAACCGAACCGTTCCACGCCGTCCCGTGCCCACAGTACCGGGCAGTCGAAGCCGACGCGGTGCTGCGATCGGCGGTCCGAGCCGAACGAAAGCGGCCCCTGGTAAGCTGCCATACGTGCGAGTGGGAGTCTTTCGGTGACCATGAGCAGGTACCGCCCTTGTGTTGTGGAAATGGCGAAGTGTCCAGCGAAACCGGCAGAAGCGCCGTTCGCCCGGCCGCCACGCTGGCCAACGGTCGCATGCACAACCGCTGGTATGTATTTTTTCGGCACAAAGAGCCAGCACCTTAAACTGCCTGGTTACTGTCCCCTTAACATTTTTCCGCCCCCTGGCTTTTTCTCCGTCTCGGCGTGCAATGTGGGTTGCTTTTTTCGCGTACAGAAACACCCGTCAAACGTCCGAAAAAAAGAACCAGGAACTTGTTGTTACGGTTGGCGGACAGTCGTCGGCGTGTTATAATAACAGTGGCGTTCAGGCCCCGCACAATGCTCTCCGGGTAAGGCCGCCGTGGTGATGGCGGTGTGAGCCGGAGGGTCGCATCCCCAGGCGACCGTGCCCAGCATCCGGGCTGTGATGGCAGCCCGGCACGATCTAACATCTGCATAGAGAAGCATTTTGTAACGTTTTTTTGCTTTTGATCGGCTGCACGGCGGGCAGACCCGAGGCCGCTAAGTGCCGCCGTCAAATAGACGAGTCGCGGAGAAAAACAAAAGACTGATAACACCGCACCCATCGGGGGATGCGGCCGTGGGACGGCGAAATCGCCGTTGCCACCCGGTCGTTTGTCCTGCGCGCCGGGTGGGAGTGACTGTGCCGGCCGCACGATGATTCGACCTCGATGCGGTTCGTATCGTAGATATGTAGTGAGGGTCGCGACAAACCATGGGCTTCAGAATGGCCCCAAAAAGGGAATGGCGATCATGACAGCGGCACGAACGACAACACTCGAACCACGGCAGGCAATGGAAGGAGCCGCGCCGCGCCTTCGCGGGCAATCCAGCCGTACCTGGGCGATGCTGAATGCGGAGGACCGCGAGCTGCTGGCGAGGCTGCACGAAGAACCGCTCGAATACGTCCCGCATAAGCTGTTCGACAAGCCCGATGCAGAGGAGATTCTTTTCGGGCGGGCCGAGGTGCTGGGGCGCGCGTCCACCCGCTTCGACGACGAGGGGGTATTGTCCCTCAACGGTGAAAACGGCGACACGCACCTGACGACGGCCCAGGAGATCCTCCTGTTCCAGCGCTACAACTTCGCCCGGATGCGAATCGCGAAACTCGCCCGGCAGTCCGAAACGCAAGGTGCAATCTCGTTGGAGGGTGCCCGGCACATGCTCGCCTGGGCGCATCGGGCGACGGCCATCCGCGCCCAGATCGTCCAGTTGAACATGCCGCTCGTCCTGGCGATGGCCAAGCGGACGCGGCTCAACGGCCTGGACCCCAACGAGATGATCAGCGAGGGAAATCTTGCTCTTCTTCGCAGCGTCGAAAAATTCGACTGCTCCCGCGGGTTCAAGTTCAGCACTTACGCCTGTCGAGCGATTTTGAAAAGTTTTTCGCGAGTCGCGATGCGCACCGCGCGCTACCGAGGCCACTTCCCCACGGAATTCGACCCGTCCCTGGAAAAAGGGAATTTCACCGACCGCCAGCGCGACGACCTCGAAAACCGGTGTCTCCAGGAGATCCGTGAAATCATGACCGAGAATCGCGCGTCCTTAAGCGAGGTCGAGCAGACCGTCATTCGAGAGCGGTTCGCCCTCGACGCCTACACCGCGCCGGCCAAGGGCCGTACGCTCGAACAGGTCGGGACGATCATCGGCGTAACCAAGGAACGCGTTCGCCAGATCCAGAACAAGGCTCTGGCCAAACTCCGCGCCGTCCTCGAAGACAGCTATCTCGACGGATGACGCATCTCGACCAGCGCTTGAAGAACAGCCCTGTCCGCCCGCTGATTCCTACGGTGGCGGGGCCGTCACCGACAACCCCCTACCGACCTCCTGCCCACCCGTATCACACCGTTTTCCGTCCGCATCTGCGTTTTCATTCCAAGCCGTCTTGACTGGACATGGGGGGGAGGGTGTATGCTGGGGTAACGTCTGCCGCCTGGAAAACACCCAGGGACGGGTGTCGGCGGCGGCGTATCCAGTCAACAGGAGCTCGTCATGGTTCCACGCAGATTGCGTCTGTTCGTGGCCGGCCTGGTGGCCGTGCTTATGGGGATGCCGCTGGCCAACTCAGCCGAGGCCGCCTCGCGCGGGGTCTTCGGCATCATCGACTCGTCGCTCGGGCTGGGGTTCTCGATCGCCTCGCTGGCCGGCAGAAGCTGAACCGGCTAAGCGTTGGATCACTGCCGAGCGGCATACGAATCACCAGTGGCAGAATAGCGGGACCGCTCCCTCACGGTCACGCTTTGGATCGCATGGCTGAAGGTGCCAGTTCCGCCCGTTACGGGCGGGTCATTTTGTTTGCGCGCGGATACGCCCAGAGGTATTGCGAGGGGTCAGCCTTGACGATTTGTTGGAGACCGGCCAAGTAGCGATGCGTGATGTACTCGACCGCATCGTCGCATTCTTTCCAGTCGGCGGGCAGGATGAGGTCGGCCAAGACCCATTCGAACTGGAAGGGCTCCGCCGTGCGGCGGATACCGGCCACGACGACAGCCGCCCCATACCGCCAAGCGAGCAAGGCGACCGAACGGTACGCATGCCTCGGCAATCCCAGAAAGTCGGCCGGTGCACCGCCCTTGGCTGCCTGATGGTCAGCCACGATCGCGACCGTGCCGCCGGCTCCCAGCAATTCACCGAATCGCCGGGCCGCCTGTGCGAGCGGGACCATCTCGCACCCGCTCCGGGAGCGGACGCGCTGGCGGAACGCATCAAAGGCTGCGTTGGGGTGTGGCTGGTAGACAACGGCCGGCTGGATCCCGTTGTAACCCAGAAAGACGGGCAGCAGATCGTAGGGGCCGTAGTAGCCGGTCACGAAAATCACCGGGCATCCTGCCTGTCGGGCCCGTTGCATGAGCCGCATCCCCTCCCCTGAAATGCGCCCCCCGTAACGGTGGTACGTAGCGGGGTGGAGAAGCCGCTCGGCCAGGTAGAGGTCGGCCAACGCCCAAGCACGGTGTACGAAAGCCCGTTCCGCCAACCGGGCGATCTCGGCCGCCCCCGGCCGGGGACCCAGAGCCGCCCGCAGTTGGTGCTCGCTCTGGCAGCGGAGCGGGTCCAGCAGCCGATAGAGACACCGCCCCAAGGCACCCATGACCGCGTAAGTCGCCCGCGGGCCCGCGATCGCGCACGCCACCGCCCAAACCCGCCGATGCAGGTTGCTTGCCTCAAGAACCGCCCGCGCCAGCCAACGGGGCCCTTCCCCACGTTGGCAGCGTGATCCCGACGTGCCTGCTTCCTCGACGGCCGACCCGGCAGCCTGCTTGGATCCAACCCGTTTATATACCGTGCTCATTTTGCTGCGTGAAAAGGCAAGTCACGATCATTCGTGCCGATGCCGAGCTTACGACGTTCTGGCGGCCGCAAGCTTGGCCTTGACAGAGGGGGCCAGATCGATACCCAACTCGGCCAACTGCCTGTCGTCCACGGGGCTGGGGCACTCGGTCAGGGGGCAATAGGCGCGCTGCGTCTTGGGGAAGGCGATGACGTCGCGGATGTTGTCGGTCCCTGTCAGCAGCATGACGATCCGGTCCAGGCCGAGCGCCAGCCCGCCGTGCGGCGGTGCCCCGTACTGAAGCGCGGTCAACAGGTGCTCGAACTTGGCGTGCGCTTCGGCTTGGCCGATGCCCAGCATCCGGAAGACGCGGTTCTGAACAGCCTGGTCGTGGATACGGATCGACCCGCTGGCCAACTCGACACCGTTAACGACCGGGTCGTAGGACTTGGCCCGCACACTGCCGGGGTCGGATTCGAGCTTGTCGAGATCCTCGTCGCACGGCATGGTAAACGGGTGATGCATGCTTACCCAACGCCCGTCCTCCTCGCTGAACTCGAACATCGGCATGTCGATGACCCACAGGAACTCCCAGCGGTCTTTGGGAATCAGGCCGCGACGCTGCGCGAGCGTCGAGCGAAGCCAGGCGAGATGCTTGCAGACGTGCTCGAACTTGCCGCAGCCGAAGAACAGCGCGTCGCCCACCTGGGCCCCCGTCGCACGGATGAGCTCGTCGGTCACGGGCGCCAGGAACTTGCCGATCCCCGTCTGGAACTCGGGTGCGCCCTTCTCGCCGGCGACCACCTTGGTCAGCGGCAGGCCGCCCGCGCCGATCCCCTGGATTTCGGCGGTCAGTCCGTCGGTCTCCTTGCGCGTCATCTCGGCCCCGCCGGGCAGACGGATCGCCTTGACGACGTCGCCGCTCGCCAACACCTGCTGGAAAACGTTGAAGGTGCTGGCTCTGACCGCCTCCGTGACGTCGATGAGCTTGAGGTCGAACCGCAAGTCCGGACGATCGATTCCGTAGTCCCGCATCGCCTCGTCGTAGCGCATCCGCCGGAAGGGAACCGTGACCTCGACTCCGAGGACCTGTTTCCAGACGAAGGCCAGCGATCGCTCCGTCACGTCAAGGACATCCTCGAGATCGACGAAGGCCAGCTCGAGGTCGACCTGAGTGAACTCCGGCTGGCGGTCGGCACGAAGATCCTCGTCCCGGAAGCACCGAGCGATCTGCATGTATCGGTTGAAGCCGCTCATCATGAGCAACTGCTTGAACAGCTGAGGCGACTGCGGCAGCGCGTAGAACGAGCCCGGGAACACCCGCGAGGGCACGAGGTAGTCCCGCGCGCCTTCCGGTGTCGATTTCGTGAGGATCGGCGTTTCGATTTCGAGAAAACCTTCGTTGTAAAAAAAGCGACGGAACGCCTGAAGCACTTGATGGCGGACGATCATGTTTCGCTGCATCGTCGGCCGGCGCAGGTCGAGGAAGCGGTATTTGAGGCGGAGGTCCTCGCTGGCCTCGACGTGGTCGGCCACCTCGAAGGGCGGTGTGAGTGATTTATTGAGCAGCTCGACCTCGTGAACGCTGACTTCGATCTCGCCAGTCGGCAGCTTGGGATTGATGTTTTCGCCCCGGCTGATTACCTCGCCGCGGACGGCGATGCAGTCCTCCTTGCGCAGCGTCCTGGCGATGCGCGTTGCCTGCGGGTCGGTGTCCACATTAAACCGGCACTGGGTAATTCCGCCGCGATCGCGCAGGTCGATGAAGACGAGGTTGTCGCCGTGGTCGCGGTAGTTGTTCACCCAGCCGGCCAGCGTCACCGGCTTTCCGACGTCGGAGGGGCGCAGTGCGCCGCAGTCACATGTCCGCTTGTTGTAGGCAATGGCCACCGAATGGGTTCCTCCCGTTATCGAGCCGTCCCGTCCCTGATGCCCGCGCGTCGTCCGCGTCGGGGAACACGAACGGGATAGTGTACGGGATCCGGCCACGTCGGGCGACAGGAGGGCAAGGGACGTGCTGCCCGGCGGGCAAGCCTGCCAGTGCAGGGTGGGACGGGCATCTTGCCTGTTGGCCATGTTTCCCCTGACGGGCGAGACGCCCGTCCCACCCTCTGGATAGGCCGCTTCCCCTGACGGGCGAGACGCCCGTCCCACCCTCTGGATAGGCCGCTTCCCCTGACGGGCGAGATGCCCGTCCCACCCTCTGGATAGGCCGCTTCCCCTGACGGGCGAGATGCCCGTCCCACCCTCTGGATAGGCCGCTTCCCCTGACGGGCGAGATGCCCGTCCCACCCTGGATAGGCCGCCCAAACTGTCATGGACCACCGCCTGCCGGAGACCGGGTAGCCCCCCTTGCATTGGCGGAACGGATCCCTGATAATGCGAGGTCCGACCGCGGCACCGGCTCCGGGGCCGGTCGCAGGGCGGAGG
>Ga0272443_10006314_pt1 | contig 11803 bp, 10 predicted proteins | sample SSMAcet12_FD_193581 | JGI IMG/M metagenome (GOLD analysis project Ga0272443, IMG submission 193581) | Marine sediment archaeal communities from Little Sippewissett salt marsh, Falmouth, MA, United States - SSM-Acet-12 | ecosystem: Environmental > Aquatic > Marine > Wetlands > Sediment ... | reverse complement strand
GGGGGCATTTCGGTCACCGGGGGCATTTCGGTCACTGGGGGCATTTCGGTCACTGGGGGCATTTCGGTCACCATGATCATCTCAGTCGCCTCAGTTCTCCCTGGTCTTGACCTTGGTCATCTCTTTGGGTTTGGTCCGCGTGACTTTATCGGATATTCGACTCTTGCCTTTGATCCAGTTTCGAGGGGGGCAATCCCACAATCCTTCATCGCGCGGTCATATCCTTTATTGAGGGTCGGCTCCCCATCTCGACGATCTCGACATCCAGGGTCTCTGTATCCAGAAGGGCCACGCTCTTTCTTCCTGTAAAATGGCCCCAGACTTCGCCTGGATTTATCAGCAGGGTTTCACCCTTCTCCACGTTAACGTGGTGATCGTGGCCCCTTACGACCACGTCATAGCGGCCGGATTCGACTAATCCTCTCACCAAGGGCTCATAAGTTCCGTGGAGAAGGGCGATTCTGAGGCCGTCTATCTTGATCTCCCCGAAGTCGTCCAGAAACTCGGCGCCGACCCTGGCAAAGTCCCGTTTCAGTCCTATTCGGTCGCCGTCGTTGTTTCCGTAGACGAGCTTCAGCTCGATTTTACAGCCTTCAAAGACGTAACACATTCCTGGGGCGATCACGTCACCTGCGTGCAGCATCAGCTCTGCACCTCGTTCTTCGAATATCTGCCGGGCCTGAATCAGACCCGGAAAGTTGTCGTGAGAATCTGACATTATACCGATAAGCATGAGATCACAATCCTTTCGCTTGGCCGATGAGATCACAATTATAGTGTTTAACGATACTTTTCGGACAAATCTCTAACTCGTAAGAGTTTGAGATTTGGCCTATTCGTATCGTTAAGCACTATTCTGGCGAGAACCAATTAGTCTCATCTAATTGGTTCTCGGCTATATTCCAATCGGACGATAGCGATTTCGCCTTTGACTTTTTGGGTTTATCGTGTGTTCTCATTTATAGAGTTTGATTTGGTGCCTATTTCAAAATGGTCCTCTGGCGCCGTCGGAATTTCTTCAGTTCGAGTTCCTGTTCTGTTTCGCACAAAAAGTGGAAGCGCCCGGCTGGCGCCGGGGGAAGGCCCCACCGTGATGTGGAGTTCTCGGGCAGAGGGCGCAGAAGGATAAGATAGACAGATAGTTTGAGGGCAAATTATAGTCGAGAACCAGTTAGATGAGACAAATTGGTCCCCGCGAGATTAGTGTTTAGCAACACGAAAAAGGTTTTACTGTGGTAGCCCTTATTCTGTGAACTCTACCACCACCTCTTCAACATCCCAGAGCGGCTCTATCTTCTCGGTTATCTCTTCCAGGATGTTGTTTGCAAACTGATGGTCAGATGGGAGATCTACGAGGACTCTGACCCGCCCATCCTTGACCTCCACTTCCTGGACCATCTTCGTCCTGACAAGGTCGAGGCCAGTTAGCGGGTTCATCACCTTCTTGAGCCTTTTTTCCACCACCTTCACAGTGGTTGGCACCTTCTCCTTGACGAGACCGTGCCGCTCTTCGTAGTTTTGGATGGCCGAGCGAAGGCCTTCTACCGCCAGGACCGAACAGTGAGCCTTTATCGGGGGCAGACCACCCAAAGCCTCAGAAGCCTGCTTCCATGAGATCTTCTTCGCTTCGTCCAGAGTCTTGCCCTTAGCAAGCTCAGTTATGATGGAACCTGTGGCGATGTTGGAAGCGCAACCGTAAGACTGGAACTTGATGTCCGTTATGGTCTTCGCTTCGTCATCGACTTTTATGTAAACCGCCACCATGTCGCCACAAGCAGGGCTTCCCTCGATCGCCTTTCCGTCAGGATCTTCGATCTCGCCGACGTTTCTTGGGTGCTTGAAGTGCTCCAGCACAAGGTCGCTATAAGGAAACTTAGCCATCAAAATCCTCCTTTGCCAAGGGGGCTAATCTTTCTCAGGTTCTCCACGATCTCGGAAACCGCGTCCACTGCTGCATTCACCTCTTCCATACTGTTGTACCTTCCAAAGGTGAACCTGACAGAACCATGAGCCCTTTCGTGATCGCCGCCGATCCCCATGATCACATGACTTGCTTCAAGAGATCTGCTGAAACAGGCAGATCCCGTGCTCACGGCAAACCCCCTCATGTCGAGGTGCAAGGTTATGGACTCGCCCTCAACCAGGTGAAAGGTCACATTGGCGTTCTGAGGCGTCCTTTTCCCGCGATGCCCGTTCAAAGTGACCTTCGGAATCTCTTCCAGTACACGGTCGATCAGCCGATCTCTCATCGACTTTAGCATCTCGTTTTCTTCAGGTGCTACGAGATCTGCAGCCGCAGCGAAACCCACCGCACCTGGCACGTTCTCAAGGCCACCTCGCTTGTCGAACTCCTGGTAGCCGCCATCCATCCATTTTGATATGGGCGTATTCTCTCTGATGTAAAGCCCGCCCACGTTTCGAGGCCCATGAATCGTGTGAGACGAGATCGTGATCAAGTCTGCTGGAACCCTCTCCACGTCCAAGGGAACACGCGTGAAGGTGTGAGTTGCGTCTGTGTGGAACAAAACTTGCTTGTCCCAGCAGATCTGGCCTATGGCCTCAACGTCCTGAATCGTTCCGATTTCCTGGTTTGCGTGTTGGACCGAGACCAATATCGTCTCTTTGGTTATGGCCTCCTGGAGCTGGTCCAGATTGACAAATCCTTCGGCGTCCACGTCCAGGTAGGTAACTTCGAATCCTTCCCGCTCCAGAAACTGAGCGCTGTGGAGCACGGGAAAGTCCTCGATCTTGGAAGTTATGATGTGTTTTCCTTTCTTTTTTCCAAGCTGCAGGGCAACGCCCTTGAGAGCCATGTTGTTCGATTCGGCGTTTCCTGATGTGAAGACCAAGTCTTCGGGACCTGCCTTCAGCATTTTCGTCAATTTCTCTCGGGCTTTTGCCAAGCCCTCTTTTGCCTCTATGCCCATGGAGTAGCCAAACTGAGATGTGGCGACAGCATAGGTCTCGAACAAGTAAGGTTTCATGGCCTCCAGAACCTTCTCATCCAGCCGAGTGCTGGAGGCGTTGTCCAGGTAAGTGGTGGTTTCAAACATATCTCGATCCCTCCAAACAAGATCGCAGGATTCAGAAAAACTCGTCAGGTCAGAGCCATCTGGTCGCAACTAAGTTCAGATGAAAAGGGTTATGGCCGACTCCTTTGCCTCCTGTATGTAGGTTCCAACAGCTCCGTAATCGTCTATAACGTCCTCTCGCAGGTCTTTTTTTGTCATTCCCATGACTTCCATGGTCATCTCACAGGCTATGATCTTTCCATCCAAATCCTTGAAGTCCTGGAGCAGTTTCTCTAAAGGCGCAACGTTTGCCTTCTTCATCCGACGTTTCACCATCCAGGATCCCAGCCCCAACATGTTCATCTTGGATAGGGGGCCTTTTTCCAAGGCACCTTTTTTCAGGCGCTGGAGGCCCCAGAAGGTGAAGAATAGGGTGGCATCCATTCCCATGGCAAGAGCGCCGTTTCCAATGATGAAGGCGCTGTAGATCTTGTCCAAGTCGCCACTGTGCACGATTATGGTAACCTTATCTGGCATCTATCTCACCTTTTCGCCATCCATCCCATTCACCTCTGGATCCTGATCCGCCACTCTTCACCCACTTCTTCCAGGCTCAAGAGTTCCAGTCCCAGGGCTTCTACAGCCATGGGAATTTCCTTCTTGGAGGCGGGATGATTTCCCACCACCTCCACGACGTCGCCAGGTGAGGCATTCTTCAGGGCCTTCCTGGTTTCAACCAAAGGCACAGGACAGTTTTCGCCCCTGCAGTCCACGTTTATCTTGGCCATCGTCTCACCTCCACCAACAGATATCACTTTTCAGCGAAAGTACTTGGCAACATCCCAGCTTAATTATGTGTATGTTCATTCTGAATAAGTTTTCCCTCTCCTGTTAAAGACGCACGACGATCTATCTTTCAAAAGTTGGATTATCGAATCCGAATAAACAATTTTTATCACAGCTTTCCGTCCGCACAATCGACTTCTCCGACCCCGAAGACGTGGCCCGACACGATAGAATGGTTCAGCTCGTAGAGAACATGTTAGAGCTGAAAAAGAAACTGGCCGATACCAAAGCTGGCCACGAAAAGACGCTCCTCAAGCGCCAGATTGAGGCCACAGACAGGCAGATCGACCAATTCGTCTACGAGCTATACGACCTCACCGAAGACGAGATCAAGATCGTCGAGGAGGCGACTTCCTGAGCCCGAGATTCGCCCTCTTCTTGGCTCTCTTTTCTCATCCTCTCATGCCTGCCATTTTGGGGCGCCGATGGGGCGATCATTATGGTTTGTGGCCGGGTTTGGAACGAGCGAGCGAAAGAGCGAGCGGCATCATCCTCCGCGCCACGATATGAAACTATATAATATATCTATGTCATATTTTGTGGGCGAAAGTTCGGCGCAAGTCCCGTAATTGGAGCCGACGGGCTCGAAACCTTTAAGTCAAGATGCGGTTTTGTCCACAGAGGAGGGCCACGTGGGGCGAAAATCCGGCGCCCGTTCGTGGAAGGGTAAAACATGAATGGAGTAACTGTCGCATTATTTGGGTTCGTTTTGTTCTTTCTTTCATATAGATTTTACAGCAAATTCTTAAGCGAAAAGATATTCTCGCTCGATCCATCAAGGGTGACTCCCGCACACGAATTCGATGACGGCATCGATTATGTGCCGACCAGAAAACACATCCTTTTCGGGCACCACTACGTCTCCATCGCAGGCGCGGCCCCGATCGTCGGGCCTGCAATCGGAGTGATATGGGGCTGGCTTCCGGCAGTCTTGTGGTGCGTTCTCGGCACCATATTTCTGGGCGCAGTCCACGACTTTGGCGTCCTCGTAATCTCGCTCAGGCACCAGGGCAGATCAATAGGCGACGTAATAGCAGACATTATGGGGCAAAGGGCGAGGTTCTTCTTTCTCTGGATCATATTCTTCCTGCTCGTGATCATAATCGCCGTCTTCACAATCATCATCGCCACCATGTTCGTGTGGTGGCCGACCTGCGTGATACCGCTCCTATCAGAGATTCCGATCGCAATACTGGTTGCAGCACTGATATACAAGTTCAACATGAAGCTGGAGCCAGTTGCGCTTCTTGCCTTGGCTTTGATGCTTGTTACAGTCTACATCGGCGTCCAGCACCCAATCGAGATCCCTCCGATATTCGGCACAGTGAAGACCACCTGGATTTTGATCTGGCTCGGCTACGCCTTTTTGGCCTCAGTCCTTCCTGTCTGGTTCCTCTTGCAACCAAGAGACTTCATAAACTCCCACGAGCTCTACGTTCTCTTGGGCCTGCTCTACGTCGGGCTATTCTTGACAGGCCCAAAGGTCGTTGCGCCGGCGGTCCAGCTCCACCCTGAAGGCGCTCCATTGATATTTCCAATGCTCTTCATCACAATTGCCTGTGGTGCGATATCGGGATTTCATAGCATAGTCTCATCGGGCCTTACATCGAAAGAAATAGACAACGAGCGCGACGCAAGGGTAGTCGGTTACGGCGGTATGGTAGGCGAAGGTATCTTGTCGATCATGGCAGTTATCGTCTGCACTGCAGGTTTTGCGACCACCGCCTTGTGGAAAGAACACTACTCAAGCTGGGGCGCTGCTGCAGGCCTCGGCCCGAAGATAGACGTCTTCGTCACAGGCGGCGCAGGCTTTCTGAGCCCTCTTGGCATTCCAGAAATCTACGCCACCACGTTTCTTGCCGTCCTTCTCCTGAGCTTTTCTATAACCACCGTCGACTCCTCGACGAGGCTTTTGAGGTACACCATCGCCGACATCGGAAACGCCTACAAAGTTGAAGTTCTCAAGAACACCTATCTTGGATCCTTCATCGCAGTATTTGCGGCAGGTTTGCTCGCCCTATGGAAGTACGGCGGAAAAGAAGCTGGCATGATGCTCTGGCCGATATTTGGAACCACAATCCAGGCCCTTGCGGCTCTCGCTTTGCTCGTCGTGACCGTCTGGCTGCTCCAAACAAGAAAGCCCATCATATACACCGGCATTCCGATGGTCTTCATGTTGGTGGTCGCAATCTCGGCAATGGTCTACAACGTTGCCTGGTTTTACATTCCAGAAGGCAACTTCTTGCTTACCGCAATCGGCCTTGCGATACTTGCGCTCGCAGTCTTGCTGATACTCGAGGCGATATCTTGCCTCAGGAACGGCAGAAAATCGGATTGACAATTGAGTCGATCAGGCAAGAATCGATCAGACAAGGACCTGTCAGAAGAGATCTTGTCTCTTCAGGTTCGAGTTCGATGGGCATTTTGGCTCCCGGACCGGAGCCAAAATCCGCCGATCTCGATTTTCACATCCCAAAATTCGCAGAGGAACGCATCCAATCTCTCTCCTCTTCGCCGCTGAATCAGTTCTCTTCTATCTTCGCTGGAAAGCCGCGTCTTCGCTGCGGCCTTTCGCCGCAGTCTCGTAGGCGTCTATTGCATCCGTCTTTGTCACTATCCCAACAAGCCTCTTTTTGTCTTCTCGCTCTACGACGGGAAGCCTTCCCACATTGTTTTCGTAAAGCCGATCCATCACATCTTTCATGTTCTCGTCAGGATGGGCATAGATCACGTTCTTCACCGCGACCATGTCCACCAAGACCTCGTCTTGGCCCTCCTCTGGAACCTTTCGCACATCGTCAAATGTGATGATGCCCACCAATTCTCCCTTCTTGTCGACCACGGGCAATCCCCTATAATTGTGCTTCATGATCCGGTCTCTTGCATCCTTGATGGTCATATCTGGGCTTACGGTCACCACGTCCCGCTTCATCCAGTCCCGGACGGGTATCTCTTTCAAAAGGGACTCATCGTTCTCCAGCTTCACGCCCTTTCTCTTCAGATCTAGGGTGTACATTGTCGAGCCGTCCAACAAGATCTGAGCCAATCCATAGCTGGCTGCACAGGCGATCATCATTGGCAGCAAAAGCCCATAGTCGGTGGCCATCTCAGGAATCATCACAACACAGGTGAGTGGCGCACCCGCAGATCCGGCAAAGAGCGCCCCTGCCCCTATCATAGCGTAAACAGAGGCGTGACCTTCTGCTATCGAGAAGGTGCTGCCGAAAACAAGGCCGAGGGCCGCGCCCATCATGGCACCAAGGTAAAGGGTGGGCCCGATAGATCCCCCACTAGCTCCAGATCCCAGGGTGGATGCAGTGGAAAGAGCCTTCACCACCGCCAAAGCGACCAACAGAAGGAGAAGATCGGTTTGGACAGATCCTGCCGATGCCAAGACCGATACTTGGTCGAGAACTCGATCGATTCCCTCGTATCCTGCCCCCATAATGCCATATCCTGCAAAGTACAGGCCGGAAACGCCCACGACCAGGCCGCCAAGCCCCGTCTTGAGAGGGGCCCTTATAGGAAGATGCTTGAAGATCTTCTGTACGATGTACAACAGCCGTACCCAAAAAACGCTCAGGATCCCAAAGACGAGTCCCAAAGCGAAACAGAGCCAAAGTTCGGTCAAGGATAGGCCGGTTTTGGGAATTCCAAAGGCCGGGTTTTGGCCCAGGAAGGAAGAAGCAACGGCAGCACCTATCACGGCAGAGAGGAGGATCGGTACCGCGTCCACCATCTTGAACCGCTTCATGATTACCTCCATTCCGAAGATGGCGCTTCCAAGGGGCGCGTTGAAGGTTCCTGCAAGGCCTGCCACCAATCCGCATATCATTAGGATCTGGACCTCTTTGACCGTGAGCTTGAGGCACTGGCCTATCATAGATCCAAAAGACGCGCTGATCTGGGCGATGGGCGAATCCCTGCCCGCACTTCCTCCGCTTCCGATCGTGACGACCGAGGAAAACAAGAGAACGAATCCTGCCCTTTTCCTTATCTGGCCGCCCTTTTTGTGGAGACACTCCATAAGTGATGGAATTCCATCGCCTTTAACCTCGGGCGCGAGTTGGAACACCACCAAACCCACAACAAGCCCGCCGAGTACCGGGAGCAATGCCAGCTTCTGGTCTCCTCCGGGAAGAGCCGATAAGACCGGCCCGAAGAAGATCTCGTGGACCTCTTCGACCAGCTTTCTGAAAATCACTGCTAAGAGGCCGCCGACTAACCCTACGGTTATGGACAAGATGTCCAGAAGAAGCCATCTGTTCTCGCTCCAGTGACGAATTAGCCAAGACCTCAATTTATCGTCTTTGTAAATAGCATGCGGCTATAAAGACGTTCTGGCAGAGGCCTCAAACGTTCAGGATCGAAAAGAACGATACAAAGACTGCCGGACCCAAGATCGGAACTCTTTTATCATCTTGTTGCGTCCCCTGCTCGGGTTGTTACCATGTTCAAGATCGGTTTTATCAAACTTGGAAACATAGCGACTTCGATGGTCGCGGATCTGGCGCTTGACGAGATCGCTGAGAGAAACGACATCGAGACGAAGACGATGGGCTTTGGGGCCAAGATGACCAAAAAGGAAGCCGAAATGGCAGCAGAGCTCAAGAGCTGGGGGCCCCAGCTGGTTGTCATATCGAGCCCCAACGCCGCAACACCAGGACCCACCGCGGCTCGGGAGATCTACAAGGACGTTCCAACAATAGTCATATCCGATGGCCCTTCCAAGAAAGACGCAAGAGAAGGCCTGAAGGGTGAAGGCTTTGGATACATCATTCTTCCTTTCGATCCTCTCATAGGGGCAAAGCGCGAGTTCCTGGACCCGGCCGAGATGGCGCTCTTCAACTCAGACTCACTCAAGGTTTTGAGTATTTGCGGGGGAGTTCGGCTCGTTCAGGAAGAGCTTGACAAGGCGATGTCCAGCATCGAAGCAGGCGAAGCCCAGTTGCCTTACATACTCGGCAACCCTGAGAAATGCACCGAGAGGATGAACTTCCAGAACCCTTACGCCAGGGCCAAGGCAATGGCTGCCCTCCACATGGCCCAGACTGTGGCGAGCATAGACGCCGTGGCCTGTTTCAGGCTGAAAGAGTTGGACCGGGTCGCGCTTACTGCTGCTGCAGGCCACGAGGTGATGCGGGCTGCCGCAAGACTGGCCGATGAAGCAAGAGAATTGGAGAAGGCCACAGATTCGGTATCGAGGGCACCTCACGCAAGGTCCGGAAATCTCTTGAAGAAAACAGGACTTTTGGACAAGCCCCAGTAAACGCGAGTCTGATTCTGTTCAAGGCTGCAGATCCTGCTCCGACATCCATCTCTTTTTCAGCCAGTCCTATCAGCCGTTCACATCCTTAGTCTGATATATCCTTAGTCTGATATATCCTTAGTCTGATATATCCTTAGTCTGATATATCCTTAGTCTGATATTTTGTCGTGCCATCATTTTGTCATGCCATCATTTTGTCATGCCATCATTTTGTCATGCCATCATTTTGTCATGCCATCATTTTGTCATGCCATCATTTTGTCATATCGGCTAGATACTCGCCGGAATTGCCGTATTCAAACCCCCAATCAGGAGGCTGCCATCCTGGAGCGGATCGCTCGTTCTCGAAGCTTCCCACCTCCACTTCAGCGCTGCAACTTGTAGAACGCGTAGTCGGGCCGGTCACCGACCTTGAGTCGATGCGCGCCTGATTGACGAACCTACCACTCCAAAGGGCTTCGGTTTTGTAGTATATGGTCTCAGTCTCGAAGGGCCCTACGTCGATGAGGTTCCAGGTTACAAAGTCGTTCTTGTAAGAGGCAAAGGGAACTGACGAGTCCAGGAATACCATGCCCTGAGGAAGATGATCTGTTACCTTGGCCGTCCTGGTGCTGTTGGCTTTGTTATGTATCTTCAGAGTGTACCAAACCACGTTGGGCTCGGTGGGGTCGACCACACCCTCTTTTGTCATCGAGAGCGTATTTCCAAGACAACAGGTGAGCCAATCGAGTTCCAGGGCCGAGAAGTTGACAGCCGTTGCCAAACCGCCGCCGTAAGCGCCTTTTGCCACCACTCGGTTCACGAGCTCGCGCTCCGTGCTATCGGTAACGTCGAGCCAGATCTCTATCGTCTGTCGGTCCCCAACAGACAGATGGGTCAAAGTCCAGTTGGCACTTCCGGACGCGAGATGAGGTTTCCACGTGGTGTTCACGAACCTTGCCCCGGGCGGGAACAGGTCTTCGACGTAGACAGGTGAGAGGGTTCGATCGCCATCGTTCTCCACAGTGATGATATAGCGTGCCAAAGTCTTGTCGTCTTGATAGAAGAGCTCCCCATCCTTGGTCACCCTGATGTGAGGCTGGCGGTAATATCGGTACGCGTTCTGGATTGACATCTTGCGACTGAGCGAATAGTCGCCCTCGTATTGATCGTCCATCTCGATCTCATCTTCGAGGATCGTTCTGTATCTCGCCTTGCCAGAAAATTCCGCTTCAGTCTCCATCTCGTTTTGGCCCCGAACCACGGTCACTTTGTCGAGATGGTCGACTCCAGAGTATTCTTCGCCGATAAAGCTGGATCCTTCATTGCGGGACCAGACACCTTCGTTCCATTTCAGGTCCTGGCTAATGACTCGGCCGCCAGATATGGTCTGACTCACCGGCTCGTGTTCGAGGTTTACTTCTTTGGAGATGTAGCCAGTGTTGGTAGAGATCTCTTCTTCTGATTGGTACGATCCTGTTCCGGATTCGCGAGTCTTCTGGCCGTCTCCAATTCCCTTGTTCACGGCAACATATCCTGCTCCTGACACTGATTTTTCTGAATCTATACCGGAGCCAAAACTCTCAATATTCTCGTAGATCTTGAAATTGCCGGAATAATCTTCGCTCGCATCGAAAGCCAATCCTTCCTGGACTGTAGAGTTGGGTTGAGTTTTCCTGAAGACGCCGAGGTGACCTTGACCGTCAAATTCCGACTCGATCGCCATTGATGTTCCGTTCTCGTCTGCTCTGATCTGGGTTTCACGGTCGAGACGGTTGCCGTACATGTAAGACTCTTCCATCGCTTCGCCGGTCTGGGGGTTTCTCAGCACCGTAATCTTGGAGAACCCAAAGTTGTAGTTCCCGCCGGAAAGATCGAGAACTTCTGGCCGCCCTTTCTCGGATGGGTCGCTACCGGCGGTGTTCTCATCGGCTGAGTTCTCTTGAGCTTGGTATTCTCCTGGCTCGTAACTCGTGCTGCTCTGCACTTCGACATAACTGCTTTCTCCATAAGCCACCTGCATCAAACAGACACAAATTATCAACGTTAACAAGGAAGACGAAATTGACAGACGACCACCTCCGCTCAGGTTTTAAGGAGAGTGTTCAGACCATAAATAATGTGGCCTTTCGAAGCTAACACTGGCGGTCAGATATGATCTGCCGTTCCATCTTGTTTGAAGATGGGTATGTCAATCAGTTCTCGCCAAGGTAAACTACCCCCCCTCTAAAGAGGGGGGCTTTCTGTAGCCCTGGAACTTTTTCTGCCTCGGTTAAGCAGAACAATCCCGGGCCTCCGGGCTGGTTTACAACAGCCCCAAGATCAGCAATGTTCTTTGCACCGTTGAAGTCTGCGTCCCCACTCCATCCACACGACGGACACGAAAACTCTTTTCCTTTTCTCTCTCCAACATGATGGCACTGGTGGCACGTCTTGCTGGTGTACGCAGGCTCTACCAGAATCACCGGAACACCAGCTGCGAGCGCTTTGTATTCTACAAACTCCCTCAGTTGGTAGAACGCCCACGTATGGAGTGATTTTATTCGACGGTTAGAAGTCTGTCTGATCCCGGACAAGTCTTCCAACGCTATTGCAGACTTTGTCTCTTTGGCTCTTTGAACCATACTTTTGCTGATCACATGGTTAACCCATTTCTGAAACCGATGTTCCTTTCCCGACAGCCGTTTCAGAAGCTCTC
>Ga0272443_10006311_pt1 | contig 11814 bp, 10 predicted proteins | sample SSMAcet12_FD_193581 | JGI IMG/M metagenome (GOLD analysis project Ga0272443, IMG submission 193581) | Marine sediment archaeal communities from Little Sippewissett salt marsh, Falmouth, MA, United States - SSM-Acet-12 | ecosystem: Environmental > Aquatic > Marine > Wetlands > Sediment ... | reverse complement strand
CATCATCCCTACTGAGCGTATTTCCGAGCCCTTGCCGAGAAGCATCCACAACCATCGTGCGGAACTTCCACACCCGGAACGGCACACCGTCCTTGCCGATCCGTTCCTGGCGGAAGAACACCGGCCCACGGTCATCCAACTTGATCGCCACGGCAATCATCACGAACGGAATCCAGAGGACAAGCAGCATGATCGTCGAGACAGCAAGATCCACGAATCGCTTGATCGTCTTCCGAAAGCGTTTCACCGACCATCCCTCTCTTTTCTCGCAGTGGCGGCCCAATGCCCCAGACAGTCTCTACCTGATCCTACGACACATCCGCATCACCTGCACCCGGAGACCGGCTGCAACCACTTCCAACAGCGACCCTTTCGCCTACGTTTTCCATCAGGAAGCTCCAGAGATAACCGCTTCTATGGCTTCCGCCATTCGAGTCGCAAGGATGTCCCAATCATGATGCTGCAGGGCGTATGCTCGTCCGCGTTGTCCCATTTCGCGGCGCTTGTTTGCGGGAAGCGCTGCCAGCGATACAACAGCATCTGCCAACAGGTCAGGACGCTCCGGCGGCACCGTAGCCCCGCATTGCGCGATCGCAACTGGGTTGTTCACCGCTTCGTGAGCAAAGACAATCGGCTTGCCGCAGCTCATGTACTCCCAAAGCTTGTTGGGGCTGATTCCATACTCGCCAATGCCGATCTTTGCGTAGTTCAGCAGAAGAATATCCGCACTGCATAAGACCCGCGGCATGTCCACCTTTGGCACAGCATCCAGGAACTCGAGATTCTCCAGATGTCGATCTTGTGCTTGCTGCATCAAGGATGTTTTCAGTGCACCGTCCCCGTACAAGAGGAACCGAATCCGCTGATCGTCCCGCAGCTTCTGAGCTGCGTTGAGCACCGTATCGAGCCCATTGGCCGGCCCGTGCGCACCTGCATAGACAACTCGTAGTACCGCACCTTCATGCGTTGGCGTTTCGTGACGACATCGGAACGCCTGCGTATCCACACCGTTTGGGACGACCACCACGGGCACCTGGCCCATCCCGATCCCATCGAGATAGGCACGGATGCCGGGAAGAAGGCTGATCACCGATGCGGCCCGTCCATACAGCGTCTTCTCCAACCGCAACAGCGCACGTGCGATCGGATGCCGTCGTGAAAGAACGCCCATCTGAACGAGCGTCTCCGGCCACAGGTCCCGGATCTCCAGCAAGAAAGGGGTACCGAATCGCTTTGCCAAACGCCACGCAGCAACCGGGGCAAGAGGGTGCGGCGAGGAACCAATGATTGCATCGGGCTTCGGGATCCTTGCAGCAACGCACGTTCGTCCAACCCACCATGCCCTCACGGCGAATTCGACCATGCTGAGAATCCGCCGCAGGCCGTTGCTTGAGTATCGGAATCGGGATCGAAGCCAGACAAACCGCACCCCATCGGTTTCCTCGATGAAGCAAGCACCGCGGAAGTCCCGTGCCGATGCATGCAGCTTGTGATGAAACGACGAACACAGAATCGTGACGTCAAAGCCGTCCGCCACCCATCGCCGGGCAAGCTCGTAGTGTCGCGTTCCTCCGGGCAAAGAGGGGTGGTTGGCGTAGTGGTTGATGATCCAGATACGCTTTCTATCCACAATCCCACCATTTCGTAAGCGCACCGACGACACGCTCTGCGGCCTGTCCATCCCCGTATAGACGCAATTCGTCACCCGGTTGATCCTCGTCAAGAGCTCGCCGGACAGCTCTATGAATCGCTGAAGGTTCGGCGCCGGCCAAGCGATTCCACCCGGCTTGCACAAGTTCGACCCACTCCGTTTCATCCCGCAAGGTTACGCACGGGACTCTGCAGAAGTAGGCCTCCTTCTGCACGCCGCCGGAATCGGTCAGAATCACACCCGCGCTATCCTCCAATGCAATCATGTCCAGATATCCGACAGGGTCGATTACGTCTACATCGCTAAGATCCAGCGGTGTCTGCAGGGATGAGAGAGCATTGCGGGTTCGTGGATGCATCGGCAGCACCACCTGCAACCCGTCAGCAGCAAGCAACCGCAACCCTTCGAGAATTCCCCGAAGCCGCACCGGGTTGTCTGTGTTCTCGGCACGGTGCACCGTCACGAGCGCATAGCGCCCTTGCTGCAGCCCCAAACGCCGAAGAATACCCGACTGCGCACGGGCATCATCCGATGCTCTCAGGAAGACGTCGTACATCACGTCGCCAACGTTGATCACCACCGGAGTGTCGGCGCTGCAACGAACACCGCCACACGGATCGCCGACCGGGACAAGCTCACCGTCACCAACGGCGTTCGTGAACCCTTCTGCTTGTGCGTTCTTCACGGCTTGGCGCGTCGGGCAAAACAGGAAGGTCGAAATGTGATCGGTGAGAACACGATTGATCTCCTCGGGCATCCGTTTGTTGAAGCTCCGCAGCCCCGACTCTACGTGCGCCACAGGAATGTGAAGCTTCGCCGCTGCCAGCGCAGCCGCCAATGTGGAGTTGGTATCACCGTAGACAAGAACAGCATCCGGCTGCTGCTCGCGGAATGCGCGTTCCAGCAAATCGAGCATCCTTCCGGTCTGCTGTCCATGCGGCCCCGAGCCTACGCCCAGATTCCGTGCCGGTACGGGCAAGGCCATCTCCTTGAAGAAGACGTCCGACAGCATCAGGTCGTAGTGTTGCCCGGTGTGAAAAACGACATGCTCAACGCTTTCCTCTCGCGAACTCTGTAAGTTGTACGCATCAACCGCGTACCCAACAGGTCCCAGCTTCACAAACTGCGGCCTTGCTCCAACCACACTGGCGAGCCTCAAGATAGGATCCTTTCGTACACGGCAAGAAGATTCTCGGCTTCGGATTCCCAATTGTACATCCGCTCCACAGCGCACCGCCCGTTTCGGCCCATCTCGTGTGCTTCATCCGGGTGTTCGATCAGGTAGCTGATCGCGTCCGCAATCGCCTGCAAATCCAGAGGGTCCACCGTCAATCCACACTCATTTCCCTCCACAATCTCCCGCCACAACGGGAAGTTCGAGGCAATCACCGGGATGCCGGCAGCCATGTACTCGAACAGTTTGTTGGGCAGTGCCTCCGTGTGGTTCGGTCCCGGGTGAAACAAGACAAGTCCGGCAGCGGCACCGGATGCAGATCCCCAAGCAGTCTCCCAGGGGAGAGTCCCGAGATAGTCGACGCAACGAAACGCAGAGAGACCTCGAACTTGGCGTTCAAACTCTGCAGGCACGAATCTGCCAATGAGCGTGAGCCTCACGCCCATTGACTCCGGGACGTTGTCGAGTGCCGACACCATCTCGATCCCCCCCCGTGCAAGCGAGATGCCTCCGATATAGAGCAGGCTCTCTCCACGACGTCTTGCACACTGATTTGCCTCTGGAAGCATTCGAAGATCGGGGTAGTTGTGAATCACGACAAGGTTCCGATGCACCTCGAAGTGTCGGGCGATCCCTTCTGTTGCGGGAATGATGGCGTGGAACCGCTGAGCACACATCTTCTCGATCACGGAGAAACCACCGGAAACCGATCGCCGTAGTATCCTGGGAATCCAATGCTTTCCGAGGATTTGCTGCGGGACATCTTCGTGGACATCGTAGATGATCTTCGCGCCGGTCAGCCGCTTGAGCAAGACGCCAACCAGGAGAAGCTCCGGGTCGTGAATGTGATACACGTCGGCGCGTTGCCGTAACGCCACCCGGAACGCTCTCCATGTGAGCCCGAACATCCGCGCAAGTCTGTTCCGAGGAACAGGAAGGTCGATGATCCTAATTCCATCGATCGTCTCGTCACACGTATGTCTCGCTATCACGGTGACGTCATACCCCGCGCATGATAGCGTCTTTGCCTGCTTGTGAAAGATCCGCGTATCGAGTGCTGAGTGGACCGTTGTCAGAATGCAGATCGATCTATCCGTCATTGCACGACCTTCTCTGAGCAGTGTCAATCCTCCTGCCCCAAATCCCGGAGAGGAAGGATTGGCGAAGCTGCCTTCGATCACGGGGCCCTGCAAGCCACGCAACCACCAACGCCAGCAACAAGCCGTGTGTCAGCAACGTCGTGAACAGCGCCGAGTTGACCAACGCCATTGCGGGAACACCAATGACGGCTGCAACCAGTGCGATCTCACGTCTTTCCGAAAGGCTGTCTGCAAGACGCAAAATCACCGCCAGAATCAGTGAGAACAGAATCATCCCCAAGCCACCGAATTGCGCGTAAGCATTTGCCATGTATCCGACATTCGGTGAGAAATCTCTACCCCAATACGCCCATGAGATGACCCGGGGCACACTCATGGCGTATGGATAATCCGTAAATGGCGCGAGAATCGAGTTGGAGAGCAGAATATGCGGATGCGTTGGAGATGAGAAGAAATCATAGTAGACAGCGTGGTTCCTGGCTGGAACGAAGAAGAGTCTTCGAATGAAGATAGATGGCACAAGCTCGTCTCCCGAGAGAAGGTAGATGAGATACGCTGCAACAATGCCGATTCCGGATGCGAGAAGAATCGCCCACAGCGACCATCTACGCCGGAAAACCCAGTAAACCACCACAACCAGGACCATAGCCAAAGCGAACGACTTGTGGCCTGTCATGCCAAACAGCAACAGCTGCAGCAGTAGCGCGACTGCAATCATTGGAAGACTCTTTCGATGTAGTCCCACCGCAAGGAGAGCCGGGTTGATGACGTTGGCTTGCCAAGGCACGAAGTATCCGAGAAGCGGCAAGGACACAGAGGTCCAGTACCCACGTGTTTCGTAGACGCCAGAGAAATCGACACTGAACCAGCTTGCTGCGCCACTCCAGAGAAGAGCGCCATAGACATACACCCCAACACCCCACAACCCAAGCAACACAACGGCTCTCAAGGACCGTCCGGCAAGCGGTATCCGGAACACAGGCAACGCATGCGTAGCCACGACAAGCGTCAAGAAGCTTGCCAGCACAAGATACATGAAGCTAGTCTCTGTTTGACCTTGGGAGTAGATGGTTAGCAAAGGCGAAACAACGATAACGTATTGAAGGATGGCTGCAATTCCGCTTGCACGCGGCTGAAGTTTCAAAGAAGCGCCCAGACCTGCTGCCAGCGTCGTAGCAAGGAGATACACCTCAACGATCCGTACCACATTTGCGGCCTCACACGAGAAGCTGGCCGAGAAGTGAGGACATACGTAGGCTGCATAGACCCACGAGAGAGCGGCCTGCAATCCCGCAGCGGTAATCGCGGTTGCTAACACCACTGAAATCGTGGAGTTGGTTGTCCTCAGAGGGTCATCGCCTTCTCTTCGCACGCCTACAGCTCCTGTGTCGAGTGTGCCTTCCATCGAACCGACGCCAACCATCCTCGCAAGCGAAGGATTGGCAGGAGAGTTCGATTCATAGGCCACCTCTTGTGTCGTCACTAGGACTCGGCAGGCTGGTTTGCCATTGCAGGTTGGCCAGTGTCTTCTGAGTTCTTACACAGTTGCTCTCTTGCATCATCTAGGTTCACGCTCCCCCGGAGTTTTATTCACCACGAACCGGTGCTTCCTACCATCAATCGGAGTGATGGATTCCACGTAATCGAATGCAATCTCCGCTTCACCGATGTGCGCCAGCAACGACTCTCGAATCAGTCGCTCATCCGCCTCTGAGTAGTCTTCCCCTTTGACGATCCTGCAGGTGATACAACTCTCCGACTCCTGCACGATCTGGTACTGCTCAATGTCACACTTGCCAAACAGAACAGTCAGAACAGGAGATCCGATCACCCGACCGTTGATCTCAAGCGTCTCTGTGATGCGGCCAAGCACATTCACAAGCAGTGGCGTCTGCCGACCACAACGACACTGTGATGCGGAGATCGTTCCAATGTCCCCGGTATCGTAACGGATGAACGGGAACGCGTAGTTGTAGAGGCTTGTCGCCAGGATCCGGCCTGGCTTGCCAATGATCTGTCTCCCCTCGTCATCAACAACCTCAAGAATCGCGCGCTCCATATCGACATGCATGCCCGTGTGTTCCGGACACTCATACGCTGAGATGCCGCCGTCATTCAGTCCGTAGGTGTCGAACACCGGTGCCTCAAATACTGCTTCAATCGCTTCTCTCTGACCACGAAGCAAGGTTTCAGAAGTCGTGAAGATCGCCACCGGCCGGAACGAGAGCTTCTTCCCGGATGATTGGATGAACCTGCCAAGGTGATGAATCGAGGACGCATAGCCACGCAGAAAGCGGGGCTTGGTTCGATTCAACGCATCCAGATACCGGTGGATCGTCTCGTTGTCCATTCCATATGATGAGTAGAATCGCATGTTGAGAATGAAGCTCTGCAGACGCTTTCGAAGCGTTGATCGTGTCGAAGGGTTGAGCGAACCACCGGCAAGAATCCCAACACGATCTCCCAGCCGATAACCTGCATAACCCCATCCTCTATACAGCAAAGCCACACCGCGGCAATGATCATCATGCGACATGAGGTATTTCAGAGGCTCACCCGTCGATCCACCCGTGGAAGCTCCTCGATATCGCTGCGCTTTCAGATTCTTCGGCACAATCTTCGTCCGCTTCTCCCTGATGATCTGCTTGGTGAGAATCGGAAGCTTCTCCAGATCGCGTATTGTACGGATATCGCGAGCTTTCAATCCCTGCTCGTTGAGAAGGTTTGCGTAGTAGGCAGATTGCTCACTGACGACGCGGATGAATTCTCGTAGTTGCAGTTCCTGCAGATCAAGCAGCCGCTCATACGGCCAGTTCTCTGTCTCCTGGAACCTCGCGTAGTGCGCGAGAGTGCTCCGTCTGCCTTTCACAGTGAGGCCCAACTGCTGAAGCGCTCCGCGGGTCGAGATCAATCCGTTCATCGCTTCCCTCCTCCTGCAACGCGCATCGACCCTCGCTCAAATGCCATCGTCACCTCTCATCGCTGGACCCACTCCCGGAGAGTTCCGGTACAGCTGCACTTCACCCAGCATCTTCTCGGTCACGCCTCACCAGGACAAGAACGCGGATTGCCATCAGAAGACCGCTGAATGCCGCAGATCCTAAGACATATCCATCCTGGCGGAAGAGAATCTTGCAGGCAACAAGCGGAACACTCAGCAGGATGTTTGGCCACAGCTCACCTGCAATGGATGCAAGCACCTCTCGCAACCGATTCCCGGTCAATCCCAGACTCCATAACATGAAGCAGAACCAGCTCAATGCACTCACAGCAGCGAAAAGACCCAACGCCATCGCCGGGCTTCCAAGCGTCGAGCCTGCAAGTAGCGCAACCGTCCGCAGCACAAGGAGAGTGGCGTGGAACACGAGCTCCTGCCGTTGTTTCCCCATGACTGAGGGGATCATCGACAAGGGTGAGCAGACGAAGACAAGGAAGAGCCATCCTGTGAGCCATTGACAGTAGACTCCCGAGACACGCCACTGCCCTCCGAACACGAGTGCAAAGACTTCGGGCGCAGCCACTCCAAGCACAAGGCATACAGGGGCGGCAAGCCTTACTAGGTGCCGGAAGATGTTCATCGTCAGAGTTCGAAGTCTTCCTTCTCTGTCGGCGCTCGGAGCTTCGGCCAGGAATGCTTGAGAGACCGCCTTCCCAACAAACTGCATCGGCGCACTCAGAACCTGCCGTGTCAAGCTATACAAACCTGCGATCATGGGACCGAAGAACGAAGCGAGTAGAAGCGTTGGCAATTGAGCGCTTATGGTATTGAAGACCGCTGACCACGAAGAGAATAAGGGAAACCTTCGAAATCTCTTGGCTACACTTGCCATCTCCCCGACTGACAAGCAACACCGCTGGAGCGGGTAGGCGTGTTGATACATTCGTCGGGCAAGGTGACAAACGGCCACACCCCACCCCAAGAGGTATCCGCTGATAAGGCCTGATGGCCCACCTGTAAGCGGACCAAGGCTGATCTGACCGATTCCCCGGGCCGCTCCCTGAAGGGCCTTCGCTTGGCCGATAGAAGTGAACGTCTTGTTTCTGAGTGTCCAATAATTGAGGACTTGATAGGTTCCTACGAGGAAAATCGCAATTGGAAGCAGCCACACGTATACACTGAGACCGGGCGTGTTCGTGATCGATGCCAGTGCGTTTCTTGCTGGGTAAACAACGCAAGCCACGATAGCCGAGAATACAACAACGATCGCAAGTGCAAGAGCAGCCAGATTGCTCGCTTGCTTATCACTCTCCGGGATGGGAATGGCAATCTGATACCGCAAACTAGAGATTACACTGAGAATGCTGACAAGCGACACAAACACGCCAAACACGCCGAAGTCCTCGGCTGAGTAAAGCCGCGTCACAACAGGTGATGCTGCCAGCAGCAGCAACTGCCCGAGCACGGTTCCGCTTGTCAGAGAAGCGACCCCCTTTCCAAACGTAGATCGTGGCAGAAAACGTGAGATCGAGAACCTCATCTATCCCTCGCAGTGAAGTCATGCAGGTACACGCTTTCGCTCCTCTTGACTCGGGATCCTTGCTCTAGCGTAATATCCCGCACAGCGTTCTAGCTACTACTTCCTGCTCATCGTGGACCAGCTCTGGGAACACCGGAAGAGACAGCACCTCGCTACATGCAGCTTCGGTCACCGGGAACTGGCCTTCACGATATCCTAGCTCGGCGAAGCACTCCTGCAGGTGCAACGGGCGCGGGTAGTAGATCATCGTTCCGATGCCCTGCTCCTTCAGATGCTGTTGGACCTCGTCGCGCCGTCCGTTGGCAACCCGGATCGTGTACTGATGGTAGATGTGGGTTCGATCGTCGGCACGGGACGGCGCCGTGATTCCATCGACGTCGGCAAGCGCCTCATCGTACGCCGTGGCGATCTCCTGCCGGGCTGCGATCCACTCGTCCAAGTGCGGCAGCTTCACCCGCAAGATCGCCGCCTGCAGCGAGTCGAGCCGTGAGTTGGTCCCGATGATCTGATGGAAGTACTTCGGTTTCGCGCCATGGACCCGCAGCATCCGCAGCTTCTCGGCGTAGGCGTCGTTGTTGGTGGTGATCATCCCGCCGTCGCCGTACGCGCCGAGGTTCTTGGTGGGGAAGAAGCTGAAGCAGCCGAAATCGCCGATCGCGCCGGCCTTCATCGAAGAACGGCCGGGTTCGTTGAGTTCATGGAGTTCGGCGCGATGAGAGTTGTAGGTCGCGCCGATTGCTTGAGCCGCGTCCTCGATGACCGCGACGTCGTACTCTCGCGCGATGGCGATGATCTCGTCCATATCTGCCATCTGGCCGTACAGGTGAACGGGGATGACCGCACGGATTCGGAAGGATCGATCCAAATCCGCGTTCCTTGAGTTCATGGAGTTCATAGGGTTCGTTGAGTGCAACCCCTCCGAGAACCTTTCCAGTGTCGTGCGGAGGCTCTGGGGATCCAGGTTGAACGTCTGCGGGTCGATCTCGGAGAACACGGGCGTTGCGCCGACGTTCGCCACTACGCCAGCGGTGGCGAAGAAGGTGAAGCTCGGCAGGATCACGCCGTCACCGGGGCCGATCCCCAGCGCCCGCAGCGAAAGCAGTAGCGCGTCGGTGCCGCTGGCCACGCCGATCGCGTGCTTCACCCCACAGTATGCGGCGGCTTCCTCCTCGAACGCCTGCACCTCCGGGCCCAGGATGAACCGGCCCGAAGCAAGCACCCGGTGAACGGCCTCGTCGATTTCGCTTTGAATCGCCTTGTACTGACGCGTTAAGTCAAGAATGGGAATGGGCAAAATCGTCTCCTTATCGCAATCTCGTCGAGTTCATAGAGTCTGTTGAGTTCATAGGGTTCGTTGAGTTCATGGAGTTCATAGAGTTCATGGAGTTCATGGAGTTCATGGAGTTCATGGAGTTCATAGAGTTTACAAAGTTCGGTGAGTTCATGGAGTTCGTAGGGTTCGTTGAGTTCACTCGAATCGTAGAGCTCATCAGGTCGATACTACTCATGCGGATTGTCGGCCTCCCTAAGGTACGTAATCAAGCGGGAGATCTGTCTGGCCAGATCATCGACAGTCTCATAGAGCTCGTCGAACTCCTCTTGCGATATGTATTCCTGATCCACTGCTAGGTACAGCTGCGATTGCACCTCCGCAGCAGATCCCTTCGCAACAAAGAGAAACTGCGCAAACTCCTTGTTTGACCGTCGGGAGAAACCCTCTGCGATGTTCGATGAGATCGAGTTCGCCGCACGTCGGATCTGATCGCGGAGCGAGAAATCCCTGCGGAATCCGCCGTCTCGGCTCGCTCGATAGACCGCTGCAGACACCGCTCGAGCTGTCTGCCAGATGCGAAGATCCTCGAACCGCTCAGCGGTACTCACGTGCTGTTTCGCCTCCAACTCTACGAACCCTATGAACTCTATGAACTCTACGAACCTACGGCAATCCCTCTCCCATCTGAACCGTATCGCCAACCCTCCACTTCGGACCATGGACTACGGACCATGGACTGCGGACTGCCGACCACGGCCTACGCTTCATCAACGCGCTCCACAACCTCTCCCGTTTTGATGAAGCGGAGCCCACACGAACAGGTCGCACGGCCTTCCGCGAAGTGAAGCGGTGTTCCGCATGCGCACGCCCAACCGTGGATCCGTGCCGGATTCCCGTAGACCACGGCATAAGCGGGGATGTCGCGTGTCACCACGGATCCTGCACCGACAAACGCGTGCTCGCCAAGCGAGTGTCCGCACACGATCGTCGCGTTGGCACCGATCGTCGCGCCTTTCCGGATGACCGTTGTCAGGTACTTGTCCCGCCCGGCCGGAAATCCCGACCGCGGCCGGTCGACGTTGGTGAACACGCAGCTCGGACCGCAAAACACGTCGTCTTCGAGGACAACGCCTTCATACACGGAGACGTTGTTCTGGATCTTCACGTTGTTGCCGACGATTGCGTTGGGACCGACAAGAACGTTCTGTCCAATTGAGCAACCTTTGCCGATCCGCGTGCCGTTCATGATGTGGCTGAAGTGCCAGATCTTCGTCCCGGCACCGATCTCCACATCATCATCCACATACGACGATTCATGCACGAAGTAGTCTGTCACAGATGGTCTCCTACGCAAACCGGGGTACCGCCGGCGTCGATGGATCGCTGCGCCGCGTCCAAAACGCGCACAACGCGCAGCCCGTCCATTCCGTCCGACCGGGGTGGGATCCTCGATTCGATGCTGTCCAAGAACGCTTCGGCCATCGCCCGCAGCGGCTCGATATCATCCAGCACGACCGGTTGTGCTTCCCCACGATGCACCGTCCATCGTCCCGAGTCCGTAACCGCCTTCTTGTCGTGAACGACCAGCCGCTCTTCCGCCGTTTCGTCCAACACGGCCATCGCCTCGCTCCCGACGACAGTCACGCGCCGTGTTTTGATCGGATCAAGCCAACTGGAACGGATCTGCGCCATCCGCCCGGACGGGAACTGGAACACCGCCGTCACGACGTCCTCGATGCTGTCCTGAAGCAACGCGGCTCCGTGTGCGCTTACGCGGGTCGGCATCTCGTCGAACAGGTACAGCATCACCGAGATGTCGTGCGGCGCCAGGCTCCACCACACATTCTCGGCGCTGCGCACGACGCCGAGATTCAATCGATCGCTGGTGCTGTGAAGCAGCTCCCCCAACTCGCCCCGCTCCACGAGTCCTTTGAGCGCAGTGACCGCAGGATGATATTCCAACAGGTGGTCGACCATCAGGATACGGTGCTGCGTCTCAGCCGACTCCACAAGCTGCTGTGCATCCTTCGGCGTTAACGCCATCGGCTTCTCCACCAACACATCCAGCCCCGCTGCAAGCGCTTCCATCACAAGCGGCGCGTGGGTCGGTGCCGGGGTCGCGATCACAACGGCATCCA
>Ga0272443_10006308_pt1 | contig 11815 bp, 11 predicted proteins | sample SSMAcet12_FD_193581 | JGI IMG/M metagenome (GOLD analysis project Ga0272443, IMG submission 193581) | Marine sediment archaeal communities from Little Sippewissett salt marsh, Falmouth, MA, United States - SSM-Acet-12 | ecosystem: Environmental > Aquatic > Marine > Wetlands > Sediment ... | reverse complement strand
GCCGCCCGCCGGATCGCCAAGCTCGTGGGCGCTGAATGAGAAATAATCGCCGGGATCCGGGCATGCAGCGCTTTCTGAACGATTTCCGAGGATATGCGGCCGCTGGTCAGCAGCACCATCCGGGACAGATCCGCTCCGCCCAAAACCCCAAGCCCCACGGCTTTGTCCACGGCGTTGTGCCTGCCGATGTCTTCTGCAAAGTACAACAGCTTCCGGGCATCCGATAGCGCCGCGGAGTGTGTGCCGCCGGTTTGCTTGAAGACAATTGATTTCCGGGAGAAAGTGTCGAACAAGGGGATTAATGCTGTTAAATCAAGCGCCGGAGGGGTGGGGAAACCCGGGTTTCGCATCGCCTCTCTGGCCATGAAACCTCCACTGGCGCCCTTGATCATGGCATCCACGGGCCGGAAGTTCTTCAGGGAAACGTGGATGTCGTCATTTTCCACGACCACCGCGAAAATGTCGTCACGGGAGTCGGCCATGCCGGAAGTCAACATGAACCCGGTGGCGAATTCCCGATACAACTCCGGCGACATGGAGTGGCGCAGGGTTTCACTGCCGTTGATCACCACCCGGACCACCCGTTCCAGCACGACGGCATCCTGTACTTCCCGGACTTCCCCGTCTTTGAATTGTCGAATGTGTAAAGTCTCTAGCATCTTCCCTTACTCCCCACAAAAAAAGGCGGGGAAGCCTGCGCTCCCCCGCCTTTTGTCCAGATTAAAGCTTCAGGCCGCTTTATCCTGTTTTCTGATATAAACGGACCAGTACAAGGTGGCCACGAAAAACGCTCCGCCGACGATGTTTCCCAAGGTGACGGGGATTTCATTGCTGACCAGGAAACCAAAAAGATTCAGGTTGCCCGATGCGGTGACGCCGGCCAGGCCGACGCTCTTTAAGAGCATGCCCATGGGGATAAAGAACATGTTGGCGACACTATGCTCAAATCCGGAAGCGACAAAGGCCATAATGGGGAAAAAGATGGCGAACACTTTTCCCACCGTGTCTCTTGACGAAATGGCCATCCATACGGCCAGACATACGAGCCAATTACACCCGATTGCCCTGAAAAAGGCCTGCCAAAAGGGCAAATCCACCTTGGCGCTGGCGATTTTCAAGGAAAATACCCCCACCGCGTCGCCGCCCATGTGCCACAACCCGCTCCAGTAGATAAAGAAGGCCAGCAAGACGGAACCGATAAGGTTGGCGAAATAGACGATACCCCAATTGCGCAGCAAACCCGCGAAGGATGATTTGCCGTCCAAAACGCTCAACACGATAAGGTTGTTGCCGGTGAAGAGTTCCGCCCCGGCAATTACGACAAGCATCAGGCCAACGCTGAATACCGCGCCCATCATGAACTTCGTCATGCCCAGGCCCATGTTTGCGCCCATGTCATGGCCGATTACAGTCGCCAGCCAAGCGCCGAAACCGATAAAAACTCCCGCCAGAATTCCCAGAACAAACAGGTTGTAAAAACTCGATTTCACCTTTTTGACGCACACGCTGTTTGCCAGATCATTTGCAATCGTGGCTGGGTTTTTGCACTCCATCTGCATACCATACCTCCTTTAGGACTAAACTATTTTTTTTACCTTACAGGCAGCAACTTTTAGTTCCGGAATCTTGGCCACCGGATCCAACGCATCGTTGGTCAACAAATTGGCCGCCGCTTCCGCGAAGTGGAAAGGAATGAACACCGACTTCTCATCCACGCGATGGCTCATCAAAGCCTTGGTTTTGATCTGACCGCGCCTGGACGCCACCAGGACCTCTTCTCCGTCCTGAATGTTCATCCGCTGCATATCCTTCTCATGCATCTCCATATACGGCTCGTTGACGTATTGATTCAAAGCCTGGGCCCGGCGGCTCATGGAACCGGTATGGTAGTGGTACAGGATCCGCCCGGTTGACAACATGAACGGATATTCTTCATCCGGCCATTCCGCCGGTGGAATGTGTTCGACCGGGAAGAACCGTCCTTTCCCGCGCGCGAACTTCCCTTTGTGGAGGTAGCGGGTTCCGGGATGATCACTGGCGGGGCAAGGCCATTGCAACCTTTCTCCATTCATGATGCGCTGGTAGGTAATGCCCTGGTATTGGGGGGTCAGGAGGTTGATCTCATCGATTATCTCCTTGATGGATGCGTATTTCATCTCGTATCCCATGCGCCTGGCGATATCACTGGTGACTTCCCAGTCGTCCCGGGATTGACCCGGCGCATCAACGGCTTTGTTCAGCCAGAGTATCCGCCGCTCGGTGTTGGTGTAGTTGCCTTCCTTTTCCGCGAACAGTTTGACCGGCAGGACCACGTCCGCCATCTGCGCGGTTTCGGTCAGGAAGATGTCCTGGACAACCATGAAATCAAGCGCTTCCAGGGCTTCCTTTACATGGTTCAGGTTGGGATCGGATACCATGGGGTTTTCACCCATGAGGTACATGGCCTTGACCTTTTTTTCCGCCGCGGCGTTCATCATCTCCACCACGGTCAGGCCGACCTGGTCATGCAACTCCGCTCCCCAGGCGGCGGAAAACTTCTCTCTGGCTGCCGAATCGGTTACTTGCTGGTATCCCGGGAATACATTGGGCAACGCGCCCATGTCACAGGCACCCTGGACGTTGTTCTGTCCGCGCAAGGGGTTCACCCCGGCGGATTCCTTGCCCACGTTCCCGGTCAGCATGGCCAGGTTTGCCGTCGACCGCACATTGTCCGTACCCGTTGTATGCTGGGTGATGCCCATGGAATACACGATGCTGGCGGCATCCGCCTGGGCATACAGCCGGGCGGCTTCCCGGATCTTTTCCCGGGGAATCCCCGTGATTTCCTCGACCTTCTCGGGCGTATATTTCATTACCGCCTCTTTGAAGGCCGGATATTCTTCCGTTCTGGCAGCGATGAATTCCTTGTCTTCAAGACCCTCGTTGATAATGACGTTCATCATGCCGTTCATCCAGGCCACGTCCGTGCCGTTCCGCTGCCGCATCCAAACGGCGGCGTACTTCACCAGGTCGATCTTGCGTGGGTCCACAACAATGAGTTTGGCCCCGTGCAGCAACACGGCACGCTTGATCCGCGTGGCGATTACGGGATGGGTCTCAGTGGTATTTGAACCGGTCACCAATATCACGTCCGCATGTTCCAGTTCCTCGATGGAGTTGGTCATGGCTCCCGAACCGAATGTGCTGGCCAGTCCGGCCACCGTTGAAGCATGACACAGCCTGGCACAATGATCCACGTTGTTGGTGCCGATAACGGCGCGCATGAACTTCTGAAAAACAAAGTTCTCTTCGTTGGTGCAGCGGGCGGAAGATAGCCCGGCCAGGCTGTGAGGGCCATGGGCCTTTTTTATTTCCGTGAAACGTTCGGCAATCAGGTCCAGCGCTTCATCCCAGTCCGATTCCCGGAATTTGCCGTTCTCCTTGATCAACGGCGTGGTCAGGCGGTCGTCCCGGCCCACGAAATCAAGTCCGAATCTGCCCTTGACGCAGGTGGCCCCGTAGTTCGGCACCAGGTCTTCACCCATGACCTTGACGATCTTGTTGTTTTTCACCCACAGGTTCAACTGGCAACCGACACCGCAATACGCGCAGGTGGTGACGACTTTCTTTTCAGGATCCTTTTCACGCACCCTGTACCCGTACACCGGTTTCTCGACAATGGCACCGACGGGACAGGCTTGCACGCATTCTCCGCAGCCATCGCACTCAGAACCCTGCCAATCCGCCAATCCGGCGACGATGACGGTTTCAATGCCCCGGTTCGCGAAATTCAACACGCCCTTGCCCTGTACTTCATAGCAGGCCTTGACGCAGCGCCCGCATTTTATGCACTTGCTGGAGTCGTAAATCAGCACCGGAGAACCGTCATCGCGGAACTGGCCGATTTCTCTCCAGAAAGAGGGATACCGCCGCTGGCCCGTCTCTATGCCGTATCGGAACGCCAGGTCCTGCAACTCGCAGTTGCCGTCGCGGGTACAATTAATGCAATCATCGTTATGTTCGGAGAGAATCAACTCGACCAACACCTTTCTCTTCTCTTCCAGCTCATCGTCAAAGGCCGTCACCTGCATGCCCTCTTCCACCTCACACATGCATGAAGGAACCAGTCCGGGCCTGCCGGCGATCTTTACCACGCACAATCTGCAATCGCCGCTTGGAGAGACCTTCTCGTAATAGCAGAGGCCGGGGATATCAAAACCGTTTTCCCGGGCTGCCTTGAGCAGGTTCGCGCCCTTTTCCGCCAGAATTTCCTTGCCGTCGATATATAGCTTGACTTTTTCTGACATTCTTTCCTCCTTGCTAATTTTCGGAATGCCGGACTTTATTTAAAAAATCTTCCTTGAAATTGTCCAAGGCGCTTTTTACGGGCATGATCAAGGACTGCCCCAGAGGACAAAGAGACGTGTCGAACAGGGTGTTCGAGATGTCCAGCATGCGTTGCAGATCTTCTTCTTCACCAGCCCCCTGGCGGATCCGGGACATGAGCGCAAGCAGTTGATGGGTGCCGATCCTGCAGGGTGCGCATTGGCCGCAGGATTCGTGGGCAAAGAAATGCAGTACCGAATCCAGCATGGACACCATGTCCGCATCCTCGTTCATTACCAGGATTGCGCCTGAGCCCAGTACCGCGGCATTTTCCTTGAGGCTTTCAAAATCCATGGGCACGTCCAGGAGTTTTTCCGACAAGAAGACTCCGGCCGCGCCACCCACCAAGGCGGCCTTGAAAGATTTGCCGTCCTTGATTCCGCCGCCGTAGTTGTAGATGATCTCCCGCAGCGGGGTACCCATTTCCACTTCGATCAGGCCGGGGAACTCCACGTGACCGAGAATGGTGAAAACCTTGGTCCCGGTTGATTTCTCCGTCCCGAACTTGCGGAACCAATCACCGCCGTTGTAAACAATCTCCGGGATATTCGATAAGGTCTCCACGTTGTTGACGCAGGTGGGCTTCCGCCAGAGGCCGCTGTTGGCCGGGAATGGCGGCTTGATCCGGGGATAGCCCCTTTTCCCTTCCAGGGAATCGATGAGTGATGTTTCCTCACCGCAAACGTAAGCGCCGGCGCCCTTTTTTACCTCGAGATCAAAAGAGAAGTCCGTACCGAGGATCTGCGTGCCCAGGAGGCGGCTTGCCCTTGCCTGGTCAATGGCTTTCTGAATGCGGTCGATGGACAGTTGATACTCACCCCGGATATAGATGTATCCTTTGCCCGCGCCGATGGCATAGCCGGCGATCATCATGCCTTCAACCAATTGGTGCGGATCCCCCTCCATGATCAAGCGATCCTTGAAGGTACCGGGTTCGCCCTCATCGGCATTGCAGATCATGAATTTTTCCGAACCTTCGGCCGCCCGGGTAAAAGACCACTTCAAGGCGGTCGGGAATCCAGCGCCGCCGCGACCCCGCAGGCCTGATTTCTTGACCTCATGAATGACGTCTTCCGGAGCGATCTTCTCGGAAAGAATGCGTTCAATACCCTTGTAGCCGCCGGCAGCCAAAGCATCTTCAATGCTTTCCGGATTGATTTTCCAGCACTTGTTCAACACGATCCTTGGCTGTTCACGCGTGAGTCCGATGCGGCCGAGGCCAATGGATCCGGTTTGATCGCCTTCCAGTGAGTACTCAAGGTCTTTTGCCACCCGGCCTTTAATGATATGCTCTGAAATTAAACATTTTAGGTTATGTTTTTGCACATTGTAGTAAGTCACTTTGTCCGGGTACACAATAACCAACACACCTTTCCCGATGACGCCGCTTGTTCCCGCTTCGAGGATTTTAACCTCATCCTGCAGGTTTTCCTCTTTCAGCAGTTTTTCCAGCTCCCTTTTTATCTCGGCCACTCCGGCTTGAATCGTGCCTTCATCGACGGGGAGCAGAATATGAGCCCTGTAGATACTCACTTCTCCCTCCTTTTTTCGGCAATGATTTCCTTTAGCCGGTCCGCCGTCAGGTTTCCATACACCTCGTCATTGATCATGATCGCCGGGGCGACTCCGCAGACCCCCAGACAAGAGGTCATTTCCATGGAAAACAAGCGGTCCGGGGTTGTTTCTCCAAACCCAATCCCCAGGATCCGGCTCAGTTCCGCGGCAACCTCGGTTGCTCCGGTCAAATGACATGGCGGAGACTGGCACACCCGGATCACTTTCTTTCCCCGGGGTTCCAGGGAAAACATGGTGTAAAAGGTCGCCACACCATGGACAAAGCTGAAAGGCAATTCCAGGTAATCCGCCGCCGCCTGCAGATCCTCCTTGGAGAGGTAATTCCACTCGCTCAGGTTCTGCATGTCGTGAAGGATGCTGATGAGATTGTCTCCCGCTTTGGGGTACTTCTCAAGAATGTCGCTTCTCGTCATCTTTCACCTCATATCGATTTATGGATTAACGCCGTTCAATCGCAGCAAACTTGCAGGCTTGGAAGCAGGCACCGCAATGGATGCAGGTATCCTGATCGATGACATGGACTTTCTTGACTTCTCCACTGATGGCGTTGACCGGACATTTGCGCGCACAGGCGGTGCAACCCACACACTTGTCCGCCAAAACGGTGTAAGTGATCAGGTCGGTGCAAACCATGGCCGGGCAGCGTTTTTCCTGAATATGCGCCTCGTACTCATCCATAAAGTAAGTGAGAGTGGAAAGAACCGGATTGGGAGCCGACTGTCCCAGCCCACAAAGGCTGGTGGACTTGATGGTCTCCGACATCTGGCGCAATTGGGCGATATCCTTTTCTTCACCCTTTCCTGCGGTGATCCGCTTGAGGATCTCGTACATCTGTTTCAGGCCGATCCGGCAGGGCGAGCACTGGCCGCAGGATTCTTCCACGCAGAACTCGAGAAAGAACTTCGCCATGTTGACCATGCAGGAATCTTCATCCAGCACGATCAGGCCGCCGGAACCCATGATGGACCCCAATTCCGCCAGGGATTCATAATCAATGGGAGTGTCCAGCTGTTCCGCCGGGATGCAGCCGCCCGAGGGGCCGCCGGTCTGTACGGCCTTGAGGGCCTTGTCTCCGGGGATTCCGCCGCCGATCTCGTAAACGACTTCCCGGAGGGTGATCCCCATGGGAACTTCCACCAAGCCGGTGTTGTTTACGTTGCCCGACAGGGCGAAGACCTTGGTTCCCTTGCTCTTTGCCGTGCCCATGCCGGCAAACCAATCCGCCCCGCGCATGATGATATGGCGCACATTGGCCAGGGTCTCGACGTTGTTGATCAAGGTCGGCTTGCCCCAAAGACCGCTCTGTGACGGGAAAGGCGGCTTGGGGCGTGGCATGCCGCGGTGCCCTTCCACCGACGCCATGAGGGCCGTTTCCTCGCCGCACACAAAGGCGCCGGCACCGATACGGATCTCCAGGTCAAAGGAAAACCCGCTCTCCAGGATGTTCTCTCCCAGCAGGCCGGCCTGGCGCGCTTGATCCAGGGCATTGCGCAGACGCCGTACCGCCAGGGGGTACTCAGCGCGCACGTAGACGAAGCCATTGGCTGCCCCCACGGCGTAACCGGCAATGGTCATGCCCTCGATTACACTGTGAGGGTCGCCTTCCAGGATAGCCCGGTCCATGAATGCACCGGGATCCCCCTCATCGGCGTTGCAGACCACGTACTTGACGTCCCCGGCGGCCTGGCGGGTCAGTTTCCACTTCAATCCCGTGGGGAATCCCGCACCGCCGCGGCCGCGCAGGCCGGAGGCGGTCAGGGTCTCGATTACGGCGTCCGGGGTCATCTCGGTAAGGCAGTGACCCAGGGCCAGGTATCCGTCGTGGCCGATGTATTCGTTGAGGTTTTCCGGGTCGATGCGGCCACAGTTTGTCAGCACCACTTTGCGCTGTTTTTCAAAGAAGGGGACCTGACGCTTCTCCTCTACGATCTTGCGGGCTTCCGGAGTGTGCCACAACAGCTCCTCGACAGGCCGTCCCTTGAGGAAATGCTCCTCCACGATGGGTTCGGCATGTTCCGGCTTCAGTCGGATGTAGAACGCCCCGTCCGGATACACCACCATGACCGGCCCAAGCTCACAGGGTCCCATGCATCCGGTCTCGATGATGTTGATCTCCTCATCCAGGCCCTTGTCCTTCACCACTTCGATAAGCCGGGCCTTGAAATCATGGCTGTGTGACGCGATGCAGGCGGCGCCTCCGCAAATCAATACGTCCAGTCTCTTCTTCATGACAGCCTCACTTCAGGTATCCACCGGGGATGAATCATTCACTGACTTCTAAAACGTAATCGGAAAGAGGGCTGCCGTTGACAATGTGTTCAGCCACGATCTTGCGTGCCACTTCGGCGGTGACATTGCCGTACACGATGTTGGGTTTGCTCTTCTCGAATACCGTCACGATGGGTTCATGGGAGCTCAAGCCCCGCTCACCCGCCTGTGTCACGATGACATCGGCGACGTTGCGCTTCTCGATCTCTTCGAGGAAGGTACGCAGGGTTTCCCGGGCGCCCGCGGCGATGCCGGATGTTCCCATGCCCACCACCACGCGGACGCGGGCATCTCCATCACGAAGAATCATGTCCTTCTGATGCTTCTCACGTATTTTCTTAAGGTCTTCCAGTTTCATGCTTCCTCCTTTTATATGCGTAGGCGTTATGCCTGCGACTGCTTGCGAAATTCACGAATCACTTTGCGGGCCTTGTCGGGAGTTAACTTCCCGTAGACTTCCTCGTCGATCATCATGGCCGGCGCCAGGCCGCAGGCGCCGAAACAGCGGGCCGTGGACAGGGTGTAAAACCGGTCCTTTGTGGTGCCGCCCACTTGGATATCCAGTTCGTCGGCCAGGGCGTCCAGCAGATGTTGGGCTCCCTTGACATGGCAGGCGGTTCCCAGACAGACGTTGATGATGTGATCCCCTATCGGCTCGGTGCGAAAGAAGTTGTAGAACGTCACCACGCCGTAAATCTCCGAAAAGGAAAGGTTCATCTCCCGGGCCACGAAAGCCTGGACTTCCTGTGGCAGGTAGCCGAAAATCTCCTGCGCGTGGTGCAGAACCTGGATCAGCGGCCCCGGGGTATTTTTTTGCTGGTGGATGAATTCCCGGAGCTGCCGGTATTGGGCATTGTCCGGGGCGTGTGCCTCTGTCTGAACCATCATGTCCTCCTTGTCCTATCCTGCAACCACCCTGGACGCTGTTTCCTCAATCCTCATGGCGCCACCATTGGAAACGCATGCTTCAGTTAGGGCCGGTTCGCATCCGTTAGGTCTGCATTCAACTTTCGGACGGTTCGCTGGATAGCATGTTGTGGATCACGCCTGCCGCAGAGAACGTATCCAGGCGGGTGGCGAGAACGGTCAGGCCTTCCTCCCGGGAGCGTTCCAGTACAGGTTCATCCGGACGGGCTCCATTGGTGATCACTATGGCGGCGATGCGCTTGAGCTGGGCCACGGCGATAACGTTCAGGTGCCGCTGCAAGGTCAACCATATGGCCCCTTCAGGGCAATTGGCCATGACATCCGACAGGAGATCGGAAGCGTAACCTTGAGTGATATCCACATCCTGGCCCTGGACAAGGACCTGGCAATCCAGACCGTCGATAATTCTCGTTAAATTCATAATAATCTGTTGTAGTGTTAACAATATAAACAGGATTGAATCTTATGACAATCCGCCCAAAAAGTCAACCCCCGGCGGGGGGGGAAAACGCATTTGTCCGGCCTGAATTCACCCCGCTCTCGGCCTATGCAGGCAACCGTTCCAGGTTTTCCCGCAAGTATTCCCGCAGGAAGGCCAACACCGCGGGGTGGCTGAGGGACATGTCACCGATCTGCTCCCGGATTCCGCCGGTGGAGACATCGAAACGCCCTTGGTCGGTGATCCAGGCGAACACCACATCCACTCCCGGGGTGGCGGCGATCAACTGCATGGCCGTGTCGGCCACGGGTCCCAGGGGCGGCGTGTCGATGTGGGTAAGTCGGTACTCCGCCCGGATACGGGTTCCCGCGCCCATGCGGCTGACCAACTCAAAACTTCCGTCACAATGTTGGGCCGTTTCCTTCATCAGGGGGATGCCCAATCCGACTTTCTTGCCCGACTTGGTGGTATAGAACGGATCCTGAACCCGCAAGACAGTCTGGGCGTTCATGCCGCGGCCGTTGTCGCGGATCTCCAGGCGGATGCGGTCGTCCCGGCGGGACACCGCGATCTCGATTTCAACCCGATCCGCACCGGCTGTGACGCTGTTCTGAACCACATCCACGATGTGAAAACAAAGATCCTCGATCATGAAGTCTCCGGCCGGCGGTGCACGATGTTCGCGGCGCCTTCCCGGTAGGCCGCAAACAAAGCCGCAAACCCCCGGTCCCGGGCTTCAACCTGCATGACGACCCGGCCGATATCCCTCAGGTAGTGGGCGTCGCTGTGGGAAACCAGGGAAAAGGGTTCCAGCTCGGGATGCGCCTGCAGCACCTCCCGGCGGGTATGGGGAAAAGCGATCTCCAGAACATCCAGGTCCAGGTGAGCCGGCACCATGCCCAGGTGGGGCAGGAGTCCGAAACCGTTGCTTTCCACGTGGGCGGGGATCACTTCACCGCCGGCGCGGCGTACCCGGGCCACCAGGTCGTCGATTGACAAATCCAGGGAGTTAAGCAGCACCCGGGGTTCGAAACCCTTCACGTTGTCGTCCGCGTCCAGCACCACCTGGTCACCAAAGAAATCCACGTTGTTGGCGATGTCCGGAAGGTGAGGATAAATGTCCTGGAAACATTCCGCCGCCACGGCGTATTCCGGAAAGTAGCACAGCACGTGAACGCCCTCCACGGTCTGGGCCTCCATGCCGGGAATCACCGTCACGCCTTCCCGCCCGCCGGCCACAACGGCGGCGGCCACGTTGGCCATGCTGTTGTGGTCGGTTACGGCGATCACATCCAGTCCCAAGGCCCGGGCCCGGGCGGCAATGGCACGGGGAGACATCTCCAGGCTGCCGCATGGCGACAAGGCCGAATGGATATGTAGGTCAGCCGACAAAATCACAGGTCATCTCCAACACTGCGTGCAGTAGCCACTTTTATACCCCGGATTTGCCCCGAACGCAAGCCGCCACCCCCTGGGGACGGATTATGAATTTATGAATTTTTGCTGTTCGCACCCGGCCCAGGGATCCCATGATCCCAAGAACCGGATAGAGCTTGATGAATCAAGCTGAGCAATATGAATCCGCTTGAATGCTGAGTGATTGTCCCGGCACAAGCGGCAGTCAATGAAAATTCATAAATTCATAATCCGTCCCCAATATGCTGCGTTGACTTGGCGGGGGGCCTTGGGGTACACTGCCGAAAGGAGAGGTCCAAATGACAGCCCGAGAACTGGTCGAGATCCTCGACGGAGAAGTCATCAGCGGAGAGAGTCGCCTGGACGAGGAAGTACAGTCCATCGGCGCCGGCGACATGATGAGTGATATCCTGGCCCTGGCGAAACCCGGGATGGTCGTGCTCACTGCGCATACATCCCCCCAGTCTGTCCGCACCGGCATGGTTACGGAACTCCTCGGTCTGGTGGTGGTCCAAAACAAAAACATCCCCCCCGCCACCATTGAGCTGGCCCGGCAAAACGACTTCCTGCTGATTCGCACCAAAGGCTTCATGTTCTCCACCTGCGGAAAACTCTACACAGCCGGTTTCAAGGGAATCGATGGCTGAAGCGAAGAATCTGCAGAAATACGTCGATATTTTCCGCGACCTTACCGCCGCGGACATCATGACCCGAAACCCGGTAACCCTCACACCGGATAAAAAAGTCGCCCGCGCCAAAGAAATGATGAAGATCAAGAAAATATCGGGAATCCCAATCGTAAACAGCGATCAATTCCTGGTAGGC
>Ga0272443_10006307_pt1 | contig 11816 bp, 6 predicted proteins | sample SSMAcet12_FD_193581 | JGI IMG/M metagenome (GOLD analysis project Ga0272443, IMG submission 193581) | Marine sediment archaeal communities from Little Sippewissett salt marsh, Falmouth, MA, United States - SSM-Acet-12 | ecosystem: Environmental > Aquatic > Marine > Wetlands > Sediment ... | reverse complement strand
CCTCGCGCGTATAAGCTGAGGATGCCGGCCGGGGCCTCCCCTTGACAGAGGCCCCCCCGAGGCGAGAATCGAGGGAGGGTGGCGCGCCGCCGGGCACCCTGGAAAGAGGACGCGGAAGACCGTGACCGTCCTGAAGATGCTTCTCAAGGAGGCGTGGCAGCGGAAGGGGAACTTCCTCCTCTCCGTGCTCGCGGTCGCGCTCGCAACCGGCCTGTTCGTCGGACTCTACACGCTCAACCTCGCCGCCGTGACCGAGACAACCCGCGCGATGAAGAGCCTCGGCTTCAACCTGCTCATCGTCCACAAGGATACGAGCATGAGCCACTTCTACGCCAACGACTACGCCGACCGCGACATGCCCGAGGCCTACGCCGAGAAGCTCGCCGCCGCGCGGATGCTCACGGTCAACCACATCTCGGCCCGGCTCGAGCGGCGCATCGAGTGGGAGGGCCACACGGTCCTCCTCACGGGTGTGCGCCCCACGGTCACAAGCGGCGGAAAGAAACCCCTCGGGTTCGCGAAGGACATCGAGCCGGGAACGGCGTACCTCGGCTTCGAGCTGGGCCTCTCGCTCGTCAAGCGCGGCGAGGACGGAAAGCCGCTCCTCGACGCGAAGGGGAAGCCCCGGTTCCGCCCTCTGAAGCTCCTGGGCGAGACCTTCACCGTCGCCAAGTGGCTCGCCAAGAAGACGGGCGAGGGAGAGAACGCCCCGCACGCAGCCGAGAGCGTCGCAAAGGACAACATCCGCATCCACATCAATCTCGCCGACGCCCAGCGCCTCCTGGACAGGCCCGGCCGCATCAACGCGATCCACGCGCTCGGGTGCCGGTGCGAGAACCGCAACACGCTCCTCCAGATTCGCGATGATCTCGTCGTGCTCCTGCCCGAGACGCGGGCCGAGGTCCCGGACGAGCCGCAGTGGTTCGTACGCGAGCGGCAGCGCCAGCGGATCGAGGCCTACGCGCAGCTCGTGATCCCGATCCTGCTCCTCGTGACCGCGGCCTGGGTCGGGACGCTCTCGTACCTCAACGTGCGGCAGCGGCGCGAGGAGATCGGGCTCCTGCGCGCGGTGGGCGTGCGCTCGGGCTCCATCGCCGGGCTCTTCCTGGGCAAGGCCGCGCTCTTTGGACTGCTCGGCGCCGCGATCGGGTTCGCGCTGGGCACCGGCGTGGCGCTCGCGCACGGGTCGGGCATCTTCAAGCTGGCCGCGAAGACGCTCCAGCCAAGCTGGGCGCTCCTGCCCTGGTGCCTCGCCGTCGCGCCCGCGATGGCGATGCTCGCGAGCGCCCTGCCCGCGCTCGTGGCCGTGTCCATGGACCCGGCCGAGGCCCTGCGACGGGAGTAACGACGTGGAGAGCATGATCCGACTCGAAGACATCACGAAGCGTTACCGGGTCGAGGGGCTCGAGGTCCGCGCGCTCGACGGCGTGGACTTCGAGGCGAAGCGCGGCGAATTCGTCGCGGTCGCCGGCCCCTCGGGCAGCGGCAAGAGCACGCTCCTCATGATGCTCGGCGGGCTCGCGCGTCCGAGCGAGGGGCGCGTCCTCTTCGACGGCGCCGACCTCTACGGCCGGATGGGCGAGGGGGCGCGCTCGCACGCGCGCGCGGACCGCATCGGCTTCGTCTTCCAGACCTTCCAGCTCATGCCGTACCTGAACGCGATCGAGAACGTGCTCGTGCCCGCGCTCGCGGGCGGCAGGCCGACCGCGGCGCTCGAGAAGCGCGCCCGCGAGCTCCTTGACCACCTCGGTCTCGCCGAGCGCGCCCGGCACCGGCCGAGCGAGCTCTCCGCCGGTGAGCGGCAGCGCGTCGCGCTCGCGCGCGCGCTCCTGCGCGAGCCGGACGTGCTCCTCGCCGACGAGCCAACCGGCAACCTCGACGCCGACGCCGGCCGGCAGGTCATCGAGCACTTCAAGGAGTTCCAAGGCGCGGGCGGCACGATTGTCATGGTCACGCACGACGACCGGCTCGCCGCGGACGCCGACCGCCTCGTGCGGCTCGACCGCGGCAAGGTAGTCGCGGCCTAACGCCTTACTCCCGCGTGAACGTAACGGACCTCATGCGAGGCATAGCCGCGCTCTTGACGCGGACCGCGATGTGCTCGCGCGTCTTTCGCACGCGCCGCCGAAGGATACGCACCTGCCCTCTCTCGTCCCACGCGAGCGCGAAGGACGCGCCCGGAGGCACGCGCTTTTCTTTCACGCGGAGCTCGATCTCGTTCCGGCCGGGAACGAGCTGCGGCAGCGCGCACCAGTTGTGCTGCACCCGTCCGCGAAGCACGAACTCCGAGAGCGCGGCCTCGCCCCGCATCTCGACGCGCACGCGGAAGCGGTAACGCGTGTAGGCGCGCGCCTTCTTCTTGTCCGCGGGTCGGGTCGGCTGGACGCGCTCGCCGAGGCGAATGTTGAGGGCCCGCTCCCCGCGCGCGGCGCTGTGGATCTCCTCCCACGGTACGTCCGGGTCCGTGCCGCGGAAGAGGAGCCGGAGGCTCCCGCCCTCGCCGAGGTGCGTCGTTCCCTCCACCGCACCGTCCACGTACACGTACGGCCCGGTCACCTCGAACTCGGCGACGGCCGGCTTCGATGCGTCCAGAGGGGCGAGCGAGCCGCGTGAGGCGCGCACGTTCTCCGCGACCGCGAGAGAGGCGAGCGCGCCCGATCCCTCGAGCCGCGGGCGCCAGACGTGCACGCCCCGGCCGGGATAACGGTAGGTCACGCGGCCTTTCACCTTGCGGCCGTAGGGCGCGAGCTCCGGGAAGAAAGGATTCGCTTTATCCTTCGCGCCGCACAGGTGCCGCGGCGGCCAGAAGCGTTCTGCAATTTTAGGGGGGACGTACGTCTCCGCCGCGGCCCACTCGAGACGCAGCGACTCGCCCCGGCGTAGCGGGACCCACACCGCATGACGCGACGGGTTCGGCGCACCGAGGCTTTTCCATTTCTTTGCGCCTGCAACGAAGAACTTCTCGTCGTAGTGGCGATAGGTAAGCGCGTAGGGGCATTCCTTCGTGCCTTCCTTCTCGCCGAGAATCTCGGGCCCGCCCGCGCAGGGCAGGAAAGGCTCGCCCGCGCGGCCTTCGACGCGCGCCTTGGTCACGAGCGTCGGGTCGGCCTTCATCTCGTCCATGCTCGCGATGTGCCGGTCCTCCGCGCGCGTGCGCACGAAGAAACCGGAGGTCGTGCAGAAGGCGTGCCAGCCGCCGCCATACTGGACCTCGTACATCCCGTGGCCGGGTACTCCGATGACGCGGCTCTTGAGCCCCGCGGCCTTCGCGAGCGCCGCCGCGGTCACCCCCTGCTGCGTGCAGAAGGAGTAGCCGTAGACGTTGACGAGCTTCGCCGCGTCGAACTTGTCGGTGTGGCTCTCGTTGCGCATGGGATAGTGGAACATGGTCCGGCGCACGTAACGCCAGGCGGCGATCGCACGCGCCTCCTCGCCCGGGTGGCGTGCGCGCAGGCTCGCGCCCATGTGCGCGAGGTCCAGGCGGTCCACGTCGCGGGACGTGGTCCAGTAGAGCGCGACCGGTTTCGTGTCCTCCATCCTCTCTACCTTCCCGCCACGCGGCGGCAGGCATCCGATTGCGGCGGTGACCGTCCCGACGACGGCCAGCAACGCGATTCGCCGACGCATCCGCGAGCCCTCCGGCGCCCTATTTCACCTCGACCGTCACGACGTTGCTCATGGCGCTCCGGTTGTGCGCGTCATCGAAGCTGCGCAGTGCGAAGGAGCACGTCCCGCCCTCGGCCTTGACGACCATCCTCTCGGCCTTTCCCGCCGCCCCCGGGGCCGGCTCGCCCGCAACGTTCTTCGCGACGTTCCAGTAGGTGACGGTCACCTCGCCGTCTTTCCAATGCTTCCGGTACGCCTCGCCGTCGACGGGGTAGTCGGCGAGGGGCTTGTGCGACCACTTGACCTGGTAGCGCATGAGCTTCCCGCCCCTGGCGTCGGGCGCCGTCCAGGTGAGTTCCACCTTGTTCCCGCCGACCAATTTGGCCGCGAGAACCTTCACCGCGGCCGGGGCCGTCTCGTCCTTCTTCGGATGCGCGCCGACGCCGAAGGCGAGCGCGGTCGTCGTCATCCAGTCGCCCTTGGTGTTGGTGCTGACGTTCGCGTAGCGCGGCGCCTCGCCCTCGGGGACACTGGGGGGCTTGACGTAACCGCGGGCCAGGCCCCACCAGAGGATCTCGACCATCGTATCCTTCATCGCCTTCTCGCCGGTCAGCTTGTAACCCGCGGCCATCGTGTTCGGCCACCACTTGGTGTACCAGCTATCGGGACCGCGCTTGGCCTTCGCCATGCTCTCCTCGTACTTGCCGCCCTTCCAGAGCGGCGCGTAGCCGGGGATGGGCCAGTCGAAGAACATGTAGTAATAAACCGCCTTGTGCTTCCTGTCGAAGGCGTAGTGATGGCCGAGTCGCGAAGCGACGATGGCCATGTCGAGCGCGTCGTCGGCCGCGACCTGCGCGACCGGGTCGTCCGAGCCGGTGAGCGCCTGGTAGGCGACGAGGTTCGCCTGATTGCCCATGGCCGCGGGCCAGGTGCCGAACTCCTTGAGCGGCCAAGCGCCGTACTTGGCGTTCGTGAGGAGGCGGTCCTTGAGCGTTACGCCCTCCTTGGCCTCGAGCGCCTCGCCCGCGGGGGACCACCCCTTGCCCTTGAGCTTGTCGTTGATGTACTTCGCCGCGCTCTTCGAGACGTAGCCGTGGTTGATGAACCCGCGCGGATCGCGATCGGGGGCCTGCCGATAGGTGTTCACGAAGCAGATCAGGCGCTCGCGCCACTCCGGCGTGCGGGCGACATCGTAGGCGCGCGCCACGGCTTGGTAGTTGCGGACGAACCCACGCGAGCCCCAGAAGCCGAGCGCCCGGCCGGGGCCCTTCTTGTTGTAGCTGCCCGCGACCGCGTTGCACTGCTCGGCCAGCTCGAAGGCCGCCTCGAGCGCGTCCACGTTGCCCGTGAGGAGCGCGTAGCCGAAGATGCCCACGCCGTAGGTGTGACACCCGCCCGCGCAGGTGCGCGAGACGCCGAACTTCTCCTGGCTGCCGCGCCGCCCCTCCTTGCCGTAGGTAAACTCGTCGGTCCGGAACATGTAGCGCGTGCGCCAGTAGCGATCCCAGGCGGCCGCGCGGTCGAGGAACCCGCGCTGGCCCGTGCGCACGTAGCCGAGCACGAGCCCGGAGATCTGGTCGCACTCGCTCGTCTCGTGCACGTCGAGCCAGGACTTGTAGAGGTTCGGGGCGGCCGGACAATTCGGCATCTTCTTGGCGTCGCCCGCGCCCTTCCAGCCGGCATTCTCATAGGTCGCGGTCTCGTCGGCGAGCGATCCGAAACCGCGGCCCACGCCCATGCCGTCATGCTCCGCGTACCAAGCGCAGGGCGCGAGCGCGTGCAGGGGCTCGGCGAGCGCCTCGGGTTTCTCGCTCTTTCCGAAGATGAGATCGATTTCGGTGATCTTGTGCGCGCCCTCGAGGAGCTTGCGCGCGTTGCCCTTGACCGTGTTCAGGTCGATCACGAGTTCGCCGCCGGCGATCGCCGCGTCGTAGGTGAGCGTCCCGCCCTTCACCCCGGTCGGGCCCCCGTGGCGCAGGAAGACGGTGACATCCGCGTCGCCGGAGAAATCCTTCCACCCGTAGGACGGCTGGACCTTCTTTTTGCGCCTGCCGGTGCTCTCACTCGAAGCCGTGCCGCCGCCCGAGGCCTTGAGCTTTCCGGCCACGCCCAGGTGGAAGGTCGGCCTGGTGATCTCGATCTTGCCCTTGACCCCCAGGGCACCGTTGCGCAGGTTGTGCTCGACACGGAGGGCGCTCTCGCCGGCGTTAAGCGTCACGACCATCGCCCAGGTCGGCGTCTTCGCGCCGGCGTAGGTGCCCTTGAGATGCAGCGCAGTATGCACTGGCCCCTTGTGTGGCACCGAGAAGTGCGTGAGCTTTCCGGGCCCGCCCTTGCCGTCGCATAGGAGGCCGACCTTCGGCGTCTTGAAGACTTCTTTTCCTTTGTAGCTGATCGAGTCGAACCCGTTGAAGCTCGCCTTGCTGAACTTGACCGAGACGAGACCGTTCGAGAGCTCGACCGTGTCGCCGTTCTCCTTGAGGACAACCGGGTTCTTCACCAAGGACGCCGCCCCCGCGGCGTCCTTGAGCGTGTACGTCTTCTTTTCATTTGCACCGAGCTTCACCGGAAAGCTCACGAGCACCCAGTGGTGCGACCCGTCCGGGTACTTCACGATGGGCGAGACCTGTACCGGGGTGCCGTCCGCGAGACTGAACGCGGCTGGGTCTTTATACTTTCCCTCGGGCAACGGGATACCGCCCGACACGATCTCGCCATCGCGCGCCGCGCCCACCGGCTCCTCAACCGTGAGCGGAATCTCCAGGCCGCACGCGGCGGCGGCGAAGCTGAAAGCGAGAGCGACGGCGGCGGTCACGGAACGCATGCGATTCCCCCCCCTTCAGGCCGTCCCCGGTGCCGGGCCGGGCGATCCCGGTGCGGGCCGGGCGAACGGTCCCCGGCCTCCCCTCATCCAGTATTATATACGTCGCGGCGCGTGTTTTCTGCGACAAGTAAAGTGAAAGCTTGCCCCTCAGTCGGCCTCCCCGTCCGAGAATTCGGCCGTCTTCGGGTCGAAGCGCATCACGCGCAACTGCCAGCCGGAATAGACGGTCCAGACGAGGTCGCGCTTGGGGTCGTACATCAGGCCGCAGCTCGTGCCACCGTAGGCGAGTTTGGACGATGGCGGCGTTGGGTTCGCGATCTTGAGCGTCCGGAAGCGGTTCCCGGCCACGTCGTAGACAACCGCGCCCTCGCCGCGCGGGGCGGCGAAGAGCACGAGGTCGCCCTTCGGAAGGTACACCGACTCGCGCGGGAAGGCCGGGACGGCCTTGGGGTTCTCCGGCTCGATCTTCTCAATCGTGCCGGCGGCCGGGTCGCAAGCCCAGACGCCGAGGAGCGCCTTGCTCCGCCGCTCGATCCCGAAGAGGAGAAGCCTCTTGCGCTTGAGGTCGTAAACGATGGTCCCGTAGTCGTCGCCGGGTGTGGCGGGCGCCTTCGCGCCCTTGATCTCGACGGCCGCCCACGCGCGCTTCGCCGCGTCGAAGCGCCAGAGCCCGCTCGTTTCCTCCGGCGCGCCCTTGGCCGGCGGCGCCCAGGCCATCACGCCCTCGGGCGTGGTGCAGAGCTTGGGCGTCCACCCGCCCTTGAACGGGAGCTTCCTCGGCGACCACTCCCAGTCCGCAGCCGCCGGGTCGAAAATGAAAAAGTAGTTGCGGTTGCAGAGCACCATCTTCTTCACCGCCGGATCGTAGGCGTAGAGCTTATACGTGTGCGAGCTCATGAACGGCCGGCCGCCGAAGCTCCAGTTCTGCGCGTGGTAACCCGTGCCGCGGCAGAACTCGATCGGCATCTCGGGCGCCGCGCTGAGGCGCCAGCGGTTCGCGCGCGTCGAGTAGATCGACACGTCCGTGCCGCTGTAGGCGCAGTGGCCCCCGCTGAACCAGAGAACCTGCAGCCGGTCGGTGTCGAAGGTCGCGGTGCCCCAGTCGCGGTTGCGGTTGAGGCCCTTCGGCGGTTTGGGCGCGACCCAGGTGTTCGGCGGCAAGTCCTCAAGGAACTTCTCGCTCGCCGCGGCGTCCGCCGGGGGGAGCGCGTCCCACCAGGTGGGGACGTACTTGCCCGTGCGGCGCTCGACGGCGCCGGGTTTCGCGCCGGACTTCGCGGCGCCGGATTTCTCCGCCGCCGCGTCCACGCGGAGCGCCCAGACCGCGTCCCCCTCCCTGCCGCGCGCGAGATGCAGGAGAGTGTCGTCCTCACCGGCGACGACCTCGAAAGGCTTGCTGCGGCTGGGCGTCGGACCGCCCTCCACCTGCACCTTCCTCCCCTTCGTGAGATCCCACCGGCGGAGGAGCGACCACCGGTCCGCCGCGACCTCGTAGGTCCACAACTCCAGCGGGCGGTATCGGTAGTCGCCCGCCGCGTAGCCCTCCTCCGACCCGTAGGCGTAGCCGCCGGCCAGGGCCACGCGGCCCGGCTTCGGGAGGTAAACGAGCGCGTGTCCGCCGCGCGGGGCCGGCGAGACCGCGGGCCGCCGCTGCCGCCAGCGGCGCGAGGCGCAGTCGTAGACCCAGGTGTCGGCGGTCATGTAGTCGAGGTGGTCCCCGCCGAAGAGAACGATCTTCTTCGCCTTCGCATCATAAGCCAGGGGCGAGTTCGCCCGCGCGGGCGGCTCCACGGCGAGGAGGTCGCGCGCGGCGCGCAGGCGTTCGACCACCGCGGCTGTCTTTGCGATCCTCTCCGCGGTCGCCCCATCCTTCAGCGATCCGGCCAGCGCCTTGAGCGCCGCCCCGGCGGCCTCGAGCTCCGGCCCGGAAAGAGCCACCTGCTCGGCCTCCTGCTCGCCGGTCTTCGCCGCCTCTGGCAGCTTCGCGAGGAGCGCCCCGACCCGTTCGGCGAGCCCGCCCGCGACCGCAGCGAGGTCGGCTTTCGTCTCTTCGGCCGTCTCGGCCAGGTGCCAGCGGCTGCGGAGCCGCCCCTCGAGGCCGGCGGCCGCGAGGCGCAGAGCCGCGCACTCGGCGTGAATCGAATGCAGCGGCAGGTTTTCGACATTGAGCCGCCGCCACTCGTTCTTCTCGATGCTGTAGAGGCGCGTGCCGGGCGAGCCGCCCTCGTCCGAGGAGTTGCCGCCGAAGAGAACAAGCTCCTTGTTCACCGGGTCGTACGCGGCCGAGGCCCAGCGGAGGGAGCCGCCGAACCAGTCGCCGCCCGCTTCGAGCTTGGTCCATCCGGTGGGCGGCGCCCGGCCCTCGCCCTGCGGCTTCCGCCAGGAGCCCGCCTTTGAGATATTGTACGCCCAGAGGCTCGAGCCGCGGTAGGAGTTCCCCACGACGAAGAGGACGCGTCCGAGCTCCGGGTCCGGGACGCCGCGGAGGGCCGAGCTGTAGTTGGCCTTCTTGTCCTGGAGGAGCCAGTCGGCGGTCTTCGCCTTGCGGTCGCCCGAGGTCATCTCGAGCTCGTCGAGAAGACCCGTTAGCTTCCTGACGTCGACGCCGTCGGCCCACTTCCCCTTCTCGCGAACCTTGACCCACGTGTTGGCCGGCAGGGGTTCAGCCGCCGCCGCGACGGCCAGGGTTCCCGCAGCCACAAGGATCGCACTTGCGATGAGCCTCACAACCGTCCCCCCCTCCCCCCCTCGCAGCGGTCGAATCGGTCCTCTCCGCTCTCATTGTATCAGTACCCCTGCGCGGCCGCCAGCGACGCCACATCCGCGCGAAAGCCGAAGAAAAAGGCCCCGCCTCGGTCGAGGCGGGGCCCGGGTCATAACCGGCTCGGTCTATTGCGTCTTGAGCGTGCGCGCCGAGATGCGCACCTTGCCGTCCTTCCCGTGCCGCTCGTAGACGCAAAGGAGCGCGCCCGCGCCGTCCGAGGCGAGGGCCGGGTTCTTCTCCTCCTCGGCGCTTGCGGCCACGGCCACGCCCGCGTCGTCGAGCGGCCTGAAGCCGTCCACGCGGCTGGCGATGAGATCGCAGTTCGTGAACATGACCGTCTTTTCGATATGATGCCGCTGCCAAACGGCGACGAACTGTTTCCCGTCCCAGGCCACGGCGTTCGCGCCCATGGGCCAAGTTGCGCCGGCCTTCTTCGACCGACCGAGGTCCAGCCAGTTCGGCTGCTTCGACTGGACGCCGGACGGTTCCTTCTTGATGCCCGGGTCCCGCTTCCCATCCGGGCCGACAAGGTAGCAGCGCATGGCGCCGGGGCCGCCCCAGCCCCAGTAGTCCGGCGGCGAGCGGTGGTTCACCGCGAGCCAGCCCTTTGCGGGCGCGCCGGTCACAGAGAAGTCCGACTGCTTGTGAGCGCGGACGACCTGACCGTCCCAGGATTTTCGCCCCGGGTCGACGCGCTTGCCGTCCGGCCCAAGTCTGTAACTCAGCAGGGTCGAGGCGCCGAAGACGACGAGATAGTTCTCGCCGTTCCAGGCGATCTTGGGCTGCGGGGCGGCACCGGTCTCGACGATGGCGCCGGCCTTCCCGTCCGCGCCCACGGGCGCGGCGTAGCCGAGGTGCTTCGTCCCGTCCCCCTTGAGCCCCTGCCAGACGACGAGGAAGGCCTTCCCGTCGGAGGCCACGTCGGGCAGCGCCTGCGTGCGCGGCGCGACCGCGAGCGCAATCGGCTCCTTATCGAGCACGTCGCCCCCAGCCGAGACGTGCGCGGCGAGAATGTCGTAGTCCTTCCCGTTGCGAAGGTCCTGCCAGACGACGAGGAAGGCGCCCCCGCCGAAGGCCACGCGCGGGGCGGTCTGCACGCCCTTCTCGCAGGGTGCAACCTCAATGCCCTTCGCGTCGAGCACCTTGCCGGACTTGTCGACGCGCGCGGCATAGATGCGTGCCTTCCCGCCCCTGCCGTGCCAGCCCTCGCGCCAGACCGCGAGATAAACGTCCTTCCCGAAGGCGACGGTGGGCGTGGCCTGGAGCCCCTTCCCCGGGCCGTCCTCGAGGAGCACCTGCTCCTCGCCGACTGTAATCCCCTCGCCCGCCCGAAGGGGCGCCGCGGCGAGAATCGCGGCCGCACACGCGGCGACGAGCGCGATCGGCGTTCTCACTCGGCACCTCCCTTCTCGTAGGCGCGCCAGATGCCGGTCTTGCTCGATCCTATCATGATGTACGCGCGGCCCTTCGCGTCCACGGCGCGGACGTGCGCCCAGGCGACGCCCACGTCCTTGCCGGGCACGCCGGCGGAGTCCTTGGGCCACCGGTCCCGGCTTCGCCCGTAGGCGAACACGGTTCGGAGCTGCCCGTCGCGGAGCCAGCGCATGCGGATCGCGTCCGGTCCGTCGACCCAGAGCGCCTTGTGCACCGGGTCCCACATGACGAAGGCGCACCCCGAGTTGAAGCTCGCGTGCGTCAGGGCCGGCCCGTCGGAGTTCCCGTTGAAGCGCTTCTCGAGGGGCGTCTTCTTCTCCTTGCGCCACTCCTTCGGCTTGGGCATGCCGACGACGGTCTCGATCGTCTTCGCCTTGAGGTCGATCTTCCGCGCGCAGAAGTGCCAGTGATCGGCCACGTAGAGGGTGTCGTCGTCGTCGCCCAGGCAGATCATGCCCGACATCTTGGTAACCGAGAGCGTCGCCCCCGCAAGCGGGCCGTTGACGATGTCCTTCCCGCCCCTGAACTTCGCGACCGTCGAGACCTCGCCACCTTCGATCTTGCGCAGGTGGCTGGTCCCGTCGAGCACATAGACCGTACCCTTGCTCGTGACCGCGAGGCTCATCGGCGCCTGAAACCGGGCGGCCGCGACCGCACCGTCCGCGCTGCCCGTCTCGCCCGTCGAGCCGGCGGCGACCTCGATCTTCCACTCGCCGTCCTCTTCGAAGAGCCGGCGCACGCACGGGAGCGTGCGATGAGCGAAGTAGATGCTCTTATCGGCGGGCGAGTAGACCATGCTCGCGACCTTGACCGTCGCGTCCCGGGCGGCGCACTCGCCGGCGTTCGATCCTCCGCCGGCCAGGAGGCGCAGCACCCCCTCCGGCGAGACCTCGAGGATCTTTCCGTCCGTGCCGAGGTAGACAGTCCCGTCCGGCGCGGGTGCCACGTTGGGTCGGCCGAGCCCGCCGACCTCGCGCGCCGGGCCCTGGAAGAACTGCGGTCCTGCCGTGCTGTTGCCCGCGAACCGGTCCACGACCCACCGCGGTGCGCTCTCGTCGAGAATCCTCGCCGGCAGGTTCTCCGGTGCGGCCTCGGACGTCTTCTCCGGCGGCTTCTCCGCCGGAAGCGGGGCCGCCCCATTCTCCGGCAGCGCGCTCGCCGCCGCGCCGGCGAACGCGCCGGCCAACG
>Ga0272443_10006306_pt1 | contig 11816 bp, 8 predicted proteins | sample SSMAcet12_FD_193581 | JGI IMG/M metagenome (GOLD analysis project Ga0272443, IMG submission 193581) | Marine sediment archaeal communities from Little Sippewissett salt marsh, Falmouth, MA, United States - SSM-Acet-12 | ecosystem: Environmental > Aquatic > Marine > Wetlands > Sediment ... | reverse complement strand
AAAAGACGCATGCATTCCGTACCTACAATTCTTGGTTTTTCGGATCTGGGTGTATTTCGATACCGGCGGTCTTCGTGCAAACGTCCGAGGTAGGTGGCCCACTGGGTGTACTTTTGCCAATACTAAATGAATCTGAAAAGAATCTTCTTTAGGACTGTTGTATATACAGTTTAAATGCTGTATATTTACATAGTGACGGGACGTGAGCTGATCAAGCTACTAAGAAAGCATGGATGGCAACTCGATAGGATTTTTGGGTCACACCACATCATGAAGAAGCAAGAAAAGACACTCACTGTCCCAGTTCACAGCAGGAGAGATATTCCGAAAGGAACGCTCAATAGTATCTTGAAGGAGGCAGGATCGAAATGATCATCTATCCAGCCCTATTTGAATACGACGAAGAGGAAAAAGTCTACAACGTTCGCTTTCCGGATCTACCTGGCTGTTTCACATATGGGGAAACGATTGATGAAGCCAAGGCTATGGCGAAAGAAGCATTGACCGGCTTTCTCCAGTCCGTGGATGGGAGAAAGATGAGGCTGCCGGATCCGTCAAAGCTCGAAGGCGCTGAAGTGGTTTATATTGAACCTGAAACTCCGGTAGCTTTTGCAATTTGGTTACGAAAACAGCGGGAAGCTCTGGGACTGTCTCAATCCGATGTTGCCAAGAAGCTTGGAATAAAATACCAGACATATCAGAGAATTGAGAGTCCATCAAAAACCAATCCAACGCTGAAGACGATTATGAGAGTCGAAAAGGTCTTCAATCAAAAACTAGTTAAAGTCTAGTATCGACAAGGCTCCATCGATCGTGGTACGGGCAAACAGCCGCCGAATGTCGGCTAAGGGCGGGGTACCTTTGCCAAAAACTTATATTTCGCCGCTACACGGATCCTGTCGGTTTTCTGCCAACCAGCTCGTCCAAGCTCACACCCAGAGCCTCAGCCAGTTTTATGACCGTCTCGATCTTCGGATTTAGTATGCCGCCCCGTTCCAATTTGATCAGCGTGTTGTACGAGATGCCGGACACTGTCGCAAGTCTTTCCTGGGACCAACCCTTTTGTTTTCTGAGCTTCACCAAGTTCTGCAAATACACAATTTCCTGCTTGACTGATAAGTAGTATTAGACTACCATGTATTGTAGTACTATACCGAAGCATCCAATACTCTATGGCTATTCTACAGGAAAGAGATCGAAATACAAATCGTTAATACAAATGCCTTGAAACTGGGAGGTCCTTTAAAATCGAGCGCTTGGCACAGTCGCACACATCGCCATCACCCCTGTGCCCTCCGGAGCCAGAGGCCGTGGGTTCGAATCCCGCATTGCCCGTTTTTTACTATCCACGCCTTATGTTAAACATCCCGCAATCATGTATCGTCCGGCATATTGCATTAGACCTCTAAATGTGATACATTGTGCACATGAAGAAGATCACAATTCGAGACCTGCACATCAAGACGGGGGAGTGGGTACGCAAGGCTGCCTCGGGCGACAGTGTTGTCATCACCGACCGCGGTCGGCCCGTAGCAACCCTTGCCGCTCTCGATGAGCGGGATCTTGGTACACCCTTCTCTCAACGCAGAACTCTTCCTGAGTTCGAAGCTCTCTCGGCCGTTCCAGGTGACTCTTCAACCTATGTTTCCGAGGATCGCTCTAGAGAATGATCTACTTCGATACTGCTTACCTGCTTAAGTGCTACATCAAAGAAGTAGGATGGGAGGAGGTTCGGGCTCTGGCTCAACAACGTGAAATGGTAGCATGTTCGGCGTACGGTAAAATGGAGCTGCATGCGGCGCTCCATAGAAAACTCCGGGAAGGCGAGGTTACAGGGAGACAGCTGACCACCATCTTCGGTCAGCTTGAGTTGGATGAATCGCAGCGCCTGTGGACTTGGCTATCTCTTACCGAGTTCATTATGGCGTCGGTAGTCGATTCTTTTAGAACGCTTCCAGATCGTGTCTTCGTGAGGACAGCAGACGCTGTACACTTGGTGACCGCCAAGACCAATGGATTTAGTGAAATCTACTCGAATGATACCCACCTCCTGGCTGCAGCGCCCCACTTCGGACTCGAAGGGAAAAACATCATCGATCCAGTGTGATTGCCGATCAGAGCGGGAGTGTGACGAAATGCGCCCTCCGGAGCCAGAGGCCGCGGGGTCGAATCCCGCATTGCCCGCTACGTATTCCTTTTCTCACAGATAGTTACCTGCAAAATTGTACGATCTCACCCTCGGTGGATCATTAGTTCCTTGTGCTATGAATGGACTAAGGATATCATGCTCTGGGAGACATGAATCTCAGTTAAGCGTCTCTATTACCTCAAAAAGCGGGGCGATTTCTGGTACTACAGGCTCAATCCTGAATGCGGATTTGTGGACGGGGAGAACCTCGATTACTACAGAACCGGCTGCCGAACGCGGGAGGCGGCGGAAGCGTTCATGGCGGACATGCTTGGAGAGGATCGTGAAATCGCCACGTTTCGTTGCTATGCGGATTCCTCCTTCATCTGAGGGGAATATCCCCACATCCTTCGTGTGCTGGAAGAAACGGGACGGTTCACGCAGCGATATGCGCGTATTCAGTGAAGGCGGCTGAAGAGACACATTTTCAGTGATCCGCGAAGAGTTGAACCACCTCAAACAAGGAACTGGATCACCTGCTAACGATTCGTAAGCTTGCGGAATTCCTCCGTCGTTAAGCCTGAGGCCTGTAGAAGCTGGCGGAAGATGTCATAAAAGCTATCGTCATGTTTTTCTATCGCATTCCAATCGTAAGCTGTTTCTAGGGCTTCTCTTCCCTCTTTTATAGCAGCGATTTCGAACAGGGCTTTTACGATTTGGTCTCGCATTTCCTTGGGTAGTGCTGGAACGAACTGCAACCCGTCATTGGGGATATCCGCCATAACCTTTAGAACCACTACCTTATCCATTATATCAGAGTGGTCTTTTTCTAAGCTTACCCGGGCGTCCACATACGTGGCACCGGCGTCAACATCCTTATTGTATACAGCAGCCACGACTGCATCATGGCTTCCAGCATCGATGATCTCCTTCAGATCGGCTTCCGGGTTGATCCCTGCAGCTCGAATGGCAAGCATAGGGACTATCGAGCCACTGGTGGACATGGGATCAGGGCGGGCAAAGGTTTTTCCCTTCAAATCGGCTACCTCGGAAATCCCGCTGTCAGCCCGAACAATAAACTGGCTGCTGTAGGTGGGGCTTCCGAAGCGCACGGATACCAACGTCGCTTCAGCCGCGCCGCGGTCAGCCGCCAAAATGTAGGCGAATGTATCAAGGGAGGCCATATGCGCCTTGGGCGGGTCAGTGGCCATGGCCTCGATAACGTCGGCATATTCGGCAGCCGCACTCGTTCTGAAGTACAGCCCGGTTTTGTCGTACAGCAGATCCGCGACCGACTGGGCGGCCGATACTGCTCTCTCGATCTCACCGGACGGCACAAAAGCCCAGATAATTGGACTCTCTTCTGTGCCCAGTTGTATTTCCGACTCCTCTTCCTTCTCTACAACTCCCACTGCTTCTTCAGTTGAATCCCACATTTCCTGTACTGCTTCGTTATAATCGACATTTACCGAGGAAACTGCCAGAACCTCTGCTGTTTCTACACTGATAATTCTTGCGTTTATCTTTATAAACTGACCAGTTTTAGCAAGGCTACCAACAACAATTGCATCAACCCCAAGCATTTTTCCGACCTGTTTAACATTGGTAGAATCAAATAGGTCGGTTGAGGTAAGCTCTAATTCTCTTAAAATCTGTTCCATCATGTTTCTTTCAATTACTTTGAACTTACCGGTTTGAAACAAGCGGGTGGTTAGCTCTTCGGTTACATAAAAAGAATATCGCCTTATATTGCCATCAATATCTGGAAAATCTGAAACAGCAATTACAGATTTACCCTCTGCCATCATGCTTTGGGAGATTTCGCCCGCCAGAAATTGCAATTGGATATCCTGAACAGTGTTTTTGGCAGTTACACAGGAAACTAGTGAAACAATAAGGGTAAATGTAAGTAATAATATGACGGGCGGAACTACAACAGATATCAACTTCGAATATTGTTTCATGATATAACCTTTCTTTTTATTTATATGTTATTTCATTTATATACGATAAAGCAACCTTCTTTCTTTAAATTGCGAATGTCTCTGGACCCATACGGGTACTGGCAACACTACTACAACTGGGATCGACCACATGGATCTATCGGAGGGAAAACTCCAATCGAGCGTTACTGTGAATTATCTGAAGACACCCCGTTCTGGTAAGAGGTCTATAGAAAATACTACGAGAAAAAAGAGCACATCCAAGAGGCCAATTACCACAGAGAATTACAGGTCAGAAAAGTGAAACAATCTATGTGAATCACACACTTTGAGGTCCTTTTCACTATTGACTTTGCAACGAACCAGAACCTGTTTCAACCAAAAAGGATGTACATCAACTCAATTAAAAGCAATATCGCACCGAGGTGATGATTCTGCTGTTGTCCCGCCAGTTGTACAGATCGCTACCTTCATCAGCAAAAAACAACTGTAACTTGAGACTAAGCAGAAGATTTTCCCATCCGCTATACTCCAGGTCGCTCAAGAGGCTGATACCTGGACCTTCGACATCAACCTGGCCGGCGAGACAAACCGCGAGGTCTTTAGCAAAATCGAGTTCTATTGATCCCAGCACATCGTTCTTCAAAGTCCTCGTATCCTCGGAGCTATATTCGTAGTTCGCGTTGCTCTGTTCCTTGATCAAGTGTTCTCCCGCATATTCAAGTTTCAAATCCACTTTGTCCAGGAAAGATACCCTGTCCAATTGATCGAATGAATAGCGGCCTCCGGCAACGAAGCGCAGGTAATCATCGTCTCTGGATTTCGGCGTGTAGTTGTACAATGCCTCTGCGTGCAACTCAGTTTTACCCAGAGTTGTGGAAAAAGACGCTGCCGCGTTGACTACCGGTACGACTTCCCCTACCAAGGTCAATGGCAGCTCCAGTTTCATAACCTGGTTTACATTTAGACCGTAAAATCCGGAGAGAAAAAAATCGACTCGCGGTAGATTTGCCTTGAATCGGAGAAAATAACTTATATTTTCCCAACCAATATCGGGATAGCTGTCTACTATGAGTTGATCGATTGGTAAACCGGCATACTCCTCCAGCTCGATCGTGCTGTAGTACCCCCATCGGGACAGAGGGCTGAACGACTTGCCCCCTTCATAAACGGGAAAAACAACGGCGGTTATGCTGAAATTACCGATGTAGAAATCCAGTTCAAGAAGATGTTTGCCCAGTGTGAAGCTGTGAAAAGGAGAATTGAGATCCACTACGTTGTAGATATCAGCAGGGCTGTAGATCGTTGAAAGCGTGTTTGTCAGTAGTTTCTTGCCGACATATATATCAAATTTATCGAAGAATACACTGAGGTACAGTTCTTCGATATCCACATAACGTCGCTCTCGTCGAGGATCCCGCAACCAATCCTGCCATTCCCGCTCTTCTAAATTCTCGAAAGCCGGAATATAGGTATCCTCCTGGTTTCCAAAAGCATGTAGCAGACTGAAGCGCACACGCCAGTCATTCCTGCTGAAACTCGAATGCAACTTGCTGATGGATTCAAAGACATGAGTTTCCTCATCAGGCAACGATAGGCCGCCGGGAACCAACTTCTGGAAGTGCAGGAAATATCGACAGTTTACCTCGCCTCCCCAATTTGCCTTTATCTGTTCAGATGCCGAAGCGTGCTCTTCCTTCGGGAGGTCTTCTTCAATAGTCTCCGCCTGATTCGAATCTTCAAACAGGTCGATGACATCCTCTTCGGTGGAGTTCTGCCCGTAAACGCCCGTTGACAGGACAAACAACACTATCAAAGGTATTACTTTCATAGTCCTCCTTACCTCATGCACGGCTGTTCTCATCTGTCGCCGCTTGCTGGCCGTCCACTGTAAGGCGGGAAGTACGATGGAAAGCCGCACTATTGCAGATGCCGGCCGGAGGTGACATAGCGTTCGGTAAAAATGCTATTCTCCAGAGCCAGGTCGATTTCTCTGGAAATGAACTCGACAGCCGTACGGTGGTTCGATTCATGATTGGTCATGATGATCTTGTTTGCCCTGAAGCGTTGATTGTCGATTTTTGCCAGCAATCCGTTCTGCTGTGTCTTCATTTTGACGCCTCGTTTGTCGTAAAACTCGATTTTCACTGTGAAGTAGTACTTCCGCAGGACATACAACACCCGATGGCCGTAGCTGCTTGTCTGCATAGTCTGTGGATTGTTCGGCGATGCTTTTATCATCCAACAGTCGAGACCCGATATCTGGACTTCGTCGATGATTTCATAGTCGAAGTCATCCAGGTCCTCCGGTTCCATGTCTTCAAAGGTAAAATCCGTACCCATGAAGTAGGCCTTCTTATTGCCCTTGGCGATGCGCTGCAGTCTGTTCTGAGCGGGCAAGAACATCCACTGATCGCTCTCACCCTCATCGTAGGCCCAGGTCAGCAGAGCGGTACCCCTTATCGATTTCGGTGAGTCAAAGACAAAAAGGAAGCGAACCTCATCGTTGCCCATATCCTTGGAAAATCGTCTGATTACTCTGACTTCCTGTTTGCCGCTGCTGTCGATTAGCGTCATTTTTTCCTTGGTATATTCCGTGTCTGATCCGTGTCGGCTGTTCTGCTCGTCTATTATTTCCCGCCCGGTCATTACTTGGCCGTGCGCAAGCAAACACTGGAAGACACAGCAACATAAAAGTACATGCAGTTTGGTCATGTTTCCCCTTTTCGTTATCTGTGTTCTCGAATAATTATACCATCTAACGGGATTCCATGTAATAAAACCTCGGAAGCAATCCGGCCGGTTTCTGTAATCTCTTCAGCTCTGAAACGGTGGTCTCCCCTATGGAGAAATGCTAAAATCGCGATGGACAGGTTTCTGCTTTGATGCGCTCTCTGTGACGGGGATCCGCTTTCCAGGCAAGGGCTGCTGAACAACAAGATGAGGATCGTTTTAAGCACAGACAACTATTGGCCCAGAGTCAGCGGAATGGCTGTCGCTATCGATGCATTCAAGGATGGGCTTTCCAACCTTGGGCACGAAATTTACATATTCGCACCTGAGTACCCCAATGCAAGGGCATTCGATGAGAGAGTAGCAGATGCGAAAGTTTTGCGTTTTCCCTCTATAAAGCTGTTCTTCCTCGAGGAAGACAGGGTGGTCTCTCCTCTACAAAAACGAAGGGTTTTTTCCGCTCTGAGATCGATCAATCCGGATATCATCCACGTACACACAGAGTTCGGTATGGGCATCTACCCGAGTCAGTATGCCAAGAAGCACAACATTCCGCTCATCTACACCGCGCATACGTTTTGGGAAGAGTATGTCAATTATATTTCCTTTCTCCCGAGTTTCATAATCAAGAAATTCGGTGAAAACCTGCGAAGCCTTCCGTTCAAATACGACGGTTTCATTACCGTACCGAGTTCCGCCATGAAGGCCGTTATACTCTCCCATAGCAACAGAAAGCCGATCACGGTCATCCCCACAGGTATCATAAAAGAACAGTTCAGCGGCGTAGTGAAGAAAAACAAGTGCGAGATGGGGAAGATTACCCACATAGATATTGATTTTAAAAACAAGCACATTCTGCTGTTTGTCGGGCGTATCGGTATAGAAAAGAACATAGACTTCCTCATTGCGTCTGTCGAGAAGATCGTACAAGTTGTTCCCGATATAGTCCTGCTTATTGTCGGTGACGGCCCCTACCGGGAAGAGCTTCAAAAAAAGGTAAAACAAAAAAGATTGGATCATTGTATTTTCTTTACAGGGTACATTCAAAGAGAGGTTCTAAAGTACATATATACGTATGCCGACGTGTTTGTTTTCGCTTCAAAAACCGAAGGTCAAGGTCTGGTTATTATCGAATCGATGCAGTGTGGCACGCCGGTTGTTGCTATTGGGAAAATGGGAGTTAGAGATCTAATGGGAGACAACTTGGGTGGGTTTATGGTAGATGACAATCTGGATGATTTTTGCGGAAAAACCTTACTGCTTCTTAAAGACACAAATACATATCGGCAAAAATCCCGGGAAGCTCTTCAATTTGCCGAGAGATGGAACAACAAAACATCCGCTTTGAAGATGGAGGCTCTCTACCGATCGGTGCTGCGAAAAGTTAGGAATTGACGGATTAGACACCACATCTATTTTGCGCTCGTTTCGTTCTGCAACTCCTGCACCTTATCTGTCATCTCAACAAGGCGTTTCCCCAGTATGCGTGCCATGTTTTTGAAAAGCTTGATGGAAATCCTTTTCGCCGATTTCTGCAAACGCGATAGACTCGCCCAGCTAATTTCAAGAAAAGATGAATCTTGCTCTACAACAACCGAAGCTGTCCGCGTTACATTCCGCAACAGAGAGATTTCACCAACGAGGGAACCCGGAGATAACTTGCTTATATAGAGTGTTTTCCCGCTTTTGGGATCTTCCCTCTTCACCGTTGCCGAACCACTCAAGAGGATAAATATCTGATTTCCGGGATCACCGGTTTTGATCAGGTAATCGCCTTCATCGCAGGCAATTACCTTCCCGAGAAGTGTGAGCTTTTTAATTTCCAGCATTGACATCCCGAAAAACAACGGCGAGCTCTGCAACTCAGCTGCAAGGGAGATCGCAGCCAGATCGGCAACGTTCACAAGCTGGACACTGCTCAATAGAATCGGGGTTAGTAAAAGATCTCCCACTAACGCAAACAACATGACAATAGTCGAAAGTATACCAAAATAAACAAGTGGCATTAAATCGGCCAGAGTTAGGATGAGAAAACCCAACATCAAAGCCAGGGAGGTTGAAATGATCGGGCGAATTTCTGAGTTGACTACCGCCTCAACAGCTCTGTCTCTGTTCTGTCTGGAACTCATCTCCCTGTTGAATCTTGTCATGAAGTGTATGGTGTCATCAATTGAAATGCCGATTGCGATGGCTGCAACCATACAGGTGCCAAGGTTCAAAGGGATTCTGAGAATCCCCATCACACCAAACATAATAACCACAGGGAACAAATTGGGAACAAGAGACAGCAAACCCGCTTTGATATTCATAAACAGCAGCGACATTATGATAAAGATTGTTGCCAGAAGCAGCGAGAATCCTGCAATTTGACTTGAAGTGATGGAATCGGCAGCTGCGTTGATTAAAACATTTTCACCGGTTATTCGGAACTCCAGAAGCGGATCAACCTCCGCCAGGATAGAAGCTATCCTGCTCTCGGCTCGGGTAATGGCCTCTTTAATCTTATTCGATGAGTTTATATTGTGCCGGACGAGTATATTCGCTTCGCTCCAGTCAGAGGTGATATAGGAAGACACCTCCTGTGCGTGCAGGGTCAATGCGTACTGAGCGATTAAGGACTGGGATGCCGGATCGGATGGATCCGGTGTCGAATTGAAATTTCCCGGCTGTCCTACGTTCATCTCCCTGTGCAGCAGCTTTATGTAATCTGCAATGGATATGGAATTGTCAAACTCGAATTCGTTTCGCAGAGCCGTTTGTACATCATCGATCATCCGCAGATACTTGGGGTCATGAAACAAGTAGCTGTTGTCCGTCGCCTCGGCGCTGGATGAATCATCAACCGCCTCAGATGCGGATACGGCCCCGATGTCTTCTTCAGCAAAGATATCAAGATCCACCGAGGCATCTGCTGAGCTTTCCGGATCTTCTTCTTGAAACAGATCGAGGCTCTGATCGCTTTCTTCGGAAAAAAGAAGCAGTTCGTCTTCAATTTCTAATTCATCCGCTGCAACAGCTAACGTTGGCGAATCTGGGCCGCTTGATAGTTCTCGGATACTCCGACGTCGGATCCTGATAAAAAAAGTCTGTACCCCGGACAGTTCCTTGTGCATGATATTGAGGCGCTTGGTGATATCGGAATCTTTCTTGAAGTATCCTACGGTATCGTTGTCGACGCTGATAAACGCGGCAAAACATCCAAGCACAGCCGCCAATCCCAAGAAGACGAACACCACTTTCTTTTTGTGTTTTGTGATCAGGCGGATGGCAAGATTTGCCGTCAGGGCAATGAGGTGAGATACTACGCCCTTTTTTCTCTTGCCTTGCTTTACCGATGTGCTGCCGAAATATTTTAAATACAGCGGACTTATCAAACAGGTTGTAACGGGATTTATAAGCATGGCAAAACCGGCCACAATTCCAAACTGAATGAGCACGGTGATCCTGTTTATCGAGATTGACAGAAATCCGAGGAATGTTGTCAAAGATGTAAGGAATACGGCCGCGCCCACGGCCCTGGCCATATGGGAGATAGCGATATTTTTATTCCCGCTGAGTTTGACACCTTCCATATACTCAGAAAGGATATGCACATCCTCTGTCGATCCGATTACGATCACAAGTATGGGAATGATAAAGGTCAGTAGATTGAACGGCAGGTTTGCCGCTCCCATAAAACCAAGAGTATAGAAGATACTCAAGGCCGATGTAATGAACGGCAAAACAGCACCGTTGAGGGATCCCATCGTGATCACCAGCATGATCAGCAACACGATCATAGCGATCGGTAATAGACTCGCCATGTCCTTCATGATCAGATTGGTGATTTCTTCGGATAGATAAGGTCCGCCTATTTCGAACAGACTGCGATAGTACCTGTCGTAACCTGTCTCTTTGTTATGTAGTAGTTGCTTTATCTCCCTTACGGTTTCACTAACCTCTGATTTTCCGGTATTCGGCAGAAGATACAGGTTGACGACTGTGGCCAGGCCGTTTCGAGATATAATACTATCAACCAGGATAGGGTTCTCCAGAGCCCTTCGTTTAATCGCAAGTGCTTCTTCATCAGATTTCGGTGGTTGATCCATGAGTGGACTGTTATCGAGATAGTCAGGGTAGCCCTTTATATTACCGACCGAATAGAGGCTCTCAATCCGTGCAATCGCGGAAAACCTCTGCTGATCCCCCAGCTCGATGACAAGTTTTTCGAGGATCGCCAACTTATCAACCGTGAACAGCTCCTCCTCCTCGATATAGATCATCATCATGCTGTCACTACCGAATTGTTCCAGTGTATCCTCATAGAAAATACGGGCGGGATCGTTTTTAATCATCATGGATTCCGGGCTGGAATCTATATATAACTTGCCGACATTCAGCCCCGCAAGAATACACCCGGCGACGAGTAGTGCAATGGCCACAAGGGGAAATTTCAGACTAAAAGTAAATATCTTTTGCACGGTGTTCCTCGTTATTTGCTGATACAATACTATATTTCTTTCGTTTCCAAAGCAATCTTACCGGAAAGGTGCAAGCTGGAAAATCCTTTCGACCAGTTACATCGGATTCTTCTATAATAATTCACCATGATGAAACAACTACAGATCGCCGCTCCGATCTGATATTGGAGCCGCTGAATCGCCCCGGGAGCAACTATGAGCAAATCAGCCGAAGAAAACCTGCCCCGGTGCGGGAAGTGCAGCGTAGCCCTGGTGGTCTTCAGAGGGATCCCACTCAGAAAGTGGAGGCAACGTGGTGCGATGTTCCCGGTCGTCGTGAAAACTACGGATTCTGAGCGATCCCCCCATCAACGCCAGTGTCAACCATTCTACTTGAAGGCGGACAGCGGGGACTAGGCCCTTTGTCTTTGTATCCTCTCTTCTGTACTATTGTGCAGAACCTCAAAGAGGAGTACATGACGTTGTTGATCCTGCTCCGTATTGCCCTGCGCAATCTCCGAGAGCACCGATCCAAGACCTTGATTATCGGCCTCCTCATTTCGCTCGGGATCA
>Ga0272443_10006301_pt1 | contig 11829 bp, 5 predicted proteins | sample SSMAcet12_FD_193581 | JGI IMG/M metagenome (GOLD analysis project Ga0272443, IMG submission 193581) | Marine sediment archaeal communities from Little Sippewissett salt marsh, Falmouth, MA, United States - SSM-Acet-12 | ecosystem: Environmental > Aquatic > Marine > Wetlands > Sediment ... | reverse complement strand
CAGAATTGAACTACATCTAAGCAAACAAAGACGTGCTTAACTCGACTCTCGAAGAAGTGGGAAGTGCTTTCGCTAATTCCTACTATTGGAGTTCAACCGAATCCAGTTCAGATAATGCATGGAGAACCTCCTTGCTGACGGGCATGTCTTATGCAAATTCCAAAACTAATACCTGCTATGTTAGAGCAGTTCGTTCTTTCTAAGGAGTATTTTGGAGGATGTCTAAGTCTTCATAAAACTTTCTTAGCGACTTGTGAGGGACGTAAAGGAAGGCTTCTGAGGATTTCTTCATTAAAGATTTGGCTAATCAGATTGACAGGTCTTAGAGGGCTGTTTTTACTGGTGATTCTATATCGGGGTTCGAAGAAGATAATTGGCGTTAAAGATTGGCCCTCGAAGCAAGAATGAATATCGCCTTGAAGCTCCCATAATGCCCTCAATTAGTCATATATTTTTGCAAAAAAACAGTGACTTACGCCACTGTTTTTTTAAAATTTGCCGAATGAGGTATTTGACAGGCGATATTTGCACATTTTCGTTTAATGAACATAAAACCCTCTAATAAAGGCTTTTACAGCGATCTATGAAAAGACAAACTTGGACAAAACAGGCATAAATTACCATATTTTAGAAGGTGCTGTGGAACAAATATGGAACACTGACATAAATTCAACTTAAGGATCTTCTTCTGAATCACAAAAAGATTCTTGCTTTATAGGCGACAGATTTCATTTATTATTGCAGTAGGATATTTCATGTAATTTCAAGTTTTTCGATCCTAATAATATCTCACCCTATCGCCTTCAGATTAATCTCCTCGACTTCCTCCCTCTCGATGCCAATGTAAAGTCTGGTTATCGATGGCGAGCTGTGTTTGTAGCGTTCCTGAATAAGTTCTATCGCGGTGCCAAATTCCTTCCGCTGGATGTAGCCCCAGGTCTTGCGAAGACTGTGGCTCCCGTGATGGCCTTTCAGATTGATGCTGTTTGTCCACTGCTGGACTAGGCGGTTCAGGCTTCGCACTTCCAGGGCTCCCCCCTTTTGAGAGAGAAACAATGGCGCTGAGTCTTCGAGGTTTGATCTCCACTCAGCGAGATAGAGGTCTATCGCCTCCCGAGTGGCAGAATTCATGGTGATGTAGTTAGTCTTGCCGGTTTTACGCTCTGAGATTGCTTTTGTTTGGCCAGTTTCGAGGTCTCGAACATCGCCAACGTTAATCGAGAGCAGATCCGAAGCCCTTAATGCCCAATTGATCCCGCAAATGAAAAGGCAGTAATTTCGATAACTCTTTTCGGCTTTGAGAATTCTTTTGATATTCTCGATGTCTTTGATTTTTCGTATCGGTTCGACTGCATTCTTGGTTTTCACCTTGTCCTCCTTGATTATGTTACTTTAAGTGATAATATACTCACATTGTAACATATATTCAAGGAGAAAATTTGAGTAAGAGACTGAGATATGGATTATCTCGTTATGGAATTTAGTGTTAGGGAGAATTTGGAAATGTAACCTTTCTTCCAATAAGTTACATTATTCTAAGTGGGCATTTCTTCCCGAAGAGATATTCAAATTCGCCAATGTTCAATGTCCCCTCTAAGGACAAATCTTTAGAGTTAACTGGACTTTGGTTAATCGTATTCCTAAGTATCATTCGCTAATTTACATGGGATAACCTTAAGCTCAAACATAAGGCTATCTTGCTTAGCCTTTTCCAATTCACCCAAAGCTCTCCATGCAATCGCTCTCTGGTTATATGCGTCTGCATATGATGAGTCAAGCTCGATTGCTCTCGTTAGGTCTTCAATCGCTCCCTCGTAATCCTCAATGGGTATCTTAACGAATCCACGGAAAAACCATGCGAAAGCGTAATCCGGCCTTAATCTAATTGCCGTTGTGAAGTCATCTATCAGATCATTAATGCTATCCATCTCTATTCTTTGGAAACATCTTACTGCTGCTCTCAACGCATATGGGTCAGGAAGATCTGGTGACACCTCTATTGCCTTGTCATAATCTGAAAGAGCTCCATCCCAATCCCCGGAATTAAATTTAGCTCCACCCCTTTCTAAATAAGCTTCACCGTAATTTGGATTCAGTTTGATTGCTTTGCTTAGATATGAAATTGCCTCCTCATTTCTATTCAATCCTCTTTCAGCTTTTCCAGCAAGGTAGAGAAGATTAGCATTAACGGAATCTGTTTCAATCAAGCTGTCCAGAATCTCTATGGCTTGTTCGTATTGATTGCTATCAATCGCCTCCTCCGCACGTGAGATTAGTATTGTTTTCTGGCTTTCAAACTTTTTTTTCTCACAGGAAAACAAAAGCACTAAGGTAAATAAGAATATGCCAGTAATCATTAGATAATTAATCTTCGTCTTATTTGCAATCATCTTTGCTCCTTGTCTTATCCTATCTATTGCTAGAATAATTACGTATAATCCTCTCATTTCATAATTGTGTTGTCATTTATGTCAATCTTCATTGCTTACTATTCTTTGCAAACATAGTAATCCCGATGATTAGTGAGTTGACAGCACAGATAACAGAACTCGAAACAAGATAAACACCTCCTTTTGAAATTTTTAGTAACAAATCATACAGTTCGAAATTCCAATTATCGATATCAGGATGGAAAGAGATTTCGCTTGCCCAGAAATTTATAGATCTTAACACAGAATCCAGAAATCTCCACTGGCCAAGAAAGAAAATTGATACTGTTAGACCAATCATCAGCCATACAGAACGTTTTGTTTTAAATATGAGTAGAATCCATGCAATAAGAAAGGCTATCTCAAGCCATCCCATCAGATAAGGAATGGCTTGAGGTAATCTGTATTTAGGATACTCGAACCATGTCATCATTCTCTCCTTTTGTTATATTTTTTATGGTAGTGACACGCCCCACACTATGGTAAGTTGAATCCTCAGCGGAATCGATGGAATTGGGCCGTAACAGCCTTCTAATGTTTTTGGAGCAACAACACCCATGTAGAGATAATTTGTTTCTCCAGGATTCAGATCAGGTAGTAACTCTTGATAATAATTCTTAAGAACTGAGTAACTAGTTGGTATTCCAGGTGAGGTGGAATAGCTAAATCTTAATCCAAGTTCGTTTGTGCCGGGAATAGCCGAATTTGTCAGCATAATGGAAGAACACCAGGGAGATAAGATATCAAGTGAATTCCATTTAACTTTAATGCTAAGAATTGCTGTTCCACAATTTGTGAATTCGAATTTCTTTGGATCATTAATATTTAGGGCTGTGAAGCTCTCGCCGGGACAAAGTATAAGGGTGTCCGTTCCTGTTATAATCGTATCGCAGACGGAAACAATTAATGGGTCTATATAGTCTATGCCCAATTCGAGTGTATCCACAAGCAAAAGTGTGCCTTCGATTGTCAAGAATGAACTGTCACTCTGAACAGGAACAACACTCAAACACATTGACTGTTCTTGATACTGAGCGTATATAGTATCGTGACTGCTAACGGGAGTATATGTAGTGCAAGATTCGAGTGAGTAGGCCGAAGCCCCGATATCATCTAACGACCAATAATCGAACATCCAGACGTCTGTCATCACGAAATCTGTATCACTGACACAGATATTTGCACTGCCTCCAGAAACAGGGAATGTATGAATACACTCATCATAGACTCTACCGCCATCAAGTTCCTGCCAACCGTCAGGATCTCCAGCACATGGAGCTTTAATGATTGTTAGCAGACTCTCAGAGAATACCATTGTATCGCATGCCCAATACTCACAACCTTGATAAGTGAACCAGCAACAGTAAACAGTCGTTGAATCGGTGTAAGATACAATTACTGAATCACCAAATGCATTATGCCTTAAGACACCTACAAGAGAATCATTTCGACATTGCTGTATGTCCCACTCAACAGGCGGAAATACTCCAGCAAAGGATGGATTAGTCCAAGGATAGATCGTAAAAGGATCTCCTGGGTGAACTGCTGGAGGTCTGAAATCCAGTCCAAACTCAAAGGATGGCTTAATCACAACCGTATCGTAGTCCCAGCATACTATTTCATCCGGACCACAATCTATGCATTTGTGTCCTGCTTTGACTATAACTGTCTCTGGCTCAAAGCTATTGATACCTCCACATGGAGTAGTAATAACATTTAATGGAATCGAAACACAAGTATCAGGCCAAACTGTTATCTGAGTTCCCCCGCTTGAGATCCAGACTATTGTGTCCATACTTGCTGATGTATTTATGTTGGTCACACAGATTTCTGCCATCTCCTTGTCTGGACAAACCACCGAATCCATGTTTATCTGAACAGAGGGAGTATCACAGACGTATATAGTGCAACACTCAACCCATTTATACCATCCACATTCTTCTGTATAGACATCATAACAGACAATATGTTCCCAGCAACCTGGAACTCTTGCAACGTGGCTAACATAGCACCAGGAAGGAGGCAAGGAAGAGATATCCAGGAATGCTATTGTGTCAGGATCTGATTCAGTAATGCTATCTTCATATGCGAAAGCTGCTATGTATGAGGGTGATATAGTGGCAGTCGAATCCTCCCAGCCAATTGGGATGTAAGGATAGCATGGGACAGGTAGGACTAAAGAGTCCCCCACGCATAAGATAGTATCTTCCGGCCAGAGGTCTTCATTTGGGGCACTGATCACCCAAATAGTCACACATGTATCGTAGGAACAAGTGTCTCCAGAAGCAAGCTCATACCACCCAGTGAAGCAATAAGTGCTAGTACTATCTGGAGCGACTTTTGCACATGGGAATGAAGAAATCCTGATACCATCTCTTGTCCATTCAGGATCGATTGAGTCTGGACTTGGACAATTGTCCCCAATCAAAACTGCACATAACAGGACTGAATCTCCAGGGCACACAGTATCGCAAACTGGATCACCTTCACACTCGATATTTATGACTAACTTACAGCAACTATCGCAAGGGTGAATGTAAACGCTATCGCATAAATTGTAAGTGCAATATGTGTAGCAATCAGGTGGTGTGTAATAACCTTCTGCACAGAATCTATGCCATCCTGGAACAGGGAAGAGAATAGGCTCTTCCATTATCAGACTATCGTAAGGTATTGTTATACATCGTGTTATTCCCAAGTCCAAACCTGGAGCCATAAAAATATTCCAATGAACTGAATCAAGCTCTGGACAAGAATCACCTACTAGATCCAAACATACCTGCAAGTCTTCCCAGGGACATAGACTATCGGTTAGCAGATCGAAACCTAACGGTGAGATCACTGCAAACTTGGGATCACAGTCAGGACAGACACAGCAACTATCGCCAATCAATGTATCACATACTCGAATAGAGCAAATTATTCCCTCACAGAAATTATAAGCTGAAACACATACTTCAACTGTATCAAAGCAATTTATTGTCACAGTGTCACAATAAATTCCAGACAAAGTATCTATTAGTGGTAAAGGATCAATACTATGACATTCTCCGTCATAAGCAATATTTATTCCCGACTCTAGGGCGTTGCAAGAATTACCATATGTACGCCCATCACAACCACAAACAGGGACATAATCAGATGTGCAATAAATATCTGGAACAGGGACACAGTTTCCGAATCCATAACAGTTATATCTCCCTTTCTGGCAATAACACGGAGAAGGAGAGCAGTTACAATCGGAGTCGTCAAGGCAACTATATCTTGTTGAGTCCATAGAATAGTGCCATGCAATAGAATCTATATCGCAACAAGTATCACAGGGATATGCTAATACTTCTTCGAAACAAATCCTGTAAGTAATAGCCCCATTATCCAAAGTATCAAGTGTGCTGACAAATAGAGAACCCTGTGGAGTGCAACAGACTGTGATATGCCACCAAACATCGTAACAACAATCGTGGATACCGTCGTAGTAGTTCGGTTGCCAGACGGAGTAAGTGCCGGGGTCGTGCGGAACAAACTTCATACAGCAGGAATCGCTTTCCATGGTTATAACTCCAGGCACAGGTTCTCCATCCCTATAAGCCATAATCTCTAGTGTGGGTCTTGCACGAGAACTACCAAGCGAATCGCAGATCGGATTGCAACAGAACAACATCGTATCGCCAACGCACATCGACGTGTCCCTATCGATTTCGTCGAGGACGTGAATGGTGATGCAGGTGTCTATACAACAACTTTTTGAGCCTGATATGGTTGTTTTTAGATGTTCTGCAATTAAGACCATTAATTCTTCAACATCGAATTCACCAATCTCCCATGTCTTTCCTTTTAAACTAGCAATTTCCTGGTAATCTGAAATATGGCTAAGTGGTTCACAATAATCTGTCATTTGTAAAGAGTCATATACTATATATGTTATTGCATCAATATAAGTTAGCTCAGATATTGCATTTCGCTTCAGCGATCGGTCGTAAGTCTGAAACAATTCATTATGACAATACCACGCTTCTCCTTGAAACATAATAATGACCTTATTTGTATTATTCCTCCAATTGCTGTTTTTTGATGATTTAGATAGAGATTTTATTGGTTTCTCAAAGACAATATTATAATCATACTGGCAGTTTCTAATCCAATCAATAAATTCATCAATGTCATGTGTCAAATTATATTCTAGAGAATCTGTATTGAAATCCTTTGGCAAAGGACCATTATTTCCAACTAATACCCCCCCAAGACGCCAATCGTATCCACTTGATTCTAAGTCATCTAGAAGAACTACAATAGATTCAAGAATACCTTCCATTACACGATGCATAGTTCCTGAATTATCTAAGTAAAATACAATATCAACTGGTATGGAGTCATTGCATGAAGTATCGCAAACAGTAATACATATGGTTGTATCTTCCCAAATAGGTCCAATGAGAATACAAGAATCCGAACTGTCATTCCACCAGTTATGTGTATACCAAGAAGGTTCAATACAAAGTGAAGTTGTATCACCTGGACAAACAAGTGTATCCCCAATAATTTCAAAGTCAGGACAATTAACATGAATTAGTGTAAAATCAATATACTCATATGATTCTAAAAATCTACCTGCACCGATAAAAAATTGGTTGGTATCCAGGTAATTATAATACTCTGACTTCAACCAAAAACACCAATTAGTATCACTTGCAAGAAAGGCATATTCTAGAGTATCTGTGCTAATATACCAGTAGATGGAATCAACACCGGGACCTCCTGCGCACAAATGAAGACTATCTCCACAGCATATTGTATCTTGCTTTTCAAAGTAGTAACAACTAATAGTATAGTAGGAATGACCAGGTTGATATACTGCAAAATCTGAATTGGAACACCCAATTGAATCACTGACTGCAACGTAGAGTATTGACCCGTCAGGTGAAAAATAAAGTGTATCTCCTTCCCAACTACCGCTTTCCCATTCCCAATAAACGTCATTAACTGGATCAGCGGTTGTCCAAACCTTGAAAGAAGAATCTTCACTTGGATTTGAACTTGGATCAGCAATAATTTCAAATTCTGGACCTGAAGATATGTCAATCTTTACTGTATCACCAATTACTATACCACTTGTATCCCAAATAGCCAAATATAAACTATCCAATCCAGTTCCAATAAAAATAGAGAATGTTGTGTCATTTAAAAACAACCAAGGTTCTACTGTATCTAAACTTGGATATCCACACGTAAAAAATGCAGGATAATCTTCACAAACATCGATATATATCAAGATAGAATCTAAAGCACAAATTGAATATGCATCAGGTATGATTAAGTGGGAGCAGGTCTCAGTTTCGAATAGGCAGAGGTTAATCCAGTCGTGATAAGCTTTGCCGGCACTACCAGACGAACGTTCTCCAAGATACAAAGGCCATAAGTTCTCCATTACAAATTCTGCAACAGGTTCCATTCCTGCATAAATTAGGTAATCGTCTATGTAGAAACTCGGAACCCAATCTTCGTCAACCTCAATTTTCATGACATGCCATCCGCCTTCGTAAGCATCTGCATTAAAGGGGCCATAAGGTCGGATAGCGCCAAACGTCTCTTCATCTGTATCATTGATATAATAACTGCCGGAAAAATAACTATGGCCATGTAAACTATCTGGAGAAGCCCAACAAGCAGTCCCATTTGCTTCTAACCTAAATCTAACTAAAACATTGCCACCGGTTGAACCATACAATGTATCTCCAATGCCTAATGCTGGACCAGCCCAACAACCACTCGGGTTGTTATAGAAATCGAGATAAACTTCCGATTCAATTATGAATCCATTACTTAAATCGAATCTTTCTCTTGAGATCGCTCCACTATGGTAGCTTGGGTCCCCGTTGTTGTCAAAAATGCCGTCGCGCCCATGTATTGAATCAACCCATATAGGAAGTGGACTTCCCCAGAGTTCCCAGTTATCAAGATTTTCGAAATCATCCTCAAAGACTGTTATGCAATCCCCTTCGCTTTTCCCGAGTGCTACAATTCTATCTTCAGTTAAGACAATAACCTCATCTCTTCCATCTTCGTTTGGGCCAGTGATTATAACCTTATGAATAGTGCTCATTAAGGGATCCGTCCATGACCATTCCAATTCTAATTGCCAACTAAGACAAATTACTGTAGATGAATCTCTACTGGCGAGGATTACTTCTTTTTCATCATCACCATCGATATCTCCAATTGCATAAATAATGAACCCGGGTTCAATTAGAAGTGAGTCCTTAGTGTCAAGAAGTGTATCGAGAATAAATACTGTATTTGTCGAAGTGTTGCCATTACTGCAAACAATGTCCTGGACGCCATCACCATCCATATCCGCCCAAGCAAATGTCCAGCCGGTGTCGTACAATCCGTTTTTTGTATGGAGAATTGTCCCATCTGTGCTACGAATATGAACGCGAGCCGTGCCGTGATAGGAGGCACCGTAGTTCTTGAACGAAAGAATATAGAACGGTCCGGAATCTGTAAATTTCAGAAGCATGTCTTCAAGACCACCATTAGGTTCACCGTCAACTGAATAAATCTGAGTTAGAACGTTGTTTCCGTTTTCGTTGATAATTATCGTCCAGCAATCTCCATCTGTTGTTCCGTGTCCCGCCGATCCATTATGGGGAGTACTACTGCCACTAGAAATTTCCAGCGTGTCATCTCCATCAATATCAGCAACGGATAAAGCGGACATATATGGCCCAACATCATAAGTCCAGATGGAATCTGCACTGGAAATATCCCATCGCGAAAAGCCTCTAACTGCCTGAGGATAAGGTGTGCCATGTCTCCAAACAGAACTCTGGCGAATTATCACTTCATTGCCAATTGTGAACAGAGGATACATTCCTCCATCCGTTCCTGCATCTTTATAAAATTCCTGAATTAAAGTCCCCGAACCATTGTATATACGTGCATACCAATCTCCATCATCCCATTCTGGGCGATAATAGCCAACGCCAATCTCAAGAATGCTATCTCCGGTAACATCTTCAAGCATCGATAGTTCAATAAAATCTTGACTGACTATACCAATATATTGTTGTAGTAAAATTACACCTGAGCTACTAAGAATATATAGAGTATCCTCCTGAACCGTGACTATTTCAAGCTGTCCATCGCCGTTAACATCACCGCTAAGAATATAAGGCCTCTCATAGGTTGGTAAATCCCAACTCCATTCTTCCTCAAATGCACCTGTGTGGATAGTTGAACCCCAAGGATAATAGTTTGTTCCTTGAATATCCCGTCGTCCATGTGTCCAGCCTCTGGAGTCAGAATGTAAGACTACCTCATCGTAATACGCTGTTAGGGTTTCCGTGGAGTTCACTATGTAGTCCTGCGTGCGTGCTCCGCCGCATGACCAGTGGGAGAAGTTATACGTTGATCCGCCGGAGGAGAAAGACGCCTCGCAGGAAATCTCGACTTCCGTGCCGCTGGGAACTGTAGTGGAAGAACTTGGCGCGCCATCAATGTATGTCTGACCGCCAACGGGATTGGTTACTAAAGACAGGGAGTATTCGGCAACTACTGTGTCGTAATAGGCCGTCAGAGTTTCATTTGCTGTAACAGTGTAGTTTCTGGTTCGTGATCCTCCGCACGACCAGTGCGAGAATGTATAGGTAGTGTCGCCAGCGCCGGGGAATGTAGCTACGCAGGATATTTGGACTACCGTGCTCTCGGGAACGCTTATTGAAGCGGCTAATAGGCCGTTTATTATAGTCGGACCACCTGAAGGATTGGATTGTAAGGAAAGAGTATAATAAAATGGATCAGTAGAGCTATATTCATAAGCGCCGATATCGTAACCTGCGCCCAATGGCCGAGGATTCCCCTCGATGTCGTGGTCGGGTGCGTAGAAAGTGGTATCCAACATTGAAACATAAACGGATTCAACACCAGCATCAATACAAGGTGAAATTTCTGATAAGTGGTACTTTAAAGTGGTTGTATCGCTGAAGATAGGATCGTAATTTATGTTACCATCACCCCAAACAACATCACTATTGCAATAATCAGTATCTATATCTGAAAAAAATACAATAGCAGAACCATAGATTTCATCCCTACCAAGAGGGTCATAATTATAATAAATAATATTGTTTAAGAGAATCGCTCCCCCATTAACATAAACTCCTCCACCCCCGTTCGGACCTAATAATGTATTTCCTACTATAGTGTTATTTATAATCCAATTATGTCCACTGTCACATCCAATTCCACCGCCCCATCCTATTACAGAATTATTTAAAATTAGATTATTAATAATTCTACAGCTTGACATTCCAGAGCACCTAATTCCGCCACCAACATTTTCGGCGCTATTATTTCTAATTACATTGTTTTTAATAATAGCTGATGAATTCCAACAATGTATCCCTCCTCCTTGACCTCCGATTCCATGTGCAGCCGAATTATATCTAATTAGATTACTATATATCACAGGGTCTGTATATCGTATTTCTATAGCGCCACCAAAAAACGTGTTCCCATATTCTATTATGCAGAAACTTATTGAACACGCTTCTGCTGAAGAAAAGAGGTTTATGCCCTCATGTCCCCCAAGAGAATCGGTCAAAACTGTATCCTGCGCAGTGAAAACGATGGAGTCGTAGATGGTACCTATGGCTTTGAAGAGCGCCATGGAGTCCACGGTGAGCGAATAATGCCCTGTGAATATGAGCGAGCATCCCGGCTCTATGATCAGCGAGTCGTCCGTGGGGACGTTAATGTCACCGTCAATCATATAGGGCGAGCCGGTCGCTTCCCAAACGCCGTTCACCAGCCCGGCGGGAATGTGGGTGCCCGCATAGCAAATGGCGGTGAAGAGTGCGAGAATTAGAATTGTGGTTTTCATTGTTATCTCCTCTATTTATCCCTTTTCACAAGGTTGTTTTCAAAGATAATGCCCACCTGGGCACAGTTTTGGTTTAAAAGCAAATCAAAAAGGCGAAGTTCAGGTTGCCATAGAAGGCTAGAAAGAAACTCGTCAAACATCTCCTCCTGGCTATCACGTCGAAGGAGAGATCGAAATGTAGAGATTCCTCGAAAGAGTAAACTCTTTAGATTGCAATTTGCTGTGCTGAATGACATTGGAACAACGGGGTCATTCGTAAATTTCGCCCTCAAAACAAATCTATCTCTATCCGCCCAGAAATGAGGATTCCACTCCCCCGGGAAAACAGAATCTACAGCCAGACCAAAATTTACATGACAGTTCCCGCAGTTCGTTATGACAATACTATCGGCAAGGGACATCGTTCTTGTTTCGGCTAAGGATAAGGTTCCAGCGCTCCACCATGTCATAGTATCATCAAAAGCAGTTTTCAAATCGAAACAAAGCTCAATATCAGCAAGAAAATCATTCCAGAAGCCA
>Ga0272443_10006299_pt1 | contig 11831 bp, 10 predicted proteins | sample SSMAcet12_FD_193581 | JGI IMG/M metagenome (GOLD analysis project Ga0272443, IMG submission 193581) | Marine sediment archaeal communities from Little Sippewissett salt marsh, Falmouth, MA, United States - SSM-Acet-12 | ecosystem: Environmental > Aquatic > Marine > Wetlands > Sediment ... | reverse complement strand
TGCTGCCGCCGGGCCAGTTCATGATTGATCAGCCGCTAGTCCTCACGCGAGGCGAGACAAGAATTATCGGTGCCGGAGCTGCCACGTGCCTGGTCAATACGAACGAGGAAGGCAAGCCCACTCTTATCGTACGTCCGGTCGATATCGAAGAGAGCCCGCGTTCTCGAATATGGCGTGTTCAATTGGCCGACTTTCGCATCTGCGGTGATCCGAATGCCGTGAACGCCAAGAGCACGGAACCGAAGAGCGGTGACGGAGTATTCGCCCACGGCGTCCACGAGATCTACTTTCACGGAATGTCGATCGATCACCACGGTGGCAACGGAATCAATATGGTCAACTGCGAGGAAGATGCACGGGTGAGCGATTCGATTCTGACTTACAACCGCAAAGCCGGGTTGGCGATTGACGGAGGACACGACATCGTCGTCAACGCCAATCACTTCGAAGAGAACCAGGACGCCGTGCACTGCATCGACAGCTTCAACCTCTGTATGAACGGCAACAACCTGGACGATCACCAGGGAAACGGCGTCATCATCGAGAATACCTACGGATCGGTTCTGTCCGGCAACATGATTGAAGAATGCCAAGGGATCGGTATCATTCTGGATCGGGACTGCTATGGAATCACGCTGAGCGCCAACGTAATCGCACACAACTTCAGCGGCGGCATCGATCTGCGCGATGCCTGGGGATGTGCGGTCTCGGCAAATACATTCACGCTGGACGACAAGTTCGGTGTCAAGGTTGGACCTGGGGCAGGACGTATCCCGATCAGTGGAAACGCGTTCTGCGACAGTTTCCACGGCGACGCGGCCAAGCGCAAGGTGAAGGAGAATTTCGCCGGAGGCATCGTCCTTGAAGGAACGTCAGACATTGCCGTCACCGGAAACACCTTCACAGGACTCTCTCGCGATGCCATCGCGACGGACGACGCCTGCCAACGCATCGTGTTTCAGGGAAACCTGGTCTTCGGGGGCAATCCAATCGCCGAGGGCGGTCAAGCTCGCGTGAAGCTGGATGCCGCGTCGGGAGTGGTAACACAAGGGAATCTTGTGGAGCCCAAGTGATACTCTTGTGAACGACCTTGGCCTGAACCTGCCCGACTTGCCCCGATGCCTATCGGAACTGCTCGCACAGATTCCTTGCGGACGAGTCACTACCTACGGCACGCTCGCCGAAGCACTGGGCTCTGAGGCTGCCACTCGCTGGGTCGGGCATTGGATGTTGCATCACGAGCATCGCCCGGGGTGCCTGTGCCATCGCGTGGTTCGAGCTGACGGTTCGGTGGGGCGGTACATCGCTGAAGCCACTTCCGACAAGAAGAAACTGCTGATTTCCGAAGGTGTCGTGTTCGAAGATGATCGAGTCCGGGAACTGAACCGGGTGGCTTTTGATTGTTTTTGTACGAAACGTCCTTTGGTCGCTCTCCGAACCATGCAAGAAGGAGTCAGTCGAAAGGTCACCCTGCGGGGGCGGCGAACGATGCCCAAGACCGTGGCGGGTGTCGATGTTTCGTACTCCGGTGACAGCGGGATCGGCGCCTACGTTCTTTGGGATCTGGCGCGAGAAGAGAAGGTTTGGACCACCACAGTCACGCGGGAGGTCATGTTTCCCTATATAACCGGATACCTTGCCTTTCGTGAGCTTCCGATTCTGCTGAGCTTGATTGAGTCCGCTCAAGATGCCGAGCGACTCGCGGACGTGGTGATTGTCGATGGAAGCGGGATCCTCCATCCACGCGGGGTCGGCATCGCCTGTCACCTGGGGGTACTGACATCGGTGCCGACAATCGGCGTCTCCAAGAAATTGCTGTGGGGGGAAGTCAGTCTGGCGGGCATGGCTCCAGAGGAAGCTCGGCCCGTTCTCATTGACGGACAAAGGCGGGGCGTTGCGGTGAGAGCAACGACAGGAAGTCACCGTCCGATTTTTGTTTCACCGGGACATCGAATCGGAGTGGACATGGCGGAACTGATCGTGAGGAGGCAGTTGCAGGGCCGGCGACTTCCGGAGGCACAGTATTGGGCCGACCGCCTAAGTCGTCAGCAAAGCAAATGAATTGACAACCAAACTGTATGGTTCGTCAACCCTCGTTGGTCGTATTCAGAGGCTTTGAGTCGGCGGAACTACGTTTTTGAAACCTGGCAATCGCCGGACGCAATTGAGACCCAAGATCATTAAGCAAAAAGGTTCTTGAGAAGAGGCGATTTGGGGTATGGCCTAGAAGCGGGTGGACGATATATAAAGGAATATTCCGGTGACCCGGAAATCAGAACATCTACTAACGACGTTTTTTTGTGTAGGGGAGTTTTGCTCACATGACGGCTATCGTGAACCAGGAAACGTGCAACGGTTGTGGTGATTGTGTTGACTCGTGCCCGCTCGACGCCATCGAGATCAAGGACGGTAAGGCAGTTGTCGACGAGGACACCTGCGGCGATTGCGGCGCGTGCGTCGACGTTTGCCCGACCGAATCGCTCACCGTTGACTGAGCTGATCGGCTCAAATCGAGTATGCCAGGCGGGCCGCTTGCCGCGGCCCGTCAGCGTTTCTTGACGGCGCTAACTCTTGAGGATCGTGATTGATGACGCGTGAACAGGAGCGCGAAGAGCGGGAAGGACCGGTCGAGATTGCCATAACCGGTGAGTTGACCGAGAACCAGTCGGACCTCTGCGAGAAGCTTCTCGAGGTCGAGCCGGAGGGCGAGTGCGTCCTCTATTTCGACAGCGGTGGGGGCAGTGCCTATTCGGGGATTGCCCTCACATCTCTGATTTTGCTAAGATCATTGCGCGCCACGGGTGTGGTAATCGGCGAGTGTTCGTCCGCCGCCCTGTGGCCGTTCGCCGCATGTCGGCGTCGCCTGGTCACACCTTACAGCGTCTTGCTCTTCCACCCCATGAAGTGGCAAAGTGAGGAGCACGTTCTGCTTGCAGAGGCAACCGAGTGGGCACGCCACTTCGGTGAACTCGAGGGCGGCATGGACTGTTGGCTTGCCGAGTTGTTTGGTGTTTCCGTAGAAACGATCGAACCGTGGATCCGTCCAGGTCGTTTTGTGTCGGGAGCGGAAATGGTCGAAAAGGGCCTGGCGGAGATGACAGGCTTCCAACCGCTTGATGAGGTTTGCCGACCGACAGGGAGGTAGCAAGACGTGGCCGACTATCGGATCTGGCAGGGGGTGTGGGTACCGGGCACCGCACGGTTCTCGGATCTCCATACGATGTGCCACTTCGAGAATCCACCCAATCCACGCCGAAGGGTCAACCACCGACCGGCATGGCTTGTTCTCCTGCTCGTGCTAGTGGCCACTCTTGGCTGCTCCAGGGAGTCTCCGGAGAAGAAGGCAACCGAGGAGGCCAAGGCCTACGGCGCTCTGCCCGGTCTCAAGGCCACGCCTGACCAGGCGCTTCAGGACGAACTGGCTCACGTCACCAACGACGGCGGCACGCCTGAACTGCTTGCCGCGGGCGAAATCCCGGACGAATCGAATGTGGCGACCGGCCTGATCGCGCTGTTCTCAAGAGTCGAACCGAAACGCCTCGCATTGATTCGAGCTGAATCGGACGAACTCTTCCCGGAAGGCCCCTTTACGCTCGATCCCGTCCAGCGGGAGAAAGCGATTCGCTTCCTCGAGCGTTACGACGACGAGCAGACTGGCGCACGGCTCGCATTGCAGCGTCCCGAATGCCGCTTTCCCATCCAATACGAAGCTGGCCCAGCGGAGGAGCTTGTCTTCCTTGACATCGTCTGGATCTGTGCTCGGCTGGAAGCTTTCTGTGCTGCCGAGGCGCTATCCGCTCAGGACATCGACAAGGCCGTCGAATCGCTCCGATACCTGTTGCGTCTGGCTGAGTGCGTGGCGGCCGAGCCGCATCCGATCATGCGGCTCGAAGGAGCGTTTCTGCGAACCGAAGCCCTGCTGGTTCTGCAGGCGATCGTCGGCAGCGAGAAGTTCGAACGACGTCACGCACAGATGGTTCGCGGATGGCTCGCCGAACAACTTGCAAACTGGCCCGACGACGCGCTGGCCTGGATCGGTGACAGAGCCCAGGGAATGGTACTCTACGAGGCAATCCGCGGCGGAAGACTGAAGGATTTTCTGACCGAGGAGGAGCGAGAGGAACTCAAGGAGACAGGAGGCATATCGACCTTTGAAGACGCCGTGCTGCGCGATGTGAACTCGGACCAGCTCTATTACCTGACTGCCATGCGCAACATTATCGAAAGCTGCGAGCATCCTTATCACACTCGCGTAGAGGATTTCGAAGCCTTGCGTCGGGATCTGCACCAACGGCGGAACAAATCCGATTTTCCGCTTATGGCGGGACGTTTCCTTCTTCTCGACGTTGAAAAAGGGCACGTAATCCAGGCACGGGATCGTGCCAATTGCGAGGGATTTGTCTTGGCCCTATCGCTGGCGTGCGGCGAGAAGCCTCCTGAACTCGGGAATAACCCGCTAACGGGACGACCCTATCGCGTGGAACGAGACAGCAAGACCATCCTCGTCTTCGACATCGGTACGGGAGTGGAAGGCGACAATCCGCCGTGGGTCGTGCCCGACATGTCCAAGCAGGCGGACGGGGGCAATTGATGGCCCGTAAGCGTTCGCGACGCGAGTTCCTTCGAGGTGCTTCGGCCGCCGATGCCCTAGGTGAGGCCGTCGATCGGAGTTTGCCCGGAACCGACGACTCCGGCGCAGGAGTCGGCCCGCCGCAAGAGTGTTATGCCGTCCACATCAGTCGCAAGGCCATGGCCTGCGAGTTCGAGATCGTTCTCAATTCGGGGCAGTACGATTCCGGAACCGAAATCGCGCTCGATGCGCTCGACTTAGTCGAAAAACTGGAATCACAACTCAGCTACTTTCGCTCCGACAGTGAGATCAGCGAGATCAATCGGTCGGCCGCCGAAGAACCGGTACCCGTCGAGGAGCGTCTCTTTTCACTCCTGCAAGCGGCCGATATGATCTACCGCGAGACTGATGGTGCTTTCGATCTGACCGCGACTCCGTTGTGGCACGTCTGGGGATTTGCCCGCGGCGAAGGCCGCCTACCGAGCAACGAGGAAATTGCTCAGGCGATTGAAACCGTGGGAGGCTCCCAGGTCGACTTGGATACCGGCAATCGGTCCGTGCGATTTCGGAAGCCGGGCGTCGAATTGAACCTTGGCAGCATCGGCAAGGGCTATGCCCTCGATCGTGTGGCTGAACTCCTGGATGCGGCCAGAATCAACGATTACCTGATTCAGGGCGGCCAGAGCAGTGTGACGGCCAAGGGCGCACGACTCAGCGGCGACGAACCGGACGGCTGGCTCGTCGGGCTGGGCCATCCGCTCCGCCCAGGAACCAGGCTCGGCTACGTCCGCGTTCGCGATCGCGCTCTTGCGACCTCCGGATCGGCCTCCCAGTTCTTTCGCCACAAGGGCCGACGGTACAGTCACATTGTTGACCCTCGCACCGGCCAGCCCGCGGAAGGCGTTCTCTCCGCCACTGTCCTCGCCCCTGGGGCAGCCCAGGCGGACGCCCTGGCAACCAGTTTCTTTGTCATGGGGCCGAAGAAGGCGTTCGACTATTGCCAGAACCATCCCGAATTGGCCGCAGTCCTCATCTGTCCCACAACCGGAAGCCCGGGCTTTGAGATCCAAATGATTGGAATGCCGGACGAGGATTTCCTGCCCACCGATTGAAGCCGCGCGTTGCATCGTCTTCTTCGGTTTTCTGTTCGCTCCCCGTTGCCAGCGAACCCGGCACCTGAGATGATTCTGGTCGGACGATTCATCTGATCAGGGACTAGCAATGGACGACACTAGAGTTGAGCGGATTTTGGAAGCGAATGGCACCGTAGCTCTGCCCGGCGTTTTCGATACGCTTTCGGCACGGATCTGCGAGCAAACGGGCTTTCCTATGACTTTTGTCTCCGGCTACAGCGTCGCAGCCACGGCAATCGGAGAACCGGACCTCGGCCTGTTGACGCAAACGGAGATCACCGATCGTGCTCGACGTATCTGTACCAGCATCGACATTCCTGTGCTCGTCGATGCCGACACGGGCTACGGAAATCCGCTGAACGTCCATCGCACCGTTCGTGAACTCATCACCGCCGGGGCAGCAGGTTGCTTCCTGGAGGATCAGGTCTGGCCGAAACGCTGCGGCCACATGCGAGGCAAGCGGATCATCGATCGCGACGAGTATGTGCAGAAGATTCGAGCGGCGAATGACGCCCGAGACGGCCGGGACTTCTTCATCGTCGCACGGACTGACGCTTTGGCTCTGGAAGGAATGGACGAGGCAATCGCGCGCGTTGCCGCTGCTCGAGAAGCCGGTGCGAATGCGAGTTTCGTCGAGGCACCAGGCAGTGTCGAGGAACTGGCAGAGATCGGACGCCGCTCGCCGTGGCCGAACGTGGCCAACATGCTGGAAGGCGGCAAGACGCCCGTACTGTCCAAGGAAACACTTGCAGAAATGGGATTCCACCTGATCCTGCATCCCCTGTGCGGCCTGGCGTCGGCCGCCCAGGTTATGGTGTCCGTTTTTCAGCGACTTGCCCAGCAAGGCACGCTTCACGGAGACCAGGAGGATTTCATGGACTTCCCACAACTGAACGAGTTGATTGGCGTCGACGAGAGAATGGCGCTGGCCGAGCGTTTTGGAGTGAAACCGTGATTCGATCTGTCTTTCCTGTGTGCGCCGTCGTGCTCCTGGCAACACTGTGTCTCGAAGCGCGAACCACCCATGCCGACGAAGCAACTCGGTATATCGTCGTCGTCACCGGAAGCGAAATCCTGGCGGGCGCATTCCCCGACGGGCACACCCACTTCCTTGCCCAAACGCTACGTCCTTTGGGACTACGATGTGTGGGCTCCATGACCGTAGACGACGGTGAGGACGATATCCGGACAGCCCTCGAGTATTCCACCAACCAGGCCGGACTGGTCATTGTGACCGGAGGACTAGGGCCGACGGATAACGATGTCACCTGCGAAGCTATCTCGAAGTTTACCGGGATTGCCGCCAAAGAACACCCGGACGTCTTGGCGATCGTCGCCCGCCGCTTCCGCACGCCGATTGAGCATTTGCAGGCGAATGTCAGACGTCAGACCCGTGTGCCTATCGGTGGCTCCTATCTCCAGAACACGAAGGGGTCGGCAGTCGGGTTGGTGTTCGAGACCGCCAAGGGCGTGATCGTGGCCTTGCCCGGGCCACCGAGAGAACTTCGGCCGATGGTTGAAGATCAACTGATCCCCTACCTGAGTCGACGTTTTGGCACACGCCTGCCGGGCAGTTCGCTCACTGTGCGTTTTGTGGGGCTCGGCCAGTCCTCGATCGATCAGCGAATGAAGCAACACGTGACGTTGCCGGACAATGTGACGGTCTCGTCCCAGTTCGAAGGCGGCCGCGTCGACTTCACGTTCAGCTTGCCCGATGCGAATGGCAAGAACCGTCAGCGGTTGGAGAAACTGAAACAGAGCATTCTCGAAGAGTTCTGCGAGAACGTCTACGCCACCGATGGCGAGACTTCGCTCGAAGACGTGGTCATCGCCATGGTGAAAGAGCGAAACCTGAGACTCGTCCTTGCTGAGATCGCGAGTGGCGGCAATGTCGGAGCAGCCTTCAGCCGTGCAGAAGATTCCGACGAAGTCCTAGCGGGTGCCTACGTCGCACCAGACCTAGAATCCCTGTACCGTCTCGTAGGCGTTGCTGACAATGCAAGAGCTGAATCACCACACGTCGCTCGAATTGGAGAACTGGCGAAGACGCTTTCCGCTAGGGATACGCGTCGATGCTCGCTTGTTGTCGGCCCGCAAGTGATGGGAGGAAGCGGTACGGAGGTCGCAGACGTTGTGATCTGTATGCCCGATGGCAGGACCACGATCTCGCGAACAAGCGTCCGAGGCGACGATGCGGAGGGGCGAGCCCGAGTGACGACTCGAATTGTCGATACACTCCGCAAGGAGATATTGGAGAGATGATGCGACGACTCTTGTTGGCAATCTACGGTTTGGCCATTGGAGCCTGCTTCGCGGCGCTCTTGCAACTTGCCGTGCCCGGCAGAAGTGCACTGATGCCCGTGCGGGGGCTGAATGTCGTCCTTGCCATGGTGCTGTACGGTTGGTGTTGTGGCAAGGATACCCTGTTGCCCCTTCGCCGCCCGCTCGTGGAGATCCCGCTCATTCCCTTCGCCATCCTCGGAGCCGTGATCGTTGCGATTCCTTGTGCCGTTGCTTTTGTGGCCACGCGTCTATCCCTTCTTGCAGATCGCCGTTCGCCGAAAGGCACCTGAACAACCCGCAGATGCCCGACCCCAGAGAACCACAACTCCGACAGGCCGTTCCATGAAACTGATCGAATTGATACGTGGGTGGATGCTCGTTTTTCTAGTCGCAGGGCTTCTCGCTGCAGGAGCCCGCGGCGACAAAGCAATTCAGAGCAACGTCGTTTCCGTCGAGAACGGTCTCCTTCGAGTGAGCGTGGACGGTCGGGACGGTAGACTCCTTGCACTAACGGATCCTGCAACGGGGCACAACCACTTCGGTGACGCCGAGAATGTTGTCGGCCTCTGGCAATTGGAAGTTATCGGGCAAACCGATCGGATATACCTGAAACCCGAACAAGCCACTGCATTTCAAGTAGAAGAACTCTCCTCGGGGGATAAGGGGCTGCGACTGACCTGGGAGGGGCTTCCGATACCTGGCGGGAAAGACAGTAGTGTCGAAGTGGTCGTTCGGTTGGACGAAGGCGAATCCATCAGTCGCTGGAAAATCACGGTGGATGTGCCGGTCGGACAGAACGTGGGCCGAGTCTATTTCCCCCGCGCGTCTGGATTGCGACGTCAGCAGAACGAGCGACTTGCCGTACCCACGTGGATGGGACAGGAATTGGCGAATCCGCGGAAGCAGCTTGCGGGTTCGACGGGCAAAGGCGGGCGGCTGGGTTGGCAATATCCCGGCGGAGTGTCCATGCAGTGCATGGCGTGGTATCAGAACGCTGGCAATGGGTTGTACGCCGCATGCGATGACACCGGAGTCCGCAGGAAGATCTTCGCATTTTGGGGCACACCCGGCGACAAAGTCCACTACGAAATGGTTCACTTCCCGGAGAGTGAGGGAGCTGGCAATCGGTACCAGCTTCCCTACTCCGCCGTTCTGGGCACGTTCCAGGGTGATTGGATCACGGCCGCCGAGCTCTACCGCAAATGGGCCGTCCACCAGCCGTGGACGAAGCAGAGCCGGATGAGCCGCGGGCTGGTCCCCGACTGGGTGCTGGATACCGGACTGTGGGTTTGGAATCGAGGCCGGTCGCCGGGCGTGCTTCCACCCGCTGCACTGTTGCAGGAGCAACTGGGGTTGCCGGTCAGCGTTTTCTGGCACTGGTGGCACGGCTGTCCTTACGATACGGGGTTCCCCGAATACCTGCCCCCACGAGAAGGAACGGAGCCATTTCGCGCAGCCGTTGCGCAAGCGCACCAGGACGATCTGCACATGATCGTCTACATGAACCAACGCGGATGGGGCCTGAGCACGAAGAGTTGGGAAGCGGAAGGAGCCGAACGATACGCCGTCAAGGCTGAAGACGGCAAGATTCGCCCAGAGGTCTACAATATCTTCACCCGCGAGGCGCTGGTCTCCATGTGCCTGGCGACACCTTTCTGGCGAAACAAGTACGCAGGCCTCGCGGAAGAGGCCGTCAACGACCTCGGCGTCGACGGCATCTACATGGATCAGGCCTGCCTTCACAAACCGTGCTACGATCCCAACCACGGCCATCCGCTCGGCGGCGGTGACTCCTGGATGGAGGGCTTTCGAGCCCTGTCGAAAGACATCCGCGATCGGTGCCAGGGAGATGTCCCGGTCGTCCTTGCCGGTGAGGGAGTTGGCGAGGCCTGGCTTCCCTATCTTGACCTGATGCTGGCTCTCCAGGTCAGCCGAGAACGCTACTCTTCGCCCACCACCCGTTGGGAAGTGATCCCCTTCTTCCACGCGGTCTACCATCCCTCCGCCGTGATTTACGGGAACTACTCGTCTCTCGTCATGCCCCCCTACGACGATCTCTGGCCGAAGGAGTTCGCACCGGCAGAACCGCTTGCATTGTTGGATCGCAAGTTCTCCCGCCAGTTCTACCTGGAGCAGGCACGAACCTTTGTCTGGGGTCAGCAGCCGGCCCTGTCCAACTTCCGCCCACTCCTGCTGGAAGAACGCAAGGAGGAGATGGAGTACCTCATGCAACTCGTCCGTTTGAGGAATCAGGCGAAGAAGTACCTGCTGCACGGCGAGTTTCTCCGCCCGCCCAAGCTGAACGTCCCGGAAGTCACCTCCGAATTCTCCCGGCTCTCGATCTACGCGGGTCAGAAAGACCGGCTGACGACCTCCCAGCGAAGCCATCCGCTCGCCCTGGCCGGGGCCTGGCGTGCAGCCGACGGCAATGTGGCGATCGCGTTGGCCAGCGTGGCAGACGAGCCTCTTTCGCTTTCCCTCGAAATCGACCGGGAATACTATGGCCTGCCGAAAGCCTTGGAGATCTACGGAATTAGCTCGACAGGGCGCAAGAAGCTGGAATGGTCGGGCAGTCTCTCACCGCTCGAAATGGAACTGACACCTCGCGGCGCGTGCATTCTCGAGTTCTGCCGGCCCTAGCTCTGGCCGCATGAGGGGAGGGAACCGATCAATGAATCCAGTTCGCTTTTCAACCGCGGCAGGATCTCCTCATACGAAAATGCTCCGAGCCGTTCGCCACGGCGTTTCAGATTGACGTAGTTCGGTCCACACCAGAGCCCGAGATCGGCGTCATCGGTTTCTCCAGGTCCGTTCACCCGGCAGCCCATGACAGCGATGGTGATCGGCTTGTCGGAAGCGTAGGCCGTCATCTCCTTGACCTTTGCCGCCAGATCGACGAAAGCCTCGTTCTCGACTCGGGAACAACTCGGACAACTGATGATGTTCAGGCCCGTGATGTTCAGAGCATCCGTTTGGGGCGTTCGTCCGGCAGATACGTCGTCGAGAATCTTGCGCCCCGCCTCGATTTCCTCATACTTGCGATCATTCGGCACTGTTAGCGAGACGCGGACTGTGTCGCCGATTCCGTTGCTGAGCAATGCGTGCAGCGCTACTTGCGTCTTCTCCACACCCTGCGGCGGCATTCCCGCCTCGGTCACGCCCAGGTGCAACGGTATGTCCGGACGCTCGGCGGCAAACCGTCGGTTGACCTCGATGACCTTGGCTGGATCAGAATCCTTCAGCGAGACGCAATAGCGAGTGAATCCGATCGAATCCAGAAACGTGCAGTGGTCCAAGGCGCTTTCAAGCATTGGACTAATCGAGTCTTCCGATTCGTACTTCTCGAGTTTGGCCGGATCGACCGAGCCGCAATTGACGCCTATTCGAATCGCGCAGTCGTGCTTTTCGGCCACATCGACCAGAAAACGGACCTTGTCCTGCCAGGGCCGTTCTCGTTCGTGGTGATAGAGATGGCCCGGGTTGTAGCGAATCTTGTCGACCCACGGCGCCACGTCGAGCGCCAAACGATAGTTCTCCTGAAGATCCACTGACAAGTTAGCGTCCGTCCGCTCGCGAATCTCCTTCAACGCCTGGGCCTCGCGTCGGCTGTCGACAGCAATCCGGACGATGCCGGCTCCCGCCACGGCTAGCGCATTGGCCTGGGCAACCGTCACACCCACGTCAGCGGTTTTGGTCGCACACATGCTCTGGACGGCAATCGGATGACCGGAGCCGATCGCGATCGAGCCAATGGAGACAGAACGGGTGGGATTTCTAGGAGTAGCTTCGTTTTTCATGGAGCATCCGGAGGTTTGGCAAGATAGGTAAAAGGCAATGGGAGGCCA
>Ga0272443_10006296_pt1 | contig 11832 bp, 11 predicted proteins | sample SSMAcet12_FD_193581 | JGI IMG/M metagenome (GOLD analysis project Ga0272443, IMG submission 193581) | Marine sediment archaeal communities from Little Sippewissett salt marsh, Falmouth, MA, United States - SSM-Acet-12 | ecosystem: Environmental > Aquatic > Marine > Wetlands > Sediment ... | reverse complement strand
GGCGAGCGCCACGCCGCCGGCGAGGTACCACGCCCAGGCGCCGAACGACTCCGTTGCCACCGGCCAAGGCATGTACAGGCCGCGGCGGCTCAAGAAGACCGAACCGGGGAGACGAATGCTGTCGCCGACCAGCGGCAGAGCCGTCAGCATCACCGCGAAGTACCAGAAGAAAAGCTGGACGAGCAACGGGATGTTCCGGATCGTCTCGACGTAGATTGCGGCAAGTTTCCGGACCAGCCAGTTGCTCGATAGCCGTGCGACTCCGATGACGGTTCCGATGACGGTCGCCAGGACGATGCCGATCACGGCGACGCGGAGGGTGTTGACGATTCCGACCAGGAATGCGTATCCATTGACTTCGGTTGGATCGTACGCCATCCCCTCCGAGATCGGGAATCCGGCCGTTTCCCCGAGGAAGCGGAACCCGATGTTCAGACCGGACTTGCTGAGGTTCGTCTGCAGGTTGTTGAGCAGCCACCAGATTCCGGCGGCAATCGCCAGCAGGAAGAGGATCTGTCCGGCCACGCGCAGGACACGGATGTCTCGCCAGAAGGCAATCGAGCGGCTAGACCCTCTCACGAATCTCCCCTCCTGTCAAGGTTCTTCCACTTGAGGATAGGACGATGCTTCCTTCACCAAGCGCGAGAATGGCCAGGCCATCGTAGCCATTCCGGCGAGCAATGCGAAGCACTGTTGTTCGCCGATTACACATTCGTCAAGGATTCGAGTCCCGCGGCAGGGGAATGCCTGCCGATGGGCAGGCATTCCCCTAAGCAACTCATGGCATCAGCCGTGAGTCGCCCCTAGCGCCAAGCTGGGCAGTAGATCAGTCCGCCGTCCGTATAGAGGTCGTTGAGCGAGTTGGCCCTCGGGATATCCAAGCCGCCTGGACCCAAGTGTCGTTCGTAGATCTCGCCGTAATTCCCGACCGCCGCGATGACGTTCACCGCCCAGTCGTTGGCAAGACCGAGCTTGGCCCCCATTCCGCCTTCCAGTCCGAGGAAACGGCGGATCTCGGGATTGTCGCTGGTGAAGGTCCTCACGTTTGCCTGGGTGATGCCGTGCTCTTCGGCGAAGAACGTGGCGAAGACGGTCCACTTCACGATGTCGAACCACTCGTCGTCTCCGTGGCGAGTCAGCGGTCCCAGAGGTTCCTTGGAGATCGTGTCCGGCAGGATGACGTGATCGTCCGGATTGGTTGCGGTCGTCCGAAGAGACGCCAGCTGCGACTTGTCACTGGTGTAGCAGTCGCAGGCGCCCGAATCGTACGCACCGAACGCCGCTTCCGTCTCCGCGAAGACCCGAGTGAACAGCGTTAACCCGTTTAGTCGGAAGGCGTCGGCCAGATTTCCCTCCGTCGTGGTCCCCGACGTGACGCAGACCGTCGCGCCGTCGAGGTCCATGATCGAGGCGATCCCATCCGCCTTGCGAACGATGAACCCCTGGCCGTCGTAGAACGTCGTCGGGCAGAAGTTCAGTCCGAGCTCCTTCGAATCGCGGGTCAGCGTCCATGTGGTGTTGCGGAGCAGGACGTCGATCTGCCCGGTCTGCAGAGCTGTCAGTCGTTCACCAGCGGTCAACGGAATGAACTCGACTCCCACGCCGACCGCGGCAGCGATGGCGAAGCCGTAGTCGATGTCGAAGCCGCTGAACGTGCCCGTTGCGGCATCGAGGGCGCCGAAGCCCGGCAGGGCGGAATTGCAGCCGATGATCACTGTCCCGCGGGCGAGCACGGTCTCCAAAGTCGTCTGCGCAATTGCGCAGAATGGCACCAACAGCGCCAGCAGTACACCGATGAGGAATACGCGCTTCATTCGAACCTCCTTGCATCTCTAAGTTCTATTTCGCGTTCAGTCCAGCCACTGTGAATCGCGCCGCTCTCCGGCGAGCATCACCTCCCAGAGCAGTTGCCGGATCCTTTAACCTACTTGAAGGGCGCGCCGCTCGTCAAACTTCACAACACTCGAGGGGAGTTCGAGGTACCCAGATGGTCGGGATGATCGAGCCGGTGCCCCCCGGATGCGTTGCCTGACTACCTCGTTTCGAGCCGAGCGGTGAGCCACGCCTCGACATCGCCCAGGACCTGGTCGTGCTCGGGCTCGTTGTAGATCTCGTGATGGAGGCCGTGGTAGATCTTGAGTGTCTTGTCGGGCGAGCTCGCCGCATCGTGCAGCATCCGCGCCCCGTCCGGGTCGGCAAGCGTGTCCTCGCTGCCGTGAAGAATGAGGAGCGGGAGCGTAAGCCTGGCGGCTTCGCGGGTTGTCCGGCGCATCGCCTTGAGCATCTCGGCCCCCATCCGGGCGGTCGTCTTCCCGGTGTAGACGAGCGGATCGTCGAGATAGGCCTTGACCACGGCCGGATCGCGACTGACGCCCTGCGCATCGACTGCGGAGACTCCGACCTTCGGTAAGATGGCGGAGAGCACGCGAGCCATCGCGACGACGATCGGCGAGATGTTTTCGGGAACCTTGACGACCGATCCGGAGAGGATCGCGCCGGCGAACGCCTCCTGCCGATCGAGCAGGAAGACGGCTCCAATCAAAGCGCCGATGCTGTGACCGACAAGGTAGACAGGCGCGTCCGGATGCTGGTCGAAAACCCTGTTGACCTGGATTTCGAGGACGTCGGTCAGATCTTCGAATCGCCTCACGAAGACCCGTCTGCCCTCGGAACGGCCGTGCCCGATGTGGTCGTGGGCGTGGACGGCGTATCCCCGTCGGACGAAGCGATCGACCAGATTTCCGTAGCGCCCGCAGTGCTCGGCGAGCCCGTGAACGATGACAAGCACAGCTTGCGGCGCGTCGTCGGGTTGCCAATCCTGGCAGTAGATTGTCGTGCCGCGGATGCCGGAGAAGGTTTCCTCTCGATGCTTCATCGCTCTTTCGACTCCTTCCTCGTCAGCTCGCATCCCAGCCCTTCGCCCTCTCGACGGCACAACGCCAGTCGTCGAGGAGCCGATCGCGGACGCCTGAAGACATCGTCGGCTCGAACCGACGATCGTTTCGGGCAAGCGTTCGAACGGCCCGCAGACCGCCCCAGAAGCCCGTCGTGATCCCGGCGGCGAAGGCAGCGCCGCGGGCCGTGGTCTCGGAATCCTGCGGCCGGATCACGGGCACTCCAAGGATATCGCTCTGGAACTGACAGAGGAAATCGTTGCGCGCTACTCCGCCGCCGACATGAAGAGCGGTGACTCTCTCCCCGACGTCACGCTCCATCGCGCGCACCACGTCGTGCGTCTGATAGGCGATCGCCTCGAGCGCGGCGCGGACGAGATGCTCCCGTCGCGTCCCCCGGGTCAGGCCGATCAGGAGGCCTCGCGCGTGCGGATCCCAGTGCGGCGCGCCGAGGCCGGTCAGCGCGGGGACGAAAACGACGCCGTCGGATGAGTCGACGACGGCGTGGGCGCCGATCGGCTGTCCCACCATCTCGCGCACCCACTGTATCGCCGCACCGGCGACGAAGACCGATCCTTCGAGCGCATAGCAAGTTGACGCATCAGTGGTCGTGTACGCGATCGTCGATACGAGACCGGACGTGCTTCTCACTCGGGCTTTCCCCGTGTTCATCAGGAAGAACGCGCCGGTTCCCCACGTCACCTGCGCCTCGCCCGGCTCCGTCAATCCTTGGCCGAGGAGAGACGCCTGCTGGTCTCCGAGGACGCCGGTTACCTGGACCTCGGCCCCCGAAACGAGTTCCGGCTGGACCGTTCCGAAGGCCGACAAGCTCGGCCGGACTTCCGGCAGACAGGCGCGCGGGATCTCGAACAGCGCGAGAAGCTCCTCATCCCATCGCCTGCGGTCGACGTCGAACAGCAGCGTGCGCGAGGCGTTCGTGTCGTCGGTCGCGTACGTTCTTGTGAGCTGCCAAAGGAGCCAGGCGTCGACGGTTCCGAGGAGGGCGTCGCCGTCGCTCGCGCGCTCGCGCAAACCGGGCACATGCCGAAGAAGCCACTCCATCTTCGTCGCGGAGAAGTACGGGTCGATTGAGAGGCCCGTTCGACTAACGATCGTCTCAGCGAGATCGCCTTGCCGAAGCGCGCAGCAGCGCTCGGCCGTCCGCTGGTCCTGCCAGACGATCGCTGGGTGAAGGGCGCGACCGGTCTCTCGATTCCACGCGATCACCGTCTCGCGCTGATTGGCGATCCCGATCGCCGCAAGCCGCTCGGGGTGCATCGCGTCTCGGGACAGCACGTCGTCGAGCACGGCGAGTGTCGCCTCGAGCATCCCGGCCGGGTCCTGCTCGACCCAGCCCGGCCGCGGCGTCTCGATCGGGATCTCGCGGTGCGCCGAGGCCAGGCACAGCGCGTCCCGATCGTAGAGCGCGAACCGAACGCCCGTCGTGCCGAGGTCGATCGCACCGATGATCGTTCGCTCAGGGTCTCTCGATTGCGTCAAGGCGCATTCCTCCGATTACCGGATCATCCTACCCGAAGCGCGCAAGCAACTGGGAGCCGGCCAGCCGGCTCCTTGGCAGTTCGCCTTGGCTCGAACTGCACTCAAGCCGCGAGAAGACGAGGCTCCCCAGCCCTTCTCGCAAGCTACCTGGTCCTAGACCGAGTAGCCCGTTGCCGTTGGCCGAGGAAGGCCAGTTCGCCTACGATGGCGGCCTCGGGGGTGGAATCGATGAACGAACCGTCTGTCGTCCGTGCGTCCGGCTACCGCTGGGTCATGCTCGTCGCCTTCATGCTGGCGATCGGCGTCAACCAACTGCTCTGGATCAGCTTCGCGCCGATCACGGGGGACGCCGCCGCGTTCTACGGCGTCTCCGATCTCGCGATCGGCCTGCTGTCGCTCGTGTTCATGGTCGTCTTCGTCGTCGTTTCGATCCCGGCGTCTTGGGTGATCGACACCTACGGAATCCGCGTTGGGGTCGGAATTGGGGCCGTGTTGACCGGCGTTTTCGGGCTGCTGCGAGGCCTGTTTGCCGCGGACTACACGTGGGTTCTCGCGGCACAGATCGGGATCGCCGTCGGCCAGCCATTCGTCTTGAACGCGATCGCCAAGATCGCCGGGCGTTGGTTCCCGCTGAAAGAGCGGGCGACGGCGACCGGCCTCGCCTCGTTGGCGATCTACGTCGGCATCTTCGCCGGCGTCGCCGTCACGCCGATGATTGTCCTTCAATCGAGTATCCCGACCGCTCTTCTCATCTACGGCGCGGTCTCGGCAGCAATCGGCCTCCTCTTCCTCGCGCTGGCGCGAGAGCGCCCGCCGACGCCGGTCGGGCCGGAAGAACGCTCGCTCGTCTTTGACGGGCTGAAAAGCGTCTTCCGCAATCGAGGATTCATCCTGCTCCTCGTCCTGTTCTTCGTCGGTCTCGGCGTGTTCAACGCGGTCACCACGTGGATCGAGGACATCGTCCGACCGCGCGGCTTCACGATCGACCAGGCCGGCCTGATCGGCGGACTGATGGTGATCGGCGGTATCGTCGGCGCCGTCGTCATTCCACCGCTGTCGGACCGGATGAAGCGCCGCGTCCCGTTCATCCTCCTCGCGCTCGGCGGCGCGATTCCCGGCATGCTGGGAATCACGTTCGCGACGAGCTACGGGCTCCTGCTCGCCTCGGCCTTCGTCCTCGGCGCGTTTCTGCTCTCCTCCGGGCCGCTCGGTTTCCAGTACGGGGCCGAGATCACGTATCCCGCCCCGGAAGGGACCTCGAACGGTCTGCTCTTGCTTGCGGGCCAGGTCTCGGGGATCGCGTTCATCCTCGGGATGGACGTCCTCAAGTCGCCGGCCACCGGCTCGATGACCGTCTCGCTCCTGATCCTGACCGGCCTGATGGCGCTCGCGCTCCTCCTCGCGACGCGGCTGAAGGAATCGAAGATCCTGACGGGAGGAACAGAGTGAAGGACGCCCGTGCAGTTCGGCTTCTCTTGATCGGTCTCGGGAACCTCGGGAGGCGGTTCGCCGGACTCATCGTGGAACGGCGCGAGGACCTGGTCGCCCGGTACGGGTTGGACGTCCGCCTCATCGGCGCGGCCGACTCCGGCGGGGCGGCGATCGATCCGGAAGGGCTCGACGGGGCGGCGATCCGACGGGCCAAGGAAGCGGGGCGCAGCATCGCCGAGCTTCCAGATGTCGGCAGGCCGGGAATGACCGGCCTCGAGCTGATCGAAGCGGTCGACGCCGACCTGCTGTGCGAAGCCTCGCCGGTCCATCTCGATGCCGGCGCCGAACCGGGGCTGTCTCACGTTCGCCGCGCCCTCGAGAAAGGGCTTCACGTCTCGACGCCGAACAAGGGGCCGATCGTCACCGCCTACCGAGAGCTGACCGCTCTCGCGCGTCGGAACGGCACCCAGCTGCGCTTCGACGGGACCGTCGCCGGCGGACTGCCAGCGATCGCACTCGGAGCACGGGATCTGCGCGGTGCGGCGATCGAGCGTCTTGACGCCGTCCCCAACCTGACGACCGGATTCGTGCTCGATCGGCTGGCCGCGGGCGCAACCTGGGATGACGCCGTCGAGGAGGCCCGCGCGAGCGGCGCCCTCGAGGGAGATGGGTTCTGGGATCTCGATGGCTGGGACGCCGCCGCGAAGCTCGCGATCCTCGCCCTCGCCGTCCTTGACGTCGATGTCGACCTCCAAGCGATCCCTCGGCAAGGGATCCGCGATATCGATCTCGATTGGCTCCGGACGCAAAGCCGAGACGGTCGTGTCCGCCTGCTGGCGAGCGCCGTACGGCGCCCGAGCGGAGACTACGACCTTCGCGTCGGCCCCACGGCGCTTTCGCCCGACCACCCGCTCGGGCGCCTCGGTCCGAAGCAGATGGGAATCACGTTCGAGACCGACCTGTTCGGTACGATCACATCGATCATTGACGAGCCAACCCCCTTACCGTCAGCCGCAACCATGCTTCGAGATCTCCTAGGCGTGTTTTGCGGCTAGCCGCCCATGAGAAGGGCGCTGCTTGTCCCTGCCCTTCTCGCAAGCAACGCGTAGCGTTGCCGCCGTCAGCAGCCACCATGCTGAGGGACATCCTGGACATCTACTCCTCTACCCATTCCTAGAGAATGGCATCGCGCTTTGCCATTCTCTCAAGCAACGCGCAGCGTTGCCGCTTCCTAGAGAATGGCATCGCGCTTTGCCATTCTCTCAAGCAACGCGCAGCGTTGCCGCCGTCAGCCGCAACCATGCTACGAGACCTGCTCGACATCTACGTTGCAGGCTGAGAACCCTGTCCCGAGTTTCGGCGTCTTCCGATGAGCCGTAACTCGCAAGCTACTCAGAAGGCCTCTCCCCAGTCGTGGCTTTTGACTGGCCCGCCTCCTCTGTTAGACTCACCCAGAAGGCCGTCGACCGAGGGAAGCCGGCACGGATGGCGGAAGCCGATCACCCAACGGAGCTTCCGTCCTAGCAGCCGGGCGGGCTTCCCGCCGGGGTGCCGGCTTCGGCCTCACCTGCTTGGAGGGAGAGCGGGAAGCAGCCATGATCACGTACTTCGCGTACGGCTCGAACATGAATCCAGAGAGGATCGGCGAGCGCATCGGCCGAGTGCCGATTGGCCGGTCGGCGTCTCTCCGTGACTACGTCCTTCGCTTCAGCGCGCGATCGAAGGACGATCTACGAACCGGGTATGGCAACATCGAGCCACAGGCAGGCGGCACCGTGCACGGCGTCGCATACGACCTCACCGAAGAGGAACTGGGGAAAATCGACGTGTACGAGGGCGTCGCCTGGGGACACTACTACCGCGAGACCGTCGAGCTTGCGACCGAGCAAGAGGGTCGAATCTCGGCGATCGCCTACGTCACGTGTGCCGAGTGGGTCTCCGAAGGGCTCAAGCCTCCGCGATGGTACCTCGACCATCTCCTCGCCGGCCGCGACCTCCTGCCTCAGGAGTACGCGCAGTGGCTGGCCGAGCACCGGGTACTCGAGAACCAAGACGAACGATAGCAGGGAACGTGCCCAGCGCATCGACCGCTCGTCTACCGTTGTCACGCTCGGGTCTCACGCCGGAGCGCGATTCGTCCCGCTGCGGCGATCTGAACTAGACTCGCGATCGGTGCAAGGCGAAAGGAGAATCGCATGACCTTCCTGTTCTGGATCAAGATCGTCGTCGCCGTAGCCACCATAGCCTTTGGAGCCATGTCGATCGTCTCGCCGCCGGCCGCCGAACGGTTCACCGGCCTCAACGCCGCAGGGCCACGGGGCCTCTCGGAGATCCGAGCCGTCCTCGGCGGTCTCTTTGTCGGACTCGGCATCGCGGCGCTCATCTTCCGAACGCCGTCCGCGTTCGGGACGGTCGGCATCGGGTATCTGGCGATCGCCGTCGTCCGTGCCGGATCGATCTACTTCGACAAGGCCCCGACGTCGAGCAACTGGGTAAGTCTTGCTGCAGAGGTTGTATTCGGGATCTTGTTGCTGGTCTGACTCCAGGGCGGGACGAACCCACCGCCCTCCGAGACATTGCCACCGGGTTTCGCCACCTGCCTGTCGGCGAAACCGGAAGGAACGCGAAGCGTTCTCAGATCAGAAGAGGCCGCAACGGCCTCGCCTAGCGGCCGAGATCGCCTTCGGCGTTCTGCTGCTCGCATAGTTGGTGGTTCGTGGAAGGTAGGAGAGAGGATCCAAACTGCGAGCAGCCGGGGTTGACTCAGCCTCGGGATCAATGATAAAACCTTTGCCTGTCTGTATTTAGCGGAGACCGAGCGTCGATGGAAGGGTCGGAGGATCGTAGGACCTCAGGTCAAAGCACCTATCGGGATCTGCGTGTATGGCAGGAATCTATGGAGTTGTGCCGCACAGTCTATCGTCTCACGACACTCTTCCCGGAAGACGAGCGCTTCGGTCTTGTGTCGCAAATGCGCCGGGCATCGATTTCGGTCCCGAGCAATGTGGCCGAAGGGCAGGGGCGCCTGGCCCGGAGAGAGTTCCTCCACTTCTTGGCCTTCGCACGTGGCTCACTCAAGGAACTCGAGACTCAGCTTCTCATAGCTAGGGACCTTGGGTACGCGACAGCGGGCCGGGTCGATCCATGCCTGGCTCTCGCGGAGCAAGTCGGGCGAATGCTCAGCGCACTGATCCGATCGATTCGGAAGAAGGTGGGTTCGTAGTTCGTAGCTGATGTTCACGGTCGGCGGAATGCACGGAGTAGACATCCCGCCTTGCCCTCTCTGCGACGAGCCACGCACAACGAACCACTCACCACTCTTGCACCCACCACTTCTCCACTCACCACCAACCACCAACCACCAACGATCTTGGCAACTCCGCGCGTTTCGTGGATCCTTGGAACCTGATGATAGGACGGAACCCTTCACCCAACGCGCGCCACCCTCTTTCCCAATGGAGGGTCGCTGCCACTGCTCTCCTGGTGGCAGTCATCATTCTGTCGGCGGGCGGATGCTTCCTGTTTCCCAACGTCCGGCCTGTCGCGCGGATTGAGGTGGATCGGACGAGCGGGATTGCGCCGCTGACCGTCCGCTTCGACGGGTCCTTCTCCAACGATCCGGACGGCGCGATCCGCAAATTCCGATGGGACTTCGGCGACGGCGCGGACGGCACCGGGGCGCAGATCGAGCACACGTACGCCGCTCCCGGAACGTATCTCCCCGCCCTGACCGTGATCGACCGGCGGTGGGCCCGCGCGACGGCAACTGTCGAGATCGTCGTCCGGGCATCGAATGCCCTTCCGGTCGCCGCCTTCTCCGCTTCCCCGTCCCCTGCGTATCCGGGACAGGCGATCCGTTTCGACGCCGCTGCGTCGTACGATCCCGACGGACAGATCACGTCGTACGAATGGAGTTTCGGAGACGGAACGACGAGCAGCGGCGTCGTGGCGTGGCATCCATACGACGTCCAGGGGACCTACGACGTCGTTCTCACCATTCGCGACAACGACGGGGGCGAGCGGACCGCGACCGCCGAACTCAGCGTCACGATCGCCGTCGATGCCTCCGACACCATCCCCCGCCACTACGAGTGGGTCTACGACGGGCAAGACGAGACCTGCGATCTGGAGATCCCGGCAGACCTGTACGGCTACTACCGATCCCAGCCGCGGATGGCGTGGAGCCTGCGAGACTACGATGCGTACGTGCTCGATCCTCTCGATGACACGTATCTCGAAGCCGTCACCCAGGAGATCCTCGATCTGACCGCCGGCGATTACCACGCCTCGCTCGAGAACGCGCTCTTCTTCGTGCAGAAGTGCATTCAGTACGTCTACGATCCGCTCTGGTTCGAGTATCCGCGCTATCCAATCGAAACGCTGGTCGACGGCGGCGGCGACTGCGAAGACACCGCGATCCTCTACACCAGTCTGGTCCGAACCCTCGGACACGGCGCCCTGATGGTGGTCGTCGACACCGACGGCGATGGGACGGTCGATCACATGGTCGCCTGGGTCCCCGTCGAGCAGACGTTCGTCGATCAGCACCCCGACCGCAGCTTCTGGGTCTACCAGGGAGGGACCTACGCCTTTGCCGAGACCGCAGTCGAGGGCGGCTACCTTCCCCTCGGCGTCGATCCGTGGGGTCTGACCCCGGGCCAGATCGACACCATCTACGACGTCTCGAGGGTAGACCGGAACCCCAGGGTTCTGATGCGTCAGAACCGCTAGAGAAGGGCAAGAAGCAGCGGGCAGGAGCGGGTGCTGCTTCTGCAAAGCGACTCGGGAATCCTCCCCGAGTCGCCCAGATCAGCCACCCGCAAGTGGCCGGTCGCCCTTGAGCCTCCTTCCCCACCCCCAAGCTCTTGCCCCTCACCCCTCTGCTGGTAGACATGGTAGACAATCCGTGCTACTGTGGACCGGAGGTGGAGATGGCCACACGGACTGTATCGGCGAAGGTGCCGGAGGAGCTTCGCGAGAAGATTGACGAGATCGCCAAGCTCGAACAGCGAACACCCAGCAACGTCGTCCGCATGGCGATCGAGCAGTTCGTCACCCAGTATGACGAGCTGCATCCGCAATTCAGGGCCGACATCCTGGAAGCGCTCGAGGGCGTTGCACGCGGTGAGGTCGAGCCGTACGAAGTCGGCTAAGCCTACCGTGGCATACACGACCGACGCGTACCCCAAGTTCAACCGAACGAAGAAGAAGCTTCCTGCGGCGTTGCGCAGCGAGGTTGATCGACAGGTTGAGCTGATCCGCGCGAACCCGCAGGCCGGGGAGCAGAAGAGAAGGGATCTCAGCGGCGTATTTGTCCGCAAGTTCAGGCTCGCAGGGCAACTCCATCTACTCGCCTACCTGATCGACGAGCAGGAGGAGACCATCACGCTCCTTGCGCTCGGTGGCCACGAGAACTTCTACCGGGATCTCAAGCACTACCTCAAGTAGGGAGTTGGGGCGAGGGGCGAGAGGCGAGGGAGCAGGGACGAGGGGGTAGGGGATAGGGAGAAGTGCGAAGTGGGCAGTGAGTAGTGACAACAAGCAGAGACCAGACACGGTGACGAGCTACCGGGATCTTGTGGTTTGGCAGAAGGCGATGGCACTCGCGTCTGCCACCTACAAGCTCACGAGCGCATTCCCTGATTCCGAGCGCTTCGGCCTCACGTCGCAGATGCGCCGAGCCTCGGTGTCGATTCCGAGCAACATCGCGGAAGGTCAAGGACGACTGGCGACAAAGGAGTTTCGGCAGTTCCTAGGCATTGCCCGTGGCTCATTGAAGGAACTCGAAACCCAGATCCTTCTGGCCATCGATCTTGGCTTCGTCAATGACGTCGCGGCATCGCAGTGCCTATCTCTGGCTGACGAAGTCAGTCGAATGCTCAACGCGCTGATCAAGGCGCTGGTGACCTTCACCCCAAGATTCGGTCCAGCCATAATGTCGAAATCGACATGGACTGACATGCAGGGGAGGCCAAGGAGCATGCGAACCACAAGGTTCTCCGAGACC
>Ga0272443_10006295_pt1 | contig 11834 bp, 9 predicted proteins | sample SSMAcet12_FD_193581 | JGI IMG/M metagenome (GOLD analysis project Ga0272443, IMG submission 193581) | Marine sediment archaeal communities from Little Sippewissett salt marsh, Falmouth, MA, United States - SSM-Acet-12 | ecosystem: Environmental > Aquatic > Marine > Wetlands > Sediment ... | reverse complement strand
GGCATGCTCAAATCCGCTATCCGTGACAACAATCCGGTCCTGTTCGTCGAGTCGCAGCTTCTCTACGGCCTCAAGGGGTCGGTGCCGGAGGGAGAGCACCTTGTCCCGCTCGGCGTCGCGGACGTGAAGCGCGCCGGGGACGACCTCACGCTCGTCGCCTGGGGCCCGGCCGTCCACGACTGCCTCAAGGCCGCCGAAGCCCTCGCGGCCGAGGGCACGAGCGCCGAGGTCATCGATCTGCGCAGCCTCGTGCCGCTCGACATCGAGACGGTGCTCGCCTCGGTGCGGCGGACGGGCCGCTGCGTGGTGGCCTCGCAGGCCGTTCACATCGGCAGCTTCACCGGCGAGGTCGCCTCGACGGTGCAGCACGAGGCCTTCGACGATCTCGACGCACCCGTGGTGCGCGTGGGCGCGGCCAACGGCATCGCGCCGCAGTCGCACGTGCTCGAGGCCGCGTTCCTGCCCGACGCGGACGACATCCTCGCCGCGGCGAGGTCGATCCTCTAGGGAAACCGGCGATGGCGCAGCCCATTCTCATGCCCAAGTTCGGCCAGACGGTCGAGGAGTGCACGCTCGTCCGCTGGCTCAAGGAGGAGGGCGACGCCGTCGCCAGGGGCGAGGTGCTCTTCGAGATCGAGACGGACAAGGCCGTGCTCGAAGCCGAGAGCTTCCACGAGGGGACGCTCCTGAAGATCGTCGTCCCCGAGGGCGGGACCGTGCCGGTCCGCTCGGTGGTCGCGTTCGTGGGCGAGCCGGGCGAGCCCGTCCCCGAGGTGACGCCGCCGGCGCCCGCGCCGAAGACGGCCGCCGCGGCGGCGCCAAGTGCTCCGAGGCCGACGGATGCTCCGGTGCCGGGGCCTGCGCTCGCCGCCGCTACGGCCACGGTTCCCGTATCCGCGGCTGGGAGCGCGCCCGTGCGTTCGCGCCTCCGGATCAGCCCGCGCGCGCGGCGGCTCGCCCGCGAGAAGGCGATCGACGCGACGACGATCCACGGATCCGGGCCCGGCGGCCGCGTGGTCGAAAGGGACGTGCACGCCTACCTCGAAGAGCGTGGCTACGACTGCCTGCGACTTACACCCGCGGCGCGCGCGTTCGCGGCCGAGGAGGGGGTTGACGTCCTCACGCTCGCGCCCTCCGGCGGGGACGCACGCATCACGCGACGGGACGTGGAGGAGGCGATCGCCGAACGGCCGCGCGAGATGAGCCGCATGCGGCGTGTCATCGCCGAACGCTTGGCGCAGAGTTTTGCCTCGACGCCGCACTTCTACGTGACGGTCTCGGCCGACGTGACCGATCTCCTCGCCCTGCGCGCGGAGTTCAAGGCAGCCGACTCGGCGCTCACGGTGACGAGCTTCGTCCTCAAGGCCGTGGCCGATTCGCTCGCCGAGTTCCCGCTCGTCAACGGCGTGACCGACGGGGTGTGCGCGAGCCGGCGTACGCGCGTGCACCTTGGGGTCGCGGTCTCGCTCGAGACCGGCCTCGTCGTGCCGGTCGTGCGCGACGCGCACCGGCTGACGCTCGAAGGGCTCCACGACGCGGCCGCCGCGCTTGCTGCGAAGGCTCGCGCCGGCAAGCTGACGCCCGACGAGATGCAGGGCGGCACGTTCACGGTCTCGAACATGGGCATGCTGGACGTCGAGAACTTCGCCGCTATAATCAACCCGGGCGAGAGCGCGATCCTCGCCGTGGCGAGCGCGCGCGAGACGCCCGTCGCCGTGGACGGCCGCGTCGCGGTCCGCACGCTCATGAAGATGACGCTCTCGGCCGACCACCGCATCATCGACGGCGCCGAGGGCGCGCGATTCGTCAACGCCGTCCGCGCCAGACTGGAGGACGTTCCCCGATGGAGAAATATGACCTCGTCGTGATCGGCGCGGGGCCCGGCGGGTACCCCGCCGCGATCCGCGCCGCGCAGCTCGGCGCGCGCGTCGCCCTCGTCGAGCGCGAGGAGCTCGGCGGCACCTGCCTCAACTGGGGTTGCATCCCCACGAAGACGCTCATCGCCTCGGCCGATCTCTACCGCCGCATTCGGACGGCGGAGGAGATGGGCCTCGCAGTCAGCGATGTCTCGGCAGATTACGGCCGCATGGCCGCGCGCAAGGGCGCGGTGGTCGAGAAGCTTCGCGGCGGCGTGGCGAGCCTGCTTAAGGCAAATGGGGTCGAGATCGTGAAGGGGACGGCATCCTTCGAGAGCCGCACGCTCCTTTCGGTCGAGATCGCGAACGGCGCGGTCAAGTTCGGCGCGGACAAGTTCATCGTCGCAACCGGCTCGGCGCCGATCGTGCCGCACGGCGTGCCCGATCACCTGCGCGTCCACACGAGCCGGTCGTTTCTCAATTTGACGAAGCTCCCCGAGAGCGTGATCGTGCTCGGCGGCGGGGTGATCGGGTGCGAGTTCGCGTGCCTGCTCGCGAGCCTTGGGGTGAAAGTCACGGTGGTTGAACTCCTTGAAGACATTCTGCTCGCGCTCGACCGCGATGTGCGGCGCGAGGTTCGGCGACACATGGAGAAAGTGCTCGGGGTCCGCGTCCTTACGGGCGCGGCGCTCGAGGACATCAAAGCAGACGGAAAGGGCGTGCGCGGACGCGCCGGGGACGAGGCGGTCGAGGCTGCGATCCTCCTCGTGGCCTGCGGCCGCAGGCCCGTCCCCGATGGCCTCGCGCTCGAGAGGGCGGGTATCGAGCCGGACGAGCGCGGCGCGATTCCCGTCGATGCAAACGGCCGCACGAAAGCGGCGAACGTCTTTGCCGTGGGCGACGTCACCGGCGGCGCGCAGCTCGCGCACGCGGCCACGAGCCAGGGACTCGTCGCGGCGGAAAACGCGCTCGGCAAGCGGCTGCGCGAGAACGAGACGGTGGTCCCCTCGTGCATCTTCACGATGCCCGAGGTCGGTGCCGCCGGTCTCACCGAGACCGAGGCCAAGGAACGCGGGGTCGAGGTCAAGCGCGCGAAGTTCAACTTCGCGGCCGTGGGCCGCGCGCTCGCTTCGAACGAGGCCGCCGGGTTCGTGAAACTCCTCGCCTGCGCGAAAACCGGGCAGATCCTCGGCGCGCAGGCCGTGGGGCCGCATGCGACCGAGCTCATCGCCGAGGCCGCGCTCGCGATCCACGCCGAGCTCACGGCCGAGGAACTAGCGCGCACGATGCACGCGCACCCGACGCTCTCGGAGATATGGATGGAGTGCGCGCACGTCCTCGCGGGACAGCCCGTGCATTCGGTCCCGCCGCGGCGGCGTTAGTCGGCGACGCTCTCGATTCTCTCCCGCGCCTCCCGCCCCGCGCGCTCAAAGTGCTTGAAGCGCGCGCGCGCGTCGTGCATTGTCGGGGTTCCCCGCGCGTTCACGAACCCGGGTTGGCCCGCGCCGGCCTCGGCTTGGTGGCCGAGGAGCACGCAGGCGCTCCGCTCGAACCACGACTCGAACTCCGGATCGAGCATGAACGCGTCCAGGAGCGGCTTCGCCTCGGGTGTGTTGTGCTCGGTGCCGCTGAAGAGGGGAATGTGCCGCGCGCGCGCGGCGCTCACAACCGCCGCGAGGCGCTCGCGCGTGTTTCGGCCGGGGATGACCTCGAGCGCGTGGATGCGTATCGACGCAAGCCGGCCGACAAGCGCCTCAAGGTCGCGCTCACCCTCGGTGACGGGATCGGCGAGGACAGGGTACGTTGGAATCGCGCCGAAGGCGAGGAAGAGGTCGCGCATCGCCTCGGTCGGGAGGAAGGCGTCGGCATCCTCCGCCACGAAGCAGGGCGTCCCCGCCTTGAGGAGCTTCGCGCGGATGAAGTTCTGCGCCACCGCGTTGTCGCCCGCGGGCGCCGCTGCGCCACAGAGCGTCGCGACCGCGTCGGGCCCGACCTGGCGCGCACGGCCGAAGGCGGCCCTGGCCACGTGCCGCTCGGTGGCGTTGCCACGCGGTGTGAGCGCGAGGACGTCTTCCCAGGACGGACCCTCGGCGCCGACGCGTTTGCGGAAGAGCGCGCGCATCTTTTCGTTCATCGCGCGACTGCGGGCGGCGACCGCCCCGCGCATCCGCGCGAGCGAGCGCGCCGCATCGGAGTCCTCGGACGGGTAGTTCGTGACGCCCTTTCCGCAAAGGTAGACGCGGCCGGGATTCGAAGGGTCATTAAGGCGTGCGCCCGAGCGCTCGGCCTCGCGGTCCATGGCGACCGCTTCGAGCGAGAACGTCGCGGGTAGGCGCGCGACCTCGCACGCGCGGCGAAACTCCTCGTGCCCCGCGACCGTGTAGTGGTCGTTGATGCCGAACGCGACGACGCCCTCGCCCGCGGCCTGCGCGACCGCCTCGGTCGGCGAGCGGAAGACGCTGAACGACTCGTTCGTGTGGATGTGAAGGTTCACGCCGCGGCGGGGGCGGCGACCCTCCCGCGCGCAGAGCTCGCCGAGCGCGGCGAGCCGGCTCTCGATCGAGCCGCCCCAGAGCGCGTCGGCGCTCACCGCACCATCACCTGCCCGCCGTCGACGACGAGCGTCTGGCCGGTGATGCAGCGCGCCGCGTCCGAGGAGAGGAAGACCACGGCCGCGGCCACGTCCCTGCGCTTGATCTCGCGGCCGATGGCGGTGAGCGAGACGTAGTGGGGGATCACTTCCTCGGGCCTGATCCCCCTCTTCTCGGCGCAGACCCGGATGTACTCCGGGTTCCAGATCTTCGAGCCCTCGAAAACGTTGCCCGGTGCGACCGCGTTGACGCGGATGCCGTCAGGCCCCAGCTCGAGTGCCCACCCGCGCGCGAGGTGGAGCTCCCCCGCCTTGGTCGCGTTGTAGGCGCTGTTCGCCTTCGAGGCCTCGAGACCGGTCTTCGACGAGAGCAGCACGATGGACCCGCCGCCGCCTTGCGCCTTCATGACGCGCGCGGCCTCTCGCCCTGCGAGGAAGTAGCCGGTGAGGTTGACCTCGAGCGCGCGTCGCCACTCGTCCGCGGGCATGTTCACGAGTTCGTGCGGCGGGGCGATGCCCGCGGCGCACACGAGGACGTCTACGCCGCCCCAATTCCGGATCGTGCGGTCGAAGGCGCGCGCGACCGAGGCCTCGTCCGTCACGTCCATGGCCACGGCGAGGGTGCGTTTCGCATCGCCGGTCTCGTCCACGGCCTTCTTCAGACTGGCCTCGTCGATGTCGCCGAATGCGACCGTGGCGCCAGCCCCGACGAGCCCGCGCGCGATGCCGAGGCCCAGCCCAGACGCCGCACCCGTCACGAGCGCGACCCTGCCCACGAGCGGAGCCCCGGGCGCGCCGAGCAGGCCCGCGCGGTAGCTCTCGGCCTCCCAGTGGGTGATAAAATCGACGCTCACGGCGTCGAGATTGCGGGCGCCGCCGCGGCCCGCCGCGAGGCGAATCGTGCGCGCGGATGCCGAGGCGACAGCCTCGGCCGCGTCCAGGCCGCCGGGGTCATCGGCGATGAGAATCGCCCCGATGTCCTTGGCGAGCAGCACGCGCGGCGCGCCCGGCTCCCCGAGTGCGGTAACGATCGCCGGCGTGTTCTCGGCGAGCGATTCGACGGCGATCGCGCGCGACCCGCAGTAGACGACCTGGTCGGGGCTCAGCGCGCCGTTGGCGAGCGTCGCGCCGACCTCGGAGCCGCCCGCGCCGGCAAGCTCGGGGTCGTCCGAAAGCCGCAGCAGGGCCGGGAGCTTGTCCGCCTCGTCGAGCGCGCGTCGAAGGGCGGCCATGGCCGCGCGGACCTCCTCCGGGGCGGGTCGCGGTGCGGGCGCAGGCGAAGGCGCGACGGATGCGAAGTACTTCTCGCATCGGGAGGTCCACCCGGCGTGCAGCTTGAGGCACTCGTCGGCCGTGTTCGCGGAGACGAAGATGCCGTGGCTTTCGAGCAAGAAGACGGCGGGCGCCGCCCCGTGCTTGCTGCGGTAGGCCTCGATCGCTTCCCGCACTGCCACAGCCAGGCAGTAGCCGGGCGCGAAGGGAACCCACAGGGGAGGGGGCTCGCCCTCGCGCGCGAGCTCGTCAAGCGCGGCCCGCCCCGGGCCGCAGGCCAGGGCATTGACTGCCGTCGGATGGGTGTGGATGACCACCGGACCCAGGAGTGCGTGGAGTGCGCTCTCGACCGAGGGCCGCTCTCCCGGCCCGCCGATCACCGCCGCGCGCATGGAGCGCAGCACCTGCGCCTCACGCTCGGCAGGGGCGAGCCCCATGAGAGGCTCGTCGAGGAGCGACAGCACGCGAGGAACGTCCAGTTCGATCCAGCCGGCCCCTTTGTTCACGTCGGGGAGTGCTGTCCCGCTGGCCTTCACGAGCATCGTCCGTCCGTCGGGCGACTTGACGGAGGTGTTTCCCCCGCCGGCCTGGACGAAGTCGGAGTTCGCTCCAACCGCACGGGAAATCTCGATCAGCGCCGAAAGCTGCCGCTTCTTCATCGCGCCTCCGGAAGAGGGAAGCGCCATTCTAGAACTGCAGGACGCGCCCTGCAAGGCGCTTTCAGGCGGGACTACCGGCCCGGTTCGATGATGACCTTGAGCGACTCGCCGGCCTCGACCGTCAGGCGGAAGCCCTCGACGATCTCGGCGAGGGGGAGCCGGTGGGTGATCATCCTCGTCACGGGCACGGCGCCTGAGGCGATGAGATCCAACGCCTCGACGAGGTCGACCGGCGCGCCCGCGTAACTGGGGAGCAGGGTCACTCCATTCCGCCAGAAGTCGTTCATCGGGACGGCCAGGTCCACGCCCGGTGGCGGCACGGCGAAGAAGAGGACCGTTCCCCCACGGTCGACCGAGCGCAGGGCCCCCTCCAGGACCGGGAGCGCTCCAGCGCAGACGATGACCACGTCGGCGCCGCGGCCGTCGTTGGCCTCGCGCACGCGCGCAGGCACATCCTCGTCGCCGCGGAAGACCTCGCTCGCGCCGAACTCGCGGGCCTTCTCCAGCCGGTAGTCGCTGATGTCCGTGGTCAGAATCCGTTCGATGCCCCGGGCGCGCGCCAGCATGAGGTGTAGGAGTCCGGAGATGCCGCTGCCGAGAATGGCCACGGTATGGCCGGACTGGACTCCGGCGATGCGCTGGCCTCGCACCACGCAGGCCAGCGGTTCGCAGAACGTGCCGGCCTCGAACGAAATCGAGTCGGGCAGAGAGAAGACGCTGCGGTCTACATTTATGGCCGGGACGCGGACGAACTCGGCGAAGCCGCCCGGGTCGAAGTTGGTGGTATGCAGCGTCTCGCAGACGGTGTGCTGCCCGGCTTGGCAGTATCGGCAGGTGTTGCAGGGCACGTGGTGGCTCACCACCACGCGGTCGCCGACAGCAAAGCGCTCGACGTTCGCCCCGACCCGTTCGATCGTGCCGGCCACCTCGTGGCCCAGGACGAGCGGCGCCTTCCGGATGCGGTACCACTCCAGGACGTCCGAGCCGCAGATGCCGCTGGCCACCACCCGCAGGAGGATCTCGTCCGGCCCGATCTCGGGTACAGGCCGCTCCTCGAGGCGAAGGTCGCGATTGCTGTGATAGACCGCGACGCGCATGGGGTTCGTCCCCTCCGCCGGCGTTCTACTTCGACGCCTTCAGGTCCCGGTACATCTCGATGGCCTGCTTGGGCGAGGCGTTCTCGTGCACGATGGCCCGGACCGCCTGGATCATGGCGGTCGGCGCCTCGGATTGGAAGATGTTTCGCCCCATGTCCACGCCGGCGGCGCCGTCGCGGACGGCGTTCGCCGCGAGTTCGAGCGCGTCCGGCTCGGGGAGCTTCTTGCCCCCGGCGATGACCACCGGCACCGGCGTCGAGGCGACGAGCTTGGGGAAGTCCTCGCAGTAGTAGGTCTTGACCATGTGGCAGCCGATCTCGGCGGCGATCCGGCAGCATAGCCCCAGGTAGCGGACGTCGCGGACCATGTCTTTGCCCACCGCGGTGACGGCCATTACCGGGATGCCGCGGGCCTCGCCCTCGTCCACGAGCCGCCCGAGGTTGATCAGCGTCTGGTGCTCGTGTGGCGAGCCGACGTAGATCGACAGGGTGATACCCGCGACATTCAGTCGCACAGCATCCTCGACCGCACAGGTCAAACCTTCATTCGAAAGCTCCGTGAGGATGCTGTTGCCGCCGGACATGCGGAGCATGACGGGCGCGGATTTCTTCGGGTCCACGCAGCGCCGGAGCATGCCGCGCGTGAGCATCAGCGTGTCGGCGTAGGGCAAAAGCGGCGACACGGTCGCTCGGAGATCCTCGAGCCCCGTCGTCGGCCCCAGGAAGTACCCGTGGTCCACCGCAAGCATCACGACGCGTCCCGTATCGGGCCGGATGATCCGAGCCAGGCGATTCTCCATTCCCCAATCCATGCGTTTCCTCCCCTGCGTGCCGGTTCGTTCTATTCGCAGTCGATGACGATCTTGATCCCCTGTCCGGCCTCGATGACCTCGAAGGCCTTGACGATCTCGTCCAGCTTGAACCGGTGCGTGATGAAGCGGTCCCACGGCACGTCGTCGCGGGCGACCCTCTCGAGCGCCTGGCGATAGTGCCGAAGATTCGACGCAAACGCGCCGAACACGGAGATTTCGTTGTAGTGCAGGCGGTTCGTGTCGACGGGAAGAACCGGGTCGTCCTTGGGCACGCCCGCGAAGAACGAGACACGCGCCTTCTTGCGCGCGAGCCGCAGCGCCGCGTCCTGCACGGTCTTCACCGAGCAGGCCGTGACGATGACGTCGAAACGCTCGCCTCCCGCGGCCGCGAGGACCGCCTCGACGGGGTCACCGGCCGGCGTGAGGACGGGCTCGCCCAAGCCGAACTCGCTCACACAGGCGAGACGCTCCTCGAAAACGTCGGCCACCACGACCGGTGCGCAGCCGCGCGCTGCCAGGAGCGTCGCGTGCATCAGTCCGATCGGTCCGGCGCCGAAGACGAGCGCACGGTCGCCCGACTGGGGGTCGAGGTACTCCTGCCCATTGAGGCAGCAGGATAGGGGCTCGACGAGCGCAGCGCGATCGGGGCTCATGCCGGCGGGAATGGGAATGACATTTCCCTGCGCGACGGCCCGTGCGGGAATGCGCATGAACTCCGCGAAGCCGCCGGCGTGGTCGTATCCAAGCGCGGTGAAGCGCTCGCAGAGGTTGTACTGCTCGCGGTCGCAGTAGACACACTCCCCGCATCCTATGACCGTTGCGGCGATCACGGGTTGGCCGACTTCGAGACCGGTGACACCCGCACCCAGTTCATCTACCACGCCCACGACTTCATGGCCGGTAATGGTGGGAGGAACCACGTTCTTCTGGCCGTGGAGGTAGATGCGCTTGTCCGTGCCGCACACGGCGCAGCGGAGAACCCGCAGGATGGCCTCGCCGGCGTGTGCCTCGGGCCGGGGCACGTCCTCGATGCGCACGTCGCGCGGGCCGTGGTAGACGGCGGCTTTCATGCAACCAGTCTACAGGGATTGGGCTCCATCGGCAAGACCGCGTCGGCTCGCGCGCGTGGAAGCGCGACGTGAGCCGGTTGCCTCGGACCTCTGCGGAGGCGGGCGAAAGCGGTTGTGCGCGAAAACCTGCTTAACTCCTTGGCAGAGGATAAGTTGTCAGATATTGGGTAATTTCCGCCAAAATAGCGTTGACATGGGTGCGGAATAGTGTATTCTGAACATAGGCGAACAGGTGGGTGGAAATATGTCGGGAAGCATGCGACATCGTGAGATGATTTTAGAGCGTCTCGAGCGGGACTCCTACGCCCGAGTCGCGGACCTCGCGGCCGGGCTCGGATGCTCGGAGATGACGATTCGCCGGTACCTGTCGCGGCTGGAGACAGAGGGCCTCGTGGAGCGCTCGCGCGGGGGCGCGGCGATCACGCGGCGGGTGCGGCTGGAGTTTGCGCTCTACGAGCGTGCGCAGACGCGGCGCGCTGAGAAGGCGGCGATTGGCCGCGCGGCGGCGGCGCTCGTCGCCGAGGGCGAGCGGATCGTCCTGGACACAGGCACGACGACGCTCGCCATGGCGCGCGCACTGCGTGGCCGCAAGGGGATCTCGGTCGTCACGACGAGCCTCGCGATCGTCTCGGAGCTTCTCCACGCGCCGGGCATGGAGTGCATGCTCCTCGGCGGCACGGTGCGGGACACCTCGCCGGACCTCTACGGTCCGCTGCTCGAGGACAACCTCTCGCGTATCCACGTCGACCGCGCATTCATCGGATGCGACGGGCTGTCCGCAGACGGCGTCCTGATGACGGCGGACGCACGCGTCGCGCGCGCGACGACACTCATGATGGAGAAGTCTGCGAAGACGGTCCTGCTGACGGATTCGGCCAAGGCGGGCCGGAACTCGTTCATCGCGTTCGGAAAGGTGGAGCAACTGGACACCCTCGTAACCGACAGTGGGATGCCCGCCGAGATACTCAATCTTGCGCGGCGGGCGAAGGTGGAGGCCCTTGTCGTGAGCGCCGAGAAGCGGAAGGGGGGCTGATGGCGGGAAAAGAGACGAGGCTCGCGCGCCTCTTCAACCGGGACGAAAATGCGGTGGTCATCGCAGCGGACCACGGCGAGTTCGACGGCCCCATTCCAGGCATGGTGAAAATCGACGAGACGCTCGCGCGGATCGACCCGTGCGTGGATGGGGTGCTTCTCTCGCCGGGCTTCGTTGCGCGTTCGACGGCTCTTTTCGGCGCGAAGGGAGCGCCGGTGGCAGTGATGCGGCTCAACTGGTCGAGCCATTTCTGCTTCGAGTGGGGCTATAAGGAGGGTGCGACGGGGCAGGTTGTGAACGCCGCGGAGGCCGTACATCTGGGTGCGGATGTTGCGTTGGTCTGTCTGACACTTCTCACCGGGAGCGAAGAGCGGGATACGCGGAATGTCGAACTCTTCTCGCATCTGCGCGCAGAATGTCATGCGCTGGGTCTGCCGGTTATCGGCGAGTACTTCCCTCGAAACGTGGGCGAACTGAGCGCGGAGGAACTCCACGCGCAGGTCCGCAATGGCTGCCGCATCCTCGCCGAACTCGGGGCCGACTGCATCAAGACTTTCCACACATGCCGGTTCCCGGAGGTCATGGAGGGATGCCCGATCCCGATCTTCGGACTCGGCGCTGAGAAGACGCCGACGCAGCTCGAGGCGCTCGCACTCGCGCGGCGCGAGATCGACGAGGGCGCGCGCGGCGTCGTCTTCGGTCGGAATGCGATCCAGGTGCCGGACCCGCCCGCGTTCCAGCGGGCGCTCTGTGACGTTGTGAAGCGCGGTGCGACGCCCGAGGGGGCGGCCGCGCAGCACGGACTGGAAGGGTAAGGGACAGAATGGGCATCAGCTTGGGACTGGTGGGATTGGGTGCGTTCGGCTCGAACTTCGCGCCGTACTTCAAGGCGCATCCGCTCGTGGACCGGATCGGTCTGTGCGATTGCGAGGCGCCTCGCATCGCGCGGTTCGCGAAGGATCCGTTCTTTCAGGACAAGTTCAAGGAGGGGGATGCGTACGGCACGCTGGACGAAATCCTGAAGAGCGATTTCGACGCGCTCGTGATCATCACGCAGCCATGGTTCCATGCAGCCCAGTGCGTTCGGGCGATGGAGAGCGGCAAGCACGCCTACAGTGCCGTGCCCATTGTGACTCTGCCGGACGGCGACGAGATCCTCGAATGGTGCGATCGCCTCATCAAGACCTGTGAGCGCACGGGCAAGCATTACATGCTCGGCGAGACGACGTACTATCGGCCGCAGGCCATCTACTGCCGCCGCCGAGCGGCCGAGGGCGCCTTCGGCGACTTCGTCTACTCCGAGGGCGAGTACTTCCACGATGTGGAACACGGCCTGCGCCGGGTCAAGGCGCGGCGTGAGGGCTCCGCCACCGGGAAGGAGTGGCTGAAGCTCAAGGAGGGATACAAGAAACGCGGTATCGTGAGCGGCCCCATGCATTACCCGAC